>Ga0055451_10000852_pt1 | contig 12317 bp, 9 predicted proteins | sample China_Galinas_PW_3_FD_57745 | JGI IMG/M metagenome (GOLD analysis project Ga0055451, IMG submission 57745) | Wetland microbial communities from San Francisco Bay, California, USA, that impact long-term carbon sequestration - China_Galinas_PWB_D2 | ecosystem: Environmental > Aquatic > Marine >... | reverse complement strand
GTCCTCGTTGAGCGTCCCGAAGGGACATTCCTCGGTGCAGCGCTTGCACTGCGTGCACCGCTGCAGCGCGAACTCGGGGAACGACATGTCGCCCCAACGCGGGTGTACGGCCGTGCCTTCTCCGGCATGCCTCAGCGCCTGGATGGCCTTCAGCGCCGCACCCGCGCCGTCTTCCTTGGCGAGCTCGGAGTCGCACGGGGCGCGCACGGCCCCGGCGGGGTAGATGCCGGTCCTACGCGACTCGTACGGGAAGCAGATGAAGTGCGAGTCGGGGAAGTCGTACTTCAGCGAAGGGAGATCCGGTCCCTGGCGGTAGTCCAGGTTGAGAATCGCCGTGCCCTCGAGGTGCTGGAGACGCTCGACGGTCCCCTTGGCGGCCTCGAGCTGGGCTCCGGTCTCTCCCTTGGCCACCACGGCCTTGGCGTCCGTGTAGGTACGGATGACCTCGCCGTCCGCGGCCGCGGGCACCATGCCCGTGGCCAGGACCACGAGGTCGGCTTCCAGCTCGATGTGCTCACCCAGGAGGGTGTTGTCCGCCTTCACCAGCGGGTCGTGCGTCTCGTTCTCGTCGACGCCGGTGACCTCCGCCTTGGTGAAGAAGATGCCCGGATCCTCCTGCGCCCTGCGGTAGAAGTCCTCGTACTGACCCGGCGTGCGGATGTCCTTGTACAGGACGTAGGCTTCGGCCTCGGGGTCGTGCTCGCGCAGCAAGAGCGCCTGCTTGATGGTCACTCGGCAGCAGACGCCCGAGCAGTAGGGCAGGTGCTCCTTGTCGCGGGAGCCTGCGCACTGGATGAACGCCACGCGCCGAGCCGGCTCGCTGTCGCTCGGGCGGACGATGCGGCCGGACGCGATCATCTCCTCCATTTGGACGTTCGTGACCACGTTCGGACAGCGGCCGTAGCCGAGGTGGCCGAGGCGCGAGGCATCGTACGGCTTCCAGCCCGTGGCCTGCACGATCGCTCCCACCCGGAACGATTTCGTCGATCCGTTCGTGCCCAGGGTCACCTCGAACTGGCCGGGCTGACCCGAGATCCGCTGGATGGTGGTCCCGGTGTGGACGGTGATCCGCTCGTTCCGCTGCACGTCCGCGACCTGGAGCTGCACGTCCGAGACCTGTGGGTCACGGTATGGAGGCCGGTGGGGCACCTGGTGGCTGAAACGGCCCATCCAGCCACCCAACTCCGGGGCCTTCTCGACCAGGACGACGTCGTGGCCGGCCGCCGACGCGTCGAGCGCGGCGCGCATGCCCGTCACACCGCCTCCCACGACCAGGAGGGTCTGATCCACCTCTTCCTGGAACGGCTCCGAGAGCTCGGCCTTCCGCGCGCGGGCCACACCCATGCGCAGATAGTCCTCGGCCATCATCTGGGTGTCTTCGTCGTTCGGCTCGTGGCTCCACACCACGTGCTCGCGCAGGTTCACCCGCTCGGTCCGGCACCCGTCGAAGGTGAAGACGTCGGTCATGAACCTGGGAGAGCACGCCGCGATCACCGGGGCGTCCACACCGTCGAGCACGTCCTGCCGGATGAGCTCACGACCCTCCGACCCGCAGAGGCAGTCGTGCGCCACGCAGCGTTCGATGCCCATCTCGTCGGTCGCGACGGCCGCGAGGGCATCGACGTCCAGACCGGCTCCGATGTCGCAACCCCGGCACACGTAGACGGCTACGTTCTTGTCCACTTGGGTCACTCCCGGCAGAACTGGAGGGCTCCCATCACGGCGCTCGTGGCGTCACGCACGCACGTGGCGACGTCGGTGGGGCGTGTGGCGCATCCGGCCACGAACAGCCCGTCGGTGGGCTGTTTCCGTGTGAGGAAACCGTGCTGGTCGGTCCTGAGCCCGCCGTCTACGCGGATGCCGCCCGTATCGGACGGGACGATGCCGGTGGCGAGCACGACCAGGTCGACGCTCTGGCTGATGCTCGTGGTCGAGAGGACATCCTCCGCCTCCACCACGAGCTGGCCGGCTCCGTCGTCGGGTGTGACCCGGGCGACCTTGCCCTTGACCAGATGGAGGTGCTCGTCTTCCTGGCTCACCTGATAGAAGTCCTCCAGGCGTCCGGGTGCCCGGATGTCGATGTAGAAGACGTAGACCTCGGCTTCTGGATATTGCTCGCGGACGTAGCGCGCCTGCTTGAGCGACGCCAGGCAGCACACGCCCGAACAGTGCTCCAGGTGGTTCGCGTCGCGGGAGCCGGCGCACTGCACGAACGCCACCGACTTCGGGGGCTCGCCGTCCGACGGACGGAGGATACGCCCGTTCGTCGGTCCAGCACGCGCCGCCAGACGCTCCATCATCACATTCGTGATGACGTCGGGATGGGTGCCGAAGCCCAGGCCTTCGATCCTCGAGGCGTCGTACGGCTCCCAGCCGGTCGCCACGATCACGGCCTGTGCCTCGACCTCGACGATCTCGGGCTCCATGTCCAGCTCGATGGCCCCGTAGGGGCATGCCTGGACACAGCGCCCGCACTCCGAGCCCTCGCACACGGCGTCGTCGATGGCGAACCGCATCGGGAAGGCCGCCTCGTGGGGAAGGTAGACGGCCTTCGTGGTGCTCATGCCGAGGTTGAACTCGTCGGGGCGTTCCACCGGACAGACCTCGGCACACTCACCGCACAGCGTGCACTTCTCGGTGACATAGCGCGGGTTCTGCCGGATCTCGACCCGATAGCTTCCCGGCGTGCCGTCGATCTGCAAGACCTCGGCCGACGTGAGACAGCGGATCCAGGGGCTCGTGCGCACGCGGCGCAGGTTGATCTCGAGGCCGCACCGGGGGGGACACAGCTTCGGAAAGTACTGGTGCAGCCGCGCCACCCGACCGCCGAGCGACGCGCTCTTCTCGACCAGCACGACCTCGCATCCGGCTTCCGACGTCTCGAGGGCGGCCGTGATGCCACTGATCCCTCCGCCGACCACAACGATCGTGCCGCGCGGCTCGCGCTTGATCATGGGGTTGCCTTCCCGGCCGTCGCGGTTACCTCCTCCCTGGCCGCTGCCCTCGCCTTCTGCTCCGCCACCCGGCCGCGGATCGCCTGGACGGCGTCCTCGCGCGGCCGAACCGTCGGCTCACCGAACAGGCTGAAGCGAATCCAGAGGAACGCGAAGCGCAGGAGCGCCTCGTCGTCGTAGCTCATCTCCTCGACGAAGTCCTCGTCGACCTCGAAACGCTCGAGCAGAGTGCTCTCGAACACGAACCGGCGGAACCGGTCGAGGTCGTAACACGCCGTGAAGAGCATCTCGAGCTTCTCGGGCGGCAGAACACCGCCGTGGTCGAAGAACTCGTGGAGCGTGAGCTCCTTGTAGGCCTCGCCCCACTCGTCGTACGGACCGATCCCCTGGTTCTCGACCCAGTCGCGCACCGTCCACTCGCGCGACTCACCGAAGCCCTTGCACTCGCGTTCGCGCAGGAGGAAGTAGAACCGCTCGCCCCGCCATCCGTCCGGCGTGTCCTTCTGGACCGCGAGGCCCAGCGGATACATGCGGCACGGCCAGGGGCGGTCTCCATAGACACCACATCCTTCCGCGGTCAGGAACGGGCACGACTTCCGCTCGTCGTCACCCATCTTCAGGAGGACCACGGGGGTCTTCATGTCCTTCTGGATGGGCACGAGCGCGTAGCGATCGAGGAACTCGCTCGAGGTGATCCCCAGACGACGCTTCAGACGGAGTACGTCGTAGGGGGAGAGGAAGATGTTGACGTCGCTGCAACAGCAGTTGAAGCAGGAGACGCCCGGGTGGCAGTCGAAGGTGAAAGGATCGTCCGGGCCCAGCCGCGGATAGTCGGCCAGGATCTTGTCGCGGAGCTGCCCCGGCACCTCGTCGGGTCCAGGTGCGATGCTCTCGTCGTTCATGGTTCGTGCCCCTCGTCGTCGTCTTCGATCATCTCCCGGGTCGCCGTGTCGGACCACACCGGGATCGGAAGGCAGGAACCGGCGGAAGGGTTGAGCGCATACCTGTAGGAAGCCTTCTGGCCGAACTGCTCCATCATCCACGTCCAGCCGTCCCGGTAGTAGGGACAGTCGTCGTCGAAGCAGACCAGGAAGTGCTCCACGTCCCAGGTCGCGCCCTCCGGTACGCGCCACCTCTTCAGTCGTGAACCGCAGTGTGGGCAGTAAGGAGCAGGATTCGACATCTCGCGTCCTTCGGCCGTTGTGTCGGCCGATCGCGTGATCGAGTCGTGCCGAGGGCGGCAACTCCGGGGGCCTGGCGGGCGACCCGCGGAGCGCCTCCCTTGTCGGCTTGCTACACGACCTGAGCCGGCTCTCTCTGAGCCTTCTCGGCCGTCAGGTACTTCACCGGACGTTTCTTCATCTCCCACTCACCCGTGTCCTTGTGATAGACACAGTTGCAGAACGCCAGCCAGTTCTCGTTGTCGATCGCCGGCGTGTCGGTCCGGAAGTAGTAGCCGGGCCAGCGCGTCTCGCCCCGGAAAAGGATCGAGCGCACGTGAGCTTCGCCCTGGTACATCCGGTGGACGTCCTCCCAGCAGCGCATCAGCTCGTGCAGATTCGACGCCGCCAGCTTCTCCGAGTCTTCCTTCAGGAACGCGAGCAGCTCCAGGCCCTTCTCGAGGAGCTTGCCGCTGGTCTTGAACTGGCTCGAGACGCCGCCTGCGTACTCGTCCATGATCTTCTGAAGCCGATACATGAACTGGTTCGGGCGGATGTAGTTGGGGTTGATCTCCGGATCGGTGGTCGCGCCCTTGAACTCCTCGTAGAGCGCGATCGGCTTCAGGATCTCTTCCTTCAGTGCCGACACTTCGGCCTCGTCCAGCTTCGGGGCCTCGTTGTTGTCGATGATGTAGGAGATGGCCGACTTGGCCGCGATCCGTCCCTCGGCGTGTGAGCCGGACGAGAACTTGTGGCTAGAGGCGCCCGAGGCGTCGCCCGCGGCGAACATGCCGCCGACCGTCGTCATGTTGGGATAGCCCCAGAAGTACTCGTTCTTCGACTCGTCGGTCTGCAGGTCCTCCGGACCCGACACCCACGCGCCCGACGCGCCGGAGTGCGATCCGATGAAGTACGGGTCGCACGCCATGATCTCGGAGGGCTTCTTGTCGGGCTCGACGTTGCTGGCGGCCCACAGGATCGCCTGGGAGATCGTCATGTCGAGGAAATCCTCCCACGCCTCGGACTCGAGCTCCTTGAGCTTGCGGGCGGCGGATTTCTCGTCGGGCGCCTCGTCGGCGATCTTCTTGATCGCGTCGGCGGTCTGCATGTAGATGGGGCCCTTGCCTTCCATCACGTCCAGCATCATCAGCCAGTTGCGGATGTTGGCCGGCGCGGGCTTCACCTTCCCGTAGGGCTCCCACTTGTCCAGCTCGGCGGCGTTGTCCTTCATGTAGTTTCCGCCTTCGGCGTTGGTCGCTATCGCCTTGAAGAGCAGGAACCATGCGCCCACGGGGCCGTATGCGTCCTTGAACCGGACCGGGATGAACCGCACTTCCTGGCAGGTCATCTCGGCGCCCGCGTACGTGGTGAAGAACGCGCTGGCGCCCGAGTTGAACGGCGGGTACCAGGAGCGTCCAAAGCCCTCACCGGTCGAGCGGGGCTTGAAGACGTGCACTGCGCCGCCCATGGCGACCAGCGTGGCCTTGGCCCGGAACACATAGATCTTGTTCTCGCGGACGCTGAAGCCGATCGCGCCCACACACTTGTTGCCGTCCATGAGGGGGTGGGTGATGAAGACGCGCTCGTAGTACTCGCCACCCGCTTCCGCCAACGCGTTCTTGGCGGCCTCGGCCACGATGACCTTGTAGGATTCGCCGTTGATCATGAGCTGCCAACGGCCCTCGTGGACGTAGTTCCCTTCCTGGTCCTTCCAGATCGGCAGGCCCCACTTCTCGAACAGGTGCACCGTCGAGTCAACGTGGCGTGCGATGCTGGCCACCAGGTCCTCACGGGTGATGCCCATGAGGTCGTTTCGGACGTAATCGACGTAGTCCTTCAGGGTGTTCTGGCCGCTGTTGAGGTCCACGTACTGGTTGATGGCAGACAGCCCCATGGCGACAGCCCCGGAGCGGTCCACGGCCGCCTTGTCCACCAGCGTGACCTTGAGGCCGTGCTGCTTGGCCCAGTAGGACGCTTCGACCGCTGCGCCGCAGGCGGCCATGCCGCCTCCGCAGATCAGCAGGTCGGTGTCGACCGTCACAGTCTCGAATTCCGTCATTGTCCCAAGTCTCCCAAGAAGTGTCCGCTACCGAACGGGGGAATCGAAGACCGACGCATTTCCGTCGGCGATGTCACAGCGTCGGCAACGCTTCGAACTTGACCGGTCCCCGTTCGGTGTTCAGGCCTGCCGGCTCGCCCATGAGCGTGGGGCTGTGGACGTCCGCGTCGCCCGTGGGGAAGTGATCGAAGGGCTGTGCTTTGCCTTCCTGGACGCCCCTGCGGATGGGAAACTTGAAACGCTTCGGACGGATGTTCCGATCGCGGAACTGGAGGGTCCACATGATATCCTCGCTGCTCCGCATCGCCGTGACGCTCGCGCCCATCGGCACGAAGTCGGCGTAGCCGCGTACCTCGATCGCCTGGTTCGGGCAGATCTTCACGCAGCTGTAGCACTCCCAGCACATGGCGGGGTCCTGATTGAACGCCTTCATGGTGTCCTTGTTCAGGACCATGAGGTCGTTCGGACAAATGTACTGGCAAGCCGTCTTGTCGAGGGCCTTGCACCCGTCACACTTGTCCGGGATCACGAAGCTCGGCATTTCCTGCCTCCGGTCGCATGGGAAGAAGGTCTGCGCAGACCTGCTTCAAGTGGCGCCTGAAGCGTGGTCGTTACCTCCGGGGGCAGGGCTCGGAGGGTCCGTACGTGACAGTCATCACGGATTGTTCAGTTATGCGTGATTTTTGTCACAGTTTCCGGTAGTTAGGAATCTTGATGGGCACGTAGCCCTCGTCAAGTGTATCTGAGATTTTTTTCGCGATTTGGGGCGGACAGGTGTCCGGAGCTTGTGTCGCGGGAGCGTCGGGGGAGGGTGCCTCAGGGCGTCGGGAAGGCGCTAATCCTTCAGGTGATATGCCAATTCCGAGAGGCCGAGCGAGATGTGCTCGTTGCGGACGAATACCTGCTCCGGCACGGTGAGGCGGGTGGGTGAGAAATTCCAGATTGCGGTCACGCCGCCGGCGACGACCCGGTCGGCCATCTTCTGGGACACGGACGCCGGGGTCGCGAGGATCGCGAGGCGGATCTTGTGCCGCTGGATGAACGCCTTCATACCGCGCGTGTGACGCACCACGCATCCGGCGCAGCCGGCGACCTCCTGACCCACCTTCTCCTTGTCGTTGTCGAACGCGGCCGCGATGCGCAGGCCATACCGGGCGAACCCCTGGTAGGCCATCAGAGCGCCTCCGAGGTGCCCGGCTCCGATGACGACGGCCAGGTGGATCTGATCGAACGCGAGGGAGCGTCGGATGGCGCGGACGGCCTCGTTCGCGTCGAAGCCTACCCGTCCTTGTCCGCGGACCCCCACGGCTGCGAGATCTTTGCGGACCTGGGTGGGGTCGATGTCCAACGCCTCGGCAATCTCGGCGCTGGTGACGGAATCGGGCGCGTCGGGTCCTCTCGTCTCGGTGAGGAACCGATGGTAGCGCATCAGACGCTCGAGCACGAGCCGCCGCAAGTGTCTCACATTGCCCGCCTTGCGAGATCTTCGTCACGAAAGGAACCAAGGTACGTTCGCGAGCGCCGAGGTCAAGGAACGCCTCGGTGCCCGCGAACTGGACGTGAGACGGGCCGGTCGTGACACGGGGCACGCTCGACGGGGCGATCGCAAGGGAGACGCCCCGGTCGCGGCCAATCTTCTAGGGCCGAAGCGGTGCTGTGAGCTGACCGGATGCGTCCGGTTCCTCGGACGGAGGTGGCAGAATGTGGCAGTCGACACAGACCCTGCCGGGCTCGTGCTGTACCATGTCGCGGTGGCAGGCCAGGCAGAGCTGGCGGGTCCGGGGTGCGCCCCGGATGGCGGCCGGCAACGGATCGTGACAGCCCGTGCCTCCGCACCCCAGGTGGGCGGTACGGGTGTGGGCCCCGAATGCCGGAGCCTCGTGGCAGGCCGAGCAATCAGCGGTGGGGTCGTGGTGGTTCAGGTGGCACCCCGAACAGTCGGCCTTGTCGGCGGTCCTCATGTCGCGACCGGAGTGGCAGACGGAGCAGTTGGTTCTCCAGTGCTTGGCATGGTCGAAGACGAGCGTCCGCCGCGGCCCGTCGAGCGAGCCGACCTGGATGTCCATGGTCCTGGTCACCCTTGCCGTGATGGTGCGCACCTCGTCCACGACGTGACAGCCCGTGCAATCGTCGGACTCGGGTGGGGTGTGATGGCAGCCGCGGCAGTCTTCGATGGTCCGCAGCTTCAGGGTCGTGTGCGCCGCCCCCGATCCGTGGCACGCCTCACACGCCACCCCGGGATGGTCGTCATGGTCGAACACGAGCCCGGGGGCGAGCTCGAGCGGCGCGGGCGGCGTCGCCCAGGAGGCCACCTCTCCGCCCGCCTCGTGACACGTGCCGCACCGCTTGCCCTGATCCGCCACGCGGAAGTCGTGCGCGCGGTGACACTCGGTGCACTGCGACAGGGTCTTGGGGTCCACGGTTCGGTGGAAGGGCGTGAGGGTCTCGGGGTGGGCGTGGCATTCCCCACCCGAGCACGAGCGCGCGGTCTGCTTCGCCGGGCGGCCCGTCCAGAGGTCGTGGCACACGCCGCAGACGGCGCCGTGTGGCTCGTCGGCCGGCACCGGCTTGGCCAGGCAGTCCTCCGGACGCCTCGTGAGGCACCGGCGGTCCCCGGCCTGAAGGGTGTCGGGCTTCTGCCAGGCGGCCTCGGCGCGGGCGGGTGGTGAGCCCTTGGCCGTCGCTACGGCCGCCAGCACGACCGTGAGGGCCGCGACCGCGGCCAGGGTAGCGAAGATCGCCCTCGGGCGTTTCGATCTGCCCAGCGTGCTCCGGTCGGGGGCCGGCTCCGGGCCGGATCTATAGGAAACCTCGGATCTATGCTGAGACATGGACCGTCTCCCAGTCGTCGACAGCATCCGCGGCATCGGGGGAGGGACGCGAGTCCGGTGGGGACTCGGCGGGCGCGCCGCGGAGGATGGGGAAGCGCTTTACGAGGACGATGTAGCCGAGGATCTCGGCGGCCACGAGCCCGATGGTGACCGCGAGCTCGGGAATGGCCGGGACGTACGACCACTGCTCGCCCGGGTTGAACGCGAAGAGGTACGTCGAGAAGCGGTGTAGCGCTCCGGCCAGCAGGATCATGCTCGCCATCACGGTGAGGTACCCGGGTCCCGCGCTCCGCCTGCGCGCGAGCAGGCCGATCGCGGGGATCAGGAAGAGGGCCATCTCCGAGAGGAACAGGAGGCTGTGGCCGTCCATCCGGGTCACGAGGCCGATCTGGCCTCGGTGCAGGACGTCCATGGCGCGGACGGCGGCCCACGCGAAGATCACCAGCGAGATCGGGACGGCCAGGCCCCGCAGCATGGGCGTCTCGGCCGGACGGCGGAACGCCTTGGAGGAGATGCACGACTCCAGGGTCACCACCCCGTAGCCCATGGCCACGCACGAGATCAGGAAGAGCAGGGGAAGCAGCGGCGTGCGCCACAGCGGATGTAGCTTCAGGCCCGCCATCAGCATCAGGCTCCCGAGCGAGGACTGGTGCATGGTGGGCAGCAGAAGACCCAGCGCGATGAAGAACGGCAGCGCCCGCTCGATCTTGGGCATGGCGAAGGTGGACACCCTGCGCAGCGGCTCGAAGCGGCTGTCCTTCAGACCCTCGAGCAGCGCCGGCGACACCTCGATCCAGAGGACCGTGGTATACAGCATGATGCACAGGGCCACTTCGAGGAGGATCGAGTTGAAGTTCCAGTGCCAGAAGAAGAGCGGGATCTTGTAGAAGTTCCACGCTCTGCCGATGTCGATGAGCACGCTGGTGCCGCCCAGCGTGTAGCCGAGCGCGCTGGTGAGCAGCGCCGGTCTCACCAGCGGGTGATACCTTCCCCGGTTGGCCACGTAGACCAGAAGCGCCATGGCGTAGCCGCCGCAGGCCAACGCCGTGCCCGTCACGACGTCGAAGGCGATCCAGATGCCCATCGGGTAGCCGTCGTTCAGGTTCGTCGTGGCTCCTAGGCCGCTCACGAACCGCCAGAGCACCGCGAGCACCCCGATCGCGGCGAGGATCCCCAGGAACGTCGTCGTCGGTGTGACGAGCGACCCGCCTACGGGCTCCAGCCGCTCGGGGTTCGGATGGGCGGCCTCCTCCTCGTGGATCTTCTGGGCGTTGCGGCGCACGACGGGTCCGAGCGTGGCGAAGAGGGCCAGTGGAGCGGCGAACCCGCGGTAGATCGTGTGCTGGATCTTCTCGGGAAGCGCCGACGCCGGTTCGTCTCCCAGCTCGGGGAGTCCGACCGCCGCGAAGCTCACGTCGGACTTGGTCAGATAGAGGACCGACGTGCCTCCGTTGTCGTGCTCGCCGAACACCTCCGGGTTGTAGAGGCGCGGATTGGAGGCGATGCGTCGGTGGGCCTCCGCGAGCAGCTCTTCGCGCGTGCCGTACAGCAGCGCCCCACGCCAGCACTGCGCCACGCAGGCCGGACCGAGTCCCTCGGCCCTCCGCTGCGGGCACATCTGACACTTCTGAAGGCGCGGCAGCGGCGTGTCCCACTCGAAGCGAGGGATCTGGAACGGGCAGGCGATCTCGCAATAGCGACATCCCACGCACAGGTCGGGGTTCCATACCACGGCACCCTCTTTGTCCTTGTGCAGCGCGCCGAGCATGCACGCATTCACGCACGACGGCTCGAGGCAGTGCATGCACTGGACCTTCCGGAAGACGTCTTCGCCCTCGTGGTCGAAGCGCAGCACGGCCGTGTAGTTGTGCGACGTGAGCTCGGGATCGTCGGAAAGCGCCAGAGCAGGATCCCACCCGAACTCCTCCGCGCACCCGAGGGCGCACTGGCGGCACCCGACGCAGCGCACGGCGTCGTGCAGGATGGCTTTCCCCTCGGCGCCGGCATCCGCCGCTTCCGAGGCGCGGAGCCGGGCCGGGAGGAGGGCGGCCGCACCTGCAGCCCCGAGGGCCCGCAGTGCCGCCCGCCTGGTGATGGCCATTTACCGCCCTCCGTTCGCCCAGTCGGCACCGAGCCATGCCCGGAAGCGGGCCGGGCCGAACGCGAGGAGGAGCAACGTGGCGAGTCCGACGGCCAGCGCGATGGGGAGCAACACCATGCGCAGGGTGATCACCAGAAACGCCATGATCGGGAGGAGGAGCACGACCGCCACGCAGGTCGCGCAGTACCCGAGCAGGTGAGCGATTCTATCGGGAACGTGCTTCATCGTAGGCTCCGATTTCACAGGTGCTGGAGGGTCGTTCCACCCCCTGTCTCTGCAAGGCCCACACCACGCCCCACGCTGTCGACGTGTGCTGCCATAAGTCGTGGTTGTACAATGACTTATAGAAATGCCGTGGTCCGCTCTGCGCGTCCGCTGGGCCCGTGATCGTAAATGTTCTCTACGGTCGGTGTTGAGAAATTATGCGGTAGAGGAGTCGAGGGTCGGACGGTCTTCCGTGGGTCTTCCGTGCCGTCCCGTCAGGGGACGCTCGGGTGTGGGGCTCCGAGCTCAGTGGATGAACCGGCGCAGAAGGCTCAGGTATGCGGTGGTGCCGAAGAGGCTGCGCAGGTCGGTCCAGGCGTGATCCTCGTCGTGCGCGCACTCCTCCCAGATCGGCTCGCCCAGGAGGCGACGGGCGACCTCGCGCCGGAACACCGTGAGATCACCGTCCGCGTGCACCCGGCCCGCTTCGGGACCGGAGAGGGAGAGGAGCTCCTCAGGGTCCACCTCGGCGAGCTCGACGATCCAGCCGTCGCCGTACGGCTGCGATACCACCCGGCAGGGTTGGGCGCGAAGGGTGGGGTTGCAGCCCACGACGCGCCCTCGGACCGGAGAGCGCGGATGCAGGATTCCGGAATCGAGCTCCAGGTCGCACAGCGTGTCGGTCCGCTCCAGCCTGCGGCCCGGGGCGTGCGGGTGAACGCAAGAGACGGCGCCGATGATGGCGGCGGCGAAGGCGTCCAGTCCCAGCCGGCAGGTGCCCTCTCCCTTATCCCATCGAGGCTGCACCCAGGTGTGTCCGGGGGCGTAGAGGCGGTCCTTGGGGGTCTCCACGGGGAGCGTCGACGGGTGTGCGTGCTCGGGGTCGTAGGGGTGTGTGCCCCTGTCTCTCAGCGCCACGTCGAGCGGACAGGCCTCGCAGTCGAAGTCCCGGTCACAGATCCAGTAGCGGATCAGCCCCGCGGCCATCCACACGCAGGGTTGGACATC
>Ga0055451_10000850_pt1 | contig 12334 bp, 8 predicted proteins | sample China_Galinas_PW_3_FD_57745 | JGI IMG/M metagenome (GOLD analysis project Ga0055451, IMG submission 57745) | Wetland microbial communities from San Francisco Bay, California, USA, that impact long-term carbon sequestration - China_Galinas_PWB_D2 | ecosystem: Environmental > Aquatic > Marine >... | reverse complement strand
TTGGATTCGCGCCTGTTCGACTTGCTCGCGACGCGCTACGTCGTCATGGCGGCGCGCGACCCGACGCCGAAGGGCTTCGCGGTCCGACACGAGACGGACGCGGTGAAGGTCGTCGAGAACCCGCATGCTGCGCCGCGCGCGTTCGTGACCGCCGGGTCCTACGATTGGGCCGCGGACAAGCAACGGATCCTCACCCAGCGACCCGAGCAGGGCGTCGCGTTCGTCGGTCCGCCGCCCGAGCTCCCGGGTCCGAAGATGAAGCGGGGCAGCGCGCGGATCAGCGCGCGGACGAGCGATTCGCTCGCGATCGAGACCGACACCGACGGGGCCGCGTGGCTCGTCGTGCTCGACAACCTCCTGCCCGGTTGGCATGCCGAGGTCGACGGCAAGCCGGCCGAGCTGCACGCGGCCTACAACACCTTCCGCACGGTCGCGGTGCCGGCCGGCAAGCACGTTGTCGTGATGTACTATCGCCCGCTCGACTTCTGGGTCGGAATCGCGGTGGCGCTGGTGACGCTCGTGCTACTCGTTTGGCAGTGGTTCCGCGCCGGGCGTCCAGATGAAGTCGGGACGCTCGACCTTGACCCGGCGTAGGATCCGGGGCACGAACCACACGGCCACGATCGCGGTCAGCACGCCCATCCCGGCCATCACGACGTCGGCCTTGTAGTGCGTGAACGAGATCCCCGCGCCATAGACCCCGGCCGAGCCGACGATGAACAGCCAGTTGACCCAGTTGACCATCGCGAACACCTGACCTTTCTCCTCGAACGGCGGGCGGGCCTGGATGAACGCGAGCAGCGGAACCGACATCAGGCCGGCCGAGATCCCGAGGCTGGCGAGGATCGCGGCGACGGCCCACTTGGTCGCGCCCGCGGCTTCGGGCACGATGCTGGCCGCGGCCGCCGAGGGTGCCGAGTTCTTGCTCGCGATGTACTGCGCGATCTGGTCGGCGGTCGGGGCCGGCGCTCCGATCAACAGGATCGCGAGCAGGCACGCGACCATCCCGAGCATCCCGGGCACGATCAGCGCGATCCGCACGCGCTTCTTCGAGAGCCGGGCGGCGGCGACGCTGCCGATCGCGATGCCGAGCGACAGCGTGGACACCAAGAGACTCGTGTCGACGTAGTCGAGGCCGAGTTGCAGGCGACCATACGAGTTGATCGCGATGAGGCAGACTCCGCCGACGAGCCAGAAGAACGAGTAGGTCAGGACAACGTCGAGCATCAGCTTGTCGCCGCGCACGACCCGCAGGAGCGTCGGGAAGACGCTGAGGAACGACCTGCCGCCGAGCCGACGCCCGGGGTCGGTCGCTGGCAGATCGGCGATCCCGAGCGACGTCAGCGTGCCGGCGACCGCGATCGCGATGGTGATCGCGCCGGGGATCCACAGTTCGGCCTCGAACCACTGGAGCAACTGTCCAGCGAACATCACTCCGAAGATGATCGCGAGGAACGTCGTCATCTGAGTGAGTCCGGTCGCTTGGCCGAGGTCGTCCTTGCGTACGAGCTCGGGCAGGCCGCCGTACTTGGGCGGGCCGAAGAAGGCGCTCTGGCTGCCCATGAAGAACGTAACACCCGCGAGCAGCCACAGGCCGGTCGGAGGCGCGGTCCCGGTGCTGTCCCGCGTGAACCATAGGAATGCGAGGAACCCGAAGCCCATGACGCCGATCTCGGCCAGCTTGCAGCGAACCATCAGTTGGCTCTTGCTGAACCGGTCCGAGACGTCCCCGGCGAACCCCGAGAACAGCAGGAACGGCAGCGCGAACAAGAGCTGGACGACCGACTGGAAGTCGGCGACTGCTACGTAGCCGACCGCCAGCAGCAGGACCATCTGCTTGAACACGTTGTCGTTGAACGCGCCGAGTGCCTGTGTGGCCAGGTAGGCCAGGAACGAGCGGTTCTGCACGGGTAGTGGAGGGGGTTCCTCCCGCGTTGGCATCGAGCTCCTCGGTCAGGATGAAAACGAGGCCGCGATTATTGCCGATTCAGCCGCCCGGACGAAACGCTGGATCGGAGCTACACCGGGCAGTCATCGCGAACGCAAGAAGGCGCCTGATCACAGAAGACCCGCGTATGCGCCGCCGTCGACGGCGATCGCGACGCCGTTGATGTAGGACGCGCGTTCGGACGCGAGGAACGCGACGAGGTCGCCGTACTCGTTTGGCTTGCCAATGCGGCGCACCGGAATCGACTGCTCGGTCGCTGCGCGTTCCTCGGCGGCGGTCCTGCCCGAGGTCTCTGCGCGCCTCGCGAACAGGTCGCCCAGGCGCGCGGTATCGAACATCCCCGTGCAGATCGTGTTGACGAGGACGCCGTCGCTCGCGACCTCGAGGCTCAGTGTTTTGAGGTAGCCGGTCAGGCCCGCGCGGAGCGTGTTGGACAGGGCCAGCGTCGCGATCGGCTGGCGAACCGCGATCGACGTCATGCCGAGGATGCGGCCGAACCTGCGTTCACGCATGCCCGGAAGCACGTGGCCGATGGCCGCGACCATCGGTTGCAGCAGCAGAGCCGATGCCGACTGCAACGCGTCGATGTCGATCTCGGATGCGGTGCCCGGAGGTGGGCCGCCCGAGTTCAACACGAGGATGTCGATCCTGCCGAAACGGCTTTCGACCTTGTCGAGGTAGGCGTGCAGAGCCGGGATGACGGTGACGTCGACCGGCTGCCCGCACACCCGATCGCCGTACTCGGCTTCGAGCTGCTCGAGGGCGATGGCCAGACGTTCGCTCGAGCGACCCGAGATCGCGACGTGCGCACCTTCGGCGAGCAGGGATTCGGCGACCGCGCGGCCGAGCCCCGCGGTCGAGGCGAGAACGACGGCGATCTTGTCAGAGAGACCGAGATCCATCCCGTCATCATACGCCAACCTCGTCTGATGAGGGACTCATCAGACGAGCTTCCCCTGCCCGTGCCCGACTAGTCCCCGAACCGGATCCCCTGGGCCAGCGGCAGCTGGTCGCCCCAGTTGATCGTGCTCGTCTGCCGGCGCATGTAGGCCTTCCACGAATCCGAGCCGGATTCACGTCCGCCGCCCGTGTCCTTCTCGCCGCCGAATGCGCCGCCGATCTCGGCGCCGGACGTGCCGAGGTTGACGTTGGCGATGCCGCAGTCGGACCCGACCGCGGACAGGAACCGCTCGGCGTGGCGGACGTTGTTCGTGAACAAGCTCGAGCTCAGGCCCTGGCGGACCGCGTTGTGGTGCTCGAGGGCTTCATCGAACGAGTCGACCTCGATCAGATACAGGATCGGCGCGAACGTCTCTTCCTGAATGATCGGCATCCCGGGCTTCGCGCGGACCAGGCACGGCTCGACGAACGCGCCGCCCTTGAGCGGGGAATCGAGCTCGAGCCGGTGGCCGCCGTAGACGACTTCGCCGCCCTGTTCGAGGATCGTGCCGATCGCTGCCTGCATCGCGTCGACCGCCGAACGGTCGACGAGCGGTCCCATCAGCGTCTCGGGGTCGAGCGGGTTGCCGATGCGCACGCTCTCGTACGCGCGCACGATCCGGTCCTTGACCTCGCCGGCGACCGAACGCTCGACGAACAGCCTCCGCGTCGTCGTGCAGCGCTGGCCGCTCGTGCCGACCGCGCCGAACACGATCGCCCGCAGCGCGAGGTCGAGGTCGGCGTCGGCGAGCACGATCAGTCCGTTGTTGCCGCCGAGCTCGAGCAGCGTTCGACCGAGCCGTCCGCCGACGACCTCGTTGACGGTCTTGCCCATCTTGCACGAACCGGTTGCGCTGATCAGCGGCAGCCGATCGTCGTGCAGCATCGCGTTGCCGAGTGGGTTGCGACCGCCGACCACGAGCGATACGAGGGCGCCGAGCCCGTCCTCTTCGAGCACGGGAGCGACGATTCGTGTCATTGCGATCGCGGTCAACGGGGTCTTCTGCGACGGCTTCCACAGGACGCTGTCCCCGCAGGCGAGCGCGACAGTGCTGTTCCACGCCCACACCGCGGCCGGGAAGTTGAACGCCGTGATCACCCCGACCGGCCCGAGCGGGTGCCAGGTCTCGCGCATGCTGTGTTGCTCGCGCTCGGACGCGATCGTCAACCCGTAGAGCTGGCGCGACAGGCCGACCGCGAAGTCGGAGACGTCGATCGCCTCTTGGACTTCGCCGCGTCCCTCCTCGAGGATCTTGCCCATCTCCCAGCTGATCAGGCTGCCGAGTGCCTCCTTCTTCCGTCGCAGCGCGTTCCCCATGCGCCGGATGTAGTCGCCGCGCTTGGGCGCCGGGACCTCGCGCCAGCGCAGGAACGCGTCGCGCGCCGCCGTGACCACCTGCTCGTAGTCGTCGGCCGAAGCCTGGCGCACGCGAGCGATCTCCAGCCCCGTCACCGGCGACTCGACCGAGAGCACTTCACCCTGGGTTTCGAGCCAGCGCCCGGCGTAGGCGCCGGGGAGCGTGCCTTTGATTCCGAGATCGTCGAGAAACTCCATGGCACCGTCCTCCGTGACAAAGACGAAGCCAGCCTAGTGTCCCATATCAGAAGTTCGAGCACATTTCGCCGGCCCTTGCACCGCGCCCAATCTGACTGCGTCCGCGCGCCTCGCCAGCGGCACGAATGACTCGACGATATGCACGCGAACTCCTGATACAGGACACTCGGCAGCGCTTATTCAATAAGAAAGTCTGCGAGACATTCTTATGGACTACTGCAGCTCCCGCCGCAGCGCGCGCAGATCGAGCTGGATGCGCAGCAGCGTCATCTGGGTCGCCTCGTCGGTTTGCCCGCGTGCGCGCTTGCCGAGCTCGGCGATCTTGTCGTCGATCAGCCGAAGGTCGCCGACGGCACGCAGCGCGTCGACCGCCGCCTTGCGGTTGCCGTCTCTGACCGCGTATTCGAACAACAAGGTCTGCGCGTCCTTGTTGTCGAAGAACTTCTTCGTGATCTGCTTCAGAGCCTGCCGGCCCTCCGCCGCCTTCTTGGGGTCTTCGAGACCGGCGAAGCCGCGTCGCAGTGCCTCGTAGAGCAACGCCAGGTCCATGAGCCGCGGGTCGTACGGATCGAGCGCGCGCCCCTGAGCGATCGCTTTTCTTCCGCGTTCGCGCAAGCCGCTGACCTCGAACCCCAGCCATCCGGCTTCGACGAGCGCGTCGAGGTTCGCCGGCTCGCGCTCGAGGACGGCGGCGGCGTCGTGCAACCGCTGCGTTCTCAACGTGTCGGGGGTCAGGCCGAGCTCTCGCGTGGCCAGTCTGGCGTTCTTGCGCAGGATCTGTGCCCGGAGCACGTGCCAGCGGGTCTCGAATGGATCCCACGTGACGCCCGTATCCAATCGGGCGAGCACGGCTGACAGGTTCTTGGCGCTCTGCGCCCTGAGAAACCGGGCACCCACGGCTTCGGCGTGCACGACGATCGCGCCCGGAACGAGGATGACGATCGCGACGACCGGCAGCACCGCTTTCGGAACGGTCCATGGCCTCGAGTCCGCATGTAGCGACGCGCGCAGGGCCAGCAGGAGTGCGGCCGCTGCCGGCGCGTTCCACAACGGGGACCGGAACAGGGTGATCGGTACGAACGCCGCGAGAGCAGCGAGGCCCACCGGCCCGATCTTGTCGTACCGTGCGCCTTGGATCAGCAAGAACACGAACGCGAGCATCGCGAGCAGGCCTGGGATTCCCAGCTCGGCGAACACCTGCAGGGGATCGTCGTGCGCGACAGTGACTCGTGTCAGCAGCTTGCCGTCGAGCGACGACAGCTTGATCTCGTCGTGATCGCGATACTTCGGAAAGTCGCGCCGGAAGTTGCCGATCCCGACGCCGAACGGGAGGTTGTCGAGCGCCATGTCGGCGACCGCGGGATAGAGCTTCTTGCGCACCTCGACCGTGCTCGGCGCGGCTGCCCGGGCGGCGCCTTGTGGGCGCTCCGGGGCCGGGCCGGTCGGCTTCGCGAACGTGATCAGCGGCGCGAGCAGCAGCGCCGCGGCCCACACGAGTCGGGTCTGCTTCGGGGAGGGCCCGGGCCGAACGAGCACGACGACCAGTGCCGCATAGAGGCCGAGCAGACCGGCGCGGCCGCCGTTGACCCACAGGGTGCCCGCGGTCACGAACAGCGTCACCGCCGCCAGCGGCCGCGGCACGAGCAGGCAGAACGGCAGGGCGACGACGGACCATTCGGCGGCGACGTTCGTGTTGCCGAGCGTCGACACGGGTTCGTGGAACGGCGAGTATCCGGCCGGCCAGTCGAGGCCGAGCCACTGCGCGAGCCCGAAGCCCGACGTCGCGAGCACCGCGACGACGAATCCCGCGGAAAGCGCCCGCCGGCGCTCGGGATCATCGACGTCGAGAAAGCAGATCGCAGCCAGCGCGAGGAAGTACGCGGCATACTCGAGCGCGGACAACCGGTCGCCGGCCCAGCTGATCGACAAGACCGAAACCAACGCGAGGCCGACGAAGGCCCAGAGCTCCCACGCCGGCTGCTTGCGTTTGGCCAGCCCGGGCGTGAGCAGCGCGGCCCCGGCGAGCAGCATCAACAGACCGCGCCGGGCGCGCTCGAAGTCGATCCACTCGGGATCGAAGGGCAAGACCAACAGCAGCGGAATCAGGAACAGGCAGGTCCGTCTCAGCATTCGACGCTGGCTTCACCGAGCACGCCGTCGACGAAGCCCTCCGGATCGAACACCTCGATGTCGTCGATCTGCTCGCCGAGGCCGACGAACTTGATCGGGATATCGAGGTACGAGCGGATGCCGAACACGGCGCCACCTTTGGCCGTGCCGTCGAGCTTGGCGAGGATCAGACCGCTGACGGGCGCGACCGCGCTGAACTCCTGGGCTTGCCGGATCGCGTTCTGTCCGGTCGTCGAGTCGAGCACGAGCAGCGTCTCGTGCGGCGCGTCGGGGATCGTCTTCCGGATGACGCGGACGATCTTCTCGAGCTCGCGCATCAGGTTCTTCTGCGTGTGCAGCCGGCCGGCCGTGTCGACGATCAGGTAGTCGACCTTGCGCGCGACGGCGGCCTCGGTCGCATCGAACGCCACGGCCGCGGGATCGGACCCCGTCGCCTGCTTGACGATGCCGACGTCGAGTCGCTCGGCCCACAGCGTCAGCTGCTCGACGGCGGCCGCGCGAAACGTGTCCGACGCGCACAGGAGCACGCTGTGTCCCTGCGCCTTGAGCCACCCGGCGAGCTTGGCGATCGACGTCGTCTTGCCGCTGCCGTTGACGCCCGCCACGAGGACGACGGTCGGTCCCGACGGCGCACGCACGAGGTCCCCGGCCGCACCCGCGACGCGGTCGAGCAGCGCCGAGCGCAGGAACTGCCGGACCTGCTCGGTCTCGGTGAGCTCGCGCTTCTTCCACGCGTCCTGGATCTCTTCGATGATCTCGCTCCCGGTCGTACCGAGATCGGCCGTGTACAGCAGCTCTTCGAGCTCTTCGAGAAACTCCTCGTCGAGTCGACGTCCGCCGCCGAACAGCCGTGCGAGCCCCGACCCGAGCTTGTCGCGGGTCTTCTTGAGCCCTTTGAGAAGCCGCCCGAAGACCATCGCGCTCAGCTCGCGTCCGCCCGCTCGGACATGTCTCTTGACATGTCTTCGGAGACGTCTGTGCGCGCGACCTGCACACCTCTGCCCTGCTCGTCCTTGACCCGGTCGAGGATGCCGTTGATGAATGCACCCGAGTTGGCGGTCGAGAACTTCTTGCCGAGCTCGATCGCTTCGTTGATCGAGACCTTGGGCGGGATGTCGTCGCAGTAGAGCAGCTCGTAGATCGCCATTCGCAGGATGTTGCGATCGAGCGTCGCCATGCGCTTGAGGTCCCAGTTGCGCGCGACCTTGGTCAGGATCGCATCGATCTGGCCGCGCATCTCGTGCGTACCGGCTACGAGCCGCTGGGCGAACTGGCGCACCTCGCGATCCTTGCATGAGCTGCTCAGGAACTCGGGAAGCTCATCGAGCACCGAATCACCGCGCAGGTCGAGCTGATACAGGAATTGCATGGCCACCTCACGGGCTTTGGTGCGACGTCTCATCGTTTCGGTGGTCTCGCGATCGCGATTGTCAGCGGCTTTTGAAAGGGCGTCAGGGCGTGAAGCACGCTCATTCGATGCTAGGCGGCACGGGTCGATCTGGCAAGACTGCACCGGCAGGCTTCAGCTGCCGAGCTCGTTCGACAACTGCACCAGCAGCTGTACGGTCTCGAGAGCGGCCAGGGCGGCGTCGGCGCCCTTGTTCCCTGCCTTCGCTCCGGCGCGCTCGAGCGCCTGCTCCTGCGTGTCGCAGGTCAATACCCCGAACGATGTCGGAACGCCGGTGTCCTCCGCCACCCTCATGATACCGCGGGAGCACTGGGCCGAGATGTACTCGAAGTGCGGCGTCCCGCCGCGGATCAGCGCGCCGAGACAGATGATCGCGTCGAACTTGCTCGACCCGGCGAGCCGCCGGGCGACGATCGGGATCTCGAAGGCGCCGGGGACCCATGCCACCGCGATGTTGTTCTCGTCGACACCGTGGCGCGTCAACAGATCCATCGCGCCGCCGAGCAGCTTGCTCGTGATGAGCTCGTTGAACCGGCTGACGACGATCGCGAACTTCTTTCCGGAGCCGTCGAGCACTCCTTGGTAGGTGTGAACCATGCGGTCAGGATACGGGGCGGGGCTCGACCGGTGCAACGGTTCGGAACGATCGCTTCCCGGCAGCCGGTCCGGCCGCAGACGGATCTGTCGGCCATCGAGCCGGCAAAGTCGTTCGCCGGACGCTTCGATTCGCTACGATTGCCCGAACGATGTGGCCCGCTTCGACTCTCCTCGTCCGCCTCGCCATCGCGTTCGCGCTGCTCGGCGGCCCCGCGCTCGCGCAGGGTGTGCGTTACAACCGTCAGGTGCGCCCGATCCTGTCGGACAACTGTTTCCGCTGCCACGGTCCGGACGCGGGCCAGCGCAAGGCCGGCCTCAGGCTCGACGATGCTGCCGGCGCCTACGCGCAGCGCAAGCACGGAGCGGCGATCGTGCCCGGCAAGCCCGAGCGCAGCCTGTTGGTCGCCCGGATCAGCGCTCCCGACCCCAAGCACCGCATGCCGCCGCCCGACTCGCACAAGCATCTGTCGGCCGAACAGATCGCGACGCTGATCCGGTGGATCGAGGGCGGTGCGGTCTACGAGGCCCACTGGGCCGATACGCCCGTGCGTGTCGTCGGGCCGCCCGAGGTCGCCGACGAGACGTGGGCGAGCTCGACGATCGACCGCTGGATCTATTCGCGGCTCGCGGCCGCCGGACTCCGGCCCTCTCCCGAGGCCGACCGCACGACGTTGATCCGCCGGCTGTCGTTCGACCTGATCGGCCTGCCGCCGACGCCCGAGCAGGTCGCGGACTTCCTGTCCGACACGCGACCCGATGCCTCCGAGCGAGTCGTCGATCGTCTGCTGTCCTCGCCCCACTACGGTGAGCGCATGGCGATCTACTGGCTCGACCTCGTTCGCTACGCGGATACGGTCGGCTACCACGGCGACCAGGAGCATCCGATCCAACCCTACCGCGAGTGGGTGATCGAGGCGTTCAACGCGAATATGCCGTTCGATCGGTTCACGACCGAGCAGCTCGCCGGCGACCTCCTGCCCGAGCCGACGATCGCTCAGAAGGTCGCGACCGGCTACAACCGGGTGCTGCAGACGACGCACGAAGGTGGAGCGCAGGCCAAGGAGTATCTCGCGATCTACGCGGCGGACCGCGTGCGCAACTTCGGCTCGGTGTGGCTCGCCGCGACGATCGGCTGCGCGCAGTGTCACGATCACAAGTACGATCCGCTGCTGCAGCGTGACTTCTACTCGCTCGCCGCCTTCTTCGCCGACATCGAGGAGAAGGGCGACTTCAAGGGCAGCCCGAACAAGTCGCCGACGACGCGCCCGCCCGAGATGAAGCTGCCCGACGGGCGCCGCACGATGATCACGGTCGCCCGCAAGAAGCCGCGAATCACGCGCGTGCTCGCGCGCGGAAACTGGATGGACGACACCGGGGAGATCGTCTCGCCGGCGGTACCGGCGGCGATGGAGCAAATCGCTGTGAAGCCGGGCAAGCGCGCGACACGGCTCGAACTCGCGCATTGGCTCGTGTCGGGCCACAACCCGCGCACGGCGCGGGTGTTCGTCAATCGGCTCTGGTACCTGTTCTTCGGCCGCGGGCTCGCGCCGACGCTCGATGACTTCGGGGCCCAGGGCAAGCCCCCCGAGCACCCCGAGCTGCTCGACGCGCTCGCGCACGACTTCGTGCGCGGCGGGTGGGACATCAAGCGCATCGTGCGCGAGATCGTGACCTCCCGCGCGTATCGCCAGAGCTCGCTCGTGAGCCCGGATCTCCGGCGCCGCGACCCGAGCAACGCGTTGTGCGCGCGGCAGGGTTCGTGGCGGCTCCCGGCCGAGATGATCCGCGACAACGCGCTCGCGATCAGCGGCTTGTTGGTCACCAAGGTTGGCGGCAACAGCATCAGGCCGTACCAGCCGGCCGGATACTACCGGCACCTGAACTTCCCGCCGCGCCGCTACAAGCCCGACATCGACGAGCGCCAGTGGCGCCGCGGCGTCTACATGCACTGGCAGCGGATGTTTCTGCACCCGGCGCTCAAGGCATTCGACGCGCCGACGCGCGAGGAGTGCACGGCCGAGCGGCCTGTCTCCAACACGCCGCAGGCGGCGCTGACGCTGCTCAACGATCCGACCTTCGTCGAAGCCGCGCGCGTGTTCGCAGCGAGGTGCATCGGCGAGGTCGCGGGCGATCCCGCGCGGATCCAACGCATGGGCCGGCTCGCCACCTCGCGAGCCCTGGCGGACGAAGAGCTCGAGTTGTTCGAGTCGCTGCTCGCGCGCGAGCGAAAGGAGTTCCATGCCAGACCGGCCGCGGCCGACAAGCTCTTGCGTGTCGGCCTGAAGCCGGTCGCCGACGACATCGACCATGTCGAGCTCGCCGCTTGGACGGAGGTCGGACGCGTCCTGATGAACCTCGACGAAACGATTACCCGGAACTGAACATGACTGGACACCTGAACGATCCCCGCTTGTCCCGGCGTTCGTTCGTCGAGCGGTGCGGATTCGGCATCGGTGGCGCGGCGCTGTATTCGCTGCTCGGGGAGTCCGAACCCGCGAGAGGCGTGATCTCGCCGCCGCACGTTCGCCCGCGCGCGCGGCGTGTGATCTTCTTGTGCATGGCCGGCGGACCGACGCAGTTCGAGACGTTCGACTACAAGCCCGAGCTCGAACGGCTCGACGGGCAGCCGATGCCCGAGTCGTTCACGAAGGGCCAGCCGATCGCTCAGCTCCAGGGACACAAGCTCGAGGTGCTCGGCCCTCAGACACGGTTTCGCCGCTATGGCGAGTCGGGCCAGCTGATCAGCGACTTCCTGCCGTACACGAACCAGATCGCCGACAAGATCGCGATCATCAAGTCGATGACCACGACGCAGATCAACCACGATCCGGCGCACACGGTCATGAACACCGGGACGGCGATCTCGGGACGGCCGTCGATGGGGGCGTGGGTGACGTACGGGCTCGGGTCGGAGGCCGACGATCTTCCGGGTTTCGTCGTGCTGACCTCGGCCAAGGGCCGCAACCCGCAGCCGATCGCGTCGAGGCAGTGGGGCAGCGGATTCCTGCCGTCGAAGTTCCAGGGGATCGAGTTCCAGTCACACGGCGATCCGGTCAACTACCTGTCGAACCCTCCGGGCGTGACGCGCGTCGGCCAGCGGCGCGTGATCGACACGGTGGCCCGACTCAACGAGATTCGCAATCGCAGGCGCCACGACCCCGAGATCGAAACGCGGCTCAGCCAATACGAGATGGCGTTCCGGATGCAGGCCAGCGTGCCCGAGCTCATGGACTTCCGCGACGAGCCCGAGCACGTGCTCGACCTCTACGGGACGAGGGGGGCCGACGGGTCGTACGCGGCCAACTGCCTGCTCGCGCGCCGGCTCGCCGAGCGCGGGGTGCGGTTCATTCACCTCTATCACCGCGGCTGGGACCACCACGGCGACCTCGCGCGGTGGATGAACGTCTGCTGCGGTGCCACCGACCGCGCGACGGCCGCGTTGGTCCTCGACCTCGAACAACGCGGCATGCTCGAGGACACGCTGATCGTGTGGGGCGGCGAGTTCGGACGGACACCGATGTTCCAGGGCAAGGGCAAGACCGCGGGCCGCGACCATCACATTCGCTGCTTCTCGATGTGGCTGGCCGGCGGCGGGGTGCGCGGCGGCGTGAGCTACGGCGCGAGCGACGAGCTCGGCTACTACGCCGTCGAGAACCCGGTCAGCGTCCACGATCTGCACGCGACGATGCTGTATCTGCTCGGCATCGACCACGCGCGGTTCACGCACAAGTTCCAGGGCCTCGACCTGCGGCTGACC
>Ga0055451_10000845_pt1 | contig 12352 bp, 8 predicted proteins | sample China_Galinas_PW_3_FD_57745 | JGI IMG/M metagenome (GOLD analysis project Ga0055451, IMG submission 57745) | Wetland microbial communities from San Francisco Bay, California, USA, that impact long-term carbon sequestration - China_Galinas_PWB_D2 | ecosystem: Environmental > Aquatic > Marine >... | reverse complement strand
GTGAGGATCGTCGCCGACGCGCTCGACGTGAACGTGCCGTTGACGAACGCGTTGGTCTGCGCGTCGGTGTTCGAGTAGTCGAACCGGATCTTGTCGCCGGCGACCGTGATCGTGACGCGGATCTGGTAGCGCGAGCCCGGGTTCTTGCCGTCGTAGTACACGGTCGCTTCGCCGTCGTACGAGCCGTCGGGGATCGCGCGGATCTCGGCTTCCATCATCTTGCGGGTCGCGGCGAACAGCTGGTCCTTGTGGGCCTCGAATTGCGCGAGCCCGATCTTCTCGATCAGGTCGACGAGTCGCCGCTCACCGACCGTGCACGCGCCGATCTCCGCGCGCATGTCCTCCGCGACGATCGCCAGGCGCACGTTGGCGAAGATCAGGTCCCAGACGTCCTGGCGGACCTCGCCGCGCTCGATGACCTTGACCGCCGGGATCCGCAGCGCTTCCTGCCAGACCTCGGTCGCGTTCGGGTTGTAGCCACCGCGCACGTTGCCGCCGATGTCGGCCTGGTGGCCCTTGGTCGCCGACCACGCGACGAGCTCGTCACCGACGAAGATCGGCTTGAACGCCGCGACGTCGTTGTTCTGATTGCCGAGCGAGAACACGTCGTTGTGGAAGAACACGTCGCCGGGGAACACGTTGCCCGCGAACCGCTCGGCGATGTGCGCGCACACGGGGGAAAGCGAGAACGACAGGATCGGCAGGTTCTCGGTCTGCTCGAGCATCCTGCCTTCGGCGTCGTAGAGCCCGGTCACGAAGTCCTTCGCCTCGCACAGGATCGGCGAGCGGGTCGTCTTCTCCATGCTGAGGCTCATCTCGTCGGTGATCGCCTTGAGCGCGCGGGCGATGATCGAGACCAGGACGTTGTCGATCTCTTGGCTCATGCTCGGCTCCTTTCCGACGCGACGGCCGAGATCACGCACGTGCCGTAGCCGTCGATCCTCGCCGTGAACGAGTCGCTGACGAGGATCGTCGTGTCGGTGCGCTCGATCAGCGCGGGACCGGGGATCTCGTTGCCGGCCGTAAGTCGATGCCCGTCGTAGACCGGGATCTCGTCGAAGCCGTCGCGCTCGGGCACGTAGGCGCGGCGCCGGCCCTTGCGCGCGTGCTCGGGCGAAGCCGAGCCTTCCTCGACGCGCGGAAGCTCAGGCTTGTCGGTGCGCCCGAGCATACGCACGCGCGTGTTGATCAGCTCGATGCCGGTCTTCTCGCGCCGCAGCTCGTAGCCGTAGAGCCGGTCGTGCTCGCGGTGGAAGCGGTCCTCGATCGCCGTGAGGTCGCCGCCCGCGATCGACTCGTAGTCGACCGGCACCGTGACCTCGTGGTACTGCTTGAGGTAGCGCAGGTCCAATGCGACCACGCGCTCGATGCGATCGGACGGGACCTGCTCGCGCGTGAGCTGCGCGGTTCCCTCGTCGCTCATCTCGTCGACGATCTCTCTGAGCTTGGTCAGGTCGAGGTCGGAGAACCGGCACACGTAGGAGCGCACGTAGTCGTGCTGCAGATCGCCGAGCAGCATCCCGGCCGCGCACAGGACCGAGGCCGTGGACGGAACGAGGAGCTTGGGGATCTCGAGCTCCTTGGCGATCATGCACGCGTGCAAGGCCCCGGCCCCGCCGGCGACGACCATCGGAAACTCGCGCGGATCGAGCCCGCGCTTGACCGTGATCTCGCGCACGCCGTGCGCCATGTTGGTGTTGATCACGCGATACATCCCGGCCGCGGCCTCGTCGACCGTCATGCCCGAAGGGATCGCGACGTGCTGCTCGATCGCCTTCTTGGCAAGCTCGGGGACGAGCGGCAGCTCGCCGCCGGCGAAGTACTCGGGGTCGAGATAGCCGAGCGCGACGTTGGCGTCGGTGCAGGTCGGCAGCTCGCCGCCGCGGCCGTAGCAGGCCGGCCCGGGCATGGCACCCGCGGACTGCGGCCCCATGCGCAAGAGCCCGCCTTCGTCGATCGAACCGATCGAGCCGCCGCCGGCGCCGATCGTCGTGATCGCGAGCATCGGCAGCGCGATCGTGAGCCGCGCGATCTCGCCTTCGGTGTTGGTCTCCGCCTCGCCGCCGCGCACGAGCGACGCGTCGAAGCTCGTCCCGCCCATGTCGACGATGATGCAGTCGTTCGTGTCCTGCGTTCGCGCGTACTCTGCAGCCGCGCACGGCCCGCCCGCGGGCCCCGACAGCAGCGTCGTCGCGGGCAGCGTCTGGATCACTTCGGGCACCGCGACGCCGCCGTTGGACTGCATGATCAAGAGGACTCCGGAGAACCCGATGCCTGCGAGCTTGGCCGTGACGTTGTCGAGATAGCCGTCGAGGATCGGACCGACGTACGCGTTGAGCACCGTCGTCGAGACTCGGTTGTAGAACCTCACGATCGGCAGCACCGACACCGACGGGCTGAGGTAGACCGAGGACAGCTCCTTTCGCACGAGCTCCTCGGCGGCCCGCTCGTGGTCGGGGTTGGCGAACGAGTTCATGAAGCAGATCGCGACCGACTCGACGGCTTCCGTCTTGAACAGCTCGATCGCGGCGCGCACGTCGTCGAGCGCGAGCGGCGCGAGCTCGGTTCCCTTGTAGTCGAGTCGTCCGCGCACGGGGCAGCGGAGATAACGCGGCACGAGCGGCGGGACGTTGGTGTACGTGTTGTCGTATTGCTTTTCGCGAATGCCGCGGCGCATCTCGAGCGCGTCGCGAACTCCGTGCGTCGTCAACAGTCCCGTCTTGGCACCGCCGCGAGTCAGCGTGGCGTTGGTCGTCACGGTGGTCCCGTGCACGATGGTCGTGATGTCCTGCGCGAGCTGCTCGACGCTGGTCTCGTGGGCGCTCGCGATCGCTTCGAGCCCGTTGATCAATCCGATCGACGGGTCTTCGGGCGTCGACAGCGTCTTGTAGGACTCGACCGAGCCACCCTGCGACCACAGGAACAAGTCGGTGAACGTGCCGCCGATGTCGATTCCGATCCTGTAGGTCATCCTCTACCTCGTACCTGTGCCAGCTCCGCGCCCATGCGGATCCCGCGCTCGAGCGCGTCTTTGTTGCGCACCCAGAACCGGGGCGGACCGCGGGTCTCGAGCGATTGTTCGAGCACGCTCGCGTCGAACGGGAGCCAGTCGAGGCCGAGCAGCGCGCCGATCATGACGATGTTCAACGTCCGGACACCACCGGCCTTCAGCGCGACGTCGAGGCAGTCGAGCACGACGGCCTCGTTGGTGACCGCGCGTACCGGATCGAGGATCGTGTCGACGTCGGGGTATTCCTCGCCCGCGCGCGTGAGCACCGGCAGCGAGACGGGTTGCCGGTTGACGAGCACGCGTGTGTGGGCGTGCATGCGCGGGATCGCGCGACGGACCTCGAACGGTTCGAGCCCGAGGACCAGGTCGGCCTGTCCGGGCCCCACGAACGCGGTCTCGCCCGGCCCGATGACGACCGTTCCCTCGACGACGCCGCCGCGCTGGGCCATGCCGTGGGCTTGACCGAGCCGCACCGGGAGGTCCGCCGTTCGCGCGGCCTCGCCGATGACCCGCGCGGCCGCGAGCACGCCCTGCCCGCCGACGCCGACGACGAGCATCCTGAAGTTCCTCGTGCCGATCACCGGACACCTCCGGTGTGCTTGGCCCCGGCGAAGACCGGGACGATGGCGCCGTTCGGACAGAACTGCGCGCAGACACCGCACGACACGCACAGGTGCTCGTCGATCTCCAGCACGCCGTGTTCGAGGACGAAGGCCGGACAACCGAACAGGTCGACACAGGCGCGACAGTTGCCACAGCTTCCGCAGATCATGCACCGCTCGGCCTCGGCCCGGGCCTGCGCTTCGCTGAGTGTGCCGAACACTTCGCCGTAGCCCCTGGTCCGCGACCGGGCGTCGAGCTCCGGGCTCAGGGCCCGAGGTCGCTGATCGCAGCGCTGTGCCTGTCTCCGGCGCTCGCGCACGACGGATCCGGGTCTCGGTGGGGGCGGCCGGTGATCGGCCGCGCTCGCGCCGCGGAGCGTGCGATCGATGCTCCACGCAGCGCGGAGCCCGTCGGCGATCGCGCCGGTGACGGTGGCTTCGCCCTGGGCGACGTCTCCACCCGCGAACACTTTGGGATGGCGCGTGCGAAGCTCGGCGTCGACAGCCACGGTCGCCGCGTCGTCGATCCCCGGGATCGTATCGCCGAGCCCCTCGAGCTCGGCGACCTGGCCGACGGCCAGCACGACGAGGTCGCACGACACCGTGTGCTGGCTGCCCGCGACTTCGATGAAGTCCCCGGGGTCGAGTGAACCCCGCTTCGTCGGTTGGACGGACACGAGCACGACTCGATCTCGATCGCAGTCCGCGACCCTGGTGCGCGTGTGGATCGTGATGCCTTCGCACACGGCCTCGGCGACCTCGTCGCGGATCGCTGGCATCTCGTCGCGGTCCTCGAGGCAGGCGATCACGACCTTCTTCGCACCCCGGCGGCGCGCGGTCCTCGCGGCGTCGATCGCGCTGTTGCCTCCGCCGATGACGAGGACCCGGTCGGCCTTCGGGCCCGATTCGCTGCTCAGGTAGCTCAACGCGTCGCTCACCGGTGGCGGGTCTCCGGGAAGCTCGATTCGAAGTCCGCGGTGTTGGCCGATTGCGAGGAACACCGCGTCGAACTCGTCGACGAGCGACTCGAGGAACACGTCCTTGCCGAGCCACGTGTTCCCGCGGAACTCGACACCGAGGTCGAGGATCCGCTGCGTGTCCCGGCGGAGCGCGTCCAGCGGCAGGCGATAGCGGGGGATACCCGACAACAGGAGGCCGCCGGGTTCCTTGTTGGCGTCGAACAGGGTCACCGCGTAGCCGCGAAGCCTGAGACTGTGAGCCGCGGCCAGCCCGGACGGACCGGCGCCGACGATCGCGACCCGCCGTCCGTGCTCGTCCTCGGGCACAGGGGGCGCGACGTTCCCGGGATGATCGCGGGCCCAGTCGACGACGAACCGCTTGAGGTCGTTGATCGCGACCGGCGCATCGATGTCACCGCGCACGCACACGTCTTCGCACGGCTTGTGGCACACCCGGCACACCGAGTCGGGAAGCGGCAGCCCGTCTTGGATGAGCTCGAACGCCTTGTCGTACTGTCCGCCGGCGATGTGAGCCGTGTAGCCCTGAATGCACAAAAACAGCGGACAGGCCGTCGCGCACGCGGCCACGGCGGTGGGGGGGCCCGAGCCACCGAGCTCGAGCGCGCGAGCGCGGGCCATCGCGCGCTCGTACTCTCGGGTCGTGCTCTGCGAGCAGCGGTGTCCGAGCTGTTCGCGACCGCAGTGCTGGCAACGGTCGTGATCGATGCGATAGGTCGAGACCTTACCGGCGTCAGGGGATTGCGCGGGAGTTGCCGGGAGCGCCCCATGAAGGACCCGGCTCTCGAACACGGGACACGCGCGCTTGGTGATGATGACGGCGAGCCCCTCGGTGTCGCCCGCGCGCTCGAACGCCGCGATGGCCTGCGGCAGATCGTCGGGATCGACGGTCTCGACGCTGCTCGCGCCCAATCCGCGCACGATCGTCTCGATCTCCACGCGCCGGGTCACGCGACCGTGCCCGGTGTCGATACCGGGGCTGTCCTGGAACCCCGTCATCGCGGTGACCTGGTTGTCGAGGATCACGGCGATCATGTTGTCGTCGTGGTTGATCGCGTTGACGAGCGCCGGCATGCCGGAGTGGAAGAACGTGCCGTCGCCCATGAACCCGACCGTGCGCTTGCCCGACATCCGCGCGACCCCGGACGCGAGCGTGAAGCCGGCGCCCATCGACAACAGCGCGTCCGCGGACTCGAGCGGCGGGCCGTAGCCGAGCGTGTAGCAGCCGATGTCGTTCATGAACACGGGCTCGGGCCCGAGCGCTTCCCGCGCGGCGAAGAACGCCGATCGGTGCGGGCACGACGGACACAGGACCGGAGGGCGGGCGGGCGTGGCTTCGCTCGGCTTGGCCGGCTCGGGGGCCGCGCACAGGCCGGCGGCGTCGTGCAGCCCGCGTTGGATGACTGACGGCTCGTATTCGAACCGGCTCGGGAAGTGTCCGGTGTGCTTGCCGAGGATCTCCGGCTGGATTCGGTTTCGCGAGCAGAGCGCGTGCACCGCGTCTTCGACGAACGGCAGGAGCTCTTCGACGATCACGACACGCTTAGCGGCGCGCAGCTGCTCGACGAGCCAGACGTCGGGGAGTGGGAACACGGCCCCGAGACAGATCAACCGGACAGGCTCGCCGGTGCCGAACTCTTCGAGCACGTCGCGTGTCGTGGCCGCGGGCACACCGGATGCGATCACGACGGTGTCGCCGCTTCCGCTCGCACGGCAGAACCCGGAGTCCGCGATCGATTGCGTCGCGACCGCGATCCGCTCGTCGATCTCCTGGCGCAGCTGCCTGGCGTTGGCCGGGATCGGCACGTAGCGCTTCGGGTCGCGCGTGAAGCTGCCGCGAACGGGCGCGCGGACCCGACCGAAGACGACCTCCGACCGCGTGTGACACAGGCGCGTCATCGGCCGCAGGATCACCGGCAGGCAGCTCTCTTCCGACAGCTCGAACGCGAACCGCGTCATCGCGAGCGCTTCCTGCCCGGTGCCGGGATCGAGCATCGGGATGTGCAGCATCGGGGCGATCAGCCGCTGGTCCTGCTCGTTGGGGCTCGTCAAGCACGACGGATCTCCGGCGCTGACGATGACGAGCCCGCCGACCGCGCCGATGTAGGGAATCGTGGCCAGCGGATCGCCGGCATACATCAGGCCGAGGTGCTTCATCGCCACGATCGAACGCGCCCCGGCGAGCGAAGCGGCGAACGCCATCTCGAGCGCGACCTTCTCGTTGACCGAATACTCGAACTCGATCTCGGTCCGCTTCGACAGCCGCGCGAAGCTGTCGGTGACCTCGGACGACGGCGTGCCTGGATAGCCGCACGCGAACGCGACTCCGGCTTCGAGCGCGCCGCGAACGATCGCCTCGTTGCCGAGCACGAACTCGGTCTGGCCTTCGCCCGTGTGCAATAACGAATCGAACCGCTTGTTTCCGGGGCCTTTCGTCAACCGACCTCCCAGGACACCGCCGACTCGCGGAATCTCTTGGATGGTTTTCAGCGGTTACTAAAGACCATCGCGGCTCCGCGATTGTGTGCTCCTTGATTGTCGGGTCCGCGCAGGCGCGGCCACATGGGCCGACGGGCGTATGTTCGGCCCAGTGCGCCGACGGCGAGCCGTTCGCGGACCGGCGGACGACGAACCAGGGAATCCGTATCCGCGATTCCGGATAGCCGGCGGCGTCGTCGAGATCTTGTCGCGATCGCCCGGGCAGCGAGATCGCGGGCTCCAGGAGCCGCTCTACGAGCGGGCTGGCGTTCCCGAGCCTGGATCATCGTGCCCGAGGCCCGCGTCGTCGAGCAACCCGTGGTGATCGACGAGCGGTCCGAGCTCGTGGCCGCAAGATCCGACCAGATCGCGTCTCGCCCCCCCGGTCGGCACTGATCGGACCAGCAGAAGTTCCTCGGTGGCGCGAAGAAGGACGGCTAGGACCCGAGCATGGAGTTGGCAAATCGCACGTCGTTCCCCTACGTTACGCGCGATCCACCGGTGTCGGTGTCGACCCGGGGGGCGAGGATCTACGGCGAGAGCCGAGTTTTCGGTTGAGGCGAAAGAAGCAAATGGCAGAAGGCACGATCAAGCGACTGACGGACAAGGGGTTTGGATTCATCGAGACCGGGAATGGCAAGGACCTCTTCTTCCATCACACGAGCCTCGAGGGCATCACGTTCGAAGAACTTCGCGAAGGGGACAAGGTGACGTTCAATACCGGCGAGGGGCCGAAGGGACCGCGGGCCGAGAACGTCAAGCCCGCCGAGTAGGCTCGCCACACGGCGCTGCCAGCCGGCGCGAAGCGAATCAGGAGATTCGCTGAGGGAGAGTGTGGCTCTCGTATTGAGCAGGCGTGAAGCCTCCGGCCTCTCAGTCCTTCTTCAGCGTTGCGAGGAACCGCTCGACTTCCTTCTTGAACTTCACCTCGCTGAACTCCTTGTACGGCCAGATCTTGCCCCTCGCGCCTTGCTCGCCGACGAGCATGCCGTCGGACTTGCGGACGGTCAGCCACCGAAACCACGCCGAGACGGGCATGCGCCAGTCGTCGCTGTGCTGGCCCCAGTAGACGACACGCCAGTGCTTCGGCGATTCGACGATGCGCGGCTCGGGCCAGGCTCTGGGCGGCTTGTTCGGCTTCGGCAACCCGATGCCGAACTTGCGTTCGAGCCGCTTTTGTGACAGAGCGTGGGGCTTGTCGGGTGCGAAGGTGCTCGTGCCCACGGCCAGGCGACGCACGCAGCGCAGCAGATCGAACACGCGCAGCGCGGCCTTCTCGTCCTTTGCTCGGACCCCGGCCTTGACGACGAAGTCGAGCGCGTCGAGCTCCCAGGGCTTGCCGCCTTCCGCTCCGGTCCCGCGATCGATGAGGCGCGCCTTGCCGGTCTTCGCGTCGACGATGCAGAGGTAGTACTCGTGCAGCACCTGCGTCTCCGGTCGCCCCTTCAACAAGATCGAGACTTCGGTCAGGTACATGCGGTAGCCTGGCAAGAAGTCGCGCAGTAACGGGTGCTGCGCGAGCGTTGCGCTCGTATAGCGTGCCCACACGCGGTCCTTGTAGCGCAAGGCGAAGTACTTGCTCGCGAGGAACCGATTGGCTTCGGCTCGAACCGCGGCTTCGTGATCGACGGAAGGTCGTGCCGGCCCTTGTGCGGAGAGCGGCGCGGTCGCGAGCAGCAGCGTGAGCGGGATCGCGTTCATGGGACCGAGTATCACGCATCGAACGGCGAGCGACGCAGTCACGGACAACGTTCCCGTGGCAATCCTCCCGCCGATCGTGGCCGGCCCAGTGCAGAGACTCTCAATGCGTCACGAATCGTAGTGGCGCGGTCGTATCGAGGAACCTGTGCGCGTCCTCGTCGTCGACGACGAGGACGCGCAGAGTCGGTCTCACCTCGCCTCCTCGGTGCTGGAGCGACACGGTCGAAACGGAATGCGGATGCGGATCACGGTTCCGCGCGGAGCTCTCGGACCGACTTCGAACGCGACGTCGTCGAACAGGAGCTCGAGTCGCTCCTTCGTCCCAGACAGTCCGAATCCGGAGTCGCTCGGTCCGTCGCCGATCCCGGCCCCGTCGTCCCAGAACTCGATTCCGAGCTGCGATTCGCGCACAGCCGCGCGCAATCCGACCGTCGTCTTCTCGCGTCCTACGGGGGCACAAGTCCGAAAAAATGTGTCTGACACATTTTTTCGGGATAACGCGATCGCCATTCAGCGGTTTCCCGACTCGTAGCTGCTGAACGTCCGCGGGATCCCCTTGTCGTCACGGACATCCGAGAACGAGACCGGAATGCTCGTGCTGCCGCGCTCGACGACGAAGTGGATGTGGCCGGTCAGGCTGTTGCCGACGCTGCCGACCTCGGCGAGCTGCGCGCCCTGGGTCACGGGGTCGCCATTGCTCACGCTCGCGCTGCCGTGCTTGATGTGGAGGTAGCGGCCGATCGTGCCGTCGCCGTGATCGACTTCGATTTGGTTGTTGTTGCCGTGGCCGTCGTTCGTGTCGACGACGTTCCGGACCCTGCCGGCGCGTGCGGCGAGCACAGGCGTGCCGCACGAGCGGCGGAAGTCCCAAGCGAACTCCTCGCGGCCTTCGTGATTGAAGCTCGAGTTGTTGCCTTGCACTACCCACGAGCTTTCGCCGCCTGGATATGGCAGCTTGTACGGAGAGCTCGCGCGCGGCGGGTAGCGCGACTCGTCGATGTCGCCGCGCAGCACGAGCCAGGCGACCAACCAGAACACGCCGAGGAACCCGTAGACGATGCAGCCCGTGACCAGCGGCTTGACCCAGCCGCGGGGTTCGAGGCCCGAGACGAGGTGCGGCAGCACGAACCACGTCGCGAACGCGTCGAGGCTGCCGACGACGCCGCCCCAGTGATAGAACGTCGCCAGGAACGCCGGTCCGCACGACGCGAACGCGCCCAGCGCATAGACCCACGTCGTTACGACGGACAGGATCGCGAACGCCAAGACGAGCGCGTTGCTCCACCGGGCGAACTTCTCGGCTTCGATGCCTTGCCTGGCCGCGGCCGCGAGCTTGATCGCATAGCCCGCGAGCCCGGTCAGCACGCCCCAGGTCACGGCCCCGAACACGGCCGTGATGATCATCACCGTGTCGCCCCAGAAGCCCGCGAACGACAACGCGAACATCGCCAGACCGAACAGCGCGAACACGATCCATCTCACGAGCATCAGCATGCCGGCGACATCCTTCGCTTCCCGCTTACCGGTCGAAACCGTAGAGCACGCTGACGCCCGGGTGTGCCGCGGTCGGCCGCGTGATCTTGGTCGTGACGACGAGCCGGGTCGTCGTGACGAGCAGCGGAATGCGCATCGCGCTGCGATCGCCGACTGTGACCTCGCCCGGCAGCACGACCGAGTTCGCGTACTGACGCACCTGGACGGTTCCGTGCCCGTCGTTGCGCAAGTACAGCGACCGGCTGCCGGGCGTACGCGGGATCGTCAGCGGTGCTGCCGTGTCGAGCTGCGCGTGCCGGAACGCGTTGCTGCCGGCGAAGCCCTTGCGCGGACGCATCGTGAACAGGTTCGTCAGCTCCGCGTCGATGCCGCCGGGGCCCGACTTGACGACGAGCGCCTGCGACGCCCAGCTCGGAAGCGACGCCGCGAGCCGGCGCAGCGGTGACGTCGCCGGACCGAGGCCGAGGTCGATGCGACCCGAGCCGTTCGTGTCAAGCGCGGTCGTGTGGAACAGCGCGAACAGCGGGTCGCCGACGTCGAGCATCAGCTTCCCGCGGATCCCCGGCAGCGAGATACCGCCACCCGGATACGGCGCGAGCGCCAGGCTGTGGAACAGCACCGCAATGCCGCCCGCGTGGCTCGGTCCGGCCTCGATGAACCACGAGTAGTCGTCGTAGCGCGGCGGGGTCGCGCGCCCGACATCGTCGAAATCGGGATCGAGCGACGCGTAGCCGCGGTTCGGGTCGTTGACGCCGAGGCAGTTGTAGACCGAGTTCGCAGCGCCCCCTTCGAGCGTGGCCGTCGGGCTGCCGATCTCGAGCCGCCACGCACGATCGAGGAACATGGCGCTCGGGTTGCCGCTGGGAACTTCACTCCAACCGAGCTCGGCGACGATCTGCTGACCCTCGGTCCGCGGAATCTCCCGGTGCTGACTCTTGCGGCCCTGCACGTAGCACAAGAGCGTGTTGTTGTACGGCGCAGCTTGCGACATGTGCACGCTCAGCCCGTCCGTTACCCAGTTGGGCGCAGCCTCGAGCCGCCAGCAGTGGTGCACGCCGACTCCGTCGTTCGGGAGCGGGAACGGCTTCGCGGCGCCGGGTCGACCGTCGAAGTTGTGAGTCACGAGCCACGGGTTCATCTCGAAGTGCGGGATCCGGAGGTTCGTCGCATAGAAGCGAGTGTTCGCGTAGTCGGGCAGCCCTTGGTTGTTGGTCCCCGTGAACCCGACGTCGAATGGCTCCTGTGTCGTCGTGTCCTGGTCCTGCACGACGTAGCGCACGAGCGAGACGTGGGTCAAGCCTGCGACCTGTCCCCAGGCGAGCTTCTGACTCAGAAACCCCGCGTTGCTGCTGAGCCGCCCGCGGCTCGTGAATTCGACGTTGCGGTCCCACATGCCGATCTCGTTCTGATCGGACGCTTGGGCAAGTGCTGCACCGCAGGAGAAGAAGACCACGAGGATGGGCCGATGCATGTCGCTGCTCCCGGATCGGAGGGTGGGAGGACAGGCCGGGGGCCGACTTCGAGTATCGGCATAGTGAGAAGAGTCAGCAAGGGGCCACCGACTCCGATCGGCAGCGCCGTCCACCCCTCCTGTGGGCCCTCCGCGATGCCCGGTGCTCTATCCAAACCCTCGCAACGGTGGTAGTCTCCGCAACACCCATTCCGAGAGGATTCTCCGTCGTGCCCTCTCCGACGTCTCGCGACGACTTCAGCTTCGACGATCCGACGTTACAGGCGTTCGCGGAGTTCGTGCTCCAGCACGAGTCCGGCGAGGCGCCCGACCTCGACGCGTACTGCGAGAGCTTGCCCGAGCAGATCCGAGAGGAAGTGCGGCGGCGGTGCCTCGACTATCTGAGCATCGTGCGCAGCCTGACGCCGCAGTCGATTCTGCGCGAGTCGGAGCCCATAGAGCGCGACTTCGGGGACTTCTTGATCCTGCGCGAGCTCGGGCGCGGCGGGATGGGCAGGGTCTTCTTGGCCTGGCAGCGATCGCTCGGCCGGCACGTGGCTCTGAAAGTCGTGCCCTCCGGCAGCAAGCTCTCCGAGCGCCACCGACTCCGCTTCGAGCAGGAGGCGCGTGCTGCCGCAAA
>Ga0055451_10000841_pt1 | contig 12372 bp, 7 predicted proteins | sample China_Galinas_PW_3_FD_57745 | JGI IMG/M metagenome (GOLD analysis project Ga0055451, IMG submission 57745) | Wetland microbial communities from San Francisco Bay, California, USA, that impact long-term carbon sequestration - China_Galinas_PWB_D2 | ecosystem: Environmental > Aquatic > Marine >... | reverse complement strand
AAGCGAAGGCGGATCGCGCATGATCGCCCAGCGAGAAGCGAAGGCGGATCGCGCATGATCCGCGTCAACGGAACCGATCTGCCCGATGCGCCCCGACCCGGGCAGTGCCTGCGGACCTACCTGCGCGAGCATGGCCGCTTCGAGGTCAAGAAGGGCTGTGACGCGGGCGACTGCGGGGCGTGCTCGGTCCTCGTCGACGGGCAACCGACCCACTCGTGCATCTACCCGGCGTTCCGGGCCGAGGGCCGCGACGTGACGACCCTCGCCGGGTTGGGCACCCCCGACGACCTGCACCCCACCCAGCGCCGGTTCGTCGAGGCCGGTGGATTCCAGTGCGGTTTCTGCACCGCGGGGATGATCGTCACCGCGTCGACGCTGGACTCCGAATCGCCCGACGAACCAGCCGAGCAGCTCAAGGGCAACCTGTGCCGGTGCACCGGGTACCGCTCGATCACCGATGCACTGGCCGGCACGACCAACACCGAAAAACCCGCGCAGGCCGCTGACGTCGGCCGGTCGGTCAGTCCCCCGGCCGCGCTCCGGGTGGTCACCGGCACCGAGCAGTACACCATGGACTTCGAGCCCGGCGAAGGCCCCCTGCTGCACCTGGCAGTGCTGACCAGCCCGCTGGCACACGCGCGGATCGTCTCGATCGACACCACGGCGGCACGGGATATCCCCGGTGTCCGGCTGGTACTCACCCACCACGACAGCCCGCCGGTGGCATTCTCCACCGCGCGCCACCAGATCCGCGCCGAGGACCCCGACGACACCCGTGTGCTCGACGACACGGTGCGCTTCATCGGCCAACGGGTGGCCGCGGTAGTTGCCGACACCGCGGCAGTCGCCGACAGAGCCTGTCGCGCAATCATCGTCGAGTACGACGAGCTGCCCGCTGTTTTCGATCCCGAGGAGGCGCGCCGGCCCGGCGCTGCACTTGTGCACGGCGACAAGGGCCCTGCGGCCCGCATCGCCGACGTCTCGCACAATATCGTTGCGGAGATCCACGGCGGGGTAGGCGACGTCGATGCCGGCGTGGCAGCGGCCCTGGCTGCCGGCGGCGCCGTGACCGAGGAGCGCTACACCACACAGCGAGTCCAACACACACATCTGGAGACCCACGGCTGCACCGGGTGGCCAGACACCGACGGGCGGTTGGTGATTCGCACCTCCTCACAGGTGCCGTTCCTGGTGCGCGACGAGTTGTGCCACATCTTCGGGCTCGACCGCGACAAGGTCGCGGTGTTCGCCAAACGGGTCGGCGGCGGGTTCGGCGCCAAACAGGAGATGCTGACCGAGGATCTCGTCGCGCTGGCCGTCCTGCGGCTCGGCCTACCGGTGCGCTACGAGTTCAGTCGCAGCGACCAGTTCACCATGGCCCCCTGCCGGCATCCGTACCGGGTGGATGTCACCGTGGCGGCCGGCCCCGACGGCGTGCTCACCGCGTTGGCCGTCGACGTGCTCTCCGATGCGGGGGCCTACGGCAATCACAGTCCCGGTGTGCTCTTTCACGGCTGCGGCGAATCGGTCTCGATGTACCGCTGCCCGAACAAGCGGGTCGATGCCCAGGCGGTCTACACCAACCACCTGCCGTCCGGGGCGTTTCGTGGCTACGGCCTCGGTCAGGTGGTCTTCGCCGTCGAGTGTGCGCTCGACGAACTGGCCGCGAGGCTGGGCATCGATCCGTTCGATCTGCGCCGCCGCAATGTGGTCACGCCGGCCGACGAATTCATCGACTGGCACGTCGAAGAGGGCGACCTCACCTTCGGAAGCTACGGACTTGACCAGTGCCTCGACCTCGCGCAGTCGGCGTTGCGCGCCGGCAACGGCGTGAACCCACCCCCCGGCGAGCAGTGGCACGTCGGGGAGGGCATGGCCGCCGCGATGATCGCCACGGTCCCGCCGCGCGGCCATTTCGCGGACACCGAGGTCACGGTGAACACCGAAGGGCGCTATACGGTTTCGGTCGGGACAGCGGAGTTCGGCAACGGCACCTCGACCGTCCACACACAGCTGGCCGCCGCCGAACTCCGTACCACCGCCGACCGAATCGACTTGCGGCAGTCCGACACCGACGTCGTCGGCCACGACACCGGAGCATTCGGCTCGGCCGGCACGGTGGTCGCCGGCAGGGCCGTGCTTTCGGCCTGCCGTGAACTACACACGGCCATCCTCGCCGGTGCCGCGGACCACACCGGCACGCCGGCCGGTGTGGGAGTGCTCGGCCCGCACGGCGTTGCGTGCGGTGACACGTTCGTCGGATTCGCCGAGCTGTTGGCCCGGGGCACGCTGCGCGGGACCGGTCGCCACGACGGCACTCCGCGGTCGGTGGCGTTCAACGTGCAGGCGTTTCGGATCGCCGTCAACGTCGAGACGGGTCAGGTGCGCATCCTGCAGTCGGTGCAGGCGGCCGATGCCGGAGTGGTGATCAACCCCGAGCAGTGCCGCGGTCAGGTGGAGGGCGGCGTGGTGCAGGCGATCGGGTCGGCCCTCTACGAGGAGATGCGATGCGGCCCCGACGGTGCGGTGACGACACAGACGTTCCGCGATTACCACCTACCGCAACTGGCCGACGCACCCGTGACCGAGGTCTACTTCGCCGAGACCGCCGACGAGCTGGGACCGATGGGCGCCAAGTCGATGAGCGAGTCGCCGTACAACCCGGTGGCGCCCGCGCTGGCCAATGCGATCGCCGACGCGTGCGGAGCCCGGCTGCGCGAACTTCCGATGACCCCGGCCCGGGTGTGGCGGGCACTCAGCCGCCGGACAGCTCCCACACGCTGGCCGACATCCGGTCGACCATCCTCGTGACGGTGACCTGCCCCTCGTTGTCGCCCTGGCAGGCCATCGCCTGGATCACGGCGTTGTTGCGCAACCGGGCCTCGCCGTAGCAGACCCATCTCATCGGGATGCCGATCTGCCGCTTGCTCCAGCGCACGGTGTCGGCGTTGCTCTCCGGCACGGTGAACTTCCAGGCCGCATCGCCCCCGGTGCCCAACGCACGTTGTCCGTCACAGGCCTTGGCCTCCTTGGTGCCGTCGGTGAAGGCCGCCGCCGCCGAATGCACCTCGGGGTACACCGCTGCCGCCTCCGCGACGACGTGATCGTGCCGGTCGCCGTCGGTGAACAGCAGGACGTGGAATCCCGACCAGGTATCGCCGAGGAAAGCCCGCATCCCGGCGGCGTCGAGCGCCGAGCACGCGGGCACCGCCGACGAACCTCGGATCGGGCGGTCCTGGTCGGCCTCGAGCTGCAGCTTCACCCCCACGATGTCGTCCAGCTGTGCCGGGCTGAGCAGAATCTGGTCGGTGTCACCTGCGCGCAGCGGGGTGATCGACTCGGTGGGATTCGGTACCGCGACTCCGCCGACGGTGTACGTACAGCCGGCAAGCACCACCGCAGTCGAGGCGAGAAGAACTGCGCGCGGCCACATGCCACCGAATGCTAATCGCCGCCGGGCCGCACCTCGCGGACAGCGGTCCGGACGGCGCTCAGGGCGGCATCGATCGCTGCCTCGGAGACCGTCAAGGCCGGGCGGAACCGCACGCTGTAGGCGCCGCTGCCCAGCATGATCACACCGCGTCGCCACAACGCGGCAAGCAGCGCATCACGTGCTTGGGTGTCGGGCAGGCTGAACGCACACATCAGACCCCGGCCGCGCACATCGAGGACAACGCCCGGAAACTCCCGGGTCAGTGCCTCGAGCGAGACCCGGAGATACCTACCGACCTCGGCGGCGTTGTCGAACAGACCGTCGGCCTCGACGACTTCCAGGATCCGTCTCGCGCGGACCATGTCCACGAGGCTGCCGCCCCAGGTGGAGTTGATCCGCGAGCTGACGGCGAAGACGTTGTCGGCGATCTCGTCCACCCGACGCCCGGCCATGATTCCGCAGACCTGCGTCTTCTTGCCGAACGCGACGATATCGGGCTCCATCCCGAGCTGTTGGTATGCCCAAGCCGTGCCGGTGATACCGCAGCCGGTCTGTACCTCGTCGGCGACCAGCAGCGCATCGAACTCGTCGCACAAGGCCCGCATCGCGGTGAAGAACTGCGGCCGGAAGTGCCGGTCGCCGCCCTCACCCTGGATGGGTTCGGCGATGAAGCAGGCAACATCGTGCGGGTGCGCCTCGAAGGCGGCGCGGGCCTGCCGCAGCGACTCGGCCTCCACCGCGTCCATGGCTTGGGCATCCCAGCCGGGACGCAGGTAGGGCGCATCGACGCGCGGCCAGTCGAACTTGGGGAACCGGGCGACCTTGAGCGGGTCGGTGTTGGTCAGCGACAACGTGTAGCCGCTGCGCCCGTGGAACGCCCCGCGCAGATGCAGCACCCGGCTACCCAGCGCGGGATCAATACCGCGCGCTTCGTTGTGCCGGCTCTTCCAGTCGAAGGCTGCCTTGAGCGCGTTCTCCACCGCCAGCGCGCCGCCGTCGACGAAGAACAGGTGCGGTAGCGCCGGATCGCCCAGCACCCGTACGAACGTGTCGACGAAGCGGGCCATGGGCACGCTGTAGACATCGGAGTTGGAGGGCTTGTTGACCGCCGCCCGGGCCAGCTCGGCCAGGAACTCGCGATCGTCGGCCAGCGCCCGGTGGTTCATGCCCAGGGCGGCAGACGCGAAGAACGTGAACATGTCGAGGTAGCTACGGCCGTCACGGGCATCGACGAGATAGCAGCCGGATGATCGGTCCAGGTCGAGCACCAGATCCAAACCGTCGGTCAGGATGCTGCGAGCCAGGATCGGACGAACATCCCTGGCGTTCACCGCGGAGCCCACCGGCCCCGCTGAGACTGCCGCACTTCTCGTCAAGAGTTCTGTCACAAGTCGATTCTATCGTAATTTCTCCTGTCTAAAGACACTCATATGGAACTATTTCCACAATTTGACCGTCGAGAGCTCGACGCGTGGACGTCACCTGCAACGGGTACCGTCACAACCATGTCTTTTCTGCCGGAGGTGCCTGGTCTCGGGGGCCTGCTCGGCGCGCCGGTTCGGGCCGCGGCGGCCGGTACCCGTATCGCGGTGACCACCACAGCGGCCGTGGCCGGGCTGACCGGTAGTGCGACCCTCCTGGGTGGGGCCACCGCCGCGCGCACCGGCAGCCGATTGCGCAACGCCGTCCCCGACGTGGGCACCGCCGGCCGCGCCGTCGTCGACATGGCGGTCGAGGCCGTCGGCGGCCCACCGGCTCGGCGCGGCAGCCGGCACGGCACCCGACGCTGGATCGAGGTCCGCGGACTGAGCGGTCCCGATGCCGACGTCATCGCCGAGGAGGTGCTGACGGCAGTCTGGGCCGTCCCCGGCGTTACCGACGCGGTGGTCAATCGATCGGTCGGGCGTGTCGTGGTCAGCGTCGGGCCCGACGGAGTGTCCCAGAGCCTGCGGAAGGTCGTCGACGAGGCCGAACGACGTGCGCGCACCCAGGCCCCCACTCCACGTCACCGCCCGATCACTCTCCCCGGCGACGATGAGGTGCTGGTGGCCCGCACCTTCGGCGCCGCCGCGGCCGGTGTCGGTCTGGGTCTTTCGCTGACCGGGCAGCTGATGCGGGTGCCGGGCCTGCCCGATGTCGTCTCGGTGGTGCCCACCGTCGCCGACCACATCCCGATGGTGCGCCGTCAACTCGAGCGCAGACTGGGCCACGAGGGCACCAATCTGCTGTTCTCCGTGACGAATTCACTCGCGGCCGCGCTCACGGTCTCGCCCACCTCAGCGGCCGCCGAAGCCGCGACCCGGACCCTGCTGGCCGCCGAGGCGTGGAACACCCGGCTGGCGTGGGGATCCCACGAACCGCTGCTGGCCGACAACTCCCCGGCTCATGACGCACCGCTGCGCCGCACCGCCGAGTTCGCCGACGGGCCGGGCGAACAGTATGCGAACAGGATCGGCTCGATCGGCGTCGTGGCAGCGACGGTGATCGGCCTGGTCACCCGCAACCCCGCCATCACCGGAGCGGCCGCGTTGGTCACTGCGCCCAAACCCACGCGCGCGAGCCGCGAGGCGTTCGGCTGCGCGATGACCCGCGGCTTGATCGCCCACCACGACGCGCTGGTCCTGCACCCCCGCGCTCTTCGGGCGCTGGACCGGGTGGATGTCATCGTGATCGACCCCCGCACCCTGTACACCGACGAATTCATGATCAGCCGGGTGCGCGGGGTGACCAATTCCCATCGCGCCACAGCGTGGGAGGCCGCCCAGGTCGCCCTCGACGCGGGCAAGCTCGGCCCGGGCTGGCATGCCCTGAGCACGATCGGGGGAGCGGGCAGGACGGGCGAGGCCCTGGTGAGCCCGGTTCGCGACCCGATGGCGACCGCCGTGGTCAGCGAGGCCCGGCGGGCGGGCGCACGGGTGGTCTCGGTCGACGACGACGGACTGCGCTCCCTGGCGCAGGGCTTCGACACCCTGTATCCGATCGACGGCTCCCTCGACGACGCGTTGGCCGACCTGGTGGCACAGCTGAGCGCCGACGGCGCCACCGTGGCACTGCTGACCACCTCGGCGATGGCCGCCCAGCACGAAGCCGACATCACCATCGGTGTCTCCCGCAACTCGACGCCCCCCTGGGGTGCCGACGTGTTCGTAGGCGACCTGACCACGGTGTGGCGGATCCTGCGGGCGCTGCCCGCGGCCCGCTCGGCTACCGCGGGAGGCGTCCGGCTGTCGATGTCGAGTTCGGCGATCGGCGCACTGATGCTGATCCCGGGCGTGCCAGGCTACGGACCGGAATCGGTCAATCTCGGCGTACTGGCCGGGCTGTGGTCGGGTTTCCGCGCGGGCAACAAGGTCTTCGGTGAGCCGCTGCCGGCCCCCGAGCCGGGCCACGACTGGCATGCCCTGCCGGTCCACGATGTGCAGCGTCTGCTGCCCCGCCCACCCACCACACCAACGCCCATCCAGCGCGAGCCGTCTGCGGTGTTGCTGCCGATTCGGGTCCTGAACCAGGCGACGACGTCGACCTGGTCATTGGTCACCGATTTCGTCGGCGAGTTACGCAGCAACCTGGCCGATCCGATCACTCCGATCCTGGCCACCGGCGCAGCGGCCAGCGCGTTGCTCGGCTCGCCGCTGGACGCCGTGCTGGTCGGCGGCGTACTGCTGACCAACGCCGCCCTGTCGGCCGAACAGCAGTTACACGCCGAACGCATCCTGCGCCGCCTGCTGGCGGTGCAGGATCCGCTGGCCCGTCGCCGGGTGGGAGATCTCGACGCGCATCACAGCGAGCACATCGCGGCCAAGGAACTGCGCCAGGGCGACATCATCGAGGTCCGGGCGGGCGAGGTCGTTCCCGCCGACGCTCGCCTGATCGAGGCCTTCGACGTGGAGGTCGACGAGTCCACCCTGACCGGCGAATCGCTGCCGGTGCCCAAACAGGTCGACCCGACTCCCGGCGCTCCGCTGGCCGAACGTGCCTGCATGATCTATGCCGGGACCACCGTCGTGGCCGGAACGGCGCTGGCCGTCGTCACCGCTATCGGTCCGATGACCGAGATGCGCCGCGCGATGTCGATGGCTCCGAACAAATCGCGGGAGATAGGCCTGCAACGCCAGCTCAGCCGCATCACCCGCCGGGCGCTGCCATGGAGCCTCACCGGCGGTGCCCTGGTGGGACTGCTCAGCATGCTGCGCGGCACGCCGCTGCGCGAGTCGGTGAGCAGCTCGGTCGCGCTGACCGTCGCCGCGGTCCCCGAAGGGCTACCACTGGTTGCGACGCTGGCCCAGCTGGCCGCGGCGCGCCGGCTCACCAGCGAATCCGTTCTCATCCGCAACGCCCACTCGGTGGAGGCGCTGGCCCGCCTGAACGTGGTCTGCTTCGACAAGACCGGCACGCTCAGCGAGAACCGCCTCCAGGTCAAAGCGGTCCGCCCATTGCCCGGGTACACCACCGGCGAGGTGCTCGCAGCGGCGCTGTCCACGTCGTATTCCCGGCACAAGCACCGCGTCGAGCATGCCACCGACGACGCGATCCACCAGGCGGCGGAGGAGTTCTCGACCACCCAGAACGGCTCCAAGCAGCAGCCACTACCCGCCCGCGACGCATTCCTGCCGTTCCAGTCGGGGCGGCCGTTCGCCGCCGCACTCACCGGAACACGCCTGACGATCAAGGGCGCGCCCGAGGTGCTGTCGTCCGCACTGACCGACGACAAAGCGAACCTGCAGGACCTCATCGCCAGCATGGCCGCCGAAGGCCTGCGCGTGCTGGCCGTCGCCGAACGCGAACTCACCGCCGAACAGGCCCGCGCCGCGGCCGCCGATCCCGCCGCGATGGAGGCGCTGTGCCGCAACGGTCTGGTCGCTTGCGGCCTGCTCGGACTGGCCGACACACCACGGCCGAAGGCACGCGCGCTGTTGGCCGAACTTGCCGACCGCGGGATCGGCGTGCGGCTCATCACCGGCGACCATCCGCTGACCGCGACGGTCGTCGCCAACGAACTCGGTCTCGACATCACCACCGACCACGTGCTCACCGGAAGCGAGTGGGAGGCACTGTCGGCCGACGAGCGCACCGATGCCGTGCTCTCGCACGTGGTGTTCGCACGGATGACGCCGGAACACAAGATCGACGTGGTGCAGACGCTGGAACGCGCCGGCGTGGTCACCGCGATGGTCGGCGACGGCGCCAACGACGCCGCCGCTATCCGGGCGGCCAGTGTCGGAGTCGGGGTCGCCGCCCGCGGCAGCGACCCGGCCCGGACGGCCGCCGACGTCGTGTTGCTCGACGGCAAGATCGAAGCCCTCATCGACGCGCTCGACGAAGGCGAACAGCTGTGGCGCCGGGTGCAGTCCGCGGTGTCGATGCTGCTCGGGGGCAACCTGGGCGAGGTCTGCTTCGCGCTGCTGACCAGCCTGATGACCGGACGATCCGTACTCAACGCGCGCCAGATGCTGCTGGTGAACATGCTCACCGACGCGCTTCCCGCGGCCGCGCTGGCGGTGAGCACCCAGGATGGCACCGAGGCGCTGGACCGCGACGAGGCGGCGATGTGGCGGGCGATCGCCATCCGTGGCGCGGCGACCACGACGGGCGCCACCCTGGCGTGGTTGATGGGGCGGATGACCGGCACACCGCGACGGGCCGCGACGATCGCACTGATCGGCCTGGTGTCCACACAGCTGGCGCAGACGCTCACCGACTCTCACGGTCCGCTGGTGGTGGCGACCGCCGGCGGTTCATACTTGGTCCTGGCCGCGGCGATCAGCACACCCGGGCTGAGCCAGCTGTTCGGCTGTACTCCAGTCGATCCGCTGGGCTGGGGCCAGGCCCTTCTGGCCACCGCGGTCGCCGCCACCGTCTCGGCGTTGGCTCCCGGCACGTTGGAACGCCTCGGTTCGGTGTTCTACGGCCCGCTCGGCGACGATGCGGCACCTGTCGTCGGCGACGACGATGCACGATCAGTCGTCGACGACGACGATGCCGACCCGCACGAGCACGGCGTAGATCTCCCGAACCGGCGGCGTGAGCAGCCGGACGCCGGCCATGACCATGGCATCGGGTCCGGTGAAGCGCAGCACATCGGTCATGACAACCAGGAGAGCCCAGCTCGGTAACCAACTCGGGTCAGGAATCTGAACAGGACACGAACATGCTCTCAATGACACGCTCACTCTTGTCGGCCCAGCGCGACGCATCCCGCCGCGTCGCCGAGGCCCAGAAGTTTTCCATCCGGCTACCCTTCATCGGTCCCGTCCGGGTGCCACCACCCGACCAACTGGCGTTCTACGGGGTGCTGGGGGGGTTGGCGGCCCTGGAGCTGATCGACTGGCCGGTGGCGCTGGCGATGGCCCTCGGCTCTGCCGTGGTTTCCCGCCACCTCACCGACCTGGAGGAACGCGAGGAAGACCTCGAGGCGGCGGCCCACCAACGGCCGACCCTGGCGGCCCCGCCCGAACCTGAGGCCACCGGAGCTCCCGCCAAGAAAGCCCCGACCAAGAAGGCTCCGGCCAAGACGACCGCCAAGAAGACCCCGGCCAAAACGGCCGCCAAGAAGACCGTCAAGAAGACCCCCGCCAAGAAGACCCCGGCGACCAAACGAACGCCTGGCTAATAAATTATGGCGCAGAGCGGCACTTTGACCGAAACTATTACGGTAGATAGACTCGATCACTGTAAAAAGTATTCAGGATGATTGTGCTCCGGGTACGCACGTCGGCGGCGGTACGGATCTGTTGCAGCAGACCCTCCAACGTTCGTGCGGACCGGACGCGCACGAACAGCATGTAACTCTCCTCGCCGGCCACCGAGTAGCAGGCCTCGATTTCGGCGATGTGTTCCAGGCGGGCGGGCGCATCATCGGGTTGCGACGGATCGAGAGGGGTGATGGCCACGAACGCCGACAACATCTGCCCGAAGGCCTCCGGGTCGACCCGGGCGGTGTACCCCGTGACCACCCCGCGCGCCTCCAGACGCCGCACCCTTGACTGCACCGCCGACACCGACAGGCCGGTGGTGGCCGCCAGGTGCGCCAGGGTGGCGCGGCCGTCGGCGACCAGTTCGCGCACCAGAATGCGGTCGATCTCGTCGAGATCGCGCACCGCGTCAGCACTCTCGGGCATGGCCGAACACTACGGCATAGCGGGTGCGCTGTGAGCACACCACAGATCGCGACCTGGCAACTGCGTGCGCGCTTCGCCGCAGCGCTATCGCGCATGCACGGCGCGGAGGTGCCCGCCTACACCACGCTCGTCGAGGTCAGCGCGGCGGTCAACCGCGATTATGTGGCAGCACATCCACGAGCGGAGCGGCTCGGCTCGCTGGCACGCGTCACCGCCGAGCGCCACGGCGCCATCCGGGTCGGCACACCGTGCGAATTGGCCGATGTCGCAGACCTGTTCGCCGCCTTCGGCATGTATCCGGTCGGCTTCTACGACCTGCGCGAGGCCTCGTCGCCGGTTCCCGTCGTCTCCACGGCGTTCCGGCCGATCGACTCGCTGGAGTTGGCGCGCAACCCCTTCCGCGTGTTCACCTCGATGCTGGCCAGCCGGGACGGCCGATTCTTCGGCGCCGACCTGCGCGGCAGGGTCGAGGAGTTCCTGCGCCGGCGAGCGTTGTTCGACCCCGAACTGATCGCCACCGCCCGCCGGATAGCCGCTGAAGGCGGCTGCGATGCCGAGCAGGCCGACGGTTTCGTCGAACGGGCCGTGGCCGCGTTCGCGCTGTCCCGCGAGCCCGTCGACCGCGCCTGGTATGCCGAGTTGTCCGCCGTGTCGGCCGTAGCGGCCGACATCGCCGGAATCGACAGCACACATATCAACCACCTGACTCCTCGGGTGCTCGACATCGACGATCTGTACCGCCGGATGACCGAGCGCGGGATCGCGATGATCGACGCGATCCAGGGGCCCCCACGCACCGAAGGTCCCGATGTGTTGTTGCGCCAGACGTCATTCCGGGCGCTCGACGAATCCCGCCGGTTCCGCCGGGTCGACGGCACCGTCACCGAGGGCACACTGCGGGTGCGGTTCGGCGAGGTGGAGGCACGCGGGGTCGCCCTGACCCCCAAGGGACGCGAACGCTACGACGCGGCGATGGCCGCAGCCGAGCCCGCAGCGGTCTGGGCAGAGTACTTCCCGGACAACGACGGCGAGATGGCATCGCAGGGGTTGGCCTACTACCACGGCGGGGACGCATCGGCGCCCGTGGTCTATGAGGACTTCCTACCCGCCTCGGCGGCCGGCATCTTCCGGTCCAACCTCGACGCCGACACCGAAGCCGCGGATGTGGCCGACGAATCCGGCTACACCATGAACTGGATGGCCGGCACCATCGACCACCAGATCCACGACCCCTACGGCCTGTACGAAGCGACCGCCCAGGAGCCTCCCGCATGAGCACCACCACCGTCACCGCGCTGCCCACCACCGAAGAACTGCGGGCCAGGGTGCGCGCCGCGTTCGACGCCATCGGTGCACACGTCGACCTCGGCGAACCCGGAGGACACGGCCTGCACTCCAGCACGCCGGTGACCGGCGAGGTCTTGTTCGCCGCACCCGAGACGACACCCGCCGAGGTTGATGCGGCGATCGTTCAAGCGGCACAGGCTTTCTCGTCGTGGCGCAACACTCCGGCACCTGTACGCGGCCGGCTGGTGGCCCGCCTGGGCGAACTGCTGACCGCACACAAGCAGGATCTGGCCACCCTCGTCACCGTCGAAGCGGGCAAGATCACCTCCGAGGCCCTGGGCGAGGTCCAGGAGATGATCGACATCTGCGAGTTCGCGGTCGGTCTCTCCCGGCAGCTGTACGGTCGCACGATCGCCTCCGAGCGCCCCGGCCACCGGCTGATGGAGAACTGGCACCCGCTCGGTGTCGTCGGCGTCGTCACCGCGTTCAACTTCCCGGTCGCGGTGTGGGCGTGGAACACCGCGGTGGCATTGG
>Ga0055451_10000840_pt1 | contig 12374 bp, 6 predicted proteins | sample China_Galinas_PW_3_FD_57745 | JGI IMG/M metagenome (GOLD analysis project Ga0055451, IMG submission 57745) | Wetland microbial communities from San Francisco Bay, California, USA, that impact long-term carbon sequestration - China_Galinas_PWB_D2 | ecosystem: Environmental > Aquatic > Marine >... | reverse complement strand
TGGCCATGACGGACCACCGTGTGCCGCGCTGGTTCTCCGAGGGGCTGGCAGTCCACGAACAGCACCGGGCTCGCCCAGGATGGGGGCCCGGCCCGTCGATCGGCTTCGTCGAGGCCCTCAGGGACGGCAAGCTCAAGAAGGTCAGTGAGCTGGACGACGGCTTCATGCGGCCGGAGTACCCCCAGCAGGTCATCTATTCCTACTACGAGGCATCCCTCGTCTTCGAGGTTCTCGAAGACCGGTACGGGTTCGGCGCCATCCGCTCGATGCTCGCGGGATACCGCCGGGGACGGACGACCGGGGAGCTCTTCGAGTCCGTTTTGGGCACTACGCTCGAGCGCTTCGATCGAGACTTCGACCGCGATCTCCACCAGCGCTTCGAGAAACCTCTGGCCGGGCTCGCAAAGGTCGGTGACGTGCCACCTCCCGACGCGCCGATCGATGCGCTGCGGCGGTTCGTGACGAGCCACCCGGGTGATCTGCTCGGGCAGCTGCGCCTGGGCGCCGCGCTGGTGCGTGACGGCCGCGTCGAGGAGGCGCGTCCGCACCTCACCGAGGCCCTGCGCATCTTTCCCGACTACGGGGGACCGGACAGCCCCTACTGGTTCCTGGCACGCGTCCACGAGAGCATGGGCGACACGGCCCGTGCCGTGGCCGCGCTGGCCCGGCTCAACGACCTCTCGGACTCCAACTACGGGGCCCTCGTCGAGGAAGCCGACCTCGAAGGAAAGCTGGGACACACGTCGGACGAAGCCCATACGCTGGAGCGCGTGATACAGGTCGATCCGTACGAGATCCCCGTCCACCGCCGGCTGGCGGGCCTCCTCGCCCAGGAAGGCGACCGAGCCGGCGCGGTCCGCGAGCGACGGGCCGTGGTGGCGCTCCATCCGTCCGACCGTGCCAGCGCGCTCTACGAGCTGGCACGCGCGCTCCTGGCGGCCGGCGACCGGCAGGGCGCTCACGACACGGTACTCCAGGCGCTGGAGATCGCGCCCGAGTACGAAGCCGCGCTGGAGCTGCTCCTCCAGGTCCGGGACCCTACCGGGGGAGGTGGGGGGCGATGATCGGGGAAGGGATCGACGACGACGGGGGATCCTGGGGGACAACCGCCCGGACAGGCGCATGAGCTGCATCACCTACACCTACGCGATGACCGACTGAGCAGGCTTCCCATCAGCTGGAGACGACCTTGGCCGACGACGTGGTTGGAACGGTGGCACTGGAAGACGCGAACGACGTCGCACTCGCCGACCGGATGAAGAACGGGCGAACGGAGATTCTGAGCGAGCTGCGCAAGCTCATCGTGGGGCAGGACGAAGTGATCGAGCAGGTGCTTCTCACGCTCTTCGTGGGCGGCAACAGCCTCCTGGTGGGCGTTCCCGGCCTCGCCAAGACGTTGCTCATCCACACGGTCGCGCAGGTGCTGGACCTCGACTTCTCACGGATCCAGTTCACGCCCGACCTGATGCCGTCCGACATCACGGGTACCGACATCATCCAGGAGGACGCCGACACCGGCCGGCGCGAGATGGTCTTCGCTCCGGGTCCGGTGTTCTCCAACGTCATCCTGGCCGACGAGATCAACCGGACGCCGCCCAAGACCCAGGCCGCGCTCCTCGAGGCCATGCAGGAGCACCGGGTGACGGTCCAGGGTCGCACGTATACGCTGCATGAGCCGTTCTACGTGTTCGCTACGCAGAACCCGATCGAGCTCGAGGGCACGTATCCGCTTCCCGAGGCACAGCTCGACCGGTTCATGTTCGAGATCGTCATCGAGCATCTGTCGCTCGACGAGGAGCTCGAGGTGGTGCGCTCGACCACGGGTATCCAGGAGCCGACCTTCAGCCACGCGGTCACGGGTCCGGACCTGGTCGCGTTCCAGAGGTTGGTGCGGCGGGTGCCGGCCTCGGAAGAGGTACTCCGCTACGCGGTGGCGCTCGCACGCACCAGCCGCCCCGGAGACGGCGCTCCCGAGTTCGTGGAGCGGTGGGTCTCCTACGGAGCGTCCGTCCGGGCCGCACAGTACCTGGTCCTGGGCGCGAAGGCGCGAGCCCTCACGCGAGGGCGCTACCATGTCACCTTCGAGGACATCCGCGCGCTCGTCCACCCCGTGATGCGTCACCGCGTGCTCACGAACTTCCACGCCGAATCCGAGGGACGCACGCCCGGAGAGCTGGTCGACATGCTCCTCGAGGCGGTCCCGCTGCCTTCATCGGGAATGTAGACATGTCCGCCCGCACGCGCGTCCATGCCTACACGCGTGGAGCCCAGTTCCTCGATCCGGGCGTTCTCGCCCGCATCGACAATCTGGAGCTCCTGGCTCGGACCGTGGTGGACGGATTCCTCACCGGGCTCCACCGTTCTCCATACCTGGGCTTCAGCCTCGACTTCGCGGAGCACCGGCCCTATATGCCCGGCGACGACATCCGGGGCATCGACTGGCGTCTGTGGGGACGCACGGATCGGCACTACATCAAGCTCTACGAGGCGGAGACGAACGCGAACTTCGTGATCCTCCTGGACGTGTCGCGCTCGATGAGCTACCGGAGCGGGGAGGTCAGCAAGCTCGACTACGCCCGCTATCTGTCGGCATGCCTCGCCTTCTTTTCCCGCCGCCAGAGGGACCGGGTGGGACTGGTGACGTTCGACCACGAGATCGTGGAATACGTGCGACCTTCCATGAAGCACATGAACACGGTGCTGCACGTGCTGGATCGTGCCGATGCGGGGCGAGCCGGCTCGCTCGTGGAACCGCTCCTCCAGGTGACGGAGCTGCTCTCGCGCAAGGGCATCGTGGTGTTGATCTCGGACTTCTACGAGGAGCCCGACACCGTCCTCCGGGCGGTCGGCCCGCTCCGAGCCCGGGGCCACGACGTGGTCGTCTTCCACGTGCTCGACGCGGCCGAGATCACCTTCCCATTCGAGGACCCCTCGGGCTTCGAGGACCTGGAGACGGGAGAGCAGATCCCGGTGATCCCCGAACGTTTGCGCACCGAGTACCGGGAGGTCGTCCAGCGCCATCTCACGAAACTGGAGGACCGGTTCACGGGCCTCGGCATCGATTATGCGGTGTTGGATACCAGCCAGCCGCTTGACCTGGCCCTCTTCAAGTACCTGTCGTCGCGCGAGCGCATGAGCCGGATCCGATGAGCCTCTCCTTCCTCGTCCCGCTCTTCCTCCTCGGTCTCGCCGGGGTCGCCGTTCCGGTGATCCTTCACCTCACACGGCGGCAACGGCGGAACGTGGTGCCGTTCCCGTCGCTCATGTTCCTGGAGATGATCCCGTTCCGGGAGCAACGACGCCGGCGCATCCAGCATTGGCTCCTGCTCTCGCTCCGGGCTCTGGCGCTCGTGTTGCTGGCGGTGGCATTCGCCCGTCCGTTCCTGGACCGTACGGGCGAGGCCGCCGGCAGCTCCGCGGGTCCGAGGGAGCTCGTCGTGCTGGTGGACCGATCCTACAGCATGGGCGTCGGCGATGAGTTCGGGCGCGCGCGCGCCCGCGCCAGACGTGTCTTCGACGACCTCGGCCCACTCGACCGGGCCAGCCTGGTGGCATTCGGGCAGGGTGCTCAGGTCCTCGTTCGGTCGACATCGGACCCCACGCGGCTCGACGCCGCGCTCGACACGCTTCGGGTCGGCTCCGGACCGACTCGCTACGGTCCGGCCCTCAAGGTAGCCCAGACGATCCTCGAGGAGTCCGAGCTACCCGCCGGAGAGGTCGTCCTGATCAGCGACTTCCAGCGTAACGGGTGGACGGGAGACGAGGGCGTACATCTTCCGCCGGGCACCGTGGTCACGCCGGCCTCCGTCGCCGAGGCAATCCCCGACAACGTCCTGGTGGCCGACGTCTCGCTCGTCCGCCAGGCGGTCACGTCGGGAAGGGAGCGCGTGCGGGCCACGGCCCGGCTGCTGCGCCGCGGCGGCGACGCTCCCCGGGACGTACCTGTCATGTTGTCGCTGGACGGCCAGGACCGACAGACACGCACGGTGACGCTCCGTCCGGACGGCACGGAGACGGTGACGTTCGATCCGTTCACGCTCTCGCTGCCCTATACGCGGGGGGAGGTCCACGTACCCGACGACGCCCTGCGCGCCGACGACGCCCGCTACTTCGTGCTCTCGCCCGGGGCCGCCCTGTCCGTCCTCCTGGTGGAGGGCGGTCGTGCCAGGGGCAACGCGAGCCTGTATCTGAGGCGTGCGCTGGAGATCTCCGACCAAGGCCACTTCGACGTCCATCTGCGACGTACGGACGGGGTACGCCCGTCCGATCTGAGCGGCGCCGGCGTAGCGATCCTCAACGACGCTCGCGTCGACGGGGCGTCTGCGGCCCGCCTGCGCAGCTTCGTCGAGGGTGGCGGTGGCTTGTTGGTCGTACTGGGCGAGGACGCCACCTGGCCTACGTCGGCCGCCGGCCTCCTGCCCGGCAGCGTCGGCCCGGTGCAGGATCGAGCGGAAGGGAGAGGGGGACGCTTGGGGTACCTGGCCTACGACCACCCCGTCTTCGAGGTGTTCTCAGGTCCTCGGAGCGGTGACTTCACGAGCGCGCGCTTCTTCCGGGCACGCGCCTTCACCCCGTCGGACTCCGCCGAGGTCCTTGCGCGCTTCGACGACGGATCCGTGGCTTTGGCCGAAGCCCGGCGGGGTCGCGGGCGGGTTCTGGTTTGGACCTCGACACTGGACTCGTTCTGGAACGACCTGGCGCTGCAGCCGGTCTACCTTCCGTTCGTCCACCGTCTGGTGGAGTACCTCAGCGGACGGGTCGAGGCGCTACCCTGGCTCACGTCCGGTCAGATCGTGGACATGGCCGACCCCGCGTCGCTCGAGGCGGCCGGGATCCGCTCCCCCGAAGCTGCCGGAATCGAGAGTGACAACGACCTCGTGGTGCTGACGCCCTCCGGCGCTTCCGTGTCCATGCCCACCGGCGGGGCGCATCGGTATCTGCCCCTGGAGGAGCGTGGATTCTACACGGTGCGCCCTCCGGGCTCCGAGTCCTCGAGGCCCCTCACGCTCGCTGTGAACGTCGACCTCGCGGAGTCTTCGCTGGGCCGTATCGATCCCCACGAGCTGGTGGCCCATGTGGTCACGCCGGGCCCCGCACGGAACGAAGGAACCAGCTTCGCGGACGCGACCGCGTTACGCAGGCAGGACCAGGAGCGGCGCCAATCACTCTGGCGCCTGATCTTGGCCGGCGCCTTCGGGCTCCTGGTGCTGGAGACCGTGCTCTCCAACTGGGTTTCTCGCAGAAAGGCCTACCCGAAGGACCGTGGACGATAGCTTATACGCACCCGAAAGGGTGGTGAGCGTCAGCACGTAGATCGTAGTGTATGGCGGCGGTGGGGACGAGGGCATACGGACGGGAGACGGAAGATGAGCGACGAACGAATTCCAGGTCACACCCAGATTCTCGCGGCGGTTCGAAGGGTGCGGAGACGCTGGCGTCTGCGGATCGCCCTCCGAGGGCTCGCGTGGGTGCTCGGACTGTCCGTGGTGGTGCTCTTCCTCTCCGCTCTCGGGCTGGAGCACCTCCGCTTCAGCGCGTCGGCCGTTGTCTGGCTCCGCGTTTTGACCTGGGGCACGCTCCTCGCCTCGACCCTGTTGCTTCTGATCCGCCCCCTAGTGCGAAACGTCACCGACGAGCAGGTCGCGCTCTACCTGGAGGAGCACGAGCCGAGCCTGGAGCTCTCGGTCGTGAGCGCGCTGGAAGCCGGAGGCACGCCCACGAATTCGGGCCCTCTCACGCACCGTCTCCTGCAGAGCGCGCTGGAGCGGATCCGGCGCGTGGATCACGGCAAGCGCGTCGAGCAGTCGCGTCTCTACCGCTTCGGTGGCATCCTGACCTTGCTGGCCGTGGCCGCGCTGGGCCTGGCCATGTTGGGTCCGACCCACCTCCGGAACGGTCTCGCGGCGCTCCTGCTGCCCGCCCGGGACGCGGCCACCGTCAACCCGTACGCCATCGGCGTCCGTCCCGGTGATACCACCATCGCTCGGGGAACCGACCAGGTCGTGACCGCCGATCTGAGCGGCTTCGAGGCGGCGGACGCGTCGGTGTTCACGCGCACCGGGTCCGAAGGTCCGTTCCAACGGCTCAGCATGCTTCCGGCCGACGGAGGAGGCTTCGAGATCCTGCTTCTCGGAGTCGAGGAGCCCACGCAATACTTCGTGGAAGCGACCGGGGTGCGATCCACCACCTACACCCTGGACGTGGCCGACCTGCCGCACGTGGATCGCATGGAGCTCACGTCCCACTTCCCCGCCTACACCGGACTTCCCGACCGCACGGTGGAGGACGGCGGCGACGTCGCGGCGCTCCCCGGCACGGTGATCGAGGTCCGGATCCATCCCACGATGGCGACACCGGGGGGCGCGCTTCGCGTGGACAGCGCTCCGCCGACGGAGCTCTCGGCGGTGGACGACAGCACGCTGACGGGCCGCTTCACCGTGCGTGCCCCGGGCTTCTATTCCGTCGCGCTGGCGAGGAGCGACGGCGAGCTCGTTCCTGCCTCACCCGAATACAAGATCGACGTCCTCGACGACCATGAGCCTTCGGTTCGGTTCGACAAGCCTGGGCGGGACAGCCCGGCCTCTCCGATCGAGGAGGTCTACCTCCAGGTGCGGGCGGACGATGACTACGGCGTCGGTGACGTCCGACTCGTCTATTCCGTGAACGGCGGACCGGAGGACACGGTACCGCTCTTTCAGGCCCGGGATTCGGCGATGTCGGAGGTCTCGGTGGGGCACACCCTCTTCCTGGAGGAGTTCGGCCTCGAGCCGGGCGATCTGGTGTCGTACTACGCGCTTGCGCGCGACAATCGCACGCTCGGCAGCCCTCGGGCCGTGGCCAGCGACATCTATTTCTTGAACATCCGGCCCTTCGAGCAGGCGTTCAAGCAGTCGGAGCAGCAGGGAGGAGGCGCCTCGGCAGGCGGCCAACAGGGTGTCGAGAACCCGGCGCTGTCCGACCTGCAACGACAGATCATCGCGGCGACCTTCAACCTCCAGCGGCAACGCGACAGCTATGCGGACGACGAGTTCGCGGGAAACGTGGTGAGCGTGTCGTTGGCGCAGGGTCGGCTGAAGGACCAGGTCGAGAACCTCCTGCAGCGCATGCAGACGCGGGGGCTGACGGGCGTCGATTCGACCTTCCGCGACGTCGCGACGCTCTTGCCGAACGCCGCTGAAGCGATGCAGAAGGCGCGCGATGCGCTGGACCGAAAGGACCTCGAAGGAGCCATGCCGTCCGAGCAGGAGGCGCTTCGGTTCTTGCAGCAGGCCGAACAAACCTACGAGGTCTACGTGCAGCGCCAGCAGCAAGGCCAACAGGGCGGAGGGGGAGGCGGACAACAGCAGGCCTCCGCCGAGGACCTCGCGGACCTCTTCGAGCTCGAGCTCGACAAGCTGAAGAATCAGTACGAGACGGTCCAGCGCGGTCAGCGTGAGCAGACCGACAACCAGGCGGACGAGCTTCTCGAGCGCCTGAAGGAGCTCGCGCGCCGCCAACAGCAGGAAGCCGAGCGGCAGCGTCTCAGGGCACAGCGCTCGGCACAGGGATCTCCCACGGGAGGCAGCCAGTCGCAGCGTGAGCTCGCCGATTCGACCGAGGAAGCCGCACGCCAACTCCAGCGTCTCGCGCGGCAGAACAACGACGCTCAGATGGAGGAGACGGCACGACGCCTGCAGCAGGCCGCCGAGGCGATGAGGCGGGCAGCGTCCCAGTCCGGCAACGCGAGCGCGTCCGAAGCAGGCTCGGCGCTGCAGCGGCTCCAGGAGGCTCAGCGTCGCCTGGAGGAGGCCCGGGCCGACCGGGCACGGCGCGACACCGAGAGCGCCCTGGACCAGGTGGACGAGCTCACCCGTCAACAGCGCCAGGTCGAAAACGACGTTCGCGAACTGCCGGCGGATGGGGACAAGCGCGCGCAGGACATCGCGAGAATACGTGAGCGGAAGGATCAGATGACCCACGCGGTCGAGGGTCTGGAGCAGCAACTCGACCGCGCCGCGTCCGATGCGCGTGCCGATCACCCGGAGGCGGCTCGGAAGCTCCAGGGCGCAGCCGAGCAGATCCGGGAGTCGAAGCTCAAGGAGAAGCTCCAGTATTCACGCGGCACGATCGAGCAATGGGACCGGGAGTCCGCTGTCACCCTGGAGCTGAACATCGAATCCGATCTCCAGGCCCTGCACGACCAGCTCGAGCAGGCCCGGGACGCCGCGGGTCAGCGACAGGAGGATCCGCTGAAGGACGCGCTCGAAGGTACACGCGACCTGCTCCGCGGAGTGGAGGCCATGAATCGTCGTCTCCACGAGCCCACCACGGACTCCGCGGCACAGGGTTCAGGCGGCGAGGGGCAGGACCGTCAGAGCCAGCAGGCCGGCGGGCAGCCGAACGACCGTGACCAACGGGGCGAACGGGGCCGACAAGACGGTCGACAGGCAAACGGACAACAGAACGATCAAGGCCGGCGCGGCGAGCAGGAACAGGACAGACAACGTGGTCAGCAGGGTCAGCAAGGCCAGCAGGGTGATGGCCAGCAGGAGGGAGGGGCACGCACGGGGAGCCCATCCGCTCTGCCGCTCACTGGCCAGCGCACCGGACCCTCCGGGTCGGGCGAGCTTCGCCCGCTCTCGCCGGACGATATCCGTCAGTTCCGGAGCGAGGCGCGGGAGCGGACGGCACAGGCCGAGGCGCTACGCGACCGGCTCCGGGAGGCCGGCCGGGATCCACGGGATCTCCAGGCCGTCGTGGACGCGATGCGGCGTCTCCAGAACGAGGGAGCCTACGCCGATCCCGCGAATCTGTCGGCGATCCAGGACGAGGTCGTCCAGGCGCTCAAGCGGCTCGAGTTCAGCTTGAGGCGGGATGTGGAAACGACGTCCGGACGGCGCGCGACGCTGTCGGGCTCGGACGAGGTTCCGGAGGGCTACCGGAAGATGGTGGAGGAGTACTACAAGGCGCTGGCGAAGACCGGAAACGGAGGCGGATAGAGGCGGCGCGTCAGTCGTCGGGCTGGTCGAGGACCTCGCGAACCTTGGCGCGAAGGCCCTCGACGGTGAAGGGCTTCGAGATGAAATTCACCTCCGCCACCCGCACGCCCTGTAGGATCACCTCGTCCTCGGTATAGGCCGACATGAAAAGGAGCCGAACATCGGGATAGCGCTCGGCGAGCCGCTCGGCCAACTCGCGGCCACTCATGCCCGGCATGACCACGTCGGTCAGGAGAAGGTCGAGCTGGCCGTCGTTCTGCTCGGCCACGTCGAGCGCGGCCTCGCCGCTTCCGGCCTCGACCACCTCGTATCCCCCCCGCCGCAGAACCTTGCTGGCCACCTGGAGTACGGACGGGTCGTCATCAACAACCAGTATCGTCTCCTCCCCAGGCATTGGTTTCTCCCTTATCTGCAGCGGCCCCGTGAGGGCATCCAATCCACGTGACGCGGACAATGACGCAAACCCCGTCTCGAGGTCCCTGCGCCGGACGCTGGCTTCCATACCGATGGCCTCGATGCCCCGTGGGCGAACACGCCTGACCAAGTGCCCTTCACGCCTTCGACGCTCGCAAGATCGGGACCAACCGCGGCCTCCGCAAGGCTATCAATTCGGTACGATTCGGGAATAGCTGGATGGGACCACCTCTTCTCCTTGGTGCGCTACCCATTCGGCCCTGCGTCGTCGACGCACGTCATCGAGGCACGGCCGGAACCCGCTACTTCGTTCCGGGCCGTGGCAGTCCCTACCTCAAAGGGCGGTCAGTGGGCTTCGGAGGTCGGGGCCGGGCCGGCCAACTCCCTATATAAGGATGCATCGAAGATCTTCAGGCCTATGATCCCGTTCAGCTGGTTGGCCGAAACCCACGGGAACTCGTTCCGGTGATTCGCGAAGCCACGCCCGAGCGTCATACTCCAGTGCTCCTGTTGCCAACCGGGTCCGACCACGTCGTAGGTGCGCCCCGGAAGCGCCATCATGGACTTCGTCCCGTGCAGCAGCACGCGCGCCACATCCAGGTAGTGCCGGTCGCCGGTGTACTTGTAGAGCATGGCGTACTCGTCCGGGTTCGCCGCCATCCACTGGTCCACCCCCGTGGAGCCAGAATTGATGCGGCTCACGCCGAGCGTGGGCACCCCGGGCTTCCAGTTGATCGAGTCCGGGTTTGCGTCCGCCGGCATGGGTACGTTCCACGCGTACATCCACGTCTCGGAATAGTCGCCCGCGGCCTTTGCGTACCGTAGCCACTTCGCCTCCCCCGTGGCCTGGTACAGCGCGAGGTAACCGGCGAGTGACAGCGTGCCTGCCTCCTTGTCCATGCCGTTCGGGTTGTCGATCGGCCCGCCGATGAAGTGGTCGTTCCGTTGGTACCGGACCCAAACGAAGTCGGCCGCCTTCTTGGCCGCGTCCAGGTAGCGCGGCTGGCTGGTGACTTTGCTGAGCGCCACCAGGAAATCCACCATGAAGTACCCGGAGGTCGTGGACGAATCGCGGACCTCGCCGCTCGGCACGTAGAACGAGCGCGGGAACGAGCCGTCCGGCGCCTGCTGGGTCAGCGCCCAGTCGGCGAAGCGCGTCATCCAGTCGAGCCAGTCGGCGTGCGTGTGGCCTCGCTCCTTCTCCCACTGGTACGCCCGCAGCCCCCAGCGCATGTCCTCCGCGAACTCCCGCAGGTAGACCCGCCCGCTGCAGCACGTCACGTGGTTGCCCTCGGGGTTGGTCATGGACGGCTCGCCGGTCTCGACGTTGAAACCCGAGCCGTTCGGCGGGTCCACCTTGACCTTCCGCGCGAAGCTGTTGATCACCGCGATCGCCTTCTGGCGGTCCTCCGTGCCCCGGGCGGTGCTATCCCCATAAGAGTCGTACAGGATCTCCGACGCCGACTCGATGTTCTTCCCGACGAAGCCCATGATGGCGCGCGACCAACGGTACTCCCCCGGCTTCTCGTCACAGTATGCCGTCGGAGCGCTGCAGGGGGCGACGGAGTCCACGACCACCTTACCGGTGATCGTGTTGATCTGGAAGGGGAGTCCCGACCAGTCCTTGCGGGACACGATGATGCTGACGAGCTGGTCCACGAGTGAGCGCTGGACCACCGATAGGTCGTAGTGGTCCGGCTTCGGCGCGAGGGCCTTCCAGCCCCAACGCCAGGCATTCCTGTAGAAGTCGTGGAACGTCTCATTCTCGCCGAAACGGAACTCCAGGCTGTAGCTCTGCGTCAGCCCGTCCCTGAAGGGGTGATAGCGCTCGGCGTTCGGCAGGGTGCCCGGGAACCAGTAGGCGACATCGACTCCGCCGGCGTCATTCTGGAATACGCCCATGCCACCGAAGCGCATCTTCTCGTTGATGACGGGCTCCGGCCTCGGACGGGAAGCACCCGCACCGCGGGCAGCGAAGAATCCCCTGCGGCGCGCCTGCGTATCGGCCATCACGGTGCTGCCGTCGGGCTTCGGATCCAGGACCGCGATCGAGCTGCCGTCCCGGAAGCTGAAGCCGAAGACGGGCATGGTGAAGCCGTCCTCGCGCTCCTGGATGTGCCCGGCCAGGAAGTTCGTCAGGCCGCCCGGCGCTCGATCGAAGATGTGCTCGGGGTAGCCGCTGTAGAACATGCCCGGGAGGAACAGGTCGAGCTCGGAGAACGTGAAGCCCCCGACGGTGGACAGCGCGATGGCGGAGGCGAAGCCGCCCGGAGCGGAGCCGCGCACCGCCACGTTGCGCTTCAAGCTGAGCACCTGTCCGGCCACGCTCCAGCGGTCCTCGAACTCGACGGTGACCCCTGGCCTGGGCGACAGGTGACCGTGGCCGACGACCGCGGCCCCGAGCCAGGTCAGCGAATCGTAGCCCGCGGCGAGATCCTGCCCCGCCGCCGTGTCGACCACCATCCGCAATTGCACGGGGTCGGCCTGCATCATCGAAGAACGCCCGGGGTTGTCGATGTGGATGCCCCAGCCGTCGGCTCCTCGGGTGAAGAATACCGTGCCGTGATTCGCCAGCGGCCCCAGTACGACCCGGCCGTCCTCCTGAGCCTGCAGGGGCCGCGTGCCGGCCAGCATCGTCGCTGCGCACAGCAGCGCGACGGCGCCGCGTCCAATCGTTGCCTTCATGATGTCCTTCTCCGCGAGCGTGTGCATGAGTGCGAGAAGAGTCGAATCGCACCTTGATGCGGGGGAACAGCATGGGTCGCATACCGGAGGCGCGTCAAGCAGGGGCATGCCCCTCGAAGGGAAGGCCGTTCCCATGATCGTCGTGGAGCGCTGGTCCGTGCACATCCCGGCCGGGTCGCTGGCAACGAGATCACCGAGTCGCTTGAACGCGGCGGACCCGCTTGAATCCTCTTGACTCCGGTTCGCGAAAACCATTGACCCGGTTTGTGAAAGACTCTTGACCGGACGAGGTTCCCG
>Ga0055451_10000828_pt1 | contig 12461 bp, 10 predicted proteins | sample China_Galinas_PW_3_FD_57745 | JGI IMG/M metagenome (GOLD analysis project Ga0055451, IMG submission 57745) | Wetland microbial communities from San Francisco Bay, California, USA, that impact long-term carbon sequestration - China_Galinas_PWB_D2 | ecosystem: Environmental > Aquatic > Marine >... | reverse complement strand
GGTGGCCTGATTGGGCAGGGATCGACCACGGTGAACGCACTGCACGCACGCTTCGAATCAGGAGGGGGCGTGGCGCACGAGCTAGACAAAATCGAAGACTATCGTTCCCATTCTGCCGGCGGCCCGTCCTGGATCGATGTGACGGGCAGTGCCACGAACATTGCCGATGGACGTATGCCCAGCGCCGTAACGTTTCGCATAGAATGCGAGCCAGTAGATCTCGAGTACGAAGGCCTGCCCATGACAGAGGAGTATTCGACGGGCGGATTTGTGTTCCTCAACGACAACGACAACAATCAAAACGGTGTACCGGACTTGCAGGAGCCGGGGACTGATATCGATCTGGGCGTCCTGCGGCTCACCGCACCCGAGGATGTGGAGGGCATGGTGACACTCCGCGCGGTATCCGGCGGAACACGCATCAAAATGTGGGAATCGTCCGATCGGTCGGGCGCTCCGCTCGTGCTACCGGAGACGTGGGACGTCGCGGATATGCCGGCAGTCCTCCTCGTCGAGGGTGTGGCCGTCAGCAACAACGCCGCCGACGTCGAGTTAAAGCTGGAGTTTAGCGGCGAAATCGGAACGGCGGAGGATCGGGTGAAACTTACGGTCTTCACCGTCGTACCGAAGCGCGTGGATGCGACGTTCCCGGAAGTGTCGCGCGTGGACTATCATCTCGATCCGCACGATTTCACTTTGGATCGCGGCGCGTTCACGGCGCCGGGCACCGATGTGTTTGATTCCGACCTGCCGACGGATTTCGAGTTCTACTTCGACCAGAGGGAGCTGGCCACAGGTGAGAGCGTTATCCGCCTTACCGCAACACAGGGCGGAGCTGATCATGTCGTCGACATCGAAGCGGACCGCGCGGCGACAAAGGCACCGCCGTTTAATTTAGAGTGGGAAACAGCCTTTTGCGAGATTCCTCTCGATGCAGGCGGCGTCCCGTTCATTGCTACGGTGCCCGTTGACCATGAAATAATGGTGAGCTTTCAGTTTATCTGCTATTCGACGTCTACAGTCCCCGGAAGTAGAACTTTGTGGGTCGGGTCATCGTTAGTGAACATCAAAACGCCGGCAGTTATGCCCGGCATCCCTACGGACATCGGGGCTTGGCTTGAGTTGCACTGGTTCGAAGATACAAACGGAACTCATCTTGAGCAATTGATGAACGATCCAACCGGCCCAACCATACCGGCGCAAGGGCCGCATTTCAGGAGCAAGCACTTGGATGTGAGCGAATTCTTCGCTCCGAACGAAAACCTAACTGCAATCGGCAAGATAGACGCGCTCTGGATTGATGACGGCACCGGCAATGGGTTCATTCTCTGTACGTGGATTCCGGGCGTCGCGAACCGAGAGATCGATCTTCAATTGGAGCCAAACGCAGATCCGCCTGTGGACTGCCCGTAGAAAGTGAGTCGCTAGGATGAACGCAAGAGGAACTCGAATCAGAGTGGCAGCGTGTGCGGCGGGCCTATGCTGCCTCGTTTCGTTGTTTGGACTTGGAGAATCCCCGAAAAATGGTGACCGCAACGAAGTGATTGTGGCTGTCGTCAATGGGAAGCCGATCCCATTTTCAGCAATCGAAGTGCCGATTGAGGTAGCGACTAGCGCGTTTGTTCACGAGCACGAGCGCGATCCGAATTCGGAATCCGATCTGGCGGAGGTAGAGAAAATCAGGCAACGAGCTGAATCCAAACGACTTGTGAACTACATTCGCGGCACGATTCGTGAGCAACAGTTAGAACGATTCGGCATTGAATGTTCGGATGCGGAACTGAGGGCACGATGGCAGCGCCTGGTCGAGGAACGGGACCCACCTTCCTCGCGAGCCGAAACGCGTGCTGAGATGGAGAACTTGCTGGAGTGCGTTCGTGCGGTCCATGAGGACGGAGCCGATCCGGACGTCGTATTTGAGACTCAACTTGGCCCCGGAATGACTCGGGAGCAGTGGCAGTCTGTCCTGCGGCAGTACAAAAATCCGGAGGTGCGGCGTTTGATGCGGGAGCGCCTTAACAAAGACCCAGAGAAATACGACGATGATGCAAAGGAAATGGCGCGCGCAGTGCTGCTCACGGAGAAACTGAGACTAGCTGTTGAGAACGATCTGGGTCGTAGCGATCCGGAGTTTGCTGAATACGCGCGCCTGATCGAAACCGATGCGCAAAACGAGAAGGTGAAAAGCAAACCATATAACTACATGGAGATTAAACGCAACGAATGGTGGCAGAAGCGCTTTGGCGATGCGAAGGTCGAGATCCTTGACGATCGGTTCAAGCATGTATGGAAGGAGCCCTTTGAGTAATTCCCAGTTGAAAACACTGCAGAGGACTTGGCTTCTATGCTGCGGCGCGGGCGTCGGATTGGTAGCTCTGACCGATCGACCTGCTTTGAGCGAGGAGCCGACGGAGCCGGAAAAAGGCGTGCTTGTCGTCGCGACCGTCAATGGCGATGCTATCACATACGGCGAATTCAAAATATCTTCAGAAGAAGCCTCGCGGCGATTTGAGTTGCTAGAGAAGCACGCTCCTGAGACGGCGGCGGACCGCGATGATGTTCGCCGGCTACGGCACAATATGGAAGCCGAACAACTCAAGATTCACATTCTTGTCGCGATCCGGCGTCAGGTAAGGAGCGAACTACAAATTCACGTATCGGAGGAGGAGGCCAGCGATTACCTCGCCAAGAAGATAAGTGAGGACCCAAATCGGACTATTCCAGAGGCGATCCGTGCCGGCCAGGTGCAACTCCTGGATGCGTTGGAGGCTGTGTACGTGGATGGCATGAACCCCGACGATGTCTACCAACGGAAAATCGCGAATATCATGCCGAAAAAAGCCTGGGAGTGGAACTTGGAATACTTCAAGACGCCGGAAAGGCGCAAAATCCTTGCTATGAAAATTGAAAAGCCCGATGAGACCATTACCGATGAGCTGCGCAACGGCGTGCGACGCGGACTGCTCATGCTAAAGACCAATGAGGCCATCGCCCGCCTGCTGGAAGCCACTGACCCCGAGTTAATTGAATATCGGCGACTTCAAAAGACCGACCCGCATAACGAGAAGTTACGGAAAAAGCCGCCCAACCTGATTGTCGCCAAGCGACATGAGTGGTGGCAGAAGCGCTTTCGAGATGCGCAGGTCGAGATCCTTGACGATCATTTCAAGGATGTATGGAAGGAGCCTTTTGAGTAACCGCCACAAAGTGGGTCGCCTCTTGAGTGGTTAAATACCGATGCATTTGCAGAGGACCTTAGCCGTACGTATTACTTTTTGCTTGGCTTTCATATGCCTTTCAGTCAGACTCGGACTGGGTGGGGCCCAGCGCGGTGCGGAGGCCGCTGCGCGTGTGATTGCTTCCGTAAACGGAGACACCATCTCGTATCGAGATATCAAGGTGCCGACGGCGAAGGTCTCAAAGCTGTTTTCCTCCAGAGAGAAGCGGCCCCGGGTGATGCCGGGAGATAAGGCCGAGTTTGAGCGTTTGCGACACGAATTGGACGTCAGGGAACTCAAGACTCACATTATCGTAGCGATCCGCCGTCAGGTACGAAGTGAATTGAAGGTCCGCGTTTCGGACGACGAGGTCACGGCATATATTCAGGATTTAATGGACAACCCGGACCCATCGTCGACACCAGAAGCCTTACGCGCGGAGAATAAGCGGTTATTGACGGCGCTCGAAGCCGTCTACTTACACTCAGAGGATCCCGACGATGTTTATAAACGCCTGTTGGCCAATGAAATGTCGCCGAAAATATGGGAATTAAACCTCGAGTATTTTAAGACGCCGGAGAGGCGAGAAGTTCTTAGTCGGCCCATAGAGGATGAGCCCATCATCGATGACGGCACACGCGATGGCGTTCGAGAGGGACTGCTAATGCACAAGACCGATGATGCAATCGCGCAATTACTCCGAACCACGGATCCCAAAGTCAAAAGCAAACCATATAACTTCGTTGAGATCAAGCGCTACGAATGGTGGCAGAAACGTCTCCACGGGTTCTTCACGGAACGCCAGTACGTGGACGACATTCTTGACGGATCGCCGGGAACCACGGCGCAGCTCAACAATCGGTTGCGCCTCGACCGCCCTGGGACACCATTCGTGGATGGTGCTCCGCATGTCGTGCTGGAGACGAAGATGACACCGACGGTATACAACAACGCCAAGATACAGCGGAGTTCAGGCTACTCGACGGGCAGCGCGGATGAGTTCGTTGAAAACCTCGACTACCCCAACAGTGGTAATGGTTTCGCGCTTTCGAAAGACGGGTACAATGTACCGGAGACCACGACACCGCCGACGCAAATGAGCGCAGGTGAAGAGCTGGGCGTTCCGGACACCATTATGCGTTGCAAGTTTGACGATGGAAGGCCGTATCCGCAGACTATAGGCACACAAACGTCAAGTGATTGGGCGCTGCGGGAAGTCGTTCCAGGTGACCCTACATTCGGCTACCAATGGGAACCTTACCCATGATCTTGTGCCAACACCAGCGTAACTGGTATCTCAGCACTGGATTGGATTGTCAAAGGCGTATCTGCGCTCTTCGTTGTGGGCATCAGATGCCACGTCCAGCCGACTTCACTCCGCTGCCACCAGCGAATCTTGTGTACTATGGCTCGACAGATGACATCGAGAATGTCGTGTTCTTCCCTGAGATTCGTTACCAGAATGCAAAGGTCTACCCAGAATATTGGCCAACGGATTCATCTGAGCCACTTCTTCGCTGTAGGCTCATGGGCTGGGACGCCCGGTCGGCCGGTTACTCGAACGAACAACAGGAAGCCGACGGCTGGAAAGGCGTCGGCTCCGGCGACGGCGCTACCAAGTGGATACACGTAGACGATCTGGAGAAAATCGAAGGCCCGCCGCCGGAGGGGCCGTTCTGAGCGATGGAAAACTGGCGACAGAATCACCCCATAGACAAAGGGCGAGAAAACCGGCGGCGTTCGTTGTGACGGTGACCCATTATTCGCGCGATTCAGGAATACTGATGGAAGTCCGCAAATGTCGACTTCACCTTGGGCTATCGTCCTAGTTGCGCTGGCACAGGCTTCTGGTCCGAACAATGCAGGGGCCGATGTGCTCTTGACGGAGCCCGCCCTCAATCGCAGAGCCGCCGAGCTTGCGCCGATTGTCGAACGCCACGCAGGTCGGAAATTCACCAAGGTGCCCACCATTCGTGTGGTCGATACGGATGGAATGCAGGAGGCACTGGTGCGCGATGTTCGCTACGTGGAGCGCCTACAAGCGGGGTTTGATCACAAGAACGACGACGCGAAGCTTGATGCCGCCGTGGATGCCGTAATGGGCGAAGTTGTGGAAGAGTACGTCGCCGCCACCGGAGCGGCCCGAATGTTGATCGGGAAATACGTCCTGAAGAGTGGTGAGATCGTCGTTTCGCCCACGGCCCTTGCCGCTCTCGTGGAAAATTCGCACTTGTCCGAGGAGGAACAGGCGACTTCACTTGATCTCGTCATGACGCACGAACTCGTACATGCGCTCTGCGATCAAACCCTAGGCTATGCCACGGTGTTCAAGAGGATCTACAAGGATAAGCTCAAAGCACGAGCCTTTCCTATGCTCAACGAAGGTATGGCCATGCAGGTCACGCGACTTGCGGCCGATGACCTGCGACAGAAGTCCACGCTCCAAAAGCTCGAACGTACGCTCACGATGCCGCACATGAAAGACATCTATAAGCGGGGCGGGGGCATCATGCGGAGGATTCTGGACCGGTACGGCGTCGACGCACTCTGGGGAGTTCTTGAAAACCCCGCTACATTTGATCCGCTCGAGTCCGGCATGTTCGCTGATGCTGATCCAATCAAGGCGGCTCTGATGAACGCCGGCGTCCGCAAGATCATGCCGTGTGAGATGCCCCAATACATCGATGGGCCTCCTCAAATGGGCGCGCAGACATACAGATACTTGGAACCGGGCGACAGACAAGCCGTCGTGGAGCTGATTGAAAGAGTACATACCTTGGTGTGCGCTCCGCAGAGGGCCGCTGCCAACAGTCAGATCGCCTCCGCCACCGTGTACGTGACGGCAGATTCAACCTCTGCGCAGAAGGTATGCGATGCCACCTCAAAGGCCTTGATCAAGCTTGAAGACAAGCTCCGCTCCATGTTCGATGTCACTTCCACCGATCGCGATCATCATGAGATCGCCGGGCTACCATGTCACGAAAAGACGCTGCGCCTTAGCCACCAGGGCGCTGACGTAGGTGAGCAATACATGGTCTGGTGTGCGGTCGATTCCGCCGTTGTCCAGGTCATTACATCAAACGCGACCCCGCAACCTGATGACGTGCGCGCGGCATTCGAAGTCTTGCGCACGCAGCTCAGGCAGAGTGAACGGCCGGAATGACCGCTGGATTGGGCGACGACAGCGAACGAAATTGGACGTGCAGAAGGGGGAAACCAGGGGAAACCAGGGGGAAACCAGGGGAAACCAGGGACAGTCACCTATATGTCATATGTATGGCACTCATGGCGAAGACGGCCAGAGAAACGTGCGATATCGGGAGTTGCGTTGCCGGGCGCCGATCCTTGCACCGGCGAGCCGTGCGAAGAGGCGTTGGAGCGATGCGTGGAATGTTCAACGAGCGCCGACTGCGACGACGGCGTCTTCTGCAATGGCCTCGAAAAATGTTTCGACGTCGCCTGCCAACCGGGCAGTCCACCGTGTACGTCCGGGACGTGCGATGAGCAAAGCGCCACCTGTACGTGCAGTACTTCAACCGACTGCAACGACGGGAACTCGTGTACCGATGACACCTGTATGGGCGGGATTTGCGTGATCATCCCCGTGGAGTGCGACGACGGCGTATTCTGTAACGGCGCAGAGCGCTGTGGCACCGGGGGGTGCGTGCCGGGTACCCCGCCCTGCGAGGCGCCTCGTTGCGACGAATCGGCCGATGCCTGTACGTGTACCACGCCGGCCGACTGCGACGATGGCGTATTTTGCAACGGTGTCGAAATCTGCGATGCCGGCTTCTGCCGCGCGGGTCCCTATCCGTGTCCGACTCCGCTCTGTGACGAGAGCCTGGGCGCTTGTTTCGAGTGCCTGGGGGACGGCCCGTGCGTCGGCGGACCCATCTGTACGGAAGACATCGTCTGCATCGACGGCGTCTGCGTCGGCGGCACGCGATCGCCCGCCGATTGCGAGAACATCGAGGAATGCGATAATCCCGGGCTCCCGAATTCCGGGGAAACCGAGATTCTGGACGAACTTGAATCGACCATCTACCTCTGCCTGCCGCCGACCGGCAGCAGCGCGCTGAACGATCGCGATGTGCCCGTCACGCACCGGATCGTCACCCACGACACGCCGAGAGCCCGCGATCTGGAAGGTTGGCTGAAGGTCTCGCACGCCGCGGGCGACGCAAGCGTGGTCGATCTTCGTCATCTCGGCAACCCGTACGTCCTCGACGCGCCGATTCCGGTAATCGAGACCGGGCATGCGGCCTGTGACGAGCACACATGGCACTTTGGCGACGAGGTGTTCACCCTCATCCCGCGCAGTGTCGGCGAAGTGACCCTGGCGGCCGAGGTAGATCCGGCGCCGGAGTGCTGCGAGGGCGACGGCGTCTCCGCCGTGGAGGCACAAGTCACGGTCAAGGTCATTTCGGTCGACTTGGACATTGACAGCGACAACAATAATGGTGACGGCCCACCGGACCGCAACGCGCCGGAGGAGCAGTGCGAAACCGCGGGCGCCGGGAGACTGATCCGCGTGAACGACGACGACGATGACGACAATGGCGTAGCGGACAAGGATCAGGAGCCGCCGCCCACCACGGACGACGACCTTGTCCCGATGGTCGTGGAGCTTCAAGGCAGTATATCGGGCGGGTCCTGGCGCCTCGTCTACGACGCGAGCAAGCTCCAGATTTACGAGGACGATCGGAACACCATCGCGCAGCCGGATACGGAGCGCAGCCTGCCCTTATCGCCGAATCCTCAGACGTTCTGGGTCGAGGGTCTGGACTTCACAGCGGGTGGTCCGGCGATGGTCACGGCGGCGGTGGACCTGGATGATGACGGGACGATTGAATGCACCGACAGCGTCGTGGTATCCGTCGTCGATTTCAAGCTCAAGGCGCTCGATTTCGCCAGCGCGCACGATCCGATGCGAGACAATTCCACCGATTACGAGCCCACGGGGCCGGTCTTCGAGGAGCCCGAGTGGTTCCCCGGCTGGACGCCGCCGCGGAACGCGCCGTTTTCACACACGATGGACTCAAACGTGGTCATCGAGGCCATTATCTTTGTCCAACCCTCGGACCTACCGGACACGCCGTTCCGGATCACGTGTACCGGCCCGCAGGGGTTCAATTTCGATCAAACGGTGACTTTGCACGGGGCACTCAATCTGTCCACGGTCACGTCGACCGATCTGCTGGAGCGGAGGATTCAGAAGCTCACGGCCGATCTGACGTGGCGCATCGAGCTGGGCGGGTTCAGCTACGTCCACGAGCAGACCGGACCGCACACGGCCTACATCACCATGGGCGCGCCGCGGGACACGGACCAGGACCCGCACGTCGTGACGCAAAACAGGATGGACCGCGCTGTGGACTGGGCAAGCAGAGCGAACTCGACGAAGCCGCATAGTATTGTACAGAAGGTGATGCAGGACGTGGCGCCACATTTCAATCTAAATCGTTCGTCTGAGAATGCCTGGGATGTCCCAGAAGATCTCTTAAGTGCGCCCCCAGGGCAGGATCCAGGGGTAGATTGCCAATCAATGGTCCGATTCGCCGAGAATGTTGCGAAGATGGTCAACTTTCCCGGTACCTTTGAGCACGTCAACATATACGCCGTTGAGACCGATCCAATGACCGCGATCGAGGATGATCCAAATTGTGTACCAGTCGATACCTGCCCGTGCTGCGGGTTCAACTCCAACTTACGTGTACATCCAGCGAATCCGGCGTGGGTGCTCAGCCTCGTGGTAGGCGGTGGGTGTAATTCTTTCGAGGCGACGGCAAAATTCACTTACTGTAGCGAAACCAGATATTATCCGGGCGGCACTACGGCGGTCTATGAAGACAAGGACGACGTCTTGTATGTTTTCGACATGATGTCTTGGGTGGTTGAGGGGGATCTTCCGGCATGCACATTGGCTCCTGAAGCCCCCGTATTCGAATATGTGCCCAAACCGCCATATGCGGCTGTGCCCGACTGTCCCTGACAGTGCTCAACGGATGGAGCTGAATCGAGGTTCTACCGAATGACACGAAGACTTACCGGTTCTTGTTCAATAGGAGCTAAGAAATGCACCGCTCTTCAGCCATCATGCGGATGTTTCGCTTCGTTATAGCACCATGGATATGCGTTCCCATTGTGCAAGGCGGTCAACCCAACACAAGTGACGTGGACGAGCCCCGCAACGCCGCCGAGAGCCGGCGCGATGCATTGGAGGCATTCCGATCGTCACTTGAGTTTGGAAGAAGCTGGCTGAAGGACCGGCCGGACAATGAGTTTGTGGCGTGTGAGTTCGCAGAGTTTGGTGGAGGGGCAGCGCTTGACTTGTTTTGGATCATCAAGGACGATGCTCGTCCACGCGTACGAAAACACCCGAAATATCCGGTGGAACTTGAACCTGGCGTCGAGCTTGAAGTCCGCGCTGCCGCCGCGCAAACGCCACAGCAGAACGATCTGGTTGAGTTCCGATGGCAACTTCAGGGTCGTCCAATTCGTGTCGTCGCAAGCGCAAATGCATTCAAGATCGATTTCGATTTGCGGCAGCTTTCTTCCTGTAGTGGGGGCGTCCGAGGAGGTGCATGCATTGGCGAAGCGAGAACATGGGTTGAGCGTGTGCTGAAGTTGGAAGGTGAGCAACGTGCTGTGAATAGACCCATCGGATATCGCGTTGAACTGCCCTGGCCTGATTCACTGTCGGACGGTGTTCGATTCTGCTCGTCGCCTGAACAGAACATCATGCGATTACGCGGCTGGCCGCAATGGTTCGATCGCGTAGACGCCTTTGTGGAGAATGAAGTGCTATCCTTCTTGATTTACAGGAGTATCGGGCAACGCATGACGTCTTTCCGTGACGGTTCCAAGTGGTTTCCCGAGGATTTTCGCAAGCAGATTCTAAGCAAGGCAAAAGAGTAGGTATTGCGCCGCCGTTGTGGGTCGTCCAGGCGCAGACCGGCCCGCACACGGCCTACATCACCATGGGCCCGCCGCAAGATACGGACCAGGAGCGATACGTCGTGACGCAAAACAGGATGGAGAGGGCCGTGCATTGGGCCGGCTTGGCGGATTCTACAAAGCCTCACGCGATCGTTGCAGAGGTTCTTTATTCACTGGCGCCATTGTTCAATCTGCAGAGGGAGGCCGTCAATGCGTGGACCGTGCCGGACGAAAACCTGGGCGTAGATTGTCAGTCAATGGTTCGATTTGCGGAGAGTGTTGCGAAAATGGTCAACTTTCCCGGTACCTTCGAGCACGTCAACATTTACGCTATTGAGACGCATCCAACGGACGCAATCGAGGATGACCCAGACTGTGTTCCAGCCGGTGGATGTCCGTGCTGTGGATTCAACTCCAACGTACGTGTACACCCGGCGAATCCGGCGTGGGTGCTCAGCCTAGTAGCAGGTGGTGGGTGCAATTCTTTCGAGGCGACGGCAAAGTTCACGTATTGTGGCGAAACCAGATATTATCCGGGCGGAACCACGGCCGCCTACCAAAACAAGGATGACGTGTTGTACGTATTTGATACGATGTCCTGGGTGGTTGAGAGTGATCTTCCGGCGTGCACATTGGCCCCTGAACCGCCGGTATTCGAATATGTCCCCAAGCCGCCACAAGCGGCTGTGCCAGACTGTCCGTAGGACGGATTTCCACAGGTAGTTGGGAGTCATGTGGAGACTGTTGAAGGGAGCCATGCTGACGATCAGGAAACAGGAGACTGACTATGCAAAAATGATGATCGCAACTCCCACGACGTGAACAAGTGGCGCAGTTTCGATATGAACGCATACCGGACGACTCGATGTCGGACGATCTTGCTATTGGGCGCACTCTCTTGTGCAGCGAGTGGAGCAATTACTTCCAACTCACTTCTCTGGAGCCGGAGTTTGACTTGACGAGTTTGCCGATATCGTGGCAGGTTGAGGTCACGGAAGGCACCATAGATTCAGGCACGCAAGTTATCGTCGATGCCGACAAACGCGGGGCGAGGCTGGCGTTCCCTCCGGCCTCGCTTGGGAACTTCGGGGCTGGTCGAATGAAGTTCGGAATCGGACCGGTGAATCCGCCACATTCGCCGCTGACAGGCGCAAGCGCGGAGGTACTCATCCGGAACGTCGTCCCGGATGCTGAGCAGAAAGATTTTCGGTTCCTGATAAAAGCCCACCTTTGTCACGATGGCCAGGGCCATAGTACCTCGCGCACGCCCACCGAAGTATTGACGCTAATGACGGACGTCAGCAAAGTGCTCTCTCAGTGCGGTATATGGGTGACGACGGGCCAGATCGTAACGACGCAAGTCAATCCGGCCTATATGGATCTGGATTCAACTAGCTGGACCGAAATGTGGTTTCTCTTTGACACCGACGAAGACGAAACGGCAATTGACGTTTTCTTCATCAACACAATCGATTTTGATCCTGCTAACAATTGCGGTCTGACTACTGGCTTAACCGGCACACCTGCCATGAGCGGTGCAGCCGAAGCGGGAATTGCCATCCCCGACACTGCGTGCGACGCAAGCCAGTCGAACCAAGAGCTTGTGCGTACGATCGCCCATGAGATCACGCACTATCTCTTGAACCATAATCCGCCCGATGCCGATCACGTTCCCAATTCCCACAACTTGATGGATGGCGGGGCAAGCGCTACAAAGCGCGATCTTAATGAGAATCAGTGCGTTGAGTTACGCATGAACAGTGAGGGAGACTAAAATGAAAACAACCTGCCTTTCGACTTCAAGGCCGAGGGTCTTGTGTGCTTTTATTCTCTTCTTCTCGATGGGACCATCAGGATTCGTCCTGGGCGGCAATATTCCAACCGTTTATACCGACGTTTTCAAGACAATCCATGATGGACGTGCGCCAAAATGGCAAGGAATGAAGGATGTGGACGCATGGTTTGATGACGAACGCGATCTCATTGAAAACGTGGCCTTGGATTGGCTCCGCGCGGATCACGACACTCTTAACTGGCGGCGAGGACTACTTCTAGGTCGCAGGATTGCGTCAGCCCCAATTTGTAAAGCCGTGTTCAATTCAGTTGAGAACGAGCTAACGCGTACAGTGGTTAATGAGCAGCCGATTGGTGAGGACGATCACATGAAATTGGCTGGGCCCATTGTGCTGCTGGCAGCTTGCAAAGATGGACGTGCCCTGCCGGTGCTTCATCGCCTACTCGCGGATACGTAAGCGCCCACCACAACCATTCTTGACTGGCCGGTTATCCTGGCTCGCGTGTTGA
>Ga0055451_10000827_pt1 | contig 12461 bp, 12 predicted proteins | sample China_Galinas_PW_3_FD_57745 | JGI IMG/M metagenome (GOLD analysis project Ga0055451, IMG submission 57745) | Wetland microbial communities from San Francisco Bay, California, USA, that impact long-term carbon sequestration - China_Galinas_PWB_D2 | ecosystem: Environmental > Aquatic > Marine >... | reverse complement strand
ATTAACAGTTATGAATACCATCTTTACATCTGGCTCAAGGGCTTTTAATCCTTCTCCGTATTTCTTCGCGCTCTCAGGGTCCTTGAAGGTGCCGATTCTGACTCTATACCAGTTTTTATTGTTCGGCGTCGTCATGGACTTTATGAATACCGGATATCCTCTCGACTGCATCGCGCTTGCGAGCTTGTTAGCCTCTTCCTGGCTCTGAAAAGAACCTATCTGTACGGTATAGCTGCCGCCGGGGCTGACGGGCGGCAGAGTTATTTTTTTGGCCGGAGACTTCTTCTCCTCCCTCTCGGATTCAACCTTACGCTCGATCTCCCGGGTTATTTCCGCCAACCTTTCTTCCGATACCCGCTCAGCGGCAGCGGGGGCTTCCGTTTTTACCGGTGCCGGGCTCGCTTCCTCAGCCGGTTTATCAGGCTCCGCAGCTGGAGGTGCATCGGTCGGAGGCGCTTCCGCTGTTTCCTCTTCCGCGGCGGTTACGTCCTCTTCAACGATTTCTTCCTCTTCCGCGTTCTCCCCGCCGTCTTCGGACGCGGGTTCCTTTTCGACAGTGAGCTCCTCGCTCATCTCGCCGGTGTCCTCTTCAACAGGTAACTCGGGTACAGGCGAAGCGGGTTCTTCAAATTTTTTAGCGATCCGAATCTCTTTCTTGCCGGACTCCTTGCCAACGAACACACCCAGTCCGAAAACAAGAATGAAAATAACAACAAACAGTATGAAGAGCGCCAGTACCTTGGCGCTGCCTGCAGATGATGTTCCGCTCATAAATTACATCCTCTCGGGTGCCGTTATACCCAGCAAGCCGAGTCCGTTGCTGAGAACGGTCTGAACGCATCTCACTAGATACAGTCTCGCCTTGCTCAATTCACGGTCGTTGTCCACAATCCTGAACTTATTATAGTATGCATGGAACTCCGACGCCAATTCCTGAAGATAATACGCAAGCTTGTGAGGGGCGTACAGACGGGCGCTCTCCTCTACGATCTCGGGATACATGAGGAGTTTTTTTACGAGCTCGATATCTTCGGATTTGTTCAGCAGGTTAATCGACTCGACGGAATCGGACAGCTTCTCTTCCTCTGCCTTCCTGAACAGGCTGCTTATTCTGGCGTACGCGTACTGTATGTAATACACGGGGTTCTCGCTTGACTCCTTCTTGGCGAGGTCGAGATCGAAGTCAAGGTGACTTTCGGAGCTTCGCATGAGAAGGAAGAATCGCATTACGTCCGCTCCCACCTCGTTTACAACGTCCCGCATCGTAACATAGCTGCCCGCCCTCTTGGACATAGAGACCTCTTCACCACCCCTCATCAGTCTTACGAACTGTATGAGGACTACGTTGAACCGTGAGGGTTCGAGACCCAACGCCGTAAGAGCGGCCTTTAAGCGGGACACGTGCCCGTGGTGATCCGCTCCCCACACGTTTATTATATTTCCGTATCCCCTCTCGTATTTATCCATATGGTAGGCGATGTCGGCCAGGAAATAGGTGGGGCTCCCGTCGCTCTTGACGAGCACCCAGTCCTGGGAATCGCCGTACCGGGTCGCCATGAACCAGAGCGCACCGTCCTTCTCCTCAAGCGCGCCTTTTGCCTGAAGACTCTCCCGTACATCCTCGAGCTTGCTTTTTCGCGCGCCGTTTAAGCCGTGAATATTTTCTCTCTCGCTGTACCACTCATCGAAACGCACACCGATCCCTTCCAGATCCTGCTTTATGCATTCGAGTAACTTTTTCTCCGCATATTCCCTTAGGTATTCGGTAAGTGATTCCCTTGAAGCCCTCTCGATTAACAAATCTCCCTTTTCGTTCTTAATCTCCTGGGCAATTTCCTTAACGTACTCGCCTTTATATCCGTCCTCGGGGATTTCTGCTTCTTCACCCTCCAACTCACGGTATCTTGCGTATACCGACTCGCCGAGGAGGTCCATCTGCCTTCCGGCGTCGTTGATGTAGAACTCCCGCGTCACCTCGCAGCCGGAAGCGGAGAGTATGCTCGATATCGTGTCCCCGACGACGGCGTTGCGGGCGTGCCCCATGTGGAGCATTCCCGTGGGGTTGGCGGAGACAAACTCGACGAGGACTTTCCGTCCCTCTCCGAGAGCGGAGCAGCCGTAGCGTCTGTCGAGCTTTCTTATCTCCTCGAGCTTATGCACCATGGCTTCTTCTTTGACGAAGAAATTGATAAAGCCGGCGCCCGCAATCTCTACTTTTTTAAAAAGGTCTTCCTTTTCCGCCGGAAGATTCTCAATGATAAGCTCAGCAACCTGGCGCGGGTTTTTACGCATGACTTTCGCAAGAATCATCGCCGTGTTGACGGAGAAATCCCCGAATTCCTTTCTTTTGGGAACGCCTACCTCTATTTCAACCGGCAGGTCTTCGATGCCAACCTTCCTGCCGAGGCTTTCGACCGATTCCTGTACGACTCTTTGTATATCTTCTTTCATAATATTTGTAGGAAATTACACCACATATTATTTAGACTTACAAGAAACGCAGGGGCACCGCATAACCTCAACATGCCAGGCTACTCTTCAGATCAGAACTCGGGAAGCGCTTCCAGAGGGCTTAGGTGAGAGACGTCGTTCAGTACATCCACTTCAACGGTACCGTTGCCGGAGATGATTATATTTTTACACGCGGCCTGAAGGTTGAAATTGCGGAAGCCCCTGAGACCGGCGCCGGTTATTTTGCATAGGAGCGCGGTGATAGTGAGGTTGTGGCTCACGGCGACTACGGTATCGCCGTGGTGGAGACGCTGGAGTTTCTGAAACGCATTCCACGCCCTCTCCTCGACCTCGACGAGCGATTCGCCTTTAGGAAGCTTGAGAGTCTCGGGGCTTTCCCTCCAATTCTTCAATACATGGGCGTATCTCTCCCTTATCTCCGTGAATAACAGACCCTCAAGATCGCCCTGGTTCATCTCTCTCAGATCCGTGTCTATGTTCACCTCGAGGCCGTGATGCCGGGCAATTTCCTCTGCTGTGTTGAGAGCTCTCTTCAGGTCACTCGAATAGACCGCCGTTATGCTCTCATCCTTAAGAGACAGGGCAAGCTCCCTTACCTGCCTTATGCCGTTATCGTTCAGCTTTATATCGGCTATCCCCTGGCACCGTCCGGTACGGTTCCACTCGGTTTCGCCGTGGCGGACTAAAATCAGATTCATTTTCTATTACTCCTGATATAAACAAAGGAGCGACTTATTTCATAAAGCGGCATGGTCATATATTAAAACGGCTCGTTTCTGAAAGGGACCAGAACCCCGTCGTTTTTGGCTTCCTCCGCGAATTCGGACGGAGGAGGCGGAAGCGGGGCCGATTTGTATATTGCGTCTACGCAAAACTGATCGAACGCGGAGTTGCCGGAAGACTTGTTTATCCTGACATCGTATACCCTGCCGCTGCTGTCGACTTTGAAGAAAACAACGGAAACGAGGCTTCCGTCCGTAGGAACACCCGGTGGAATCCTCCAGTTTCTGCTTATCCTCTGATGCACCTTATTCGTATATATCTGCATGAGAACCGGATTGATTGACGAACCTCCGCCGCCGCCCCCTCCGGACCTTGCGCCCGGCTCACCGGGCCCTTCGCCCGGCCCTTCGGGTAAATCAGCGTTGTCCGCCATTGCCAGCCTGCGCTCCTCTCCTATCTCCTCCTCTGGAGCTTCTCCCGAGCCTTGTTTTAATTGATCCAGCACCTTTTTTCTCTGAATGTCATGCAAGACTTTGCTCTTTTCGCTTTCCAGATTCTTCTTTTTAGCCGTTTCGGTTTTTTTCTTCTCTATCTTCTTCGGCTTTTCGGTAGGCTCCGGCTTCTTGGCAACCTCTTTTTTCTCTTCTTTCTTCTCTACCTTCTTCTCAGGCTCTTTGGGCTTCTCCTCTTTCTCCTCGGGCTCAATAGGTACGACTTCCTTTTTCTCGGGCTCTTTTTTTACGACCTCTTCCTTCGGCTCCTCTTTCTTAGGCTCTTCCTTCTTGACCTCTACCTTCTTCTCTGGTTCCTTCGGAGGCTCTTTTTTCTCAGGCTCTGGAGGCGGAGCCTTAACCGTCTCTTCTTTTTCGGGCTCCGGTTGTTTTACGGGTTCCGCTTTTTTCGGCTCCGGTAGAGGCTTTACGTCCTCTTTGGGCTTATTGTCCTGTCCTCCCCCTCCTCCGCCGCCTTCCAGTCCGGAAAGGGAGACCTCGATCGGCCCGTTTGAGCCGCCGTTCATGGACGTTCCGGAGAAACCCCAGAACAGAACGAGGACTATAATCGTTACATGTAGGGTAATTGAAAAAAACATACCCCAAAACGATGTTCCTTTGGATTTATCTTTATTGGTCGGTTTCATTCCCCGCTCACCTCTAGCTACTGTTTAGGAATGGGCTCTGTAATGAGCCCGAGCTTGTTTACTCCCGCGTTTCTTATCTCCGACATCACTTCGACTACAGTTCCGTAAGGAACAGTCGTATCGGCCCTCAGAAACACGTCTTCGCTTCTGACATTACGGCCTCTGTCGGCGATGAGCTTTCTTATCTCGATTCTAAGCTCATCCAGGGTGTATTCCTGTTTTTCTATGAATATTTCTCCGGCGCTGTTGAGTGTAACAACGACTTTTCTCTCGCGGTCTATGGACGGCATGGGCTTTGATTCCGTCTTGGGTAGATTTACGTCCACGCCCTGATACAGAATCGGGGTCGTTACCATGAAAATCACGAGGAGCACGAGCATCACATCGACAAAAGGAGTGACGTTTATCTCGGACATCACGGTCCGTCCGCTGTCTTTGCCTGTCTGCATTCCCATCGCGCTTATACCTTCTTCACGTATCTGTCCACAATATTGAGAAATTCAGATGAAAAATTTTCCATTTCTACATCGATTCGCTTAACCTTGCTGACGAAAAAGTTATATGCAATTACGGCCGGGATGGCAGCCGCGAGCCCAATAGCCGTCGCGACGAGCGCTTCAGCGATTCCGGGCGCCACTGCCTGAAGCGTGGGAACTCCTTCACTGCCGGCCAGCCCTATGAACGATGTCATGATGCCCCATACAGTGCCGAAAAGACCTATAAAAGGGGCCGCGCTGCCGGTAGTCGCCAGGAAAATGAGAGAGCTTTCGAGCTTGGCTGTCTCAGAGGCCATGGTTCTGTTAAGCGCCCTGTCGACAAGCTCGACCACTCCCATCTCATTCGCTATTACTTCGGGATTCGTCTTGGACCCCGGATTCTGTGACCCGCCGCTCGACCTTTTCAGCCGCAGTATCTCCGAATAGCCCGCTCTGAACACCTCGGCTATCGGACCGCCCATGTGTTTGGTCGAGTTGTAGAGATTGCCGAAATTGCCGCTGGAGTTATAAAGATCGAGAAACTTCTCCGATTTCTTTGTTGCGCTCCTCAGGCTGAACGCCTTGGAAAAGATTATCGTCCATGACACGACCGACATCAGGAGTAAAAGAAGCAGCACAGCCTTTACGACAGGCCCGGCATCAGTCACAAGATTCATTACTCTTATCTGACCGTCCGCCGCCGCAGCCTGCGTCTCAAGCAAAAAATATATCCAGTTTGTCATCCGTTTTGACCTGCTGAAAAGTTAGATTTTGGGTTAGAATTGAAAATCAATGCTTTGACTATGTAATACGCGTGAGATGCATTTAAGATTCCACTTAAAGTTTTCCATACGAAAATACCAAAATCAAATATTATTCTTATTAAATGCGCCTGCATGGGGAAATTCATTTGATTTTGAGTTTAAAATGTACGATAGTCCTCGTATATGAGGCGTGAAAAGCCGACTGGTTTACCCGAGGAGGTTATGTATGAAATACTTGAAAACATCCGTTCTTTGCATCCAGATTGCGGTTTTAGCGGCAATGTTCGCCGTATCCTCGCACGCGCAGGATAACAACAGATATCAGATAGTTATTGAGGAAAGCTTTTACGTGGTAAAGCCGGAGAATAAAGACAAATTTCTGCAGGTGTACAGGGAAAAGCTGTATCCGTTCTGGAGCGAGATGCAGAAGATGGGTTTAATAGTCGACGAATACAAGCTCTACTCACAGAGGGTACACACGCTCGAGCCGCTCTGGACGTTCAAGACCGTAGTTAAATTCAAGAACTATCAATCCATAGACACCTGGCTTGAGAAGAGGGACGAGGTGTACGACAAACTGTTTCCCGGCGAAGGCGGTTATAAAGCGCCACGGAAAGAGATAGATTTGATTACGGAAGAGCACTGGGACGAGTTTATAAGGGAGCTGCCTCTAAAGAACTGACGCTACTCCCTGAAAAGACCCTTTTGCATGTGCGGAGGCCGGATATTCAGGTGGCTGTAGGCGAGCGGAGCTGCGGTCCTCCCGCGGGGCGTCTTGACCAAAAGCCCCTGACGAATGAGGAAAGGCTCGTATACGTACTCTATAGTATCCTTATCCTCGCTTACGGCAGCCGCGATAGAATCTATCCCCACAGGGCCGCCGCCGAACTTCTCGATAATCGTTTGCAGAATCGTCCTGTCCAGGTTATCCAGCCCGAGGGAGTCGACCTCCAGCATCTCGAGCGCCGACGAGGCGACGTCCGTATCTATCAAGCCGTCCGCCCTGACCTCGGCGAAATCCCTCACTCTCTTTAGCAGTCTGTTTGCTATACGCGGGGTCCCCCTGGCCCTGCAGGCAAGCTCGGCAACTCCGTCGGCTGTTATCTCCACACCCAGAATACCCGCCGAGCGGCTCAGAATGCCGCCTATTTCCTGAGGCGTGTAATAATCAAGCCTGAGATCGACGCCGAATCTGGACCTGAGCGGGGAGGTCAGAAGCCCTGTCCTTGTTGTGGCTCCTATGAGAGTGAATCTGCTTACGCTCACCTTCATTGATTTTGCCGTAGGCCCGTCTCCTATCATGATATCGATTTTGTAATCTTCCATGGCGGAGTAAAGGTATTCCTCCACGATGCGGTTAAGACGGTGAATCTCGTCTATGAAGAGAACGTCGCGGTCCTCTAGATTAGTGAGTATCGACGCGAGGTCGCCCACCCTTTCGATGACCGGCCCCGAGGTGGAATATATTTTCACGCCCAGCTCGTTTGATACTATATGGGCTAGCGTGGTCTTGCCCAGACCGGGCGGGCCGTAAAGAAGAACGTGGTCGAGGGCCTCTTTCCTTCTTCTGGCGGCCTCGATGAATATCCCCATCTTCTCCTTTACCTTTTCCTGTCCGAGGTAATCGCCGAGCCGGGACGGTCTCAGGTTAACGTCAAGAAGCGCGTCGTCTTCACGGTCTTCGGGACTTACTATCCTTTCAGCCATCGTCATTATCTATAATATATAAGGATTAATCCTATTTGAACAGGAACCGCTCAATAATTACCTGAGCTGAATACGGTCACACCTTTTTCATCAGCTTGAGTGATTTCCTGAGAGCGGTCTCGATGTCGCTTTCATTCGCGGATATGTCCTCGATCTCGGATATGTGCTCGTCTATCTCGCTCTTTTTGTATCCTAGGTTGAGCAGGGCCGATATCACGTCTTCCAGCATTCCCGCCTCTTTTTGTATTCCCCCGATTATCTTGAGCTCGCCGACCTTATCCTTAAGCTCCGTGACCAGTCTGGAGGCGAGCTTGGGGCCGATTCCGGGAATCTTTCTCTTGGCCAGGTCGCCCGAGGAAATGGATGCGGCGAACTCGCCGGGGGCGATATTCGAAAGTATATTGGTCGCGACCCTGGGACCTATGCCGGCCACTCCTATGAGCAGCGTGAATACGGACTTTTCCTCTTCCGTGAGGAAGCCGAACAGCTCGATGCCGCTGTCCTTCATATGGGTATGGATTTTGAGCTCGGATTCGCCCCCTGTCTCAGGAAGCCTGTAATAAGTTGAAAGAGGGACGGTTACGCCGTAACCGACGCCGCGGACGTCGATAATCACTTTACCGAGCGATTTTCCGGCAACGGTTCCTCTAAGAAGGGAGATCATCTATAGTGAAACGCCTCCTTTTTCTCCGGGGCTGAACAAACTCCTTCCCGAGCTTTCTCTCGATTGCCGCTAGGTGTATGTGACAAAGGGCTATCGCAACGGCGTCGGAGGCGTCCTCGTTTTCGAACTCGGGAACGCCGAGTATCCTGGAGAGCATGGCCTGGACTTCGGACTTCCTTGCCCTCCCCCTGCCTGTGAGAGCCAGTTTGATTTTCGTAGGGGAATACTCATATACGGACAATCCCGCACTCGACGCCGCCAGAATCGCCACTCCCCTGGCTTCTCCGAGCTTGATCGCGCTCTTTACGTTTTTGGAAAAAAAGACGTTCTCGACGGACATAACCTCGGGCGAATACTCGCCTATAACCCCGACTACACCGTCGTAAATCTTCTTCAGTCTTTTATGGATAGAAAGTGCGGAACCCGGAATAATGCTCCCGCTCACAATATGGGTTATCTCGCCGTTTCGGGATTCGAGCACCCCGTAACCGCAAACCCTGGAGCCGGGATCTATTCCGATCACCCTCATCTCAGGAAGCCAGGCTCTCTATGACCTCTTCGGGAACATCGAAATTGGAATAGACGTTTTGAACATCGTCGCTGTCTTCGAGATCTTCCATCAGCCGAATCATGTGCTCTGCGTCCTTGCCTTCAATCCTGACGCTGTTTTGCGGGATCATCGTAACCTCGGCGGACTCAAAAGCGAGGTCCGCTTCCTGAATGGCGGATTTGACCTCCTCTACGGACTCAGGCGGTGTAATAACGACAAGCTCCTCGTCTTCCGTTCTTACGTCTTCCGCGCCGGCTTCGAGGGCAATCTCGAATACCTTGTCTTCATCTACCTTGTCTTTTTCGAACGCTATCCTTCCCCTCATATCAAACATCCAGGCTACACATCCGTTCTCCCCCAGGTTGCCGCCGTGCTTGGTGAATATTCTTCTGATGTCCGAAACTGTGCGGTTCTTGTTGTCGGTCAAAGCTCTGACCAGAACCGCGCTGCCTCCCGGTCCGTAGCCTTCGTAGGAGAGCTCCTGGAAATCGTCTCCGCCGATTTCGCCCGTCCCGCGCTTTATGGCTCTGTCGATTGTATCGTTGGGCATGTTCTGGCCTTTGGCCGTCGCTATTGCGGTCCTGAGACGCGGATTGGATTCCGGGTCGCCGCCACCGTGTTTTGCCGATACGGTGAGCTCCCTGATCAGCTTTGTAAATATCTTTCCCCTTTTGGCGTCAACCGCCGCTTTTCTATGTTTTATATTAGCCCATTTCGAATGTCCTGCCATAATAAATCACCTCACGTAAAATTACTTATATTTCTGCATTTATTGCAGGAAATACACTATATAACAATTCTAAAACATTAGATAATAATTGGCAATAGCAGAGCTCCCGAACGTTACTTGACCCTTTTGACAAGAACCGTAAGAGGCTGCGCTCCGCCGAACTTGGTCGTTATGGTGGAAACCGTTTCTCCCTTGTTGATCTCGCCCACGGTCAGGATTCTGGTTGAGGGGTCGATTATCTGGCCTGAAAGTGAGGTGAAATCGAACCTGATCTCCGCATCCCCCGGAAGTCCGAACACCTCTGCCGTAATCGGAGCGGGCGAATCGACCTCGGTCTCCGGCACCATGATATTGTATCCCCAGGCCGGCAGATTTCCGTTTATGAAGGTGCCGTCGGGTTTTTTCAGGCTTACGTGCATCACCCCTTCCTTATTAACCGACGTTGGAGGCAGATCGAGGAACTCGACTGCCGCCTGATCGGACTTCATGGCTATTATATTGCCGTTAATAAAGGAGTTATCCGCATTGTTCCGGACGCCTATTTCGTATTCGCTCGGCTCGAGCACGTTCTGTCCGGGGAAGGTGAAGGTAGTGTTAAGAGACCCGAACTCTATAATATCGTCGTTAATGGATTTCAATTCGCCGCCGGGACCGGTGTAAGGCGTTTCAGACCTGGAGAGCTTGAGTATCCCCTCGTCGCCCGAAACGATCACTCCGTAAGCGCCGGACATGGAAAGGGGAAGGCTGAACTTTCTCCAGCCGTCTGTCATGATTCTGGTCTCGACGCCCACCTTTTCCCCGAGTAGACCGTTCTTGTCTATGGTTCTTACGGCCGAGACCTTGCCGGTATATTTGGGATTTATGTATATCTCACCGTCCAGGGAAGCCAATACCGCTTCCGTATATTGAGGCTGTGAAGCCATAGCTACGTCGATGCCATCGGTGCCTTGCAGAGATGTATTCAGAGCGGCGTTATTTTCCCCTCTCCCGGATATATCGCCCGTCAGGGCCGTAGAGGCCATAGACGCGGCGGTAAATAAATGTACGGCGAAAACAGCTACGGCGAGGACCAGGCCCCGCTCAATTATTATTCTCATATCTCCCTCTGTGTTAATATGTTCAATTCTTTTAAAATACTCGAACCGTAGGCAAAATATCAAATGAGTATAGCATAGTAAACAAGCTATGCTCCACATTTACATTGGCATTTCGGGCTATAAGCTATTTGTATTATTCCCGAAAAATCTCACTTGACAAATTATATGTTTAGCATGCATAATACTCTTGTCTATAACTTTTATCGCAACTCATAGAGAATTGACACTCAACTCCATAAATATTTAGTTAGCGACAATTGTATTAAATTCCTATAACATGAGTCAAGGACTTGGGACATATGGCTAGAGCAACCAAATTACGGGAAAAACCCGAAGAGAAGGATTCTATCGAAGAAGCACATTTTCTGAATCTGAACGATATCAGAAACAAAAAAAGCGCAGAGCTGATGAAGATGGCCAGAGAGTTGGACATTGATGAAACTTCGCGCATGACCAAACAGGATATCATCTACGCTATCCTTAAAGCGCAGAGCGAAAAGGAAGGCGTGATAATAGCGGAAGGCGTACTGGAAATACTTTCCGAAGGGTATGGATTCCTCAGATCGCCCAAGTACAGCTACCTTCCCGGCCCCGACGATATATACGTATCCAAATCACAGATACGGTCGTTCAACCTTAAGACCGGCGACACCGTGGGCGGCCAGGTCAGACTGCCCAGGGAAGGGGAAAAGAACCTCGCGCTGCTTAAGATCGAGGAAGTGAACTTCGAATCGCCTGAGGCATGCAGGGAAAGGGTCGCCTTTGAAAACAGGGTTCCGCTTCATCCAGAAGAGAGGATAAAACTCGAACACGACCACAACGATTACTGCACCAGAGTTCTGGACCTCTTCATTCCGATAGGAATGGGACAGAGGGGGCTCATTGTTGCGCCGCCCAGGACCGGTAAGACGATACTGCTTCAGAGAATAGCAAACGCAATTACTAAAAATCATCCGGACGTAGTTCTTATAGTGCTCCTGATCGACGAGCGTCCTGAAGAGGTAACAGACATGGACAGGTCGGTTAACGGAGAGGTTGTGAGCTCCACGTTCGACGAGCCGCCTCAGCGTCACATTCAGGTAGCAGACATGGTCCTCGATAAGGCAAAAAGGATGGTCGAGCACGGTAAGGACGTGGTCATACTGCTGGACAGTCTTACGAGGCTGGCCAGAGCCAGCAACACCGTAACGCCCGCAAGCGGCAGGGTGCTTTCAGGCGGTATGGAGGCAAACGCCCTTCAGAGACCGAAGAGATTTTTCGGCGCCGCGAGAAACACCGAAGAGGGCGGAAGCCTTACAATCATAGCAACCGCGCTTATCGACACCGGCAGCCGGATGGACGAGGTAATATTCGAGGAGTTCAAGGGAACGGGAAACATGGAGGCTTACCTCGACAGGAGGCTCGCAGACAAGAGGGTGTTCCCCGCTTTCGACCTGCAGCGCTCCGGTACCAGAAAGGAAGAGCTTCTTCTCTCAGAAGAAGTACTCAACAAGGTATGGCTGCTTAGAAAGGTGCTGAGCCCGATGAACACGATCGAGGCAATGGAGTTTCTGCTCGACAAGATGGGCGGAACCAAATCCAATAAAGAATTCCTCAACATGATGAACCAGTAACCCGATTTAGCCGGGCAGCTCTGGTCATCCAGTCAAGAGCTAATTCAAATTACAGCGACTCATAAGCCGAGCGAGGGTTTTGTTGCGCTCCAACAAAGCCGGAATGATGAGAGCCACACGGTCTGTAATATCGAGTAATCTATCCCATATGAGATACTCGGGGCCATTGCGCCGTTTCTTCGCCCAATCCCTTATTTTGCTGATCTTAATTTCCTTCTTCGTAGTCGCAGCATGGGGCGTAGAGCGCCCCGAATTCGATCCCGATGCAAGGTTTCATCCCGTCTACGCCGAAAACGGTATGGTGGTTTCCGCAGAGGCTCACGCAACCAGGGCGGGCCTTCAGGTGCTGAAAGAGGGAGGAAACGCGGTAGACGCAGCGGTTACCGTCGGGTTCACACTCGCCGTCACCTATCCCATGGCCGGTAATGTCGGCGGGGGCGGTTTCATGCTCATATACATGGCCGACAAGAACGAGGTAACCGCAATAGATTACAGGGAGAAGGCCCCTATGGCTGTGAAGGGCGAGA
>Ga0055451_10000826_pt1 | contig 12468 bp, 10 predicted proteins | sample China_Galinas_PW_3_FD_57745 | JGI IMG/M metagenome (GOLD analysis project Ga0055451, IMG submission 57745) | Wetland microbial communities from San Francisco Bay, California, USA, that impact long-term carbon sequestration - China_Galinas_PWB_D2 | ecosystem: Environmental > Aquatic > Marine >... | reverse complement strand
AGTGGCGTCTGGATCGGACCAGCAGGCAAAGGAGATCGGGATCGCGAAGTCTCTATGGATGATCAGGGCAAGACGTGGAGAGCCGCGTGTGTATCCCAGGGCGGTACCCGGTTTCTCGTGAGCACGAAGCGCGAGGGCTCCCTGCGCCTCTACGGACTGGACGGCCGCGAGCAAGGGCGAGCGGATGGCTCGGGGGCACAGACCGACATCTATGCGCTGGCTCTGTTTCGCGACGGTCGCCGAGGCGCAGCCGGGTCCGACAACGGTTGGGTCGAGATCCGCGACCTCGTCGACGGAAAGCTCCTTCGCCGGTTCGTCGGGCACGTTCGTCCCGTGCGCGCTTTGGCGCTGTCTCCTGACGAGTCCCTGCTCGCGAGTGGCTCGCTCGATGGCACAGTGCGCGTCTGGGACGTCGAGTCCGGCGAGTCGGTCATCGAGCTGGGCAGACGCGGCGGCGGCGCGATCACGAGTGTCTCGTTCCTCTCGAACGAGCGGCTCGTGACCGCGAGCCGCGACGGCACGGTGCGATGGTGGTGGCTTGGCGCCGAACCTCTCGCGCGCGACGTCGCCGAGGTACCGATCGCGGACTTCACGCAGATCGAGCTGCGCCGCTTCCCCAACCTGCTCGGTCGCTGAGCCTTCGCCCGGCCCCGATCACGGCACATCTACCCAGACCGCGCGACCCGCCCTTCGAGGCCCAACGCGAGCAACACGATCCCGACGGCATAGATCCCGGCGTTCGCGCGCGCAGATCTCCCCTTGCGCCCGGGCCGGAGTCCGAACAGGCCCCATACCGGCAGCCGAACCCCGAGGAACACCAGATGCGCCAGCCGCGCGAGCAGCGCGCAGCCCTTGCCGTGATATCTGCGGAAGTAGCGAAGGCTGCTCCGCCGGAAATCCAGGAACGTCCGCAACCGCGCCAACCGGCTCGACCCGCCGCCGAAGTGCGTGAACGTCGCGACCGGCGCGAACCGCACCTTGTACCCGAGCGCCCGCGCCCGATGGCAGAAGTCCGTCTCTTCGAAGTACATGAAGTACTCCTCGTCGAACCCCCCGAGCGACTCCCACGCCGTCCGGCGCACGAGGAACGCACATCCGCTGACCACATCCACGCCGGTCGGCTTCTCGAACGTCGCCCCCGCGTATCGCTCCGCGTTCAACACGCGCGAGCTCCGGAACACCTGCGCGAACCCGAGGGCCGACAGATACAAGCCCGAGAGCGACGGGAACCGCCAGTACGATCCCTGCGGCGCCCCGTCCGCGTGACGGATCCGCGGCCCGACGATCGACGCCGTGTCGGTCTCCATGTAGCGACACAAGAGCTCGATCTCGCGCTGGCCGGCTACGAGGTCGGTGTTGAGTAGCAGCACGAGCTCGTGCTTCGCCGCTGCGACCCCGACGTTGACGCCGCGCGCGAACCCGAGGTTCGTGTCCTGAGGCAGTAGCCGGACGTCCGAGAACCTGCTTCGCACCGCGGCTACGCTCCCGTCGCTGGAGTCGTTGTCGACGACGACGACCTCGACCTGACGAGCAGGGTTGTAGGTCCACGGGTCGAGGCTCTCGAGCAGATCGAGGAGCAGCTCTCTCGTGTTCCAGTTGACGATGACGATCGACAGACCACGGGACTCGCGCATGGCTACATCCCCGTCCCGAGCGCTACGACCCGGAATGTATGAAGGATCAGCTTGAAGTCGAGCCACAACGACCAGTTGTCGATGTAGTAGAGGTCCATCTCCATCCAGCGTTCGAACGAGACCCTGTTGCGACCCCAGACCTGCCACACGCACGTCAGTCCCGGGCGAACGGAGATCCGCCGGCGCTGCCACCAGTCGTAGCGCTCGACCTCGTCCGGAGTCGGCGGGCGTGGACCGACGAGGCTCATGTCGCCGACCCAGACGTTGATCAGCTGCGGCAGCTCGTCGAGGCTGAACTTGCGCAGCAAGCGGCCGACCGGCGTGATCCGCGGGTCGTCCTTGATCTTGAAGACGGGGCCGTCCTGCTCGTTGTGTTCATCGAGCGTGGCGCGCAGCAGCTCGGCGTCGACGCACATCGTGCGGAACTTGAGGCAGGTAAACCGGCGGCCGTTGTGCCCGACCCTGGTCTGACGGAAGAACACCGGCCCCTTCTCGCCGCGCAGCCAGTCCTGGATCTTGATCGCGACCGCGATCGCGAGGAACGCGGGCGACAGGAGCGCGAGCCCGATCGTCGAGCCGACGACATCGGTCAATCGCTTGAGCTGGGCCGAGATCGGCCGGGCAGGGTGCGAGAACGAGAACGTCGGGATCCCGCCGTACCAGGCCACCGAAGGGCTGTTCTGACCCTCGCTGAAGTGGCAGGGAGTGTAATGACACGCGATCCCCGCACGTTCACAGGTGAGCAACACGCGCTGGATCTCACCGGTCTGAGTGTCCAGCGAAGGGCACAGGAGCACGTAATCGACCGAGTTGTCGCGAAGGTACTCCTGGAGCTCGGACACCGGGCCGAGCTCTTCGTCTTCCCCGGGCGGGGACAGCGTCTCCGAAGCGAAGCGCATGTTGCCGCGAACCACCATCCCGTAGTGCCGCCTGCTCGCGAGGCACTCGCTCATGAGCTGCGCGTTCCGGCCCCGACCGACGATGATCGCGAACCGCGTGTTGCGCCCGCGCACGCGCAGCTCCCGTAGCAGTGCGCGGATCGCGAGCCGGGTCCCGACCAGGAGCAGCACACCGGTGCCCAGCGCCGGCAGGATGTAGAAGCCGACGGTTCGCCACGTGAGCTGGGAGAACAGCGCCGTCACGCCGAGAGTGACAATCCACGTCTCGACCACGCTCGCGACCTCGCGGCGGAACCGTTCGGTGCGACGCGAGCGGTAGAGACCGGAACGGCCGGACAGAACGAACCACGACAACACTGCCCAGAGGGTGACGAGGCCGAAGCTATGCGTCGTGTGCGCGGTTCCCAGGGTCTGGACGGAATCAGAATACGGCCACAACCAGCCGACCAGCATCGCGACACAAACGAGGGCGAGGTCGGCAAGGACGATCGTATTGCTGAAGAGACGTTCGTGCGTCTGCAGCATGTGCTTGCTAGGGTGTCGGGTAAGCGCGCGTGAGAGCGCAGGTTTGTCGATTGCTCAGGGTGCGGAGTCGTTCGCAAACCTCCCGGAACGAATCCCCTCCGATCGAACTCTAACACCCGTTAGGAACGCGCGGCGGCGCCGAGACACACGAGTATCGAATCGATACGCCAACCTGCACCGCACAATCACGCCGGCGAGCGATGTGTGTGATAGCGTTCAATCGGGCACGGAGGAACCTACGAGGGATCGGAGCAGCAGCTCCCCATGCGGTTGTCGCCCGGATCCGAGACTCCGGCCCCACGAATCGAGTCTCGCAACCAGTTGCTCAATGAAAACGGATCCAACCAGACCCCAAGGGCGTACTCACACGCTGCTCTCGCAGGGCGTCGACGACACGCAGCCTTTGATCACGGGCCACAAGCTCGTCGCTGCGGTGTTTCGCCACAAGCGCCTGCTCACGTTCCCCGCGGCCCTCGGCTTGCTCGTCGGGCTCGTCATCGCAATCAAGGCACCGAACGTCTACGAGAGCAATGGCGTGTTCCTCGTCCGCAACGGCGGCGAGAACATCGTGGTCAATCCGCTGCCGAGCGAAGGCAACTCGGGCGGATGGTCGCAAGGGATGAACATCACGCAGAACGCGGAGACGATCCTCTTGTCGGACGTCGTGGCCAAGCGCGTCATCAAACGAGTCGGTCCGAGCGTGATCATGACTCCGTATCGCCCGAAGCTGCCCCAGTCGGCGCGCAACACGCTGTTCTCGCAGCTTCGCGGCCTCGTCTACGACCTGCAGAACGACATCCACCAGGCTGGCTACGAGCGCAAGTGCACGATGCGCAATGCTATCAAGGCGTTTCATGACGGATTGACCGTCGAGATTCCGCCGCGCAGCAACCTCATCCACGTCAGCTACCAGGGCCACAACCGGCTCGTCGCGAAGCAGATCCTCGAAACCTACATGGAAGAAGCCCGGCGCTACCACCTCGAGGTCTACGACGACGCGAGCAGCGTCAAGCTTCTCGAATCGACGCATCGCGAAGCCCAAGAGCAGCTCGAAGCGGCGAAGGCCGCGCGATCCGCCTTCGTCAAGAGTCACGGGATCTCGGACTTCGACGCCGAGTTCGCGGCCGCGAAGGCCGCGCACGAGGAACAACTGGCGGACATCCGCCGGCTCAAGAGCGGAATCGCGAACCGCAAGCTGATGCTCGGTGTGCTCGCGAAGCGCCTGAAGAAGATCAACCGCTTCGTAGAAGTCGAAGAGCGCGTGACCGAGCCCAACCCGAGGGTCGCCGTGCTGCGCACGCACATCCTCGAGATCGAAGCCAAGCTCCGCGACCTCCACGGCCGGGTCAAGCCGACCGACCCCCAGATCGTGCTGCTCCAGCGGCAGCTCGCCGACTCCAACGCCGAGCTCGAACGCGAGCTGAAAGTCCCGCCGGTCGTCCGTAATTTCAAGCGCCAGAAGGACAACGTCGAATACTCCGGGACGAAGAAGACGATCGAAGACACCAAGCTCGCATTGGTGCTCGACGAGAACGCTCTCAACGTCAGCAAGGCGGGCGTCCAAGCCGCGGAGGCGGAGTTCGAGCGCTACAAGAGCCTCGAGCCCGAATACACGGTTCTCACCAAGCAGGTAGCGCGGCTCACGAGCAAGGTCGAGTCCTCGGCCGCGGGTCTCGAGGTCGCCAAGGAGAAGCAGCTGCTCGGCGACCGGTCGATCAGCACGCTCAAGGTCCTCGACGAGGCCAGCACGCCGATGATGCAGATCGGCCCCGATCGGTATCGCATTCTGATCGGAGGTACGCTCGCCGGACTGTTCATCGGCCTGGTCCTCGTCTTCCTGCGCGCGGTCACCGATCAGACCCTGCGCACGCCCGACGACATCGAGCGGCTGCTCGGAGTCAAGATGCTGGCAACTGTCCCGCAACTGAACTCGAAGCACATCCGCCGTCACAGACGACTTCGCATCACTGGCTGGTACTGAGATGAAGAGCATCACTGCAAGTAAGGGAACCCGTAACGGGGCACGCGGCGGACGAGCGGCCTTGCTCCACGAGGAGCTGGGCCACCTGTGGACGCGGCTCGAACCCACGATTTCGGAAGGCATCGGCTTCCCGACGACGATCGCCTGCTGCGCGACGCGGTCCGGGGAAGGCACGACAACGGTCACGACCAACCTCGCGATCCTGCTGGGTGAGCAGGGCATCGCGACCTGCATCGTCGAAGCCAACCTGCGCCGTCCGGCCCTGATCAAGCATTTCAAGCTGCTCAACAAGGGCGGACTGAACAAGGCGTTGAGCGGCACGGCGAAGCTCGACAGGGTCATCGTGCGCAACGTGGCTCCGGGTGTCGACCTCGTGCCGGCCGTCGTCTGCAAGGACGACACGTATTCGCTGTTCCGGCCCGAGGAGCTGCGCAGCTTCCTCGAGGAGCTGCGGCAACGCTACGAAGTCGTGCTCATCGACGCGCCCCCGCTCAGCACCTCGGCGGAGGCAGGGATCATCTTGGGCGCGGCGCGTGGAGTGATCCTCGTCGTCGAAGCGAACCGGACCCGCCGGCACCCCGCGGACCGTTCGGTCGCGACGATCAACGAGCTCGGTGTGCCGCTGCTCGGCGCGGTACTGAACAGGATGACGTACGAGATTCCGGCGACAATCGAAGCGATGCTCTAGCCAGCAGCGGGATGCGGGCGCATCGACCGATCGTCATGGGATAGGATTGTTGCAAGGGCGGCGCGGACGCGCTGAAACAGGAGGATAGATGAAAGTCGGATTCCTGGCTGGAGGATTCGGTTCCCGACTCGCGGAGGAAACCGAGATCCGGCCGAAGCCAATGGTCGAGATCGGCGACAAGCCGATCCTGTGGCACATCATGCGCCACTACGCGCACTACGGCTTCAAGGACTTCGTGGTCGCGCTCGGCTACAAGGGCGAGTTTATCAAACGTTACTTCGCGGACTATTGCGCGCTCAGCGGCCACATGACCGTCGACCTCGGCAGCGGCCGTGTCGACCAGCACCAGCTCGCCGCGGACGGTGATGAAGCCAGCCTCGACTGGAAGCTCGAGCTCGTCGAGACGGGCCTGCACACGATGACGGGCGGCCGCATCAAGCGCCTGCAACCGTTTTTGGGCAATGAGACGTTCATGCTGACCTGGGGCGACGGAGTCTCGGACGTCGACATCCACGCGCTGCTCGACTTCCACAAGAGCCACGGGAAGCTGGCGACAGTGACCGCGGTTCGCCCGCCGGCACGCTATGGACTCCTCGAGATCGAGGGCGAGCAGGTCGTCGCGTTCACCGAGAAACCACAGATCGGCGAGGGTTGGATCAACGGAGCGTTCTTCGTGCTCGAGCCCGAGGTCTTCGACTACATCGAGGGCGACGAGACGCAATGGGAGCGCGAGCCAATGGAACGCCTTGCGGCCGACGGCCAGCTGATGGCCTATCGCCACGACGGTTTCTGGCAGTGCATGGACACGCTTCGCGAGAAGCGCGTCCTCGAGCGAATGTGGGAGTCAGGCACCGCTCCCTGGAAGATCTACTAGAGGCAACACACACCATGCGCATTCTGATCACGGGTCACAACGGCTACATCGGCTCCGTCTTGGTCCCGATGGCTCTCGAGGCGGGTCACGACGTCGTCGGCCTCGACAGCTACCTCTTCGAGCACTGCACGTTCGGTGACGACGTCCCCGACGTCCCGGCGATCAAGAAGGACGTGCGCGATGTCACCCTCCAAGACCTGCGTGGCTTCGACGCCGTGTTGCATCTGGCCGGTCTGTCCAACGATCCGCTCGGCGACCTCAATCCCGGGCTCACGTTCGAGATCAACCATCTCGCGTCGGTCCGGCTCGCGAAGCTCGCAAAGCGGGCCGGCGTGCGCAGGTTCGTGTTCTCGTCCTCGTGCAGCAACTACGGCGCGGGCGGCCGTGACTGGCTCGACGAGTCGGCCGCGTTCAACCCAGTGACCCCCTACGGCGAATCGAAGGTCCGCGTCGAGCAGGACGTCGCCGAGCTCGCCGACGAGACGTTCTCACCGATCTTCTTGCGCAATGCGACGGCCTACGGCGTCTCACCGCGGCTGCGCGGCGACCTCGTCGTCACCAACCTCGTCGGCTATGCGGTCACGACCGGCAAGGTCCGTCTCAAGAGCGACGGCATGGCCTGGCGTCCGCTCGTGCACATCGCCGACATCTCGCGCGCGTTCCTCGCGGTCATCGAAGCCCCAATCGTCCTCGTGCACAACGAGGCGTTCAACGTCGGCTCGACCGACGAGAACTACCTGATCCGCGACGTCGCGAAGCTGGTCGAAGAGATCGTCCCCGACTCGGTCGTGACCTTCAACGATGACGCGTCCGCCGACAAGCGCTGCTACCGCGTCAACTGCGACAAGATCAGGAGCACCCTGCCCGATTTCCAAACCGAGTGGACCGTCCGCGACGGCATCCGCGAGATCTACGAGGCGTTCGTCCGCCTCGCGACCACCGAAGAGGAGTTCTTGAGCTCGCGCTACCTGCGCATCAAGCACGTCACCGAGCAGCAACAGCGCGGCGCGCTGTCACCCGACCTGCGGTTTACGACCCAGCCCACGACCCACTGATTTCCGCGACCAACGATCCATGCACAACTGCCGATCCTGCGGCTCCGACAAGCTGCGCCCGTTCCTGACACTCGGTCATGTTCCGCTCGCCGACGCCCTGCTCGAAGCGAAGGACCTCGACCGGATCGAGCCCAAGTTCCCGCTCGACGTCGCGTTCTGCGAGGACTGCACGCTCGTGCAGATCTTCGAGACCGTGCCGCCCGAAGTCTTGTTCTGCCAGGACTACCCGTACTACTCGTCGTTCTCCGACGCGCTGCTCGCCCACTCGCGGGCCAACGTCGAAAACCTGATCGAGACCCGCGACCTCGACGAGAACAGCTTCGTCGTCGAGATCGCGAGCAACGACGGCTACCTGCTGCAGTTCTTCGTCGAACACGGGATTCCGGTGCTCGGCATCGACCCGGCCGAGGGCCCCGCAAAGGCCGCGATCGAGAAGGGCGTGCCAACGCTCAACGACTTCTTCGGACGCGAGCTGGCCGAGAAGCTGCGCAAAGACCGGAAGCCGGCCGACATCATCATCGGCAACAACGTGCTCGCCCACGTCGCCGACACCAACGGGTTCGTCGCCGGTGTCGCAGCCCTGCTGGCGGACACCGGCCGCGCGGTGTTCGAAGTGCCCTACGTCAAGGACCTGATCGATCACTGCGAGTTCGACACGATCTACCACGAGCACCTGTGCTACTTCTCGGTCACGGCGCTCAGCAAGCTGTTCGCGCGCCACGGGCTCACGATCGACCGCATCGAGCACCTTCCGATCCACGGGGGCTCGTTGCGCGTCTACGTCGGCCACGAGAACGCACCCGACGAGACCGTCGGCGAGTACCTCGAATCCGAACGCGAGAACCGGCTCGACAGGTTCGATTACTACGAGGACTTCGGCATGTCGGTCGAGACGCTCAAGCTGACGCTGAGCGCGCTCGTCGACGACCTGCGCAAGCAGGGCAAGTCGATCGCGGCATACGGCGCCGCCGCCAAGGGCACGGTGCTGCTCAACTACCTGGGCTTCGGCCGAGAAACGCTCGACTTCGTCGTCGACCGTAACATCCACAAGCAGGGCCGCTACATGCCCGGGGTCCACATCCCGATCCACAGTCCGTCGCTGATCCTCGAGCAAGCGCCTGACTACGTCTTGCTCCTTCCGTGGAACTTCAAAGACGAGATCCTCGAACAGCAGGCCGAGTACCGCCAGCTCGGCGGGAAGTTCATCATCCCGATCCCTTCCCCGCAGATCGTCTGAGGAGCCACCCGATGCACACCGCGACCACGACGCGCATGACCTGTCACACCTGCGGCGGCGAGGACCTGTCGATCTTCTACAGCGTCGAGCGCATCCCGGTTCACAGCTGCCTGCTGATGTCGAGCTACGAGGAGGCGGTCCGCTATCCGACTGGCAACCTCCACCTCGCCTACTGCAAGTCGTGCGGCTTCATCCAGAACATCGCGTTCGACCCGAGCGTCCACGAGTATTCAACGCGCTACGAGGAGACGCAGGGGTTCTCGCCGACGTTCAACCGGTTCGCCGGCAACCTCGTCGAAGACCTCGTCGCCAAGCATGAGCTCGTCGGCAAACACGTCATGGAGATCGGCTGCGGCAAGGGCGAGTTCCTCGTTCGGCTGTGCGAAGTCGGCAACAACCACGGCATCGGCATCGACCCGGGCTACGTCCCCGAACGGACCACGAGCGACGCCGCGTCGCGGATCCGCTTCATCCAGGACTTCTACAACGAGAGCCACAGCGAGCTGCCCACCGACTTCATCGCATGCCGGCACACGCTCGAGCACATCCAGGGCACGAAGGCGTTCCTCGAGAGAATCCGGCGCGGCATCGGCAACAGGGAGGACACGGTCGTGTTCTACGAGCTGCCCGACACCGAGCGGATCCTGGTCAACCAGGCGTTCGAAGACATCTATTACGAGCACTGCTCGTACTTCACGCTCGGCTCGTTGGCCCGGCTGTTCCGGCTGACCGGGTTCGAGGTCACGTCGCTCGAGAAGGCGTACGGCGACCAGTATCTGTTGATCGAGGCCCGGCCGTCGACGACCCCTGCCCGCCAGGCGCCACTCTCCTGCGAAGAAACGCTGACCCAGCTCAGCCACCAGGTCGACCGGTTCACGCTCAAGGTGCCCCAGAAGATCAAGGAGTGGAAACGCGAGTTCCGCGAGCACCGCGCGGCCGGCCGGAAGATCGTGATCTGGGGCTCGGGGTCGAAGGCGGTCTCGTTCCTGACGACGACCGGGATTCGCAGCGAGCTCGAGTACGTCGTCGACATCAACCCGTACCGGCAGGGCAAGTACATGCCCTCGACCGGCCACCTGATCATCGCACCGAACCACCTCGCCGACTACAAGCCCGATGTCGTCGTCGTGATGAACGAGATCTACGTCGACGAGATCCGCGCGGACCTGCACGCGATGGGCCTCGACCCGATCGTCAAGGCTGTTTGAGCATGATCGGCCAACCGACCTGTCCTGCCTGCTCGGCCCAGCGCACGACCCGGTTCTTCGCACTGCGCAACGTCCCGGTGCTGTGCAACCTGCTGCACGAGACCGAGGCCGCGGCCCGCGCAACGCCGAAGGCCGACATCGAGCTCGGTTTCTGCCGTCACTGCGGGCTCGTCTACAACACGGTGTTCGACTCGAGCCTGCTCGACTACTCGCAGGAGTACGAGACCTCGCTGCATTTCTCGAACCGGTTCCAGAGCTACGCCGAGAGCCTGGCAAGCGACCTGCTCGACCGCTACGGCCGCTCGGGCCGGACCATCGTCGAGATCGGCGCCGGCGAAGGAGAGTTCCTGGAGCTCATGACGAGCGGCGGCCAGAACCAATGCATCGGCTTCGACAAGAGCACGAGCACGGCGACGACGACGGCTCCGGGCCTGCGCCTCGTGGGCGACTACTACTCGCCAGAGTACGGCGACCTGCGCGCCGACCTCGTGTGCTGCCGTCACGTGCTCGAGCACGTCGCCGAGCCGGGCACGTTCCTGTCGAGCATCACGGGCCTGCTCGAACCCGACTCGTCGGTCTACTTCGAGGTCCCCGACGCGCTGCACATGCTGTCCGGACACGGTGTGTGGGACATCATCTACGAGCACCCGAGCTACTTCACCGCTCCGTCGCTGTTGCACCTGTTCCGCGACACCGGCTTCCATGTCACGCGCGTCGAGTCGGTCTACGGCGGCCAGTTCCTGTCCCTCGAAGCACGGCTCGGCGAGGTCGCGAACGAGATCGAAGCGACCACGCCGACGCTCGAAGAGCTCGAGCAGATCGCCAAGCGCTTCGTCGAGCAGTTCTCGCTCGAGCTCGGCGAGTGGAGCCACCTGATCGAGCACGAGCTCAGCGAAGGCAAACGCATCGCGATCTGGGGCGCAGGCTCGAAGGGTGTCACGTTCCTGAACTGCGTCAACGGCGGCCACGCGATCCGCTCGGTGATCGACATCAACCCGCGCAAGCAGGGCCGCTTCGTCCCCGGCACCGGCCAGGAGATCCGCGACCCGGAGTCGATCCTCGCGGACGAGATCGACGTGATCCTCGTCATGAACCCGATCTACGCCGAAGAGATCCGGGCCACGGTCACGGAGCTCGGCCGCTCGGCCGAGGTCGTTCCGGTCGGCTCTGTTTGAGGAATGTCTCCGGCGCTTTCGCTCACCGGAACCCGACGACGTCGAACGCCGGGCGCGACAGCCGGTTCGTCGCGAACCCGTAGATCTGCACGGCCGGCGAGAAGCCGATCAGCGCGGGATCGTTGGCGATCGCCAAAGCGAATCCGAAGCTCATGGCAGGCAGCGGCTGCACGAACAAGAACGGGCCGCCAATGTCGAGGAACAGCCACGACGAGCCGAACGCAGTCGGCGTCGCGGCGAGCGGCGCGAGGAACAGTGCGCCGCCACTGGTGAGTGGAGCGAAGCTCAACGCCCACAGGCCACCGATGCGCAGCGAACCCCACTGAACGACGTCGGCGGGGATCTCGACGAGCGTCGTCACTGCGTACGGCGAGCTCGGCGGTTGCTGTCCCCATGGCTTGTAGGGCGAGGTCTGGTCGGGCCGGCACCACGCGCTGCCGGACGTTCCGGGAGCAACCTGTGATCCGGACTCGAAGACCGTTGCCGCTGCGATTCCGACGCCACCCAGCCCGGCAAAGTTGGTTGGCAGCTTGCACGGACACGGGTCCGTGCACCCCCATGTGAAGAACAGGTCCGATCCGTTGCCGCCCGTGACCGTCGACGTCAACACGAGCACCGTTGCGCCCGGAGCGCGGATCCCCGGCGGCCCGTCGGGCTGCCCGGGGCCGCCGCTGCCGTCGGTGTCGGAGTGCGAGCCGCGAACATCGGAGCTCACGACGATGACCCGGGTCGCGCCGACGGCGTCGACGGCAGACGCCCCGAAGAACGCGCCGGTCAGGTACTTCGACCAATTCGGTGCGTGGATGCTGCTGTGCAGGATGCGGATCTCGCGAAACCCGCTGCTGCGGATCCCTGCGCCGGCCTGGCCGAACGGCCACGGCGTCTGGCCCGTGACCGTGACGTTGTGGAGTGTCAGGGTCTCCGACCCGGTGCCCGTCAGATCGATCGCGGGAGGCTGGGCCGAGCTCCCGGTCTGCGGCGGCATGATCGTCGGCGCAGGATCGCCGAGGATCGTCAATGACTTGGCAATCGTGATCGGGCCGTACGTGCCTCCGATCACACGAATGCGTGTTCCGGAAGACACAGCGTCGATCGCTTGTTGGAGCTGCGTATAGTCACCCCGCCGTTGGGGTCGACGACGATGACGCGCTGGGCGTGGGTGAGAGAGGAGAGAACGAGACATCCGAGGATG
>Ga0055451_10000821_pt1 | contig 12516 bp, 10 predicted proteins | sample China_Galinas_PW_3_FD_57745 | JGI IMG/M metagenome (GOLD analysis project Ga0055451, IMG submission 57745) | Wetland microbial communities from San Francisco Bay, California, USA, that impact long-term carbon sequestration - China_Galinas_PWB_D2 | ecosystem: Environmental > Aquatic > Marine >... | reverse complement strand
CTCTCGAACTGTGGATCGGGGACCTTGACGGAGATCACAGCCGTCAGCCCTTCGCGAAGGTCGTCGCCCGCAGGGGCCTTCTCCTTGTCCTTGATCAGGTTGTTCTTCTTGGCGAAGTGATTGAGCGACCTCGTCAGAGCCGACTTGAACCCGACCAGGTGCGTTCCACCTTCGGTCGTGTTGATGTTGTTGACGAAGCAGTGGATGTTCTCGTTGTAGCCGTCGTTGTACTGCATCGCGACCTCGACGCCGTACGTGCCATCGCGCTCGGCCTCGTAGTAGTCCTTCTGCACGAAGATCACTTGATCGTGAAGCACGTTCTTGCCGCGGTTGAGACCGGTCACGAAGTCGACGATCCCGTTCGGGAACTTCAGCTTGTCTTTCGCACCGGTCCTCTCGTCCTCGACGGTGATCTCGAGATCGAACGAGCCCATCAGGTAGGCGAGCTCGCGCATGCGCCTGTGGACGATCTGCCACACGACCTCCGTAGTGTCGAACACCTCGGGATCCGCGTGAAAGCGGATCAGCGTTCCCCGCTTGTCGGTTTCGCCCAGGACCTTCAGCTCCGAGGCCTTGTTGCCGCGCTCGAATGTCTGACGGTAGATCTTCCCGTCGCGATAGACCTCGACTTCGAGCCATTCCGAGAGCGCGTTTACGACGGAGACACCGACGCCATGCAGACCACCCGACACCTGGTAGCTGCCCTTGTCGAACTTCCCACCTGCGTGCAGCTTCGTGAGGATGACTTCGAGCGCTGGCACACCCAGCTTCGGATGCGTGTCGGTCGGGATCCCGGCACCGTTGTCGAGCACCGAGACGGAACCGTCGTTGTGGATCTTGACAAAGATGCGATCACAGCGCCGCTGCAGGGCTTCATCGACCGAGTTGTCGACGACTTCCCAGATCAGGTGATGGAGTCCCGGAGATTGGGTGTCGCCGATGTACATCGCGGGACGCTTGCGCACCGCCTCGAGTCCCTCGAGGACTTGGATCGAGCTCGCGTTGTACTGCCGGCTGCCGTCGTCGGCGCGGTTTGGGCGTTCGTTTGGGTTTTCGTTAGTCATCGGTTTCGATCGTGCTCGGCTGACTTCGGGCGGACGCCGATCCAAGGGTGCAGATCGGCAATCGGAGAAGCCGAGTCAACTCGTTCCCTTCACTCTGAAGTTAAGCCGGCTCACGTAGCTCTGGGTATCGCGGGAATGCCGCCGGCCAGCTTCGAGATCCAAGCGCGCACAATCTGATTGTACGCGCGGCTTGTCCTGCTGAAGCTGCTCGTTCAACAGGTTTCGAAACGTCTCGCTCAAGAAGCCTCGTGCCTCCGCAACACGGGCGTGGCTGTCCAACTCGAGTTGCAGCGTACCACGGCGAAACGAGACCACACGGATCGCATCCACGCCGATGCCAGGCCACAGGCGGGCACCGACCGAGGCCACTGCTTCGGTGACCGTGTCCTCGAGCACCTGCGTTCGCCGCAGGATCTTGCCGAGCGACTGGGAGAGGTCACCGAGGCCTCCCACACCGGAGCCTCTGACACTGGGGCGGCGGGACGCCGGGAGCCCACTCGCGTCGTCCCCCCCTGCGCGTGACGGTTCGGGTGTCATCTCTGATCAAGGACCATCCTGAACACCTCAAACGCCGGTGATCGGCATGACGATGTAGAGGAACTGTTCGCCGAGAATGAACTTGCCCGGCGCGTTGGCATCTTCGAACAGGAAGTTGACGGGATCGTGCTGAGCCAACTTCATTGCATCGAAGATGAAGTTGGGATTGAACGTGATCGAGCCTCCGGGACCGGAAAGCGCGACATCCATCTTGGTCTGGGCAGACCCCAAACCGGCAGCCTCGCTCTCGAACACCGCCTCGTTGCCCTCGAAGGTGATCTTGACGGCGGGGTTCATGTCTTCGGTCAACACCGCTGTGCGACGCAGGTTCGATTCGAACAGGCTCTTGTTCAACTCGACGCTGTTGGACAGGTCCTTCGGGATCACGGCTTCGTAGTCGGGGAAGCTCCCGATGATGCGCTGCACGTTGAGCTTGCGACCGGGAACCGAGAAGCCGACCGAGGCGTCGCTTACCGCGACGGTCATGTTCTCGTCGCCGAGGTCTTCGACCGATCGGACGACGGCGGCCAAGCACTTGTGTGGAAGCAACGCCTGAAGCGCCGCGTCCTCGTCGGCTGAGCCAAGGCTTCCCAAGTCCAACTCCGATGAGTTCAACGCGAGTCTGCGACCATCGGTCGCAACGAACGTCAACTTGCCGTCCTTGACCGACATCAGAACACCGTTCATCGCATACTTGGTCGCCTCGCGCGCGCACGCGAACTCGACCGAGCCGTAGAGACTGCACAGCGTTGCGATCGGTACCTCGAAGCGTTCCCCGCTCGAGGTGAACTCGAGCTCGGGAAAGTCCTTCGGATCGGCCGTGACGAACTCGAAGTTGCCGGTGGACGTCGGTAGCCGCAGCGTGCCTTCGTCGATCTCGACTTCGACGGTTGGATCCGAGATCTCGTGCAACAGAGCATGGAAGCGCCTCGCAGGCACGAGACCGATTCCCGGTTGATCGACTTTGACCGAATCGAGACTGATCTCGATCGAGACCTCCATGTTGCTCGCTCGCAGGAACAGTGTGTCCGCATCCGCGGTGAGATGGAGGCACTTCAGGCTTGGCTTGGGAGATTCCTTGGTCGGGATCGCGAGGAGCAAGGGCGCGATCGCATTCTCCAGGCGAGACTTGTCACACAGGAACTTCATCGCACGACGCTGCTGTTCTGAGTTGCTGAACGCCGGTGCCTTGCGTGCTTCCAAACGAGGAGAGCAGACGCTTGCAGAGCGGGCGGTAAGAAATGAATCTCAATAGTACAAAGTAGTGAATCATCACCCTAGTCAATTCCGCCGCCCAGCTTGCGGACGACGGATGTAGGTGACGCTCGAAGCTCCGATGGTGCAACGGCTTGCACGTATACCCTCGAGTCATATGGTGCGGGAATCACTGGTCGCGACGGTGGACAACCCGTCGGGTTTCCCGCACGCCTCCACAGCCACGAAAACGCTCGGCCGTATGCCTCGTGGAAACGTCTCCGTCGGTCCAATGTCTGTCTGCACGATGTCCACGCGTTATCGTGGATCATGACCACGAGATCCGGCGACACGTGGCGCCCGCCGGGCCGAAGCCGGCTTCGAACGCGTGTGGATTGTCTGTGGAAAGGCGTTGACCCGGGATCACGGGAGACGCACCCGAGGGCGAGTTCCGGTGTCGCGTCAACAGTCCGCCAGGGCTAGCCCTGGCTGGCCGTCTTCTCGAGGTAGTTGCGGATCTTCTGCTCGGAGCGGGTCAGTGCCTTCTCGAAGCTCTTGAGCGCCCTCGGCTGTCGCCTCGGCTTCGACTCGATCGCTTCGCGGATCTCGTTCCAGGCCTTCTGTACCTTGTGGTCGCCTGCCTTGATCGCGTAGAGCAGAAGGAAGCCGGCCTGGTAGATGTTGCGCTCGACGGCATCCGTCGAGAGGTCGGGCGAGATCTGGAACCTGTCCCAGAACTTGTCGAGATCCTGGAGCCCCCCGCGTCCCATGAACTTCTTGGAGAACCACGTGGCGGTCTTGGGAGTCGCAAAGCGCTCGAGGTAGGAGCCAACGGCCGTGTGGATCCAAGACGTTCCGTTGATCTTGTCCGAGTTCAACAACTGATGGGAGATCGCCAGTCCGACGCCGTGGCGCAGGTAGTAAGCCCCCCAGTCCTTCTGGCCGTAGTAGACCGCGGTTGGACGATTCGGATGGTTGTCGGCAAAGAACGCGCCATAGCTCGAGAACCCGGTCGTGCTGCTGTCGACCCCGAACTGGCGGTAGTCCTCCTGGTTGCCGAACACGAACAGCATGATTCGCTTGGGCAGCGGAAGCACCGGGTCGAAGATGACCCCGCGGATCTTGGCGACCGCGGTGTCGGCCTCGAGCATGATCTGTTCGGCCTTCTCGAACGGGTAGGTGGTCACGATCTGGACGTCCTTGCCGCGCAGCACCCACGGGCTGAGCCACGAGCCGTGGACTTCGTTGGCTTCCTTCGTGGACAGCCACTTGCCTTCGACCGGAAACAGATTCTGCTTCGCCTTGTCGAGATCGGCCTTTGCGATCCATACGCCGCTCGCCGGATGCGGGACCTTGTCGGCTTTGTATTGCTTGTGGTCCGCGACACGGATCCACTGCCCCTCTCGGCGTACGTAGCCACGCTTGAAGTACGCGAGCTCGGACTTCTTGATCCACTCGCCGTCGTGCTGGACGTAGCCCTTGGCCTTGTACTCGGCCGCGCGCTTCTTCTCCTCCAGTGCGGCGACCTGCGACTTCTTGACCCACTTGCCGTCGTATTTGACGTAACCGAGCCGCTTGCGGGCGTTGGCGTGATTGGGATCAGCGCGAATGACCTTGCCAAACAGCCGTTTGGCGTCCAGTTCGAGCCCGTTGCGGTCCGCCCACAACGCCAAGGAGAACCATCCGTCCGCATCGGTCTTGTCGAGGACCGCTTCGCGCTCGTGAAGCTCCTTCCTCAGGGCCTGCTTGTCGGTCTTGCCCTGGACGGCGATTGCGGCGGGCGCGACCGCTGAAACCGGAGTCACGGGCGCAGCCGGGGCGGTCAGGAACAGAAGGGAAGCGAAAGTCGTTGTCAGCATGTTGCGTTCGGCGGGTCGAGTGAGCTTTGAGTCGGAGTTGCTGGCGTAGGCGCGAGGCAGACGGCTATCATAACCGAGGGATCACTCTACCTTCGTAGGGCCCTTGTCCGCAGTTCGCGGCCTAGGTCGATGTCATGATCGATCCTGGCGAGCCGGGGGAAGGGGTCTCCCCGAGGCCGAGTGGTTCTAGCAGGTCTGGACTCGGGATCAACTCGATCGGAGTTCGGACCACCAGGGCGATGGCGCCTGCGGTTGGGCGCCATGGGATGGAGAGCGATGGCATCGGTTGTCCAGTGGTCGAGCCGGGCCGAGCCCGCGGCGCTTCGAGCTCGGACCGGACCCGGATGCAGTCAGAACTCGCGGCCATGTCGCTACCCGCGACCCTTGCGGTCCCTTTCCCCGACCTGGTGAGTGCGTTCAAATTCCTATCACCAAAAGGATTATGACAATGAAGATGCTCCACGTGATTGCCGGCGCGGCCTGTCTGGGGCTCTTGGGTTGCTCGATTCCGGGCAAGCACCCACCGTCGGACGCCGGCGACTTGATCCAGCCGGTCGAGCAGTTCGCGGACGTTCCGGTCCCGGAAGGCTTTCGCTTGCTGACGGATGCCAATCGCAGCTGGTCGCGGAGCCAGGGGAGCTTCCGGGCCGCGCGCCTCTACTACACCGGCGGGCAGCGACTGGCGGAGGTTCAGCGCTACCTGCGCGAGCGCATGCCAGCCTACGGGTGGGAGCTCGAGTCCGAAGAAGCGAACGGTCACCAGGCGGTCATCCAGCGCTGGATCAAGCATTCCGATCCAGCCGTGCACTACACGATCCGGGTCGATCTGGTCGGAAAGGGCCCGTCGACCGACCTGAGCTATGTCTACGCGACGCGCCGGGTCGACCTCTCGCCACTGCACAGCGGGAGCACGGCCGAGGCCACGTCGTCGGGCAAGGGGCACCAGGACTAGATCCCCGGAATCGTTAGCTATTGGGTCGCGTTCCGGGAACAATCCGCAGCCTGGATTCGTGAACTCGATCCGCCGGTAGGCGAAACTCGTGTGCATCGCTCAGGGAATCCCGCGTCGCGAGGCCGGGCATCACCCCAAGCGTTGGCCGGCCTGCGTGTCGCGCGAACCACACCGAACCACACTTCGAGCGGGCGCTCGAACGAAACCACTACACCACCATGGCAGAGAAACCCAAGCCGGAGCTCGAGGACGCCCCGTCCGTGCCCGGCCAGATCACCAACGTCAATCCCCTCGAGCTGATCTGGGAGAAGCATCGGATTCCGATCCTCCTGGTCGCTGGCGCGTTGATCATCGCGGTGGCCCTCAACTACGGGCTCGGCTACTGGCAGCGCAAGGAGCGCGATCGCGTCTGGGGACGGTTCGCCGAGGCCACACAGCTGCGCGCACTCTATGCTCCGGAAGGGGCTCCGTTCTTCTCTCCGCTCAACCCGAGAGCCTGGGCCAGCGTGAACAAGATCCACTGGGACCAGGAGCTCAGTGATCTGCACGGCGATCTCGATTCCGTTTCCGAGGGTGAGCTCGAGGACGCGATCAAGAGCCTCGAGGGCACTCCGGCCGCGCTTTGGTCCGAGTGGCTTCTGGCCTGCAAGCAGGCCGCGGCCGGTGAGGATGCGGCCGCGCGCAGCACGATCGAATCGCTCGCGGCCAAGAGCCCGGACTTCGCGACACTGCACAAACAAGCCTATCCGCCGATCTACGTTCCGCTGCCCGAGAAGAAGAGGTCCAAGGACAAGACCTCCAAGGACGAGGATGAAGGGCACTACGAAGAGAATCGCCCCCCGGAACCGCCGGCAAGCTCCCTGTCGAAGGTCTTGCTCGAGCGCGCCGACCGCGATCACAAGTTCCGCGAGAACCGATCCGATCTGTACGTGCCGCCCGAGCCCGATGCCAAGCCAGAGGTCGTGTTCGTGACCTCGGAGGGCGACATCAAGATCCGGTTCTACAAGGACCGGGCGCCCAAGCACGTCGCCAACTTCATCACCAAGTGCAGTACCGGGTGGTACAAGGACCGGTACTTCGCCAAGATGATGCGCAAGTCGCGCGAGGCGCAGCCGATGCCGTTTGCTCCCACGAGCGTTCCAGAGCTCCTGTTCATCGGCTACCTCCAGAGCAAGGACCAAGACCGGACCAAGTGGGACATCAACTGGCACTCCGAGGGGACCGTGCCGTTCGAGAACTCCGGCCTCAGCCACTTCCCGTTCATGGTCGCGGCCGACCGCGACCCGGGTAAGCGCGACAGTGACAACAAGGTGATCTACTTCACGGCCAACGATGCCGCGAAAGAGCGCGACAATCGCTATGTGGTCTTCGGACGGATCGTCGAAGGCCAGCAGATCGTCAAGAAGATCATCGAGGGCAACTTCTTCTCGACCTCCGAGGAGACCAGCGGTCAGGGCAAGCCCGATCTCGAGGTCAAGGTCAACGAGGTCAAGGTCATCGAGTAGCAGCGGGAGCGAAGCTGGAGCCGCGCTGGAGCTTGCGATCGTTCAGTCTTGCTGAACGAAGGCTGCTAGTTGTTCTCGCTGCGGCGTTGGGCGATCAGCTCCTCCTCGTTCGAACCCGGAACCGTGGTCATCAGCAGCTCGTAGACCCGATCGAACTCCTCCCTCGAACCGAGCTCGAGCACGATGCGGCCCTTTCCGCGGCGAAAGCTGACGTTGGTCGGGCAGCCGAGTGCGGAACGGAGATGAGTCTCCATCTCGACCGCCCAGGCGGCCTTCGAGCTCGGCTTCGGCGTCGACTTGGGTTCACCGGGTTCTTTGCGGGACTCGGAGGCGAGCTTCTCGGTTGCACGAACCGACAGGCCCTGATCGAGGACGAGGTCGGCGAGCTCGCGACGGCGCTCGCTCGGCGCGGCCAACAGCGCACGGGCATGACCCATCGTGAGCCGGCGGGTCCGCACGAGCGTCTGGACCGGGGCCGGGAGCTCGAGCAGCCGGAGCATGTTCGAGATCGAACTCCGTTCGAATCCGAGCTCGGTCGCGAGCTGGTCGTGGGTCCAGTTCGTTCGCTCGCGGATGGCTCGGAAGGCCTCGGCCTTCTCGATCGGATCGAGATCTTCGCGCTGGAGGTTCTCGACGAGGGCCAGGAGGGACTGTTGCTGCTCGTCCACGGAACGGACCAGGGCGGGGATCTCCGTGAGGCCTGCCATCCGGGCGGCTCGAAGTCGACGCTCGCCTGCGATCAGCTCGTAGCCTGTCGCGGTCCGTCTCACGAGGATCGGCTGAAGGACGCCCGACTTGCGAATGGACGCTGCCAGCTGGTCGAGAGCCTTCTCATCGAACTCCTGCCGAGGTTGGTTCGGATTTGCGACGAGATCCCCGATGGGGATCCTGTGGAGTTGATCCGACGTTGCCGTATTCTGGCTGGATCCCCCCGATCTGGACGCTTCGAGCTCGACCCCGTCGAGCTCTTCGACAGCGCGTTCCGCTGGCTTCGGCACCCCCTGATTCGACAACAGGAACTGCAGGCCCCGCCCGAGCTTACGTCCAGCCATTCTCAACCTCCCTTACGAGCTTCGTGTATGCCCGCGCTGCTACCGAGCGGGGCCGATAGGTGAACAGCGACATGCCATGGCTCGCGGCCTCGCCGATCGCGGGATCTCGGGGGATCCAGAGGCTCGGGTTGCGGTTCGGCATGTGCTGATCGAGTTCTGCGATGATCTCCCGATGGACTCGTTTGTCCGGCTCGTACATGACCGGAACGATGTGCACGCGATCGGGCTTCGCGCTCCGTCCATTGTCCGTCGACGCCAGAATCCGGGCCAGCCCTTGCAGTGCCAGAAACTCGCACTGCAGCGGAATCAGAACGTGATCGGAACTGTCGATCGCGGCGCGAGTTCGAGGGCCGAGGGTCGGCGGACAGTCGAGGATGATGACCTCGTAGGCAGCGCCCGTTTCGTCCCGAAACTCATCCCGAACGCGGAACGGTTCGTCGAACGTACGCTGGCCGCCTGGTGCTCCCGCGTCCTGGGAGTACACGGCGACGCTCTCGGTGGCCCGCCAGCGGACCCAACCCCTCGGTGCGTCCGACTCGCGTTCGAAGGACGGGCACAGGCACAGCACGGCGTTGACCTGTTCGTCGAGGTCGATCAGGGCCACAACGCGTCCGAGCCGGGCGAGACCCGCGGCGAGGTGAACCGCCGTGGTCGTCTTGCCGACGCCGCCCTTCTGATTGGCACACGCGATCACGACCGAATCTGGACGTCTCGTGCCGTTCGAACGCCGCAACACAGCCCGCTCCCAACTCAAATGCTGCAACGAAGAGTAACTCCTGGCCTCGGTTCGGGATACCCTCTTGGCACGCGGCTACGCGGAAAACCCACTTCGCGGGAGACGGGCGGAAACCGAGTGAGTTGGACGACACGGATCTTCGTGCTGCACCTGCTTCGTTCGATGGCTGCGCGTCTCATTTTGCTCGTGTATGCCCTATTGGTCGTGTGGTGGAACCTCGCGGTGCCGGCGACAGCGCGCGGAGATGCGGCGTTGTTGGGGGCGATCCAACTCGATTGGCCGCGGTGGCTCGTGTACGCGTGGCTCCTGGCCACCTGCACGGTTCCCCGGGTCAGGGACGATTCCCACCATCTTCTTGCGACAAATCGGTCTCCGGCAACACCGTCACGACCGGTTCGAGTGACGGGTCGGCTGCGCCTCGGGTCGTGGGCGCAGCTTCGACTCTTCGCGGAGGTGGCGTGCCTGTTCCTGCTTGCGTGTGGGTTCACGGTCGTGTGGGTCGTCGCCATGCGGGGCCGAATGTTTCACGTGGAACCACTGTTCGTCGGGGTGCTCTTATCACTGGCGGCGACCTTGCAGGTCTCGTTGATTGTGTCCCTCTTCGGCGAGCGAGTGTTCGTAGCTTGGCTCTGTGGCGCCTTGATCGCAGTGGCGGAGGTTTGGCAGGGGCGTGTCGGTGCCTCGGACCTACACGTAGGTGTTGGTCTGGTCCTTGTCTGGGCAGGTCTCGGCCTGGTTCTCGGTGCGTTCGAGTCGGTGTTTCACAAGCGAAGTGACGGGAAGGCGAGTGTGTGATGCTGGTAGCCATCCTTGGTGATGTCCATGCCAACCAGGAGGCGCTCGATCAGGTCCTCGCGGCAGCCAGCGACCACGGAGTCTCGCGGATCCTGCAAATGGGCGACATCGTCGGCTATGGCCCCGACCCGGGATACTGCATTGATCGGCTCCGGGACCTGGACGCCACGATCTGTCTGGGCAATCACGACGCAGCGGTCATCGACAAGCTGGAGTTGGAGCATTTCAATCCGTTCGCCCGCCAGGCCCTGGTCTGGACGAAGCAACAGCTCTCGCAGGACCACAAGGACTACCTTGCGAGCTTGCCGTACGTGCAGCGCCTCGAGGATCTCGACGTCACGCTCGTCCACGGGTCCTTGTTTCAGCCCGAGAACTTCGACTATGTGCGCTCGCTCAGCTCGGCCCGTCTCTGTATCGAGCTACAGCGGACGAGACTGTGCTTCGTCGGTCACACGCATCAGCCGTGTCTGTTCATCCTCAAGAACAACCGCTCGTTCGAGTACATTCCGTCCTTCGAGCAGGAGGGCGAATTCGAGGTTGGCGGCCGGCAGCAGGTGCTCGTCAACGTCGGCAGTGTTGGTCAGCCTCGCGATGAAGACCCACGTGCGGCCTTCGTGCTGTACGACACGGACGCCGGCAGACTGAGCCTGCATCGAGTCTCGTACAATCTCGAGGCAGTTCAGGTCCGGATCCGGCGCGCCGGGTTGCCGTCCGTGCTTGCCGACCGTCTGAGCTTTGGGCTCTAACGGTCTCGACGTTTCACGTGGAACTGGGCGCGAGGAACTCGGCCGCAACGCCGTCGGCATAGAGCAGAGCCTCTCGGGTGAGTCGGAGTTGCGAACCACTCAAGCAGCAGCGCCCTTCGGCGACCTGACGCGCGATCTCGAATTGGCAGACCTCCCGGGGATCTCTCCCGGTCGTCGCCGCGATCCCGTCGAGATCGGCACCCGACATCAGGCGAAGGCCGAGCCAGATCGCCTCGCGGCAGCGGCTCGACGGATCCAAGGTTTCGGCGCTCGCCGTCGCCGAGCCGCTCGTTTCGATCGATCGCACGTACCGCTGCAGCGACCGATCGTTCGTCGTGCGGAGCCCGTTTCGATGTCCAGAGGCATCTGGTCCGATCCCGACGTAGTTGCCTCCGCGCCAGTAGTTGAGATTGTGAAGGCACTCGTGGCCCGGCCGCGCGAAGTTGCTGATCTCGTACGCGGGGAGCCCGGCTTCGCCGAGTCGTGTGTGAGTCGCGACCACCATCTCGCTCGCCACGGTTTCGGGCAGTGGCCTGAAGCTGTGCTTGTGCAGCTCTCCGTGCAGACGCGTGCCCGGCTCGTAGGTCAGGCAGTAGCACGACAGATGCGTCGGCTCGAGCTCCAGCACGCGCTCCAGAGTGTCGAGCCACGACGCGAGGCTCTGGCCGGGGATGCCGTAGATCAGGTCGAGGCTGACCTCGTCGAACAGGTCGCGTGCCAATCGGTAGGCTTCGAGCGCCTGCTCAGGACCGTGGGGGCGATCGAGGAACTGCAGCAACCCGCGATCGAGGGCCTGCACGCCAATGCTCAATCGGCGGACCCCATGGCCTCTGAGGATGCTGAGCTTGGTCCGATCGATGCTCTCCGGGTTGGCCTCGCTCGTGACCTCGTGCGCGGAGTGCAGATCGAGGTGCTCGTCGAGGCCGTCCAGCAGTCGCTCGAGTTGTTCGGGTTCGAGGTGTGTGGGCGTGCCGCCGCCAAGAAACACGGTGCGCTGTTGGCGGCACGCGTGGGTGGCGAGCTCGGTCAGCAAGCAGTCGAGGACCCGCCCCACGAGTTCGGAGTCGACGCCGGCGAACGAATTGAAGTCGCAGTAGCCGCACTTGACGACACAGAACGGAATGTGAACGTAAGTGCTTTGGGGGTTAAGACTTACTGGTAAACCTTGTTCCCCTGAGGCTTTAGAGGCCGTACTGGGAGAGGAAGAACTCCTGCAGCTTCTGGATCGAGCGCTTCTCAATCTGACGGACCTTCTCGCGAGTCATGCCCATCATCTCGCCGATCGCCTTGAGAGTCATTCCCTCTTCCGCACCGATGCCGAAGCGCAGGCGCAGGACCTCGCCCTCGACGTCGTCCATGTCCCCGATCAGCTCGTGCAGCTTCTCGACCTCCGAGGCGTCGAGGAGATCCGCCTCTGGCTGCCGGGCATCGGGGTCCGACAGCGTCTCCTCGGCCGCGGGGAGCACGTCGAGGCTGACGATGCCGCCGGGCGAGTGACTCGTACGCACGGTCTCGCGAACTACGGTTCGATTCTCCTCGGGCAGCCCGAGCTCTTCGGCGATCTCCGAGGAGGTCGGCTGACGGCCCAGGTAGTAGGCGAGCTCCATCGCGAGGTTCTTCCACCGCGAGATGATCTCGACCATGTACGACGGCACCCGGACCGTCTTGACCGAGCTGATCAACGACCGGCGGATCGACTGCTTGATCCACCAGGTAGCGTAGGTCGAGAACCGACAGCCGGCGTCGGGATCGAAGCGCTCGACGGCCTTCATGAGCCCGAGGTTGCCCTCCTCGATCAGATCCATGAACGACAACCCGCGGTTGACGTACTTCTTCGCGATCGACACGACGAGGCGCAGGTTCGCCCGAATCATGTGCTCGCGGGCCGCCATGTCGCCGGCCTGAATCTTCCGCGCGAGCGACGTCTCCTCTTCGGGGGTCAGCAGAGCTACCTCGTTGATCTCCCTGAGGTAGGTGTCGAGTTCGTTCTCGCGTTGGATCGTGACCTCCCGAGTCTACGAGCGGTGATTCGCTGCCGGGAGTATCGGGAAAACCGTCAGTTTGCTTGAGGCGGTG
>Ga0055451_10000816_pt1 | contig 12560 bp, 7 predicted proteins | sample China_Galinas_PW_3_FD_57745 | JGI IMG/M metagenome (GOLD analysis project Ga0055451, IMG submission 57745) | Wetland microbial communities from San Francisco Bay, California, USA, that impact long-term carbon sequestration - China_Galinas_PWB_D2 | ecosystem: Environmental > Aquatic > Marine >... | reverse complement strand
GTCTTCCTTAAACTTCTCCCGGTCTCCCACTCCGAGGTGTAAAAAAGAGGTGATACCCGAAGGCATTATCTCATGAAGTTCCATCTTTACAGGTGACTGTTCCCTGAAGGCATTCAGGAAAAGAGGCAGATCGGAATTGGCCTGTGTCATTCCGTTCAGCGTTACTGACGCCTGGTTCACATCAAGGTCCAGTTCACCCCAGGAAGATAGGGTAGACAACCTTCCGAGTTGTCCCCAACCGGAATCCTTAACGAAAGGATATAAAAGATCGGGTAGCCTTTCGTAATTGATATAGAGGTTGGCATGAACATACCGGCCTGCAGTTTTCCGTACCGCCTGCAAGCCGGGATCTAATGTCAGGTTGGTTTCGTTATGGATGGTCCTGATGGACTCCTCCACAAGCATGGAGGAGGAGCTGATAAGGCATAATCCGTCCAGGCAGGCAAAGGTAAATTTTCCTGGTAAGAATCCGGGACTCCCCGACACATCATAAACCATCTCTGCCTCATACTTCCTTTCATTTATCATGGCCCGCTTATCGAGCATTGCCAGTAACATATGTTCAAAATCATGATCGTTGTAGGAAGATGAATATTCCACGTAAATAACAGGGATAATTTGATCTTTACCCACTTTGTGTAGCGAAAGATTAAATCCCTCCTTTAATAAAAGGTCATTCAGAGATTCAGAGGATCGAACGAGTCCAAGAGCAATATTCATCAGAGAATCCAGGTCGTTCCTTTTAATAATATTGACAAAATCAACCCATATCCGGCTCTCTGGTATAAATGACTCTGTAATGTATTTATAATCTATCTTCTCCGCGAAAAGTACAGCATCTTCAGGTATGGCCTTCAGGACCTCAACAGGCTCCTCTTTTCGGAACCGGTTAACGAGGAAAACCACAATCAGTCCCACACAGACTAATCCAACTAAACCGCCGTATATAATACGTCTTACCATAATGCGCCAGTATGAATCAAAAATATAAATTTCATAAGCAGTATCTTTGGAAAATTACCAACACCGGAAACGGGTATACATTTTGAGCCGCTTCTTGAGATTTATTATTTGTATGACCTGCCGCACCCTTCTCATTATTAGCATTTTAATTTCAACTACTCTGGCCCGGGGCCAGCTTATACAGGTCAGGACCTACTCAGACAGTGAACCCATCGAAAATGCAGCAGTTTTTAATAGCACCAGGGAACGGGGGGCCATCACCGACTCCATGGGGGTGATTGACATATCCATCTTCCTGGAGGGTGATACCATCATATTCCAGCATCCTTCCTATGAAACAATAAAGTTTTTGCGTTCAGAACTGACAGGCCGGCAACAGGTTTCACTTCAAAGAAAAAGGATTCCCATTGATGAATATGTTATATCCGCTTCCAAATACAGAGAGAACAGCCAGATGGTCCCTTACAAGGTGGATGTGCTAGAAAAGGAGCAACTGAAAAAGTCTATCGCACTAACATCGGCCGATATCCTGGAGGAAACAGGGAATATTGTTGTCCAAAGAACCCAGGGAGGAGGCGGCAGCCCTATCCTGAGGGGATTTGAAGCCAACAAGATCCTGCTTGTAGTAGATGGCGTCCGGTTAAACAACGCCATCTACAGGAACGGTCATCTGCAAAACTCCATTACCATCGATAATTCCATTCTCGAACGCACTGAAGTGATATTCGGACCCACATCCATCATCTATGGCAGTGATGCACTTGGAGGTGTGATCCATTACTATACCAAAGATCCCCGGATGAGTACAGACAGTACGACAAGGTTGGATGTCTCCGCCTATTTACAATATGAGTCGGCCATGAAGGACAAAACGGGACATATGGATTTTACAATCGGGAAAAAACGCATTGCTTCACTTACCAGCATTACATATAAAAATCTGGGCAACATCAGGATGGGCAGCCGGAGAGATCCTTCTTTGGGGAATTGGGGCAAATTGATGCATTACGTGAGGCAGGTGGAGGGAATGGATTCTACTGTGATCAATTCAAATCCCCTTATCCAGAAAAACACCGGCTACAGCCAGCTGGATATAATTCAGAAGGTAAGGTATACCCCGTCACAATATGTGGACTGGATCCTGAATATGCAGTACTCAACCTCATCCAATATTGACCGGCTTGACCAACTGAACGATTACAGCGGGGACAACCTCAAGTACGCTCAGTATTACTATGGCCCCCAAAACAGGCTCCTGGTTTCCATGAAAAATGTCCGGAAAAAGGACAATCCGGTTTTTACCAATATGACCACACTTGCTTCGTTTCAACGAATTGATGAGGATCGCTGCTCCCGTAAATTCAGATCCAGTGAGTTGCTTACCCAGCAGGAGGATGTGACGGTATTCGGCCTGAATCTCGATATGGTCAAGATCTGGGGCGCCAGCCATAAATTGTTCTATGGTGCCGAGATCACCCACAACCTTGTGAAATCAGAGGCCTGGTATGAAAACATCCTGACGGGTGACAGAACAACCGCTCAGACACGTTACCCGGAGGATGGAAGCCAGACCTGGAGTATGTCGGCCTATTCCAGCTATAAATGGATCCTGGACCACAAACTCGTGCTGAACATTGGTGCGAGGTTTAACCGGGGAACCATGCATTCGGCATTTGATAACCCACTTCTGCCCTACGATCAGATCCATATGGATTTTGATGCCCTCACAGGGAGTGTTGGCCTTGTCTACTCTTCATCGGATCGATGGCAATTGAACACAATTCTCTCAACCGGGTTCAGGAATCCAAATGTGGACGACTATGGAAAGGTCAGGGCAAAGGATGATTATGTTACCGTTCCCAATCCGGATCTGTCTCCAGAGTACAGTTATAATGCGGAGTTAAGAGTTACCAGGTTTTTGAAAGATTTCATGAAAATAGAACTTGTTGGCTTTTATACCTTCCTGAACAATGCCATTGTCCGGACCAGCTTCCAGCTCAACGGTGGAGATTCGCTTTACTATGATGGAGACCTGTATAAGATTACAGCCAATTACAATGCAGGGAAAGCCGTTATTTATGGTGCTACCTTTGGCATGTACCTCACAATGAACGATCATATCAACTTCTATGGGACCTTCAATTACACAAAGGGGCTCAATCTGAGTGATGGTGTCCCCCTGGGACATATTCCCCCCCTGTTTGGGCGGGCTTCTCTCTCTTACAGGAAGAACCGGATTTTCGCCGAGACCTATTTAAGGTACCAGGGATGGAAACACTTAGATGATTTATCACCCTATGGTGAGGACAATGAGGGTGAGGCTGCGGAGGAGGGATTTCCACCATGGTGGACCGCCAATATCAAAGTGGGTTTCGATGCCCTTCAATATTTAGAAATAATGCTCGCCGTAGAGAATCTTTTAGATCGGTTCTATAAACCATATGCATCCGGAGTAAGTGCCCCGGGGATAAACTTTGTGGTCACAGCCCGGTTTACCCTTTGAATCGTACCGCTGCTTCTGCATTTTTTTTAACTTTCCTGCCTATGCAGAAAATCGATCCGAACATAGAAGAAGGTTGGAAATCGGTCCTGATGGATCAATTCCAAGCACCCTATTTTACAACACTCAAAGAATTCCTGGTAGAGGAGAAAAAGAAATATACTCTTTACCCGCCGGGAAGGCTTATTTTTAATGCCTTTCAGACCACCCCATTTGAAAAAGTACAGGTGGTCATTCTGGGCCAGGATCCATACCATGGCAAAGGCCAGGCCCATGGATTGTGTTTCTCCGTTCCACCAGGTGTTCGCAAACCACCTTCACTGGTCAATATCTTCAAAGAGTTGCAATCCGACCTGGGGATACCCCTGCCTGAGCATGGTACGCTTGAAAAATGGGCCAACCAGGGTGTTCTGCTGATCAATGCCACACTAACAGTGCGGGATGGACAGGCTGGGTCACACCAGAACAGAGGATGGGAAACCTTTACCAATCGTGTTATTGAAGTGGTATCCCAGGAAAAAACAGGGGTGGTTTTTCTGTTGTGGGGCCGGTATGCACAGGCCAAAGCATCCCTGATTGACGAAAAAAAGCACCTTTCACTTAAAGCTGCCCACCCTTCACCCCTCTCTGCCCATAATGGATTCTTCGGTTGCAGGCACTTTTCAAGAACCAATGATTACCTGGCACAACAGGGCAAATCTGGAATTGATTGGACGCTGTAGCCGTTTTGGCACGCTATTTGTTTTATAGTTAGCGACAGTTCATCCAATCATATCCCTGCATTCAGGGCCAGGTCCGTCTTCACAGGCGGACTTTTATTTTGTATACCCCCGGTATTGCATTCAACCTCTATATATCTTCACGGTACTCACCTCGCAGCTTAAATTCTTATCTTCAGGGTATTTTGATTGAGAAGCCATATAATCTCCATTGGCTCGATGAACGGTGTACTCGTATAGATTTCAGCTGCGAGATAATATATACGAAGGGATATTTAAAACGGCTTATAACCGATAATTTCGCGCACGTCACGAACGGTTTTGGATGCGCTTTCGCGTGCTCTTTCCGCACCCATTTTCACCACTTTCCTCAGGTAATCTGTATTGTTGTAGATATCGTTGATCCGCTCCCGTATGGGAGTTGTAAAATTGATCATATCCTCGGCCAGCTGTTTCTTCAGATCCCCATAACGAATGGTACAGTTATTATAACTCTCCCTGAAATGCTGAACAGTGTCGGGAGTGGAAAGTGTCTCCAGCAGGCAGAAGAGATTGGCAATTGGTTCCGACATGGGCGCATTGGGCTTCTGCGGTCCTGTATCTGTCACAGCCCGCATCACCTTCTTTCGGATCACTGAAGGTTCATCCGACAGGTAAATTCCATTCCCTTCGCTTTTTCCCATCTTTCCTGTGCCGTCCAGACCAGGAATTTTGACAAGCTCTTCTCCAAAATTATAGGGTTCCGGCAGGGTGAAATACTCCACACCATACATATGGTTAAAACGCCTAGCAAATTTTCGTGCCATCTCCAGGTTTTGTTCCTGGTCTTTTCCCACAGGTACTTTATCCGCGTTGTGTATGATGATGTCGGCGCACATCAGGACAGGGTAGGTCAGCAAGCCGGCATTAATGTTCTCCGGTTGTCTGCGAATTTTCTCCTTGAAGGTGGTGGTACGCTCCAGCTCACCTACATAGGCGTTCATATTCAGCAATAGATAGAGCTCGGAGATCTCGGGCACATCACTCTGAACATAGAGGGTAGCCACCTCCGGATCAAGTCCCGCTGCCAGGTATTCAGAAAGTACCGTTTTGATATTATCATGAAGGTTTTCCGGTGTTGGATGGGTAGTCAGAGAATGATAATCGGCTACAAAAAAGAAGCACCTGTAATGGTGCTGCATCTTCACAAAATTGTTGACAGCTCCAAAATAATTTCCCAGGTGTAGGTTACCGGTCGACCTGATTCCGCTTAATACTGTGTCCATCGTGCAAAACTATAAAATGTTCTTGAAAAAACGTACTTTTGCCCAATGACCACAACCCGTCAGCATAAAGTATCCAGGTTACTTCAAAAGGAGCTGGGTGAATACTTCCAGAGACAGGGGTCAGAGATCACAGGAGGCAAGATGGTTACGGTAACTGTTGTCAGGATCAGTCCTGATCTTGGCGTTGCCAAGGTATATCTGAGTATATTTCCCGGTGATAAGGCAGATGAATTGGTCCAGAGCATCTCTGACAGGGCGGGAATGGTCCGGAGTGAAGTAGGTAACAAAATCCGTAACCAGCTGAGGCATATTCCTGAATTCGCTTTTTTTCTTGATGACTCACTCGACTATATTGACCGGATCGATGATCTTCTAAAAGATAATTAATGCAATACGATCCCATCAAGAGTAGTCTGGGCAAAGTATTTAACAGCACGCCTTTCTTAAGGAAACTTTTTTACAGGCTACTGGATCTGCTCCTTCTGCGCTCATGGTATATACGACGGGAGTTAAGAAACCTGAACAGTGAGGGTTTCAATCCCGGAGAGATTGCAGATGCAGGTTCCGGGTTCGGTCAATATGTGTATTATTTGTCGAACCTCTACCCTTCGGCAAATATCACCGGCCTTGACATTAAACAGGAACAGGTAGACGACTGCAACCAATTTTTCTCCTCCATTAAGCGAGATGAAAATGTATCATTCATATATACCGATCTGACCAGGCTGGCGGAGCAGGAGAAGTGGGACCTGGTACTCTCGGTGGATGTGATGGAGCATATTGAAGATGACCGTATCGTTTTCAGACATATTTACACGAGCTTGAAACAGGGGGGGATCCTCCTGATCTCAACACCTTCGGACCAGGGCGGATCTGATGTTCATCACGAACATGAATCCTCCTTTATTGATGAACATGTCCGGGACGGATATGGTGTAGAGGAAATTGAAGAAAAACTGAGAGAAGCCGGTTTTTCTGATATACAGATCCGGTATTCTTATGGCGGACCAGGAAAGATCTCATGGAAGCTCTCCATGAAATACCCCATTCTGCTGGCCAATTTCAGTAAACTTTTCCTCCTGGTGCTGCCATTCTATTACCTGGTGGTCTATCCTTTCTGTTACCTGCTGAATATGGCTGATGTAAGGGGAAAACACAGCACGGGGACCGGACTTATCGTGAAGTGTATCAAATGAACCTATCCTTCTATATAGCCAGGCGATACCTTCTGGGGAAAAAGTCCCAGAATGCCATTAACATCATCTCCGGCATTTCGGTGCTGGGAATTACCACCGGAACCATGGCTCTAGTGATTGTCCTATCCGTATTCAATGGTTTTGATACGGTTGTCAAATCACTCTATAACACATTTGATCCTGATATACAAATCTCTGCAAAAACGGGAAAGACTTTTGTTCCCGATTCGGGAACCATGCGGGACCTTCGCTCAACCCCCGGTGTAGTCGCTGTATCAGAGGTACTGGAAGAGAATGTACTGCTTCTGTATGATGAACGTCAGCATATCGCTACAATCAAAGGGGTCGATGATGCATTCAATGACGTATCCGGCCTCGATTCCATGGTATATGACGGAGAGATGAAACTGAAGGACCGGAACAGGCCCTATGCGGTTGTTGGACAGGGTGTGGCCAATAGCCTTGGAATAGGACTCAGCTTTATTAATCCCCTTTTCGTCTATACCATTGACCGTACCTCACGAATCAACATGGCCCAGCCGGAAGAGTCGATTCGCAGGGACTTTATATATCCTTCCGGCATTTTTTCCATAGAACAGGAGTACGATTCAAGGTATATCATTTGTCCCATTGAATTTGTAAGGAACCTGCTCTCCTATCAGAATGAGGTTACTTCCCTGGAGTTAAAGCTCGATCCCGCCTTCCCGCCCGAAGGGGTGCAGAAACAGATCGCAAGACTGATGGGCGATGGCTATAAAGTGAAGAACAGGGAACAACAGAATGAGCTTTTTTACAAAGTGATGAGATCCGAAAAATGGGCCATCTTTCTGATACTTACCTTTATCCTGATCATTGCTTCATTTAATGTAATTGGCTCTCTCTCCATGCTGATCATAGATAAGAAAAAGGATATTATTAACCTGCGTAACATGGGAGCAGAAAAGAGGCTTATTAAACGGATCTTCCTGGTAGAGGGCTGGCTTATATCAGTATTTGGAAGCATCACCGGTATATTCCTGGGAACAGTGATCAGCTGGGTACAGCAACGGTTCGGAATAATCAAGCTTACCGGGAGCGGAAACTTCATTATTGAATCTTATCCCGTTCATATTGAAGTAATTGACATCTGCCTTGTCTGGGTAACTGTACTGTTGATTGGATTGCTGGCTGCCAGATACCCGGTACAGCAGATATCAAAAAAATATCTTGCCGGTATCGAAAAGGGGACCATTGTTTAAAACTTTGCAACTCTATTATTCCCAGAACCCCTAATTTTATGACATTCTGTGAAGGTTAAAACATGGTGATTGCAACCATTGACAGGATAGTCCTGTTCTTTATGGTGATAGTACGAATTCGAGCCCATATGAAATTATTCAGGTATTCCATATTGCTGATCCTCTCTCTTGCATTTTCCCTCTTATCACTTTCAGCACAGCCACTGGCCATTATAAACATTAGTACCACTCCTACAAGCTGTTCCGATGCAACAGATGGAACCATCTCTTTTGAGATCTCCGGCGGTACTGCTCCTTTTGAATGGTACATCTATGAAGGAGTTGGATTCCCGGTGGATTTTGGAGGACCTACATCCAGCAGATCCATCACCTCAGTGGGCCGGCGAAAGTATAGTACATATCTTATTGGGGTAAAGGATGCTAACGGGACCTCTGTGACCATGGCTGCATCAGTGGGAGGTCCAGATCCCATGTTAATTACTTCCTATATATCTTCGGACATCACCTGTAATAGTGTCAATGACGGAACCATTACCGTAACAGCGACAGGTGAATCAGGCAGTCCTCTTTACGACCTGACAGGACCTGTTAGCCAGGGCAATTCAACAGGTATATTTACTAATCTGCCGGGAGGAGTCTATACAATCACCGTCCGGGATGGCGGCATTTGTACCACTACCGATGTGACGCCCCCTATCACTATTGTGAACCCACCTGTACTGGATGTGACGATTGACATGGTCACCAATGTAAACTGTAACGGTGAATCTAACGGGGCCATTGAAATTACCGCTATGGGTGGCACCCCCAATTATTCATTTTTCTGGACGGGCCCAAGCGGATTCACTGCCACAACTGAAGATATTTCCGGACTGGCAATTGGAGACTACAGCCTGACCATTACCGATGCCAACAGTTGCAATAGATCCTTCCCTGCCCTTGTAACAATTACTGATAATCCGCCTATCACCGCTTCGTTTGTAACCACTGGCCTGAACTGCGGAATGCCTCTGCCCAGTAATGACGGAGCCATTGATGCAACCGTTTCAGGAGGATCGCCCGGCTACACCTTCAACTGGACCGGTCCCAACGGATTCACTGCGACTACAGAGGACCTATCAGGACTGGAGCCCGGATCTTATGAGCTGGAGGTAACCGACAACCTGGGATGTGTAGAGGCCATGACACCCCAGGTGATCACCTCTCCCCCTCCCCTTACCGCTACTACAACCCAAGTGGATATCTACTGCTTCGGTGCGGCTGACGGTTCCATAGACCTATCCGTGGCAGGAGGCATAACACCCTATTCTTTTGCATGGACCGGCCCCTCCGGATACACGGCAACAACAGAAGACATTAGCGGGCTGGAGGCAGGAGCTTATAGTGTTACAGTCACATATTCCAGTATCTGCTCGGTACCTTTCACCGACATTGCCACCATCACTGAACCACCAGAGATCCAGGTGAGCTCCGTGAAAACAGATATCTCCTGTGGCGGACTTACCGATGGTGCCATTGATATAACAGTTACCGGGGGCCTAACACCCTACCAGTTTGCCTGGACCGGTCCATCCGGCTTTACCTCAACAGATGATGACCTGTCAGGACTGGCAGCAGGGAGTTACAGCCTCACCATTACCGATGCATATAATTGTATAGTGAGCTTTCCTGACGTGGAGACCATCATCGAACCCTCCTCGGTAGTGGCCAGTTATGTATCTCACCAGGATGTGCTCTGTAACGGGGATGCAAGCGGATCCATAGAAATAGATGTGACCGGTGGAATTGCACCTTATATATTTGAATGGATCAATAGCGTGGGTACTCCTGTATCCAGTGTTGAAGATCCTGCCGGATTACCGGCCGACAGCTATTCCCTTACTATTACCGATGCCAACGGTTGTATGTTCAACTTTACAGACCTGGCCACCATCACTGAACCACAGCCTCTGACAGCTGATCTTTCCAGGACAGATGTGACCTGTTTTGGAGATGTTGATGGGACCATTACTATTTTAGCTGCAGGAGGAGCCGGACCCTATGAATACTCAAGTGATGGTAGTTCCTACCAGGGGGCAGCTACAATTGGGCCGCTGATCCCGGGTTTTTATACCATATGGACCCGTGATGCCAATTCATGTGTGGTTACCGATACCATTACCATTCTGGAACCGGCTGAGATCCTGATCCAGAACGAGACTGCCAGCTACCTGTGCCATGGAAGCCTGCAGGGCGAGATTTCCATTAACGGGGTCTCAGGCGGAGTTGCACCCTATTCTTATTCCATAAATGGCGGAGCAGATTTCTATCCCGGCAATCTCTTCACCGTCCTGGCCCCCGGTAGTTACCAGACAATGGTCATGGATGCAGCCGGTTGCAGTATAAATGGCAACCTGAATATTCTTACAGAGCCCCCTCAAATTCAGGTAGCTACCTACTCCCATGTAGATATTACCTCATGCTCTGACAGCAATGAGGGAAGCATTCTGGTAACCGGAACAGGTGGAACCGGCACCATTACCTATTCACTGGATGGAGATCCGCCAGTTTCCGTTGGCGATTTCCAGAATTTGCCTGGGGGTAACCATATCATTACCCTGATAGATGACAACGGTTGCACATACGATACCACCGTGTTTATTCTTACCCCTCCCGCGCTCTCTATAGATAATATTACGATCACCGATGTAACCGGTTGTAACGGGAATACCGATGGGAGCCTCGACGTTACAGGATCCGGTGGAACAGGCCTCAGGGAATTCTCACTGGATGATGTGACCTACCAGTCATCCGGTACCTTCAGCGGGATGGCTGCCGGCGACTACACAGTATGGCTTAAGGATGCAAATGGATGCATTGTCACTTCACCCGCAACCATTTCAGAACCGGAGGCTGTGATGGCAATCGTGATTAAGACAGATGCAGTCTATGGAAACCTCGGGACCATTGACATTACCAATGTCACCGGTGGAACCGTTCCCTATGAATATTCTATAAACGGGCTGGCCGGACCCTTTACCGGAACTACTTTATATACCGATCTTGCTCCTGCCGGTTATGATGTAATTGTCCGGGACCAGAATGGATGTACCTATGAAGAGACGGTGCAAATCCTTGATGTTCCGCCCCTTGACGTATTGGTCAATATTACTCAGGTGACCTGTTTCGGAGCCAACGACGGAACCATTGAGCTTGTACCGCAGGACGAACAGGGGGCTGTCCAGTACTCCATCGATGACGGGGCTACCTTTCAATCCGGGCCACTTTTTGAAAACCTTCCCGGTAATACCACATATTTAGTGGTGGTAATGGATGAGGCCGGGAAACTCTTTACGGGTGCGGTATTCCTCACAGAACCGGCCGAGATCCTCTTCAGCCAGTCCATGACACCGGCACATTGCAATGCATTCAGTGAAACGGGGGCCATAGATATTACCGTATCGGGTGGGTCAGGTTCTTTCACGTATCTGTGGTCCGATGGAAATACAGCAGAGGACCGTTCCAATATCCTGGCTGGAGTATACAGTCTTGTCATTACAGATGGCAATAACTGCACCAGGAACGAATCCATCACTGTAAGCAGTGAAGTAACGGTGAATGCGTATGCTGGTGAGGATACCATAATCTGTTCCGGAGCATCCATCCAGTTGCAGGGTTCCGGAACCGGAACCCCGGCATGGGATCCTTCACTCTTCCTGTCAGATGAGAGCATTTTGGATCCCGTGGCGGCCGGAATAACCGATCCTACCACATTTGTCCTGACCATTTCTGAAACTGTGAGTCCATACGGGTGTTACAACAAAGATTCTGTAACGGTGGACCTCTTTCCTGAAACGGGTCTGTACATCACCAGGGATACATTTGTAATAAACGGGCATTCAATACAGCTGGAAGCTTTTGGCGGGCCATTTGATGAGTACAGGTGGGAGCCTGAAACCGGACTTGACATTAATACCATCCCGGATCCCACCGCCACACCGGCCGAGCCAACCTGGTATTTCGCCTTTGCCCTGAACGGGTATGGTTGCGAGGAGGTTGATTCTGTATTCATTGATGTGATAGAAGATATCCAGGCATACAATGCATTCTCACCCAATGGAGACGGAATAAATGAATATTTCGAAATAAGAAATTCAGAACGTTTCCCGGAAATGCTTGTGGAGATCTACAGCAGGTGGGGCGAGCAACTCTATTCAACCGTAGGCTATGGAACCGGAAGCCAGTGGGACGGAACAGCAAAGGGAAAAGAGGTCCCTGTAGGAACTTACTATTATATTATAGTCCCCTACGCGGGAGCTAAACCTATTTCCGGCACAGTAACAATAATCAGGTAGGATGAGAAGGTTTGCATATATCATATTGCTCATTATAATGGCCGGATCGACCGGATTAAAGGCACAGCAGATGCCTCAGTATACACAGTATATGTTCAATGACTTTGTGATCAATCCTGCCGTAGCCGGTGTCTATAATTACTACCAGATTCGTACGAACCACAGATTTCAGTGGGTGGGGATCCTGGATCCGCCCATGACCAATTCCATTGGTTTTTATGGTCCCCATGAAAAACTGGATATGGGCTATGGCGGATATGTATACAATGATGTTACCGGTCCCACAAGCAGGGCGGGAATAACAGGTGCATATGCCTATAATGTAGCCATAACTGGGGATGTTCG
>Ga0055451_10000815_pt1 | contig 12562 bp, 17 predicted proteins | sample China_Galinas_PW_3_FD_57745 | JGI IMG/M metagenome (GOLD analysis project Ga0055451, IMG submission 57745) | Wetland microbial communities from San Francisco Bay, California, USA, that impact long-term carbon sequestration - China_Galinas_PWB_D2 | ecosystem: Environmental > Aquatic > Marine >... | reverse complement strand
ACACCTCCTTAGCTACCAATTTTACCCTACAGGGTGTCTACTAAACCGGGGGTACTCCACCCGCAGAAATATTTTGTAACAAGAATGAGCGTGATTTAATTATTTCTATTAAATTGGCTAGTAATAATAATGACCCAAATTCTATAACAAGCTTGGTTATTACTTTAAGTCGAAATCTTCTAACGAAGATAAGTTTCTTTGATCAGAAGGGACAAGTCACCATCACACGGCCAGCAGCATGGATGGGAGATACTCCATTTACACTGCAGGGCGGTGGACGAAAGATCCATTTAGAAACTATTTTCGAATTGTTTGGCATGCTATCAAATTCAATATATGTTGGGGCATTCCGCAACATAATAAATATTGGCGGGGCGGCAGATTACTATGATATATTAATAGGTGAGAATTTTGTTGGCACTTGGCACGATTGGGGCACTGGATTCTCTAGAGATAGGAATAAACTCATAAATCAGGTTTGTGAGAATATTGGACAATTGTTTGGTTATAAAAACCTCTAAATATTAGCATCTCCAGCTCTAAAAACATTACAGGTTAATCTAGACGGTGAAAGTTTTAAGTTACCTGAACTTGGCTCAGGCTTGGCTCAATTTATCATTGTATTTGGTAATGCTGCAATCAAGAAACCAGCTTTTATTTTTATTGACGAGCCAGAGGCAAATCTACACCCTGGGTTACAGATAGAATTTCTTACTTCACTGGCTTCATACGCTTCGAAGGGTATTATGTTCGCAACCCATTCAATCGGTTTAGCAAGATCCTCTGCGGATTATATCTACTCGCTGAATAATCTAAATGGAAAGCATACAATGAAGCCATTTGAGCAAATACAGAACCTGCCAGAATTCTTGGGAGAGATGAGCTATTCGAGTATGCAAGATGTCGGGGGTGCGGGTATTTTGTGTGTTGAGGGCATTACTGATATAAAGACAGTAAAACAATTTCTTCGGAAATTAAAGGTAGAGCACAAATATGTGATATTGCCCTTAGGCGGCGGCCAATTTATTAATTCCAAGAGGGAACATGAGCTAGTTGAACTACAAAGAATTACACAAAATATTAGAATTCTTATTGGTAGTGAAAAAAGCTCTGCAACCGAAGAGCTATCCCGAGATAGGCAACACTTCAAGAGGGCATGTGATGGATTGAATATTCCTTGTCATATATTGGAACGAAGAGCCATCGAGAATTATTTATCTGAAGGTGCAATAAAGCAAGTGAAGGGGAATAGCTATTCACCACTCACTGAGTATCAACATTTGAAAGAGATAAATCCGTGCTGGCACAAGAGCGATAATTGGCAGATTGCGAAAGAAATGGACTTTTCAGACATTGAGAATACAGATTTGGGCGAATTCTTAAAAGGGTTATAGGTATAGTCCTTGTCGCCGTATGGATTCAAGCGTCGCTTGCAATCCGGGAGGCGGATGTGATATAAAAATAAGGACTTCTTGCTCCCGGCCCTTTGGGCAAGGGGGCTTTTTCGAGGGGATCGAAAAATTCATAAGGAGGACGGATGAACACATACGAAAACATCGTCATTTTCAACCCTTCCCTTTCGGACGAAGAAATAGAAACGGCAACTACCAGGATCAAGGACCTTATTGCGTCCGAGCAGGGCGAGATACTGAAGGTCGACCCCTGGGGCCGCCGCAAGCTCGCCTACGAACTCAACAAGCAGACCAGAGGGTTTTTCACCCTGTTTCTGTTTAATGCGCCCCCGACGGTCGTCAAGAAGCTGGAGGAGCTTTACAAGGTCTACGATCCGGTCTTCAAGTACATGGTGGTAAAGCTCGAAAAGAAACAGAGGGAGGCCACGCTGAGGAAACTGGCCGAGGCCGAAGCCAAGGCGGCGGAAGCCCCGGCGGCGGAAGCTCCGGCAGCAGAGGCACCGGCTGCGGCGGCAGAGGAAGCCCCGGCGGCAGCGGCCCCCGCACAAGAGGAAGAGAAGGCCTAAAGTGTTTAACAAGGTAATTCTGATAGGAAACCTCACGAAGGACCCCGAGCTCAGGTACACGCCCTCGGGCACGCCGGTCACAACGCTGAGGCTCGCCGTGACTTCGAAGTACAAGCAGTCTGACGAGTTCAAGGAAGAAACCCTCTTCATCGACGTAGTGGTCTTCGGCCGCCAGGCCGAGACCTGCAGCCAGTACCTCGCAAAGGGCAGGCCCGTGCTTGCCGAGGGCAGGCTCCAGGAGCGCCGCTGGGAGTCGAGCGAGGGACAGCAGCGCAGCAAGGTTGAGGTCGTGGCACAGAACATTAGGTTCCTCGGCAAAAAAGAGGAAGGCGGAGGCTCCGGGCAGGGGTACTCCGGTCCCGCGCCAGAGGAAAATACCGACGTTGAGCCTTTTTAAAGGAGGAATATAAACTTGCAGAGAGGAAGATTTCAGAACAAGAGGTTCACGCACAGGCGGAAGTTCTGCCGCTTCTGCGCCGACAAGACGGAGTTCATAGACTACAAGGACACCAAGACCCTCAAGGGCTACATCACCGACAGGGGAAAAATACTTCCCATGAGGATGACCGGCACCTGCGCTCCGCACCAGAGGGAGCTCACTACCGCGATAAAGCGCGCCAGGAACATAGCCCTGCTGTCGTTCTTAGAGAAGTAGGATGAGGATACCCAAGTCCTGGATACCGGTTATCGCGAAAAGGATAACCGATACCCTGTTTGCCGAGGAGCTCATCGTGCCCGACGTTGACCCGCGAACGCTCGCCGGGGAAATAGAGCATCTCGTCACGGCGGAGCTCGAGATAGAGGACAGGCTCAACGACGAGGTCCGCGAGATCCTCAAGCAGTTCGACAAGGAGATAGAGAGCGGCCGCCTCGACTACCGCAAGCTCTTCGACATGACCAAGCAGAAACTCATCAGGGAGCGAAACATAATCGTATGATGCTATCGGACGACAAAGTCACCCACATGACCCACGTGATACTGAAGGGCTTGCTCGATAAGGGCACCATAGACATCACCGAGGACGAGGGCACCGTGCGCCGCGCCATGAAGCGCGCCATAGCGGCGGAGCTGAAAGTAGGGCAGGACATGGACGATGCCGTGCGCCGCAAGATCGCCTCGCTCTCAAGACACGTGGCCGAGGGCAGCCCCGAGTGGGAGACCCTTTACGCCAAGTACTTCCGCGAAGAAGAGGTCAGGCACGGCCGCGCGGAGTAGGGGGTGGTTCGATGTCTCTTCCAAGCCTTAGGAATATCTGTCTCGTCCTGCTCATAGTCCTAATCACTTCATTCCCAGCGTCAGGTTGGGATTGTCAGCGCAAAACTCCCGACGAGTGGTTCTCATCTTCCGACATCGTATTTGAAGGCAAGGTTGTTTATAAGCGGAGCATTTTTTATGGAGAAGGCCATGCGATTGACAGTACTGACGTTACGTTTAAGGTCTTGAATGTCGATAAGGGTGACCTTGCTGACCTTGTTAAAGTTCGAACCGGTGTGTTTGATGATTCCCCGGGATATCCATTTCTGTGCGAGGAGACATATAAGGTATATGCCATCAAAGACGACGAGGGCATTTACCGGACAAGCGTTTGCCAACCCGTAAAGCCCTTGAATGAGAACGCGCCAACCTATGAGGAGCTTGAGTTAACATACTCGTTAATAGCCCGGATATTCCAGAACAGCGTAAAGATGAAATTCTCACTAACTGGAACCAGCGGTGCCCTGCATATCCTGAGTTCGTCTTCACAGGAGATGCAAGCAAGATATTTGAGCTCAGGAGCTGCGAGTGGATATCGGGGTTGACTTGCAGAATAAGATACAACGGCGAGCTTCCATATCCGAAGAAACTGTTTTATTCAACCTATGACTCGGACGGGAAGGTAATGAAGAAGGACAAGTCCTTAGAGTGGTGGGGCCCCCGGCATTTGAACAAAGGTGAGACGGGGATTTTCACATTTCAGTATGATGGCCACGATGACGCGATGAAGATTGAGATCAAGGGTGTGTGGCAATAGTCCCGATAACCCGTCGAAGCGCGACGTGAATATCGAAATTCAATCCATGACAGAGGCCGACGTGGACGAGGCCGTGGCGCTCATCGCCACCGCGATGAACGTGGACGAGGCCGCGTGGGCCCGCGAGACCATGGCCTATTACTTCAAGTGCAAACAGAACGATATCGACTCGGGCCGTGAGTATTTTGTCTGGCGGCACGATGGAAGGGTGCGGGGGGGCGTCGGCCTGCACCGCTACCTCTGGGGGCCGAGGGAAAACGTATGGCTATCGTGGTTCGCCGTGCACCCGGAGCTTCAGGGTATGAACGTGGGCAGCATGCTTTTGTCCGCGATAGAGAAGCGCGCCCGGGAGGCCGGGTTCAAGAAATTCCTGGTCGAAACATACGACAGCCCGGACTTCGAAAAAGCAGTAGCGTTCTATAAGGCCAGAGGTTTTTCTCTTTCGGGCGAGATAAAGAAGTATCTGCCCGACGGCTCGCCGATGCTCGTCTTTAGCAAGAGCATATGAACATCCCCGCCGTTCTTAACTCCTACTTCTTTTTATCAGCTCCGCTATCACCGCCGCTAAGGATATTTTTTAGGCCGTCGCGGTTTTTCGCCGCCTCGTCGTAATCGGGCTGAAGCTGCAGGGCTCGATTAAAGGCCGCCAGGGCATCGTCGTACTTGCCCATGGCCGCGAGCGCGACACCCTTGCCGTTCCATGCCTCGGCCAAAGACGGCTCAAGCGAGATGGCCATGTTGAAAGCTATCACCGATTCGGAGAACCTTTGAAGGTCGTTCAGCGCGAGCCCCGCATTGTTCCACGCGTTGGCGTTATCTGGCGAAAGCTTAATCGCGCGCCTAAACGACGCGAGAGCCTCTTCGTAGCGGCCGAGCGAACTGAGCACCACACCTTTGTTGTTCCACGAGCGGGGGTCGTCGGGCCTCAGCTCCTCGGCGCGGGCGAAAGCAGCAAGCGATTCGTCATTCTTGCCAAGGATGGAGAGCGTTACGCCCTTATTGTTCCATGAGTCGACAAAGTCGGGCTGGAGCTTAAGGGCGGTTTCGAAGGCCGAGAGGGCCTCTTCGTTTCTGCCGGAGGCTATGAGGAGCAGCCCTTTGTTGTCCCATGCTTCCACGTAACCGGGGTTGATGCTTATCGCTTTGTCTATAGCCTTTAAGGCCGGAGCGTACATTCCGAGGTGATAAAACGCGAGGGCCATGTTGTTCCACGCCCAGTGGTTCGTCGGGTCGAGCGTAATGGATCTCTCGAAATGCCCGATGGCCTCGGCGTAGCGGCCCGAACGCGAAAGCTCGATACCAAGGTTGTTCCAGCCCCGCGCATTCTTCGGAGACTTCGCCACGACGTCCGCCCAGAGGCTCTCTTCGCTGTGCCAGACGCTGTTGCGCGCGTAAGCGGCCGCCGAAAGCGCGATCACCATCACGGCCATCATCGCGACGAGGGCCCTGCGCGCCTGCGCGCTTCCGAGCGAGCCCATGAGTTTAAAGGCCCCGGCCGAGGCCAGGGGGAAGAACATCAGGGCGGGCAGGTAAAGACGGTGCTCGAATATCACGTCCTCGAGCTTCATCCCCTTAAAAATCGTCACGCCGAAGGATATCGGAAGAAGCGTTATCAGAAACCAAAACAGGGCAAACGACGCGAGGGGTTTCCTGCGTGCAAGCCAGACCGCCCCGCCCCAGAGGCCGATGTATCCGGCTAAGGCGAGCGCGGTACGCGACGAGAGCAGGGAACTCGCCACAGGGTAGTTGTAGTCGACTATCTGGTTTATGGGGAGCACGAGCAGCCGGAGGTACGTCCAGTGGACGCCGAGCTGCGTGCGTGCGTAATCGAGCGGCGGTATGCTCTCGTCGATGGGCGTGATGCGGTCGAAGGTGTTATTTGTTATGAGGTGCGCGAGGTAGCCAAGCGTAATAAGCACGGTCAGGTACGCGGCGTAGTGGCGTGCCACGGCCTTCGGCCTGAGCCCCGAGATAAAGATGAGGTCGTACACCAGGAGCATCAGCGGGAAGGTGGCGAAGTTCTCGCGGGAGCTCATTCCCAGAAGCGAGACCACGAACAGCCCGAGGAGATAAAATCCCTTGCGGCGTTCTGCCGTAACCGCCTTGTGAAACAGCATTATGCCCGAGAGGTAGAACGCCGTGGCCAATAGCATCGAGCGGCTCACGACGTAGGTGACCGCCTCGGTCTGCACGGGATGCACCGCAAACAGAATAGCCGCGAAGGCGGCTATCGGGCGCACGTCGTCTTCCCGCCAGCCCTTATGCCTGCCCACCATTACGACCAGCATGTAAAGGAGCAGGGCGTTTATCAGATGAAGGGCGATGTTAAAGGCGTGATACCCCGTGGTGTCGAGACCTCCGACGCTGTAGTTTAAGGCCATGGACGCGATGAGCAGCGGCCTCGACGCCCATGACCCATTGCTCCCCATAAACATCGCGGGCACATGAGCGAGCGATTGGATTGGGGCGGTCTCGACTATGAGGTTGTCGTCGAACTGAAAGGGCACATGGAGCGTGCCGGAGTAAACGAGTACGCCCAGAAGCACGACCAGGGCGATATGGATTGAAACACTATTGCGTAAGCGCTGCCCCATTGTCTTACACGTATATTAACACGGGTGGTGACGCAGGGGCGGCCCAGGGCGTTCCTATTTGAAGTAGAGGTTGTCTATGCCGGTGATGATCATGTCCACGCCGATGGCGCCTACGAAGAAGCCCATGAGCCTCATGGCGATGGACATCATCTTGTCGAAGGCGATCTTCAGCCGGGCCGTAAATACTCTTCTGAGGGATATGAGGCCGAAGATGCACGCCACGGTAATGGCCATTATCGCAAACAGCATTACCGTCGCCCTCAGCGGCATGAACCTGTGGCCGATTATGACCGAGTAGGATATGGTGCCCGCGCCCACCATGAACGGAAGCGCGATGGTGTTGGCCAGGTCGTACAGGTCTTCCTCGAGCTGAATGATGGCCTTTCTGCCCTGGACGATGTACATAACGGCGATGACGAAGAACACTATGCCGCCGAATATCCTGAACGACTCGAAACGGATCTGGATTATCTCGGTGAATATGTGCTCGCCCGCAAGGGCGAACAGGACGAATATGCCAAACGATATGAGCGACGCCCTGATAAGCACCTTCATGAAGGACCAGGTGTCGAGCGCCCTGCTTACCGGCTGAAGATAGACGTAGAGGGCGAAGGGGTTGAGAAGTACCAGAAACCCTATGATGGCCTTAAGCATCTTACCTGCCGGGCCTTAACCTATCCGCTCGAGGATATCCCGTGAGATGTCCGTGTTCTTGATGCCCGCGAGCACGTAGTAATGAATGGGGTTGCCCCCGATGTCGAGGCGGTGGCGGTACCTCTCCCTGACCTGCACGTCCAGCACGTGCTCCTGCTCCATCACTTCTATGAGCTCGGAGAATCCGCTCGATGAGTCCTCGTCGATGAACTTGTCCCTGATGTTAAACGCCACGACTCCGCCTTCCTCGATGAGGTTGAATCCACCGGCAAAGGCCATGGGCGGGATGTCGCCGAACCCGAGGGCGGCCACCGTGGTCATGCAGTTAAGGTGTCTGGCTTCAAGCTCGCGCCTGACGGAGTCGTTAATGTCCGTGAGGTCCTGAACGAGATACCTGTCGTATATGTCCGGGCGGTCGCGTAGCTGGGCCTCCTTCGCCTCGGGGATGATGTCCACGCCGATTATCTCTTCCGCGCCCATCTGCTTTAGCTCTTCGCCGACCATCCCGTTGCCCGCGCCAACGTCGAGCACCCTTAGCCCGTCGGACTCCAGGTCGGTGTTCTCCACCACCTCCTGCAGCTTGCCGCATACGGTGGATGGGGAATTCCATTTGAGGACGTCGTAGAAGAGGTGTTCGTAAAGCCCCTCTACGCTGTAGATGTCGTGATAGTCGTGCAGGCGAATTTTTTTCTCGCACCTGCCGTCCTTGAGAATACAGAACTCCTCGTCCTGCTCAAGCCCATCTTCCTCTTTTGGAAAACAAATATTAAACCCGTCGTCGGTCATGGATGACCCTCCTCGCGTTAGAAAGTTGTCGTTAAAGTCGCAAACGGTGCTTTTGTGCGGGGGAGGCTAAGGAGGGAGTGTGTATTTGTGGCGGCCCTTATCAATAAGCAACGGCATCAACTATTATAATGCGCCGAGACGTTAAAACTCAAAGATACGACAGGATTATAGACGCGAGTGACAGGCGCGAGGGCCGATTAATCGAGTAAGCAAAGCGGGTTGCGCGTGCCGAAACTGTTTTCGCGCGCTACTTGGATTTAAGCAGTTCCTCGACCTGCGCTATCTCTTCCTTGAGGTCGTTCAGGGATTCCTCGTCCTGCTTGATGAAACCCGCGGGGATGTGGGCCTGCGTGGCGCTGTAGTAATAGCTCAGGGTCTCCTCGAGGTCTTCGAGGTTGTCCTTCAGGCGGGCGAGCTCACCCTCGAGCTGCTCCTTGCTCATCGACGCGTAGTCCCTGGCCATGGATTATTTTAGCACGGAAGTTTCTCTCACTTTTTGCCCGCCCCAAAAAGGGCGGCAGGACAGTAAGATTGTCGATAGGGATTTAGAAAGACCTTAGAAGGAAAACTTCTCGCCGAGGCGGGGGGTGAGCACTTCGCCTGCGAGCTTGTTCTTCCTCAGGTGCGTGGCGAAGGACTTAATAGAGTCCGCCTCGCCGTGGACGAGGAAGACGCGCTCGGGCTTGCCGACCTTGGCGAGCCATCCCAGAAGGTCGTCGCGACCGGCGTGAGAGGAAAACCCGCCGATGGTATGCACGTGGGCGTTTACCCTGAAGGACTGCTCGAATATGCTTACTATCTTCTCGCCGTCGACTATCTTTCTGCCGAGCGTGCCCTCGGCCTGGTAGCCAACCACCACGATGGAGCACTCCTCGCGCCAGATGTTGTGCTTCAGATGGTGCTTGATGCGCCCGCCCGTCATCATGCCCGAGCCCGCGATGATTATCGCCCCGCTACGGACCTCGTTGATGCGTCGTGAGTCGTCGGGCGTGCGCGTGAACTCCAGCCCCGTGAACCCGAAGGGATCGGTGTGTCTTTTCAGCACGGCCAGCGTCTCCTTGTCGAAGCACTCGGGGTGGCGCTCCATGATGCCCGTCACGCTTATCGCCATGGGCGAGTCGAGGAAGACGCGGCAGCGGGGAATCCTTCCGGCCGCTATGGCCTCGCGTATGATGTAAAGGAGCTCCTGGGCGCGCTCTATGGCGAAGGAGGGGACTATGACGTTTCCGCCGCGCTTGAAGGTCTCGACCACGCACTCCTCGAACTCCGTGACAGACTCGGCGAAGCTGCGGTGGTTGCGCGTTGCGTAGGTGGTTTCCATTATGACCGTGTCGGCAGAAGGCGGCGTCCACGTATCGCGGATGATGGGTTTCCCCGGGTTTCCGAGGTCGCCCGAGAACAGTAGCACCGGGCCGCCCTTAATCGCTATCTGTATGAACGCGGCGCCGAGTATGTGCCCGGCGTCGTGAAACGTGGCCGTGATATTTTCGTTAAGCGCGATGGGCGTGCCGTACTCCGCGCCGGGGTCGAAGCGACCCGCGGCATCGAGGGCTTCGAGGGTGGTGTAAAGCGGCTCGCGGGCCGCCTTGCCCCTTCGCTTCAAAATTTTCTTCCACTGCGCCGAGTCCTCCTCGTTTATGTGGGCCGTGTCCATCATGACGACGCGCGCCACGTCTGCCGTGGCCGAGGTGGTGATTATCCGCCCGCGGAATCCGCGCTTTGCAAGCAGGGGAATGCGTCCGCAGTGGTCGAGGTGCCCGTGCGTAAGGAGCATCACGTCCGCCTCCGAGGCGTCGAACCCGAACTCCGCGTAATTCATCTCGTCGCTCTTTGGGCCGCCCTGGAACATGCCGCAGTCGATGACGACGTTCATGCCTCCCGCCCGAAGGAGGTAGCACGAGCCCGTCACGTCGCCAGAGGCGCCGTGAAACGAGAGCTCCACCTTGTTAGATGACTTGACGGGTTTGGATGTCTTGGCAGGCTTGGCGGTCTTCGCAGGTTTTGCGGTCTTGGATGTCTTTGCGGGCCTGGTTCCCATAGCCAATAGTATAGCACCACCGGGCCGCGGCGCTATCTGTTATCATTATGCATGGACGATTATTTCGTCTCCGAGGTCTCCGAGGAGGAGATAAAGCGCGAGAAGCGCAAGGCCCGCGAGCTCAGGCAGTCGCAGTGGTGGAAGCGCAAACGCTCAAGCGGGGTCTGCCATTTCTGCGGCCGCAAATTTCCGCTCTCGGAGCTCACGATGGACCACATCGTGCCCATAGTGCGGGGCGGCAAGAGCACGAAGGGAAACGTGGTGCCCGCCTGCAAGGACTGCAACTCGAAGAAGAAATACATGCTCCCCATCGAGTGGGAGGAGTACCTGGAGAAGCTGAAAGAGAAGTAAGAGATTAATCCTTCCTTTATTGCCGTCATTGCGAGCGGAGCGCGGCAATCTCGGTTTTCATGTAATCCTGAACTCATTTCAAGATCTTAAGTTCGTTCATTTTCTTGCTTGCCCAAGAAAACGAACCAAAAAAAGGGCACCCCGCTCGAATTTCCGGGCGCTGCGCTCCTGCCGGCCTCTGGTAAACCGATTCAAACTCGGCCCTCAAGAGGGCCTCGGACACGAATCGCTTCTTAACCCTCCGGCCTCGGTCGCTTCGCTGAAATTCGCAAGGGGCCCCGGAAAGAAACATCTCATGGAAACAATTACTCGCGATAAAAGGGAAGGGGCCGCGCTCCTTACTCGGTATCTACGACAACTTCCTTTGGCAGGAGCTCGAGGAGACGCTTAACCGCCCGCTCGAGCACTTCCTCGTTCCGCGACTCAAGTGTTACGATCACCCTGTAGCGCTCTTCAGTCACGTTCGGGTACGAGCCGATGGAGACCTCCGGGAACTCCGAGACCACCGCGTCGAGGTGGTGGGCCACGAAGCACTCCTCCTCATTGATATAGACCTTGCGCAGGTGGTAGGGCTCGGAGCGGAAGCGCTCCTTGAACTGGTCGAACTTCTTCCTCAAGAGCTCGGGCACGCCGGGCAGGATATATACGTTGCGCACCACCACGGGCGGAAAAGGGCCGCCCACGTCTATGAGCTCCGAACCCACGGGAAGGTGGGCCATCTTCTTTGCCGCGGGCGTCAGGTTTCCGCCGCAGCGTTTTTCGAGGTACTCAAGCAGGTAGGGGCTCGGCTCGGTCTTAAGCCCGAAGGCCCGAGCGATGGCCTCCATGGTGACGTCGTCGTGCGTGGGGCCCACGCCGCCCGAGGTGAACACGTAGTCGAACTCCTCGGAGAACTCCGATACCTCGTGGGCGATGGTGTCCAGCACGTCGGGGATGACCGAGATGCGCCGAACGTCCACCCCCAGGGCGCGCAGCTCGCTAGCGAGGAAGTGCGAGTTGGTGTCCTGCACCTTGCCCGAGAGGATCTCGTCGCCGATGATGATTATCCCCGCGCTCTTGTGCATGGGTTAATTATAAAAGATTGGGCCGGGGATTTGGCTACCACCATTCAGTTGCCGTAACCACGGCGCGGAACCTGTCGGTGCGGCGCACGCTTGAGACCATGAACCTGCGGACGCCATAGACTGGGCTGTCGAGCTCCACCGTATCGCCGGGCGCAAGATCGAAGTGGTCCCAGAAGACGGGGAACTCCGCCGCAAGGCGCGGCTCCTTGCCCGATAGCAGCATCTGAGCCAGCACACTATCCGCCATTGCGGAATCCCTTATGAACTCGAAGTCCGCCTCGCGGGGATAAGGGCCGTACTTGGTCTGCGAGGCCGCGTCCGATGCGGTGGAGGTTGCGTCCCATGCGCTATCGTGCTTGAGGCGAACGTAGTTACGCCTGTACCTCGCGGTGATGGCGTTCGCCACGTCCTCAAGGGGCGTGCGGTCGAAATTGAAGGCGGAACCTTTTCCGGCAAGCTCGTCCTCGGAGATGCTCTTAAGCGCCTCGGGCGCGGAATCGGGCAGCCATGTGAGCCTCAGCCTGCCGCCCGATGAGCCAAGCGCGGAGCGGCACCCCCGCGCCATCTCGGCTGCGAGCCTCGAGGGAACGATATTCCTGTCGAGCCTGAAGGCCAGGGCGTAGCCCGCAGCCGCGAACTCCGCACCCGCCGCATCGAACGATGCAGCGTCGATATCGTCCGGCGAGAAACCCGCGCGTTCCACGAGGAAATGTCTCAGCACGTTATCGGGCCGCTCGATGACGCTCCCAATGCCGCCGTAACTTCCGTCGGGGTCCTTTGCGCCCGAGACGTCGGCGTGGAAGCGGTCCACCACGTGGGTGGCGACGATATCGCCAGAGCGGAAGGCCGAACCCGTCTTGTTCCCCGCGGCCGTGTAAGCGACCTCCTTATAGACCTCGTATATGTAGGAGTTGTAGTAGCCGACCGAGATGTTTAGCGTGAAGGTGTCGTCCCAGTTTCCGCCCTGCTTAGAAAACCTGACCCAGCCGCCGCCGGGAACCTCCACTACCTGCGGCGTCCAGCCGAAGGCGTGACCTGCCCCCCAAATATCGATCCAGGTGTTAAATTATACTCTGGACGAACTA
>Ga0055451_10000814_pt1 | contig 12578 bp, 9 predicted proteins | sample China_Galinas_PW_3_FD_57745 | JGI IMG/M metagenome (GOLD analysis project Ga0055451, IMG submission 57745) | Wetland microbial communities from San Francisco Bay, California, USA, that impact long-term carbon sequestration - China_Galinas_PWB_D2 | ecosystem: Environmental > Aquatic > Marine >... | reverse complement strand
AAAGCCGAAGATCATTCATTAAGAAAGCCGGATTGGGGGGATTGGGCCTGGGTATGCTGATGCATGCCTCAGCAGAGGAACAGATTGATTACCTGACACAGGATGTAAGCCGTTACTCGGGACCGGCGGACCTTAAGATTACGGATATGCGGATTGCGCAGGTGGGTAATATTCCCATCGTCAAGATCTACACCAACCAGGGCGTACACGGACTGGGTGATGTCAGGGATGGTGCCGATAAGCGCTACGCCCTGATGCTGAAGAGCCGCATCCTGGGCGAGAATCCATGTAATGTGGAGAAGCTCTTTAAGATCATCAAACAGTTTGGCGGTCACGGCCGGCAGGGCGGAGGCGTCTCGGGGGTGGAAATGGCCCTGTGGGACCTGACCGGGAAAGTATATAACGTACCGCTCTACCAGCTGCTGGGTGGGAAATACAGGGACCGGGTACGGATCTATGTGGATACTCCCACGGTAAGGCACCCTTCGGAGTTTGCTGAAAAAATGGAGGGAAGGCTTGAAAAGGGTTTCACCATCATGAAGATGGATATAGGGATCGGGCTGATCCGGGATATTCCGGGGACACTGACCAATACAGAGTTCTGGGGGGATATGCGGGGCTGGGACCAGAGCAAGGGAACCTATGGGTCCACCATGCACCCCTTTACCAGGGTGCAGATCACAGATAAGGGGATCGAGGAAATGGTCAAGTATGTAGCGGCGATGCGGGAAGCTATTGGTTGGGAGATCCCGGTAGGAGTGGATCACCTGGGCCATATGGGGCTGAACAGCATGATCCGTCTTGGCCGGGCATTTGAACCATACAACATTGCCTGGCTGGAGGACCTGATCCCCTGGCAGTATACCGACCAGTGGAAAGAGATCTCACAGGCCATCCAGGTACCTACGCTGACCGGGGAGGATATCTTCCTGAAAGAGGGATTCAGGGAGCTGATCGAAAAACGTGCTGTGGATATTGTACAGCCTGATCCGGTGACCGCCGGCGGATACCTGGAAACCAAACGGATCGGCGATTTCGCCGAGGAGCACGGGGTGGCGATGGCCCTGCACCATGCCTCTTCACCGGTCACCTTTATGGGTTGTATCCATGCGGCAGCAGCTACTGAGAATTTCATCGCGCTGGAGCATCACTCTGTTGATAATCCGTGGTGGGAAGACCTGGTAACCGGACCGGACAAACCCTTTGTGAAGGATGGATATGTAACAGTACCCGGGAAGCCGGGGGTAGGTGTGGAGCTGAATGAGGAGGCGGTCAGAGAACACCTGCAAAAGGGGGAGGAGCTGTTTGCACCTACGGAGGAGTGGAATGAGCGTCGTTCCTGGGACCGGCAATGGAGTTAGTTATCAAGGGTCAGGATTTGAAAAACAAATACTTATGAAAAGACAATTCTATGTGCTTATACTGGGAGGGCTCTCCCTGGGGATCTTTTTATACACCGGTTGTGACAGGCAACCCACCATTCATCCGGAGCAATTGACCTGTGAGTACCTTGGCGATCCGGAGGTGGTGGATGTGGTTCAACCCCGTCTTGCATGGCTCAACATAGGAACTTCAGGGATAAGGGGAGAAGAACAGAAGGCATGGGAGATCAGGGTGGCAAGTTCGGAAGAGAACCTTGAGAACCCTGATCTCTGGGAAAGCGGGAAACAGAGATCGGACCAGTCCACGCGTATTGTATATGAAGGAAAACCTTTAAGCTCAGGCCAGGAGTGCTGGTGGCAGGTAAGGGTATGGGACCAGAACGGATCCGTTTCGGACTGGAGTGCACCGGGCTGGTGGAGAATGGGCCTGCTTAACCAGGCTGACTGGCAGGCAGAATGGATAGGAGCCCCATGGCAGGGCGAGGAGGCTTTGCCCACTCCCGGAAGAAGACGGGGTGAGGATACGCCCATGGAATTCGGACCGCCGGCACCGCTGCTCAGGAAGAGTTTTACAGTGGAGAAAGAGGTGGTCTCCGCGGTGGCCTTTGTAACCGGACTGGGTTACTTCGAGTTATACCTGAATGGAGAGAAGGTGGGGGACGATGTGCTGGTCCCCAACCAGACCAACTACGGGAAGAGGCCGGGTCTGCCAGATGCAGGGATCCCACTCCCGGATGATTTCAGGGATTATAAGGTCATGTACCTTGCTTATGATGTAAAGGAACAGCTGAAAAGCGGAGAGAATGTGATCGGCGGGATCCTGGGAAACGGATTTTACAACCCCGCCATGCACTGGGATGAGGCTTACGGATCTCCCAGATTCCTCTGTCAGCTTGAGTTAACCTATTCGGATGGGACCAGGCAGGTGTTAGTAAGCGATGAAAGCTGGAAGGCATCCCGAAGCCCTATCCTGATGAATATGGTATTTTACGGGGAAGCGTATGACGCAAGACTGGAGCAGCCGGAATGGTGCTCGGAGGGATTTGATGACAATGAGTGGGAACAGGCCGTATTAAGAAAGGCACCTGAAGGCAGGCTGGTGGCACATAGTGCCCATCCCGATAAAGTGACCGAAAGACTGAACCCGGTCTCCATAGAAAAACTGGGAGAGGGACACTACTTTGTGGATTTCGGAGTGGAGATCTCCGGCTGGGTGCGGTTAAATAATGTGGAAGGACCGGAGGGCCAGGAGATCCATTTGAAATTTAACGGGAACCTATATTCCGGGGAGAACACCTACATCTTCAAAGGGGATGGACCCGAATCCTATGTTCCACGGTTCAACTGGTTTGTGTTCAGCGGGGTAGATATTACCAACTGGCCGGGAGAACTGAAGACCGAAGATCTGACCGCAGAAGCAGTAAACACCTATATTGAACCATCAGCGACTTTCGAAACCTCCAATCTGCTGTTTAACCAGATCAACACCATATGGCGGAGGAGCCAGACCGATAATATGCACGGGGGGATTGCCAGTGACTGTCCACACCGGGAGCGTTCACCCTATACCGGGGATGGGCAGATTGCCTGTACGACGGTCTTGCACAATTTCGATGCAAAGAATTTTTACCACAAATGGATCCAGGATATCCTGGGGGCACAGATCGAAAAGACGGGATATGTTCCCAACGGCGCACCCTGGCAACCGGGCTGCGGCGGAGGTGTTGCCTGGGGGGCAGCCATTTGCGTGATGCCCTGGCAATATTATGTGCATTATGGCTCCCTGGACATGCTGGAAGACAACTACGTTGGAATGAAGGGTTATGTACGGTACATGCAAACGTGGGTGGATGAGGATGGGATCATGTATTCGCAACGTACCGGCAGGGACGGATCCGTACTGAAATGGTTTAACCTGGGGGAGTGGGTGCCACCTGGTAAATACATACCGGATGAGATGGTACACACCTTTTATTTATGGTACTGTGCATGGATCACGGCAAACACTGCGGAGATCCTGGATCTAGATGAAGAGGCCGTGGATTATTACGAAATCGCCGAAATGACCAGGAATGCCTTCATGAAAAGGTTCTATGACCCTGAGAAAGGATCTTATGGTGATGCCGGGGGAAATATACTGGCATTGAAAATGGGGGTGCCTGATGATCAGTACGAACAGGTTGTTGCTGCACTGAAAGCCGGGATCCTGAAGAACGGGGGTCACCTTGATACAGGGATCATTGGGACACGCTTCTTTTTCGAAGTGCTGGCTGAGAACGGGCTGAACGACCTGGCATACGAGGCCATGAACAAGCGTACCGAACCCTCCTACGGACACTGGATCGAGCTGGGTTCTTCCACAACCAGGGAACGTTGGGACGAAGGGGGTTCTCATAACCATCCCATGTTCGGTGGCGGACTGGTCTGGTTTTACCGGAACCTGGCAGGTATGCAGGCCGATCCCCGGGAACCGGGTTACCGGCATATCATTTATAAACCTCAACCTGTGGATGAGATGGAATATGTTACCTATACCAACATGACCCCTTATGGCGAGGGAGGAATCAACTGGCGAAACGATGGGGGTGATTTTATGATGGAGATCCAGGTCCCAGTGAGCTGTCATGCTACGGTTTATGTGCCGTCTGATGATCCTGCTCAGATTACAGAGGGGGGAACGGCAGCGAAGAAGGCGGAGGGAGTCACATTCAGGGAGATGCAGGATGGCTATGCAGTATTTGAAGTGGAGAGCGGAACATACAGTTTCCTTGTTAATCACTAAGAACCTGTATACTATATACTTAGATGGAAATCATCACAGAGCGGCTCATACTGAGAGAGATTACATGGAATGACCTCGAGAGTATTCACAGGCTCCATTCGATACCAGAGGTGGATGAGTACAACACCCTTGGGATTCCGAAGGACATTGATGAGACCAGGGAGCTTATCATTACGGGTTTCAACACGTTCCACCTTCATAAAGTTGAAGCCGGGGTAGCCACCGGAAATGAACGGTCCATCCGGGTGCTGGAGAAGGCTGGTATGACGCGGGAAGGTTTAAGGCGGAAGGTACTGCCCATCAGGGGAGTCTGGAAAGACAATTATCACTACGCCATAGTGGAGGATGACGACAGGGACTATTAATGTTGTATTAATCCAGTTCCCGGTGCCAGACTGTGATCCTGACACTCTGGCTTTCACGTAGATGTTCTGCCAGCCTTTCAGCACAAAAGACAGACCGGTGATGACCGCCTGTGCAGCCAAAACTTACTGATAGATGCGAATAGTTCCGTTCCTCGTACCTGTCTATGGACATATCGACGAGTGAAAAAGCATTGCTCAGGAACTCATGAACATCGCCCTGCTGATTGAGGTAATCAATGACTGGTTTATGTTTACCGTTCATGGCACTGTACTGTTCCAGCTTACCCGGATTGGTGATGACACGGCAATCGAATACATATCCTCCCCCGTGTCCGTGGGGATCAGCAGGGATACCGTGTTTATAACTGAAACTGTTGATGGAGATCGTCATGGTTGATTTTCTCCCCCCTTTATCTTTAAACCTCTTGAGCTTAGGAGCTTTCAGCAGCTTTTCATATACGTTGAGCAGGGTAGGGATCTCAATGGAGAAGTCCACATTCCGGAGGATCCATTGAAGATCATTGAGGGCATAGGGAATACTTTGAAGGAAATGGGTCTTTTTTTCATAAAATCCCCTGAACCCGTAGGCCCCCATCGCCTGCATGATCCGGATCAACACATAGGCATAATAGGATTCCCTGAATTTATCTGCATTCACCGCAGGATACCTGGCCAGGCCGCTAATGTAGTATTCCAGCATCTCTTCACGGATCTCCGGAGGAATATCGGCCTTTGAATCGTAAAGCAGCGAAGCTACATCGTATTGAAGCGCCCCTTTCCTTCCCCCCTGGTAATCTATAAAATAGGGTTTCCCATCGCGCAGCATCACGTTTTTTGACTGGAAATCGCGATACAGGAAGTAGTTGGTATCCTGGGCAAGCAGGTATTCGATCAGTGTATTATAGTCATTTTCCAGCAGTTGTTCATTGAATGGAACCCCTGCCAGTTTAAGGAAATAGTATTTGAAATAACTGAGATCCCACAGCATACTTTGCCGGTCGAAACTGGCCCGCGGATAACATACTGAATAATTGAGATCCGTTGCCCCGTCAATCTGGAACTTTTGCAGTTCAGTTAATACCTTTTTATATATCCCGGTGAGTTCTTCAGGGAAATGGCCATTATCCCTTACATTGAACATATAATCGAAAAGAGTCGTATCACCCAGATCCTCCTGGAGGTACGCATGGCGATCCAGTTCGACCAGGTATATTTCCGGCACAGCCAGCCCTCTGGAATGGAAATGTCTGCTGAACTCAATAAAGGCTTCATTCTCATCACGATCCTGGTTGATGGCACCGATCGCAGTATGTTTGGTACCATGGATCCTGTAGTACTCCCTTGACGAGCCTGAAGCAGGCAGTTTGTTAATGGAAATGATAGCCTCTCCGCACCACCTGTGAAACAGGTCATTCAGCAATTCAAGTATGGTCTGGCTCATGTTCGGTCGCTCTTCAACTCAATCTCCAGTCAAAGTTATATCATTCTGTGTTGCAAATTCAACCAGCTTTTGAACATGTACCACGATTGTGGGAATCATTCTGTAATAATTTTCCGGTGAAGTATATCGTACCGGTCTCCCTGCCTGAGCAGGTAGAATTCTTTGCTCCCTGCAGGCAGGATATAGGTGGTATCTCTTTCGGCCGACCACCTGGTGCCGTCATAGATGGCCACATAGCTGGTCCCAAAGACAGTGAAACGGTCTCCCTTCACGATAATGCCTGTATTCTCATCAAGTCCGATCCCAAGCAATTCTGGTCTCTTCTCAAGGATCTCAAACATATCGAACTGCCTGTTCCTTACGAACAGGTGCTGATCGATGGCAACGTTGGTGATAAATCCCAGACCCACCTCATGGTCACCCATCATGATGGTATTTTCCCTGGTATCGCCCCTGGCCAGGTAGGAGCCCTGGATGGTGGCACCGGCCGAGCTACCGGCTATTACACCTCCTCTATCCAGCAGATCAAAGAAAGCCTGGTGTGTTTTTGTGTTCAGGTAGGAATCGGCGTGCCTCCATTGCCTGCCCCCGCTGAACCAGATCCCCGCCGCATCCCTGATGGGTTCTGTAAATGCCTCGCTGTTGGCCACCTCCCGGTCCCTGGTATGCAGAACAGTTACCTTCCTGAATCCCTTCTCTATAAAACTGTTCCTGAATTGTTCCAGGTCTTGCTGGGTGAGACTGTCACTGGTCATGGCTGTCGGGACGACCACAATGGGAGCATCCGGACCACCTGCCAGTTCCATAAATTTTGTATAAAAAATATCTGATGCATTTCCCCCGATCACCAGGAGAGTTCCTTTTTCCGGTCCGTGACTTTCCACATCGACAGGAGTGGATCCCCCGGCTATACTCCTGTCAGGCTGGGAATAGCTTTCATAATTCGGGAAAAATAGCAGCAATAGCAGCAGTAGTGTAAGTCTCATAGATTACAGTTTAGATCTTTTGCATAGATAGGGAATTTTGACCTGACTACAAAGGTACCCGGTTTTTAGCAAGACCTGTGAAAAGAAAGGATCAATCAGTTATGAGCAGCTGAACTGTATAATCATCCAGCTGGTAATCTTTGCCCACCTCAGGATAGGGGAGCAGATCAATCAACTCATAACGAATTCCGTTGACCACAGTGTCGTTCAGAAAGTTGGGATGGGTGTTCAGCCAGAATGAAGCGGGATCCTGACCTGATTGCTGCACATGTAGTTTGACCGCACCATTGCCTTCCCAGACACACATGGCCCCAATGGGACACCGGCTGTCGGAGATGGAGTCAAAACTGAGACGGATCTCAGAACCGGAGTTACAGTACAATTTACTGTATTTCAGATCAATGGTCTCGTTCACCTTCAGTTCTTCTGCATCATAAGCGAAGCAAAAGCAACCACATCGCTGCCATTCGCATCCGGCAATAAGGAAACCGGAAAGAAAAAATGCGGATAATGCTATGATCAATTTTTGTCTCATATCTATAATCAAGAGGGAACGAAATTGACAAAGGTTGCGTCTGAACAGTTTCAGTTGATCATTAGTTTACGGGAGATCTGTTCACCATTTTCCAGGACGATATGTACAATATAGAGTCCTGGAGTCAATGAAGAGATATTGATCGACGAAGAGAATCCGGGAGGTTGGGTACTCTGGAGAACCCGGATCCCCGACACCTGAAGGATCTCGATCCTGCTGATGGATACATTTGATTCTATATAGACCAGGTCGCTGGCCGGGTTTGGAAAGAGCCGCAGGGAAATTTCCTCCTGGCCTGAAATGCCCAGCGGCCCGTTGGCATCTCCAGGCATATGGGCATCAAGCCAGTCCAGCCGGGTGTCAATCCAGTTCTTGAACTTGCCCATTTCAGTGTTGAATGTTGTAGGAATATACCCCACTTCGGGGGCACCCACATTTTCACCCAGGATGTCCCATCTTGTATAGTGTCTTTTCTGGGCTTCGTTGAGGTAAGTGGTAACAGAATCGATGTAAGAAAAAAGGGATTCCGTGGAAAGGAAAGATCCCCGTAATGTTTCATACCTGAGTTTTAATCTATTGGCAAAATGTTCATCCTCGAGCAGCCTGGTCATATACACCGGGGGTGTTGGCCAGACGTCGCAGTCATTGACCTGATAGGCCCACCCTGAACCATCTGTATTGGTGAACATATAACAATCCCAGATATCCTTCCAGGCCCAGTCATAATCCCAGGGCGGACCGGATTGTATTTTTCCGCCTTTGCTATCCTTATCCTTATAGAAGAACCGGCTTTTTTTGTAGGCATCGACATTTCTTGAGACTTCGCTCAGGATAAAGTAATCCAGGAAGGAGTTCACATCAATATAAGCGGCATACCCGCTCACAGGGTTTTTGAAGTGAGATCCGTGAAGTACCTCTTCGAAAGTGTCCACGTAATCCTGGAGGTATTGCTTTTGATCCTCAGTAATAATGTCAGGTTTGGGGTAGTTATAAACAAAATACACAGTTCCGTCCGGCTTGTCGAAAGGCGGGTATTTGCTGATCCATGAATCACCCGAATCATAATAATCTGTTGCAAAGATATAACCGCCGGTAAGATCGTCCCCACTGTTTTCAATTACCTCAAGTGTGGCAATATCCACCCGGTTTTTATCCCTTTTGATCTTTTCTGTCAATACATAGATCCCTTCGTAACCATTGTTAACAATGACCTCACAGTGAATGGTCCGTGGGGCGTAATGGCCCATCTTTCGAAAAATTTCACCCGCAAGCGAGTTGCGGAGAAAGGATTTGTCATTATAGTTGGCCAGGAGGATCCAGTCGTTCTCCTCAGGTAATCCAAGCAGAGAAACATTCAGGTTCTCCCCGGCGGCATTCCTTGTTTCGAAACCGAAAGGTTTTTGAGGAAGCATGGCGGAATACCGGCCCCGAACTTCAATCCCGACGCTGCCATCATAGATATTTCCGGAATCCGAAACCAGATTAAAGGCTCCCGGACCATGATCGATGACCTTCATGTGAGCCTTGATCTTTGGTTCATCCGGAATGGAGAACCCCCCGTTAACCTCAACCACCACAATTGGGATATCATAGCTAACCTGGCTATAGCCGGTTGAAAATAGAGACAATATCAGGAGAATAAAGGTGCAGGTCCTCACTGGATGAATTCCGGGTTTGAATGAACAGTGTTCAACTTTTATTTGTGGACAATTTACCCATTTTTCTTTGATCTGATATTATGTAAGCAGTAATCGGAAGGCATTGTGATGAAACTGGATCTTTGCTTCTTTAAACCGAATCTAATCTCCGTTGTTAATACAACATAACTTCATTCAGGTGACATGAAAATTTCAAAAATCATATTGGTCTCACTGATCATTATTTTCGGATTTATAACCAATAGCTACTCGCAGATCTTTATCGGTAATACCGAGATCGATACTACTTCAATCGTTACCAACCTGGATACACCCTGGGAGATCCTGTGGGGGCCGGATGATTTTATCTGGCTTACCGAAAGGTATGGAAGGATCAGCAGGCTGAATCCTGAAACCGGTGAAATCACTGAACTGATTACCATTGGTGATGTGCATGAATCTGGTGAAAGCGGGCTTCTGGGCATGGTATTGCATCCTGACTTCGGGAATCATCCCTATGTATTCGTGGTATATAATTACTATGAATCAGGAGATATAAAAGAGAGGCTGGTAAGATATACTTACTCGGGCGGGGTGCTTGCATCACCTCTCACGCTCCTGGAGGGAATTGACGGGCAGGTCAATCATGACGGTTCAAGGCTGGTGATCGATGCAAACCTGAAATTGTTTATGACAACCGGCGATGCACTGTCAGACGCAACCTACCCGCAGAGCCTTACTGCATTGAACGGAAAGGTGCTGAGGTTGAACCTGGATGGAAGTGTCCCGGAGGATAATCCTATTTCCGGAAGTTATATCTGGACCTGGGGTCACCGGAATCCGCAGGGACTGGTTATCTCACCTCTTGGGATCATGTATAGTTCGGAGCATGGACCATCGAATGATGATGAGCTCAACATTATTGAAAAAGGAAGGAACTATGGCTGGCCCACTGTGATGGGATTTTGTGATGAGCCAACAGAAACACAGTTTTGCACCGATAACAATGTTATGGAACCCATCGCTGCCTGGACACCAACCCTGGCGGTGGCGGGAACGGATTTTTTTCACCAGGGGGCCATTCCGGAATGGCAGAACAACCTGCTTGTCACCTCCTTAAAAGCGAGCCAGCTGACAGCACTTGAATTGAGTCCGGATGGACGATCGGTTATCAATGAAGAAACTTACTTCCAGGACTGGTGGGGAAGGTTACGGGATATCTGTATTTCGCCGGATGGCAGGGTTTTCCTGGCTGTCTCCAACCGTGATGGTCGGGGAACCGTCCAGGAGGGAGATGACAGGATCGTTGAGATTACTGCAATCAGCAATACCCTGTATTGCAATAAAGAACAGAATGTTACTATTTGTCCAGGGGATACTTATGATTTCTATGGAAGGGAGATCAACCAGCCCGGTATCTATTCGGATACTGTTTTAAATTCACTCGGATGTGATACTATCGTATCTCTTACTCTCAGTTTGAAAGATGCTGGAAGTATCGGTCTTGAAGAATCTGTAACGATGGCTCTGGATGATACTGTGACTCTGACAGCGAATGAAGGATTCATTTCCTATCAATGGAACAATGATCCTTCATTAAATGAGAATTCAGTCACGATCATTGCTTCCGAGCTGGGTGTTGGAACCTACTTTTATACAATTGATGTTGAGGATGTTGATGGATGTAGTTTAACCGATACGGTGAAGGTGAATATTACATACCCTTTGTATATCAGGGAAAACGGAATCCTGGAGTTTTCGGTCTACCCCAATCCTGTTTCCGGGAATGAATTGAATGTGAATTATACAATTGAGGCAGAAGCGAGACTTATCATTTATTTCCAGGATGGCAGGGAGATTTACAGCAGCATACTTTACCCCACGACCAACCAGCTGAGAATTTACCTGCCGGAAGTGAGCGGACTTTACAATCTGATCATTACTAACAACAAAGTGAGAAGCTACAGGAAAGTCCTGAAGTTGTAAGTCAAATTCAAATTCATATTTATTTGTCTTAGTCCCGGCTATTCCATAATTTAATCTGGTGTACAAGGAGTATTCTGATGAAACGTATTGCAATCTCGATGGCATTGCTTTTATCTCTCCTGGTCTGCAGTGCGCAGGATAGTGCAAGAGCTACTCTGGAAATATCTGGTGGGCCATCCTATCCCTTTGGGGAGTTTGGTTATAATCAATCAATTTATGAGATGAGTGGCTATGCCGGTAACGGAATTGGTCTTACTGTTTCATTTCATTACAGGCTTCAGGCTCAGTTTGGCCTGGTGGCCTCCGTTTCAGAATATATTTTAACGGTGGATGAATTCAATATTGCAAAAAAATACTGGATTCCCGAGTACGGTTTTAACTGGACGGTAGAGTCGACCTTTTGGTTATCTAACACCTATATGGCTGGCATAGATCTCATATTGCCACATCCCAGGTCGGATTTCTATTTCAGGCTTCTTGGCGGGTTAGCCGGCACCACACTCCCGGGATTAACCGGTAGTTCAAATGATTTTCAACGGGAGAAAACAACAACAAATGCCGGTGCGTTAAGTGTCGGAATGGGTCTTACTTATCAGTTTTATGAAAAAATAGTACTCTCGCTGGGAATAGATTTTTTTATGACATACCCTGTTCTGGATGAAGTATGGTCCTCTGATATTTCCTCCTTTTCCGGTAAAATCAAACAGAATATTACCCTGTTTAATCTCACCTTAGGAGTGGGATTAAGGTTATTCTGACACGGATATGGGGTTTAAACTCAAGTTCCCTGGCTGCGCTCAGCTTCCTTTGGTGGAACTTCATTCAAGATCGATCACTCAACAATCACTTTCCCGATCATAGCTCCGTGGAACCTGCAATGATAATCATAAGAACCTTGCGTTGAAAAAGTATATTTGAAAGTATTTCCATTACTTAAGTCTCCACTCTCAAACATTCCAGTGTCACTCGTTACGCTATGCGTCACATTGTCTTTATTGGTCCAGGTTACAGTTGTCCCTGCTGTAACAGTTATTGTGGCAGGACTAAATTTGTTCCCTTCCATAAAAACTTCATCAGGACCCGGGTTATCTTTTTGGCAAGAAATCAGTATAAGTGCAGACAACATCATAATGATGCTGATCACGGATCCAATTTTCTTTGTATGCATTTTATTCAGGTTTTTGATTTGTTTTCATACTTGAAACAGATGTTAGAGAATAACAATCATCTACATTTTGTGTTCAAGAGATTCAATCCAATCTAAACGGGTTGTCGTGCAACAGTGTGCCTCCCGGACTTTTTTGTCGCATCGAGCCCCACGATGATAGAACGGGGAAAATCAAATCAAACGCTCTTTCTTGTTGCTAACCGGATTCCAATCAGTTGGAATAATAATACTAACAGGAACAATGGTATATAGAAAAAAATAATCAAATCTTCTTTGTTTGCGTTTAAACGATAGAA
>Ga0055451_10000812_pt1 | contig 12623 bp, 10 predicted proteins | sample China_Galinas_PW_3_FD_57745 | JGI IMG/M metagenome (GOLD analysis project Ga0055451, IMG submission 57745) | Wetland microbial communities from San Francisco Bay, California, USA, that impact long-term carbon sequestration - China_Galinas_PWB_D2 | ecosystem: Environmental > Aquatic > Marine >... | reverse complement strand
CCAGGGAGGGCGCCCGCCGCAAGTAGAATTGAATGGCGTTGACGCGCGCATGGATGCGGAGGTCGATACCGCCGGCTATGCAAACAGATCAGGGGCGTCGCGTGGCTACCGTCGTGCGCACAAGCGCAAACGAGAAACTCGCTCAAGGCTCAAAATCGGCGGCAGTGCCATTCGGGACAGTCAGCTATTTCTTGCTCTTCTGCCCTTTCTTTTCCGCTCGCGTTTTCTTCTTCGGTCGTCCGACGGGCAAGGGACGGAGGCGCCGGCCGAGACGGCGCTCCAACTTACTCAGGAACGAGTCATTCGCCAAGGGACGCCCACGGTGCGTGGCCAGTCGATTGGCCTGAACTTCCTCTTCGTCGGTCGGAGTCGTCAACACAGCGCGCCAGCGCGCGGGCGACCAATCGTATCACAACAGATAACTTGGCTACCACCTGGACGCAAGTGCCTTCGGAGGGATCGCGGCACATGCCGTCATCTGCCTCGCGATCCCTCGCCTTGCCGCTCTCGCCATGTGCGCAGAAAGGAACCCACGGATGTTGATTCCCGTGGGTTTGGTACTGTCGCCGTTGAATGGGTGAGCGGAGCGAAAAGACACTCACGCAGACGAACGACGGCAGGGTCCAGACATATTGAAATGGTCAACGATCCGAAACCCGCAACGCATAGCATCGCGGCGCGCGGCAGGGCCGCTGTCCGCCGGTCTACTGATTGCCTTCGTCGAGCATCTTACGGAGCTGGGCGTTCTCGCGCCGAGTGGCCTCCAGGTCGAATAGGAGGTACTTGATGCTCAAACGCACGAAGTCGATGCTCTCCTGCAGGCTGCTCACCGTCTGCTTGAGCTGGTTGTGACGCTTGCGCGTCTGGGCGGCCAGCATCTCCAGCTTGTCACGTTCGCCCGCGGGCAACGTGCCGATTTCCGCAATCAACTCGGCCAGCTTGCGCTGAAACGTGTCTTCGTTCATGAGTGCTTCTCCCCCTCCGTTAGCTTCTTCCCCCAAGGCCAAATACGGTCCCCTCCCTTGGCATCGCCGATGAGGGCGAATGCCGGACGACACGAGGTCGCCCCGCTCCATACCGAAAGGGCACCGTGTGTTCCGCCGGGATGCCATGCCTGCCCGGGAGACAAGGAATCCACGTAACTTCTTGTAAGAAAGCAGTTTAGAGGCAATGAGCGTGCAGAAAGCCCAAGCGCTGGGGGGCGCCGGCTGTGCTGCCGTGTGGTATTCACGCAACATCGATGCCCACAAAACGCACCGTGTCGTGGGTCAACGTCCGGAAAGTCTGCGGGGCAGCCGGGCTTCCGAGTCGTGCCGTTTTGTTGGGGCGGATCCAGGAGAGTGGGTCCACATAGGAAGGCGACGGAGCGACGCAGGGACACACGATCCACGCCTGAGACTGTCGGGTATCACGCCTCGTCCTAACGCTAGGTACGGCAGTTTCCGCGATGCGGAATCGCGCCGGGCGCTTGCCCGATCGCCGGTTGGGCCGTGCAGCGAATGCCTCACGTGATTTGCCGCTTCACTGGGTGCTCCTACGCCTTGCCCGGACACTCTTGTTCCGTGAGAATCGCCATGTATTCACGTGGCATCAGGCGGTCTCCATAGCGGGTGGTTAGAATAATGAATAAACTAACGGCACTGTTGGCATCGGGTGTGATGCTGCTATTAGTGGGTTGCCCGTCGTTTCCGGACGGCGTCATCTGCACGGATATTTTCGTGTACGGACTGAACGCAACGCTCACCGACAGCGAGGGGAATCCGGTCACCGGCGCAACCCTCACGCTTTCCCAGGGCGATTTCACGGAAACGATGATGGAATGGGACGCCGCGACGAGCCCCGGCGTGTACGTGGGCGCCGGCGAGCGCGCGGGCACCTACACCCTGTCGATCGAGGGCGACGGCTTTGATCCGGCCACCGTCAACGACATCGTCGTGACCGCCGACGAATGCCACGTCATCCCCGTCAACCTGACGGTGCCGCTACCGCCTGTGTAATCAAAGTGAACGCAGTCTCAAAGAACTGACACGCCGCAGTCACGCTTCGCCCCGAAGGGGGGTAACATGTTAGCCCAGGGCATCGCCCTGGGTTTGTGACAGGCAATGCACAATTGCCCTGAAAGGGCGCCACAAACTGTCTCTCGCCAACGTACCGCTCATTGAACTCGGGACAATGGTAACTCGAGGGTGTGGCGCCCTTTCAGGGCTCTTGCGTAACCCCGGTCCCCGTCCCCAGGGCGATGCCCTGGGCTGCCATGTCGTTGCCCCTTTGGGGCGAACAACGGGTGTACGCAAGGTCGTAGGGCACGGCCCGGCCACACCATTCGTCTCCGATGCTTCGTCAATGTGATTAAGAGACGGTCTGCGCACTGCTCGAGAGCAGTGGCACACCAAGTGACGGTGATTTGACAGTGACACGCCGCCCTATCGCCCCGGAATCTGCACGCCGCGCTCGCGGGCGACCTGCTCGGCTTTCTCGTAGCCCGCGTCGACGTGCCGTATGATGCCCGTCGCGGGGTCGGCGGCGAGTACACGCTTGAGTCTGGCGGCCGCCTCCTTCGTACCGTCGGCGACGATCACCTGGCCCGCGTGAATCGCGTAGCCGATCCCCACGCCCCCGCCGTGGTGCACCGAGACCCAACTCGCCCCGCAGGCCGTGTTGACCAGGGCGTTGAGGATCGGCCAATCGGCGATGGCGTCGGAGCCATCCTTCATGCCTTCCGTTTCCCGATTGGGCGATGCCACGCTGCCGCAGTCGAGATGGTCCCGGCCGATAACAATCGGCGCGGAAATCTCGCCCCTGGCCACCAGATCGTTGAAGACCAAGCCCATCTTGTCGCGTTCGCCGTAGCCCAGCCAGCAGATGCGCGCCGGCAGCCCCTGGAAGGCGATGCGCTCGCCGGCCAGCTTGATCCAGCGGCAGAGATGTTCGTTCTCCGGAAATGTCTCCAGCACCGCGCGATCCGTCCGCTCGATGTCTTTGGGGTCCCCGGAGAGGGCGGCCCACCGAAACGGACCCTGCCCTTCGCAAAAGAGCGGCCGGATGAACAGCGGCACGAAGCCCTCGAAGTCGAACGCATTCTCGACGCCGGCCAGCTTGGCCTGCCCGCGAATGTTGTTGCCGTAGTCGAAGGTGACGGCGCCTTTTTTCTGTAGATCGATCATGGCCCGCACGTGCTCGGCCATGGCCCGCATCGACTCGGTGATGTAGCGATCCGGATCCGTCTGGCGCAGTTTGACGGCGTCGGCATAGCTCATGCCGTTGGGTACGTAGCCGTTCAAGGCATCGTGCGCGGATGTTTGATCGGTCAACAACTCAGGCGTGACGTCTCGCTTGATCAGCTCGGGCAACACATCCGCGCAATTCCCCAGCAGGCCCACGGATAGGGCCTCACCGTTCTTGCAGGCCTGGTCGACCCACGCGAGCGCCTCGTCGAGGCTCTCGGTCCACTTGTCGAGGTAGCGTGTGTTGATGCGTCGTTCGATGCGGTGCCGATCCACCTCAACACACAAACAGACGCCCTCGTTCATGGTGGCCGCCAACGGCTGGGCGCCGCCCATACCGCCGAGCCCGCCGGTGACAACCAGCCGTCCCTTCATTGAGCCGCCGAAGTGCTTGCGTGCGGCCGCCCCGAATGTTTCGTACGTCCCCTGGAGAATGCCCTGCGTGCCGATGTAGATCCAACTGCCGGCCGTCATCTGACCGTACATGGTCAGCCCCAGTGCTTCCAGGCGGCGGAATTCGTCCCAGGTGCCCCAATGGGGCACGAGCATGGCATTGGAAATCAGCACGCGCGGCGCGTCGGGATGGGTCTTGATCACACCGACGGCCCGCCCCGACTGCACGAGCAGCGTCTCGTCACATTCGAGTGCCTTGAGCGCAGCGACGATACGATCGTAGTCCGGCCAGCTGCGCGCCGCCTTGCCGCTTCCGCCGTAGATAATCAGTTCTGCGGGGTTTTCCGCGACGTCGGGATCGAGGTTGTTCATCAGCATGCGCATCGCGGCCTCTTGCTGCCACCCTTTGCACGTCATTTCGGTGCCTCGCGGGGATCGGACGGTTTTGGCGGTATTCGGGTTGGTCATGGCGGTCGTCATCTGGCTGTCCTCATGATCGGATGGTGCTTGGCGAATCGTACGGCCGGCGATCACGCGGTCGCAAGCCGGATGGCGTAATTATAAAGGCCATTATGTACGGACAGCAAGTTGCCAGGCCGTTACGCCCAGTTCATACGTCATGGCCGGGGATCGAGATGACTGAATCCGCGTGCGCCGGCACGCGTTGCGTAGCCTGGGCGGCATGGGCAAACTTGTTTGCCCGTGTCACGCCGCAGATCCACGAGCAAACTATCGCTTGCCCATGCCACTCGACCATACCATCGCCTTTTTTTGAAAATCGGAGTGAATCAGGATTTGCGCGTGGCTTTTTCCAACCGCTCGGCGATTCGCCATCGTTGGGACTTCTCGGTGGTTTCTATATCGATCTCATCGGCCGGGATATCTTTGGAATCGAGCGTGACCGATGCGGCCTGCTTCTGCTTGCCGTTGACGCCACCCTGCCCGACCTTCGACTCCACAATACGCAACCGGAAGCACGTCCCGCCAAGCGTGATGATATCGCCGTCTCTCAACTGCTGGTGAGTGATGGGCTTGTCGTTGACCAAGGTATGATTTCGACTGAGAAGGTCGAACGCGATCGGATTTCCCTGATAGTCAAAGAGGAGACACTGCGTGCGCGACACCTGTGGGTCGGAAATGACAATGTCGCAGCCGCTTCGCCGCCCGATGACACAGACACCACGGTTGGATTGCAGGATGCGACCCGAATCGAGGTGCTCCAGCGCCACGACGTGTGGCGTCGGATCGAGGCCGAGCCGATGCAGGTCCGCATGTTCCGTCCGCGGCGCCGCGGTAATATCCACTCGAAACGACCATGCCCCCACCGCCAGCATGTCGCCATCGTTCAGTTCTTCGTGTTCGAGCTTGAGACCGTTGAGCTGGGTACCTGTTTGGGTGACCAGGTCGACCGCGAGAATCCGCTCGCCGGTGTTGACGATGGCGGCGTGGACCGGCGCCACCCTTTTGTCATGGAGCACGACCTTGCAGCCGGCTTGGGTGCCGAGCAGCGTGACAGTACGTCGACAGACAATGGGCGCACCCGCCTTGCCCTTTCGAACGGGCACCAGCGCGAGCTGTGCAGCCGATTCGACAACGATCGGCGCGATGTCCGACGAGTTACTCGCCGTGCTCACGACAGAACTCCATGGCTCTTACCCCCCTCGACAAACGAGATTCGACGTGCGAAAGCCGTTGGGGCGCAGCAAGCCAATACATACACCCCGACAATATTATACTGATTCGGATGACACGAATCCAGCACCCAACGCCAGTGTGACTGAAATCGCTCTATATTGAATTTCGGCCGATTGTAGGCCTCGGTACATCAGTTTCGCCCTTACACACGCGGAAGGGAGGAGACATCATACCACGACCCGCGTGCGATTTGACAAAAACTCACATGCCAGGCAGCCGGGCGAACCGGCCGCGAAATCGATAGCTCTCCGGGACATGAATCGTGCCATCAGCCCCGACAGCACGGATTGCAGCGTGGCTTAGACGTCTTCAAGCTGCAGGAATTCGACCATATACTGGTCATATGATTCCTGCCCGGCCTGCGAACTCAATGACAACCCCAGCTCATTAATCACTTTCGTCCCCATGGGAATCCACTCGCGCCAGCAGCCACTGCAAGTGTGATTGAAGATTTTTTCGCCGAGAACACCTCTGAATGGCGGTTTTTCGAGTTGCCCGGAGGGCCGCCCGCACCGGCAACATTGGAAGCCACTGGACGAATCCCCCTGGATCGTCGTCGCGGCACCGGCACTCGGCGCACTGACCTGGGCCTCCTCTGGGACGGGGGCGTCCCAACTTCGTAACTTGTCAGCCATCTCCGTCAGTGGCATGCGATCGCCCAGTTCATGGGCCACGCGGATGCCGCGTGTCAGGGCCTCTACAGCCTCGTCGCGTCTTGCGGCTTGGTCGAGCGCCTCGCCCAAAAGCTGATACGCCTTCGACATCTTCGGATTGATCTCGAGTACGCGGTTGAAACAGCGTACTGCGTCTTCGAATCGCTGACCGTCCTGATAGGCACGCCCCAGGCTGAAATGCCCCAGTTCGTTTTCCGGGTCTGCCAACACCATCTGCTCGAATTGTTGAATACGACAGTCGTCAGTCATTGGGCTGCTGGGCTCCTTCTGTTCGCCTTGGCGAGGTCGACGCAAACCGCGGTCGCCCCTGCTTTGCTCATGCTCCCCCGCGACCGACACCCGGTCCGGGGAAGCGGATTGTATGTGCCGCATGCCATGGTCGTCCACTTGCCTAGTCGACAGGCGTGATACCAGAACCGCCACCGATCGCAGCTGCCGACCGCCGTCGTCTCGAGTGGATTGCGGTATCGATCGAGTAAAGAAGTAACGCCGTCCAAATGCAACCAAAGCTGATACGATGGCCGCGCGTGAACGCCTCGCCGTACAAGGCGACGGCGAGCAGAAATTGCCCGGTCGGCGCGATGTATTGCAAGAAGCCCAGCGTCGCCAGTCGCAACCGCCGCGCAGCGTTTGTGAACCATAGAAGAGGCGTTGCCGTGATGATCCCCCCGGCCGCCAGGAGAACACTCTCCTCCCACGAACCGATTCCGAAACGGCCGTGACCCTGTAGCGTCTGGTAGCCTACGTATCCCAGCGCCAGGGGAAGTAGCAGCAATGTCTCGACAAAGAGGCCGAGAAGCGCGTCCACCCTGGCGGTCTTGCGCAACAGACCGTAAAGCCCGAACGATCCCGCCAACACGAGTGCGATTGTAGGAACCTCCCCGACGTCGATCGCCAGATATGTGACACCGATCGCCGCAAGCCCCACGCAGACCATCTGCCAACCGCGCAGCCGCTCGCGCAGGAAGATGAACCCCAGCGCCACATTGACCAGCGGATTGATGAAGTACCCGAGGCTCGCCTGCAGCACCTGATCATGGGCGACAGCCCAGATAAACACGAACCAGTTGAGGGCAATGAGAGCCGTCGTTCCCAACAGCGTGAGGAAAGTCCGCGTCTCGCGCAGGATGGCCGGTGCCGTACGGAGACGACGCTTCAAGCGCAGCAGAATGACCAGCAGCAACACCGACCAGATAACGCGGTGTGCCAGAACCTCCAGCGCGGGGATGTGCGCGACGGCTTTGAAGTAGATCGGCACGAGACCCCACCACGTGTACGCCGCCACGCCGTAGACGACGCCGAGACGCCCTTCAACACGTCGATCGACTACCTCGATAGATTCGGGAGCGGCCCGAGGCCCATCGACCAGCGGCGATGGTGTTGGTGGATTACTTGCCGTCACACGATGCCTTTCGACGGGTGGTGGTTCGTGCGGCGCCGCGTGCGCTGCAGAAAACAGGATTCCGCACATCGAAACGTAGTACCGGGACTACGGAATGACCAGACCCAGACCCGCAAGAGAAAAGCCTAGCTTCGTCCCGACTATGGGTTGGTGTCCACCTTGCGGCGAAGTTCTTCTACTTCCTGTTCCAGCGATTTGACGCGTCTCAGCAGCTCCGGGAGTTTGGGAAGGGCCTTTACGGAGCGACGCCAGTTCTCGACGGGCATGGCCGGCATGCCCCTGACGGTGGAACCCGCCTCGATATCGCCGACGATTCCGGATTGACCGCCGCAGGTCACATCGTCGCCAATCGACAGATGACCGGCCACACCGACCTGTCCGGCAAGTGTCACGTGCCTGCCAACCTTGGCCGAACCGGCCACGCCCACCAGCCCGACGAACAGACAATCCGGACCGACCGTGGTGCCGTGACCGACGACGATCAGATTTCCGAACTTGGAGCCCGCGCCGATTGTCGTACGCCCGAGCGTAGCGCGGTCGATGGCACAGTTGGCGCCGATCTCGACATCGTCTTCGATCACCGTCCGCCCGACTTGCGGAATCTTGACCCACTTCTTGTCGACTGGCGCATAGCCCAGCCCGTCCTGCCCCACCACCGATCCTGCGTGAATCGTCACACGATTGCCGAGAACACTGTGATCGTAGATCACGACGTTGGGGAAAAGGACGCAGTCATGCCCGATCTTTGCACCTTCGCCCACAAAGGAACCCGGATACAAGACGCACCGGTCGCCTATCGTGACCTGGGCTGACACTGTCGCGGATGGGGCGATGCTGGCGTCGGGACCGATCTGGGCCGTCGGGGCAATGTGGGCGCCTTCGCTAATCCCCCAGCGAGGATGTTGGCGGTAGCCGTGCAGGGCGATAATCGCCAGTGTGACGCCGGCATAGGGATCGACGCATCGAATGCCGGAAACCCCCTCGGGTATCGGCACGCCGTCCTTGAGAATCACGGCAGAGGCCTTCGTCGTAGCCACGGCCGACTCGTACTTCGGGTTGGAAAGGAACGTGATTTCGCCATCTCCGGCGTCTTCGAGCGTGTTTACCGCGTTTACGATGAGGTCAGGCCCTTCCAAGCGGGCCGCGAATCCGTTCTCATTAAAGCCTGAACAAAGTTTTGACAGTTTAAGTTTAGGCACTACTGGCTCGCAAATGTGGTGTTTGGGTTAGCGATCTCGTGCTGTGCTATTCTACGGACAGCGTTCGCGCACTGTCAATGAACGAAGCCACCGTGGCCTCGGCGTCTGCGGGGGTGAAGGAGGCTTTGCGAATGGTCCGGTTTGTGCGAGCTTTTCGGGGCTTGGTTCGTATAGGTGGCAGAGGGTCTTGGTGCGCGCCGCGTGCGGATTGGGGCGTGCATCATTACGTGCCCGAGCATCCGACGGATACGGGGGTGGCAATCATGCGATTGTATCTGGCCGTCGGCACGGCAGCGATGTGGACCGCTTTCGTGCTCAGCGCGACCGTCCTGGCGCGGGACATCGATGTACCGCAGAGCAGCGCGTTCGCGACTTCGTGGAATCGGACGAACTTCGATCACGCCCTGTGGTCCGCAGTTCTGTATGAACATGTCGACGACCACGGATTGGTTAACTATGCCGCCATCGGCAGAGACGTGCGATACCTGGAATATCTTCATCGCCTCGCGAATACAGATCCGGCAGCATTAGCGAGCGACAAGGAGCGTCTGGCATTCTGGGTGAATGCCTACAACGCACTGGCGATACAGGGCGTCATCGCCACGCTCCCCGGCGACACGACCTCGTGGCCTGATTACAGCGTGGTGCGCGTGGACGTGCCCGGCGTGCGTGAGAAGGGCAAGGGCTTTTTCATGGGATTGCGCTTCGTCGTAGGCGGTCGAAGATACACGCTGGACGAAATCGAGAAAGCGGTGATTCTTCAAAAACCGTTGCGGGAACAAGCTGACCGCCGACACTATCGCGCGGTGGGCGTGGGTCGGTCGGATCCGCGTATTCACTTCGCATTGGTGTGTTGTGCGAAGGGGTGTCCGGTGTTGCAGCGAAGAGCCTATAAGGCGATTGGGCTGGAGACACAACTGGCCGATGCTGTTAGGATGTTTCTGAAGGACTCGGCCAAGGCACGGTTCGATAAGGCGCGACGTACCGTGTACCTTTCGCAACTGATCGACTGGTACAAGGCCGATCTGACGAACAAGAATATGTCGCCATCGGCCACAACGGTCCTGGAATTTCTTGCGCATTACGTGGACGATCCGTTGTTGGCGCGATCGCTTTCCGCGGATCAGTGGTCGATCTCTTATATCGACTACGATTGGACACTGAATCTGAAGCGTTGATCGTTCACCGGGCGCGGCGAACGAATTCTGTGTCAGCCGAGCTCGATAGGGTTAGTAAAAAGGAAAGCGCGTGGCTCCGGTATTGCTTTGGGTTGTGCTCATCACGTTTGGCGTCGCGACTTGTGCGCTGGCGGTGTACGGTATTCACCTGTACGTGCTTCTTTTCCTCTTCCGCCGCCGCGCGACGTCTCGAAGAGACGAACAGCGGGCGATCATTCGTGCCTATCGCGCCAGAGAGCCCGATGAAAAATGGCCCGTCGTCACGAGCCAGATTCCGATTTACAACGAAGCGGACGTCACCAAGCGGGTCATTGCCGCGGTCGCGGCCATGGACTACCCCGCAGGACGGCATGAGATTCAGGTGCTCGACGACAGCACGGACCACACCGTACGTATCGTAGATAGAATTGCCAAGGATTTGGCGCGGACCGGGATCGACATCAAGGTCATTCGTCGCCCGACCCGTGAGGGGTACAAGGCGGGTGCCCTGGCCCATGGACTGGCCACCACGCGCGGGACCTATGTGGCCGTGTTCGATGCCGACTTCGTTCCACCGACAGATTTTCTTCGCAAAGCCATACCGCTTTTGGAGCACGCGCCCGCGGTGGCATGCATGCAGGGTCGATGGGAGCACCTGAATCGTAGTGAATCGTGGCTTACGGAGGCACAAGCGCTGGGCATTGACGGGCACTTCGCGATCGAGCAGGGCGCGCGCGCGTGGAACGGGTTGATGATGAACTTCAACGGGACGGCCGGCGTGTGGCGCAAGGCCGCCATCGATGATCCCGCCGTCGGCGGCTGGAGCGGCGATACCCTTACGGAGGACCTTGATCTCTCTTATCGCGCCCAACTCGGCGGTTGGCGTCTCGACTATTGCCTCGACATGCCCTGCCCCGCGGAGTTGCCCGGGAACGTACACGCCCTCAAGAGCCAGCAGCGCCGCTGGGCGACCGGGTCGATTCAGGTGGCGTGCAAGCTGCTACCGCGCATCTGGCGCGCTCCGCTATCACTGGGCGAGAAAGTGGAAGCGACTCTACATCTGACGCACTACTCGGTGTCGATGTGGATGCTGGTGCTGGCCTTGATCGCGCGCCCCATGCTGATCGTGTTTGCCGGCGACCGCATTTTTGCGAGCAACTGGATATGGTTTGCATGGGCTGTCATTTTGGCGTCAGCTTTTGCTCCGTCTCTGGTGTATGCCTACGCACGGTATAGCTTGGGCGGGAAGTTCTCAGGACTGAGGATCATTCCCTACATGTTCGTCGTGGGGTGCGGCCTGTGTCTTAGCAATGCGATCGCGGTGGTGCGCGGCGTGTTCTCGCACGGAGGCGAGTTCGTGCGAACGCCCAAATCGGGCAGCACCGGCGCGGTCACGAGGCCGTCGAGCTACCGGTTGATGAACGACCACTTGTGGATTGTCGAACTGGCTCTGGGCGTCTATTCGGGGCTGTCCTTTATCGTGTATTTCCGCGATTATCACCGTGCCTTCAGCTTCTTCCTGCTGGTCTACGCCATCGGCTTTCTCGTGATCGGCTGGCTGTCCCGACCGCGCCGCGCCCCTGCACCGGCGGTGCCCTACGGCGAGATGCCCGTGGCGCTTGGCGCCGAGGCGGCGGCAAAGTCGCCTTCCGCCGGTTAGCCCCAGCGATATTCTCCTGCGTATCGATCGGGAATCTGATCGATTTCGTCCGCAATGGTGAGGCCCATCCGTGACAGCGCCCTCGAGTGCAGATCGTGAAAACGACAATATCCTGACACCGCGGCGACTGCGCACCGTGGTAGCGGTGGGCTGGCTCCTGCTCGGCGGCTTCGTGGTCCACGCGGCCTGGCGAGGTGGCATCACGCCGCACGTCCGGTCGTTCCAGCTTCTGTTTCTTTGCGGGACGATCGGGTATTTCTTCTTGGTGTGGGTGTTGGCCCGCATCGAGAGCGAGAAAGTGCTCGGCGACTGGCGCTGGTGGCTTCTGGGGATGCTCGCCTTCCGCGTCGCGTTGATCGGGACGCATCCGTCCGACGATGCCTGGCGCTATACCTGGGAAGGCCGCATCCAGCAGGCCGGCTTCAACCCCTTCGCCATCGCACCGGATGACGAGTCGCTCCGCCACCTTCGTGATGACCAATGGCACAGAATCAACCATCCGGATTACCCCGCGATCTATCCGCCGCTGGCCCAGATGGAGTTTCGCCTTGCCGCCTGCATCCACGATTCCATCCACACCATCAAAGCGATGCACGTGCTCTGGGACGCGCTGACGATCGTGATCCTGGCGCTTGTTCTACGCCATTGTGGTCGACCGCGGCACCTCGCCGGCATTTATGGGCTGTGCCCGTTGGTGGTCACCGCGTTCGCGATTGAGGGACATGTGGACAGCCTCATGCTGTTGTTCGTTGCGCTGGGCCTGCTTGCCGAGACACGCGGTCGTCATCAACTGGCCGGCGTCATGATCGGTCTTTCGATTGCGGCCAAGCTGATGTCGGCGGTATTGCTGCCGTGGTTGCTCTGGCGACACCGCCGCGCCGGCGCGGCGGCCCTCGCCGTCGTCGTGATCTGTTATCTACCGTATCTGGATGCCGGGGGATCGGTGTTTCATAGCCTTGCGCGATTCGGACAGGCGGACATGTTCTTCAGTCTTCCCGGCACCTTATCCCTGCTGTCGGATGATTTCATGGTGTCACGTCTATTCCTTGGCGCGGTTCTGGTGGTCATCTTGGTCTTGCTCGCGATGCGGCATCGAGACCTGCAAGCCTACGCGAGGGCGGCCATGTGGTCGCTGATTTTTCTGCTGCCGGTGGTCCACTACTGGTACTTGACGTGGATCGGGCTGTTTCAACTCGTACGACCGCGCATGATGTGGCTC
>Ga0055451_10000810_pt1 | contig 12634 bp, 8 predicted proteins | sample China_Galinas_PW_3_FD_57745 | JGI IMG/M metagenome (GOLD analysis project Ga0055451, IMG submission 57745) | Wetland microbial communities from San Francisco Bay, California, USA, that impact long-term carbon sequestration - China_Galinas_PWB_D2 | ecosystem: Environmental > Aquatic > Marine >... | reverse complement strand
CAGGCTCTGAATACATGCCAGACCTACAACGATTGTGGTTATTGGGAGGAATCCGTCAACAACTGGACCTGCATGGTCGACGAGTGCTGGAATCAGGATGGCGGTTACTGCGCAGCCGACGCTTCGTAAATCCTCCTCAATGACCGTGCCGTTACACCCGTTACCGTCTTCGAGGGACGTTTGCAAGTGCAGCATCGTCGTGTGATTTGCGTAGGCAGGATCATTGCCTGATTTCCAGATTCCCGGGCGGACCTTCTTTGGGAATAGGCCTGTCCCGAATCTCTTGCCTGAAACATCGCTATTGCCAGGGAGCATGGTTATGTTCGGACGTCGGATGTCTATTCTTCTCGCCGTTTCCGCGCTTGGCGTCCTCGCAGGGGACAGGAACGCCCGGGCACAAGCAGAAGAGCCCTGCAACTATCCTGGCGACTGTCTGCGTCACACGAGCGCTGGAACGATGATTAACGTCGGCAGGTGCCAGAGCCGATCCCAGTGGCACGAAAGGTACATGCACTCCACGCGCGAGGAGCGTAAAAGGATGCGCAGTGAACGAGGAGGTAAGCCATTTGGTGAGCGGATTTTCGAGGCATACGAACTCAGCGACGCACAACGGGAGGCCTGTGATGCAGTCCATCAGGAGCTCATTGAGTCCTGGCGACGCGGGATGGGAGAGCGGTTTGACGAGTGCCAGGCGTTGCGGGCGCAGATGATGCAACACGACCGGAAACGAATGGACATCGCTCGCGCCGCAGCAGACGGCGATAAGGAAGCTAAAGCGTGGATACGGAACAACCATGAGGATTCTACAATGGTTGACCTTCATAGGCGCGTGAATCAGTTAACGCAAGAGAACCCGTTCGATTGGAGCGAGCTTGCCGACAGGATCGAGGACATCCTGCCGCCTGAACAGGCGAAGCGGGGTCGTACCCGCCTGGCGTGGAAATACCCCTTAACCGTCTCACCTGTGTACGGGCAGTCGCTGCTGTCCGAGGCCCCGGCCAACGCCGGCACGGACGACAAGCTGAACTCCAGAGCGAACGGGCCGGTCGATGCCTGGGATGCATACATTCTGGCGTTCAAGAAGCGGTATCAACCATCGCAGGCACAACAAAGTGCCATTGAGTCCATACTGAAGGAACTGCGTGGACGGCGCACTGAACTCGCTAGAGCGGCAGAGATTGACATCAAGAGCTACAAGGATGGGGAGTTTTCCGAAACGGCCAAGCGGCGCCGTGAGCTGCTGCAATTGGACGTGGAAGAGCTGTTTCAGGCGCTGAGGACTCGTCTGGACGGCTTACTGACGACGGCACAACGCGAATACCCCCTCGCGCCGAGGAAAGGTGCCGCTGATTAGCCTACGTCCTTTGCTGGAAAAGACGACGCCATTGGCGAATTCTGCCGTGAATCTGTCCTGCTTATCGCCACAATTCCCCTGCCCAAGGGATCAGCACGCTAGCCCTGGATATTGTGCTTGTCTTGCAAGGATTACCCGCCTGTTGCACACCCGCTCAAGGTGTGGGGAGCGGTCAGCTTGATGTGACCCGCTCGCTCAATCGGAGACCCGGAGTTGATTGGCGCGCGAATGTACAGCCCGGCAGACGACGGCGAACAGGGTCGTACATACCGGCTGGTGCGGTACCAGGCACATTCTGGGTCAAGGCAACCGCGAACCGGCTTCGGTTTATTCCGTCACAGCATCGGGCGATCATCCGCGCCCGCCTGTAATACGCAAGGCGAGAGGGCCGTCCCTCGAACCGCCTTTCTCGATCACAAGTATGGCGGCGTCCCCCTGAGGAGATCGTGGTGCAGGGCTCCTTGACACGGTTGCCGCGATGGGAAGAATTCACGGATTGCCTGCGATCGCCCGTCGGACGGGTGAAGTCGGGCTTCGGCCAGGGGTGGGTGGCCGAGCCGAACGCCCCGGGATGGCCGGGTAGCCTTCGGCGGTGCCGCAGGCCGAAATGGAGCAGCCGTTCTGTTCCAAAGTCAAGCTAGGAGGTCGAGCACGAATGGCCAGAGGTCAACGACAGGGGGTCGGTGCCATTACGGTTTGGATGATCGTGTTCGTCGCGCTGTGGTTGGCGTCGACAGTGTTTTTGGTCATCCTCTATACGGGACACGCAGAACTGGTAGCTGACGCGACCCGGCTCGAGCAGGCGAACGACAAGCTCATCAGCCGGCAGGAAGAATCATCTCTTCAGATTGTACGTTCCGCCAAGCCTGGCGGCCCCACGGTCGTGGGTCTGCTTGAAGAGGCTCGCAGAGAATCGGCCCGGCTCGCAACAGGTGCGGAGGAGGACGATGCCGAGTCGATTCGTCGCAAGCGCGATCAATTGGCGTCCACCATTTCGACTGACAAGATTGTACCCAACCCCGACAAATACGCCGGTCTTTCGCTCCAGGAAGGAATGACAGAGCTCTACGCCGAGCTCAAGGCTCAACATGCCCTACGCACCCAGGCGGAGGAGCGTGTCAAAGAGCTGGAAGCGCAAACTTCGAGCCTTGTCGAGATGAATGCGACCCAAAAGAACGACTTCGCTGCCCGCGCGAAGGAGATGGAGGACCGCCTGACGGCTCTCGAGGCCGCTCATGCCGACTACCGAACGATGAGAGACGCGCGCGTTTCCGAACTCGAACAGGAATTCGAAAAAGGACGAACGCAGGCAGAGGATGATATTACGGCCGAGCGCGAGCGAAACTCGGCCCTCCGACGGGACCTCAAGAAGCTGCGCGAGCGCTATGCCGCACAAGAGGGCCGTTTTGGGGAGATTGGCTTGGGCAGCGGGTCACTGGCTGCGGTGCGCCAGCCGGACGGTCATGTTCTTACCGCGGTCCCCGGCGACGGCGTGGTGTATATTGACCGTGGCGCACGTGACCGGCTGATTCTTGGCCTTCAGTTCTCCGTCTATTCGTCGGAAGGCGGCATTCCCGCCGATGGCCGGGCGAAGGGCCGAATCGAAGTCGTGTCAATCTCTGAGCGGTCGGCCGAGTGCAAGATCCTATCGGTCGCGTCGAACGCGTTGGTGCTGGAGGGCGACTTGATCGCCAATCCGATCTACGATCCGTCGCGGTCGCTGGTGTTCCTCACCATCGGACGATTCGATCTCGACCACGACGGCACACCCGACGCAAACGGCGCCGCCGTCATCGAGGCGATGATTCGTGCCTGGGGGGGCACGGTCGCGGATGAAATGACGGCCACGACCGACATTCTGGTGGTCGGGATTCCTCCACGTCAGCCGAGAATCTCTCGGGACGCCACGGCGGAACAGAAGCAACGGGCGGAGCGGGAACAACGCGAGTGGGACCATTATGTGGAAACCCGGACGTCGGCCCGAAACCTGTCGATCCCGGCCATGTCACAGGATGTCTTCCTGAGTTTTCTCAGTGGCGGCGATCGACTGGCCAGCCGGTGACGCGCGTCAAATCTAGTTTTCCGCTTATATTGCACGACCATTATTTGACCGTCCCAAAAAGATGATGTATACTAACTCTGTCTAGTTTTTTTCGTGCATCCGACACTCGCGGAACGAAAATAGAGTCCGGGGTTCGCGTATCACGGCACGAAGGGTAACTCTCCTAAGAAAAAGATCGGCTTGCCTCGCCCCGTAACGAGAGGTTGTACGTCTTTGCGCGGCTTCGATACGACAAAGAAGCGGGTCCTCGACCGCACGGATATTCTGACGCTCGTTTCGGAGCATGTGACGCTCAGGCGTCGTGGCCGAAACTGGGTCGGGCTTTGCCCATTTCACAACGAAAAGACGCCCTCATTCACGGTGAGCCCAGAACGTGGCACTTTCAAGTGTTTTGGCTGCGGCGCGGGCGGCGATGTGTTCACTTTTGTACAATCGCGCGAGAACATCTCTTTCCCGGAGGCGTTGCGACTTCTCGCTGACCGAGCGGGCGTCGAGATCCACCAGGGTAAATCAAAGGAACGATCAGGGCCCGGACGCAACGACCTTGCCAAGGTCAACGCTTGGGGGGCAGCGTATTTCCGCGCAAAGTTGCTCGATGAATCGGCAGGCGCGGAAACGCGCAAGTATCTGGAAGCCCGCGGGATATCAGCGTCCACCTCGGAGCGCTTCGGGCTGGGGCTGGCGACCGGTCACGCCTCCGACTTGATACCTGCCGCCGGACGCGCCGGCTTCGGTTTGGACGTCCTGCTTGCCGCGGACCTCGTTCGCCATGGCGAAAACGGGCCGCCCTATGAGACCTTTCGTAATCGCCTGATGTTTCCGATTCGCGATGCGACCAAACGGATCGTGGGTTTCGGCGGCCGAACGTTGGTAGACGATCGCGCTAAGTACTTGAATACCCGGCAGACAGAGTTGTTCGACAAAGGACGCGGGCTTTACGGCATCGACTTGGCGCGCGAAGCCGTGTCCTCTCGTGGACGCGCGATATTGGTGGAAGGCTATACCGACTGCATCGCGGTTCATCAGGCCGGATTCCCGGAAACCGTGGCGACGCTCGGTACGGCACTGACCGACATGCAAGTCGACTTGTTGCGCCGGTACGGCGACGAACTGATCGTCCTTTTCGACTCGGATCGCGCCGGCGAAGAGGCCGCCGATCGTGCCATTCGCGTCGCCCTGCCGCGCTGTATGACCGTCCGGCTGGCGCGCATACCGGACGGCAAGGACCCCTGCGAATACCTCTCAAATGCCACTGCAGAGGCATTTTCGGACGTGTTGAACAAAGCGGTCGACGCGCTAGAATTCAAGTGGCTCCGCTCGCGGAAACGTGTTTCGGAAATCGGCACCGCCGCTGCAAAACATGAGGCGGTACTCGACTTTCTTCGCGTCGTCGCAGAGGCCCTGTCCGGCGGAGCGGTGACGAGATTCAGCGTGGACTACTGGTGAATCAGGTCGCCCACGTGCTGCGTATGGACGGTCGCGAGGTGCATCGGCTCCTGGGGCGACTGTCCACGAGACGCCCCGTGACGCGGGCACGGTCGGATGCTGCGGATCCAATGGAGCCCGGCGACCAACCGAGAAGCGCCGTGGATCGCGCTTGGGTGACACTGCTGGAGGTGGCCCTCGCAGAGCCGGGCGCCTTGACGCACCTTGACTTTTTTCCGGACCCCGCCGGCATTTCGTCGGCGCGCGACCGCCGCCTGGCGGAAATGGTGAAACAGTTGGCCGACCGGTTCGGCGAGTTTCATTTTTCGGATATCCTGGCGAGCTGCCGCGAGCCGGGTGATGTGGAACGTGCGACGGAGTTGGCACGTCGTGGTGAAGCGAGAGGGAACTTCGAGGAAACGATCGCTCTGGCCGTGTCGCGGATTCGACACGCCGCGATGGAACAGGAGACAGTCCCGGAAAAGACATCGCCTGATGATGCGATGAGTTCATCGCAACTCGACGCATCGAATCGTGCGACGCTGGAATCCGTACAGGGACACGTTCGCAGCCGTCGCCATTTTGCGCCGCGGCGCTTCGTGACGCCCACCGTGGACGTTCCCCTGCCGATACCGTCGCCGTCAACCCCTGATGTGGATAGTGTGGAGCACTCATGAGTACGACAGTCGAACAACCCATTACCGTGTCGACGACCATTGAGGAGGCCGTTGCGGATCTCGTGGTGCGCGGCAAGGAGCGCGGCTATGTCACTTGGGAGGAAATGAATGAGACCCTCCCGGACAACGCGATCGATCCTTCCGAGCTCGAACTGATCCTGCTGCGCCTCGAGGAAGAGAAAATCGAGACCCTCGACGAACTCGATGCGAGGCGTTTCAAGCGCAAGAAGAGGGGCCGCGCCTCCAAGGCGCAGGCCGAAGAAGACGACGCAGGTGCGGACGATCTGCTCGCGGATCGTCGACCCGGTCTGCAATCGCTCGCGGATGAGGCCGGCGTCAAGCGTATCGACGATCCTGTCCGCATGTACCTCACGCAGATGGGCGAGATCCCCCTGTTGACGCGATCGGAGGAGATCCGGCTCGCCAAAAAAATCGAGCTGACGCGCATGGCATTCCGGCAGAAAGTGCTGGAGAGCGACTACTGCGCAGGTCTGGCCGTCGACATTCTGCAACAGGTCCACGACGGGCGGCTTCCGTTCGATCGGACGATGAAGATTTCCACGTCCGAACACGCGGCCAAGAATCGCATCAGCGCACGAATTCCGGTCAATCTGGAAACGGTCCGCACGCTGCTGGCGCGAAACGATGAGGACTGGAACCTGCTCGACGTCTCGCGGATGCCTGCGGCCGCACGCAACGAAAAGCAAAAAGCCATTCGCGATCGGCGCCGTAAGACTTCCAAGTTGCTGGAGGAACTCTCGCTACGAACGAGCCGCATTCAACCGCTCATGAAGCGGCTGCGCGGTCTCCATCGGAAGATGGTCGAACTGGAAAAGCGAGTCGCCTCGCAGGACAAGCGCCGCACCATGCCGGAAGAAGATTACCTGGCGATGAAGGATGAACTCGCCGGTCTCGAAAGTTTGGCACTGGAACACTCGGAGCCGTTGGGGCACCGGCTGCGGTCCATACACCGCGTCTTCAGCGAATATGAAGACGCCAAGCGCAAGCTGTCCGGCGGCAACCTGCGGCTGGTGGTGAGTATCGCCAAGAAATATCGCAACCGGGGTTTGAGCTTCCTGGACATCATCCAGGAGGGCAACACGGGCCTGATGCGTGCCGTGGACAAATACGAGTACAAACGCGGCTATAAGTTCAGCACGTACGCCACCTGGTGGATTCGGCAGGCCATTACCCGCGCCATCGCGGATCACGCGCGCACCATTCGCATTCCGGTGCATATGATCGAGACGATGAGCCGGCTGCGCAACATCAGCAAGGAACTGCTTCAGGACATGGGTCGCGAGCCGACGATCGAAGAGATCGCACGCAAGGCCCAAATGCCGGTGAGCGAGGCGCGTCGCGTGTTGAAGATCTCGCGTCATCCGATCTCGCTCGATCGCCCCGTGGGTGAGAGCGAGGATTCGTACTTCGGCGACTTCATCGAGGACGACACGGCCGATTCTCCGGTGAGCACGGCCGGCGGCGGCATGCTCAAGGACCGCGTCGAAGAGGTGCTCAAGACGCTGACCTACCGCGAGCGCGAGATCATCAAGCTGCGCTACGGCATCGGCGACGGCTACACTTACACGCTGGAAGAGGTCGGCAAGATCTTCAAGGTCACGCGCGAGCGCGTGCGGCAGGTCGAGGCCAAGGCCATTCGCAAGCTCCAGCACCCGGTGCGGGCGAGAAAGCTCGAAGGCTTCCTGGAGAACCTGACACCGCAGTCGACGCCGGTGTAGATTTCGATGCATACATGTTGCGCCCTCGGCCACGCATGGCCGGGGGCTTTTTTTTGTTCTTGCGCCGGAGGTCTGGGGCATCGCCCGATGGCAGAGGAGGACTTGTTTGCCGGTGAGCGTATACGCGCACTTACACACCGCGTATCTACGTGTTTTCGCGGATCGGCCGAGTGCAGAACTTCGCCGGTGTCGACCGCTTCACGCTGGCCGCCATCACCGAGGCCTACAGCTTCGACGAGAACCGCGCCAGCCCGGAGTTCATGACCTTCCACCCGCGTCTCGCGCCCATCGAGGCAGCGGTCTTCCTGTTGGTGGCCAAAGACGGCATGCCCGACATTGCCGAGCCCGTATACCACGAAATCCGCGAGCACCTGCCCTGCCGGTACGACGCCAAGCAGTCGATCGGCAAGCGTTTCGCCCGCATGGACGAGGCCGGCACTCCCTTCTGCTTCACCACCGACGGCCAAACCAAGGAAGACGGCACGGTCACGGTCCGCTACCGCGACGATGCGAGACAGGACCGAATCGACAAGACCCGCTGTCTGGAGTATCTTCGTAATCGATTGGGAATGTAAAAGGACGCGGCAGCGCCACCGAAGAGCGAGTGCAGTGCCATGACAACGCAGCCGAGTCACGACCCGCAGCGCCTGCATGCAGCGTCGTTAGAACGCGTTGCCGCAGCCCGTCGCGCGCTACAGTCTCATGACGCCGTTATGTGCATATACTTGGGAGGACTCGCAGTAGAATGCATCCTGCAGGGAATCGTGCATCTCGATACTCCACAGCACGACGCACGCCACGATCTTACGAAGTGGCTTGGCAGATGCAGGACAAGTCTCAGAGAGGCGATACGGTCGTCGGACCTGCGCGCCTCGTGGAGCCACGTCTGTTCGTTGTGGCGTAATGATTGGCGGTATTATTCGAGTTCCGCCTTGTACGGCGTCTTCAGAAAAATGGGCAGGACGCGCGGAATCAAAGGCGATCAGGGGAGCGTCTTGCAGGAAGTAGCGCGACGATTTCATGACTCAGTCGTACTGGTGCATAACAAGGGATTAGTCGCATGGGCAAACTACACAAAAAAGTAACCACGGTCCTTCAAGAGGCCTTTGTCGACCTTATTGACGGTCTCGAGGAGCAAGGCGAGCGGATCAGCGGCTATGTGGCCAGTAGTGTATTCGACAAACTTGATGACGCGGCACGACAAAAAAAACTGTGGAATGCTCTCGAAACCGGACTCACAGAAGCTGAGCTTCGGAACGTCGGTCCGATTGCCACGCTTGGCCAAGCAGAGTCTGCATTTCCATTCAGTTGACGTTTGCAGGGTGCAGCGCTAGGAACACGGCACGGCCACTGTCCGTAACCGTCACTGCGCCGGTCAGGAACGGATCGACATGTCCCGCTGTCTGGAGTACCTTCCCGAAAGACCGGCGATATAGTACGATCAATATTGTCGGCAACTCGAACCCGTGTTCATTTGTGGAGCCTGCGTTTCATGAAATACGCTTTCCAAGGTCATGAGATCAGCATCACTGCCGAGGACATCCTGTCGATCTACCATTTAATCACCAAGTGGAAACGCAGCGAGTATCTCCATTACGATGTTGAAGCGGTCAAGGCTGCGTACAAGGACTCTTCGATTTGCTGGTTAGCGAAGAAGACTCCGAAAGGGTCCGTCGATACGCCTTACGAGTTGGTTGTCGACTATCGCGGGCGCCCAGAAGATCATTCGTGGGGCACGGTATCTTTTGCGGATGAGTATCACTTCCCGAGTGACTTGGAGTTTCACAGAAAGGAGATGATTCGCCGCTTCGAGAAAAAGGGAAAGCTCCACAAGGGCAATAATCCGGCACCACGCGTCAGGAAGGTCGTCCTGCATGATGATGAGCCTCAATTCGAGCTGGAGGACGCGTATTATTATGATCAGGTCGGCACAAATCTAACAATGGACTGGCCCTTCGGCACGAACGTCGAAATCGGAGATGTCAGTTGCAGAAATGTCCGCGAATGGGACATGGTACAGGCTGGCGTGAAAGGCGGCGTTCTTCCGACGTTGGAACAATCGCGCCTGGCAAATACCCTGGGTATTGCGGTCGGCATATTCGCGACGACCGAAGCTGGAGAAAAGGCCGTCGTCGTCCGGAAAAGGGCGAAGAATGTCGCGGTCTACCCCAACATGTGGCACCTGCCCTTCAGCTTCGCGCTTACGTATGAAGCAAAGCGAGATGATAAGCTAAGTGAGTTCATCAACCCCGATCTTCATCACGAATTCGCAGCCGAGTTAGGCCTCGAGCGAAGTGATTTGAGCCCCTTGAGGCCTGTTGCTTTTTGTCGGGATCTGTGCCGTGGAGGGAAGCCGCAGTTTTTCTTCGATCTGGAGGCACGCCTTTCTACCGAAGAGCTCAGGAGGAAACTATCAAGGGCAACGCCTGAATACGTCGGAAGTCCCCAATTCGTGGCAGTAGGGGGTTTTGCGAAGCAGCCGGAGGAGAAATGGTCGCCCGAGCTGGCGGCCTGGTTTCTTCTCCACTCGCCCGACTCCGCTACATAAATCCGACTTCGTAAGAGACCTCCACGAATACCTGCACCTTCAGCGCGAGCGTAAGGCGCAACGTTACAAGCAACGCACGGCAGGTCGTTGGTCCCTCGAAGGCGGAGCGTTGACCTGCCATAGAGCGCGCTACTGGCAAAGGACAAGAGCCCCGCGCGTCATTGCGCGGGGCTCTGTTACGGCGCACTGCCATCGGTCAACCGAACGACAGCGAGAACGCACCGGTCGTCAGCCGGCGTTTGTCGCCACTTTCGTACCATCGAGTGCCTTCTCAAACCGCGCGAGGGCCTCATTCATGTCATCGACGCCGGCGCCACCGGAGAGTTCGATCGCCTTCTTCTGCAGTTCGATGGCCTTTTCCACGTCACCGGTCTCGAACGTCGCCCGTGCCAGCGTGTCGACATACATCCAGTTCTTATGCTTGGTCAGCTTGTTTGAACGCTTCGAGAGATTGAGCGCGAATTCGTTGTACGCGCCCTCATACTTGTCTTCGGTCACCAGGCGCCAGGCGATGGTGTTAAGTTCGTTCGCATTGTCCTGGAGGTGCTCGTAGAGCGTCTCACCCCATGCCAGCGCGGCGTCACGGTCCTTGGCACCGACGGCCAACACGCGGAACTTCTTCCACATCATGTCGGGGCCGGCGTGACACCCTGCGAGTTGGTCGTCGATCAGGCGAACCGCTTCATCCCACTTCTTGCCCTTGATGGCTTTGGCCAGATGGCCCCGGGCTTGCTCCTGCGCCCTCTCCTCCTGGAGCTTCATGGCGATCAGCGGTCCGACGTTGGGCAGACCGCTCACTTCGGCGGACAGGCGGAACGCGCCGTCGGATTGTTCCACGACAAACGCCACGACCGTGTCGGTCATCGTTTCGATGATCGGCTCGGCCTCGCGTAACTCAGCCTCGGACATGAACTGCTTGGCGATCTGCATGCAGCGACCGGGATGGGCGAAGACGGCTTTGACAGTAGCCTCACTCAATCGAGCCAGCCGATCGGCGTAGACCTCATCCGTCAGCACGGACTTCCCCGACTGCTTGGCAGACAGCGAACGCGCTAGCGCCGATCGACTCGTGGCAATCAGTGCGTCGTTGCCGCTCGTGGCGAAGTAGAGCGTCACATGCTCCGGTAGATTATACTTGTAGGCCGTCACACCCTCGATTTCCTCGGTCGTGCCCTGCACCGCGCCCGCACCACTGGCGATGGAGGCGACGCCCAGAATCTGCGTCCATAGAGCGCGCGTCTTGCCCGGGTCATTCACCGTGAGGACGGCCGCCGCATCGGGTATGGGCGGTCCACCGGCGGCACGCGTACCGTCCGGCGGAAGCGCAAAAAGGGCCAGGCTGGTGATGTTCGCAAATATCTCGCGACCGAAGTCCATCGCGGTCACCACGGGTGGCCCGTCGCCGCCGGTGGCAGGCGAGAAGCGCGAAGGCGCCTCGTTCAATGCACCGATGACGAACGCCGCCGCCCCCGCGGGCACGCTCTTCAGGGTGTCGCGGTGGATTGCCGGCATGCGAAGGAGGTTGAAGACCAGGTTATGATGCCCTTCGGCCAGTCGCAGATTGAGGTCGAAAAACACGCCGTCGTCGCGGACACCGAATCGACCCGAAAGCGATTGCAGGCTCTTGGGATCGAGCAGGGTCTGGGCCATCGCAATCTCGGGATTATTCTGACCGGCGCCGACCAACATCCCCGTGATCATGGGCATGAGCGGCTTGGCATTGACGCAGAAGAACACGAGCGACTCATCCCGCCCCGCAAGGACGCCGGCCAGATCCTCGTTGGTCGCCAGCGAATCGCGGACTTCGCCGTCGAGTCGCTGGATGACCTGCTCGATGTGGGATCGTTCGGGACTGGCGACAATCAGTCGTGACGTAAGGGTCACGAAAACCTCCTCTTCGACGTGAAACGTGGGGAAACCGCCGATCGGCTCGACAGGATTGCCGCCGGCGGGCAAAGCGGTCTCGATGAGCCCGCGAATGACGCCCACGTCACCGGGATGGAAGATGGCCACGCCCATCGGCTCCTGCCGCACCGGGTCGAAGCCGGTGACTGCCACGGCCGCCCCGCGAATGCCCAGCGCCGCCTCGACCAGTTCCGGACTTATCGCCAGATGCTGCGCCCCGGCTTGGATTGGGTCTTCACCGGACCGGAGCAGTCCCAGACTTTTCAGCAAAGTCTCCACCTTCGCACCGGGTCGATTCAACTCGACGTACGCAAGGGTGCTGCTGGGGACCAGGGTCGCGAAGTCGGCGCTTTTGAGTTCTTCCTTGACGCGTACAAGGCGTGCCTTGGCCTTCGTGCGTACGTCCTTGGCGGCACGCTGGTCGGCCACCACCTCGCTGTAGAGGTCGGCCGCGCCGGCGTAGTCGCCGTCCTCATTTTCCAGGTAGTAGCCGCGGTGGAATTTGCCCTCGGCCGACTGCCCCAGTGCGCTGCCGGCAATCAGCAGCGTCAGGACCGTACCGGCCGCCAGACACCAGAAAGATCGATTCTCACTGAACATGGTGGAGTCTCCCATCGAAAAAGAAGTTGGCGCGGTCGTCTCGTCAATCGGCCGGCTTGCGACATTCCTGCACAATCCCACCGACGCCACTGGACGGAGCGCGGATCAGTTTCCTCGCCTGGAGATTCGCCGGTGCGTGTGCGATATTTGCAAAATTGCCGGAAAACAGGGGTGTCGGGAGGAAGCGACGGAGCGACGGAGCGACGAAGCGACGAAGCGACGGAGGAAAGGAGATACAGTACCGCGATAATCACGGAGCGGCCACGTACCGCAGGCATCCTTGCCTGCATCTATAGCGACGCATCCCGTACCGCAGGCATCCTT
>Ga0055451_10000808_pt1 | contig 12678 bp, 7 predicted proteins | sample China_Galinas_PW_3_FD_57745 | JGI IMG/M metagenome (GOLD analysis project Ga0055451, IMG submission 57745) | Wetland microbial communities from San Francisco Bay, California, USA, that impact long-term carbon sequestration - China_Galinas_PWB_D2 | ecosystem: Environmental > Aquatic > Marine >... | reverse complement strand
CGCGCGATTGGCTGCAGCGCCGGCTCGAGCGCGAGGATCGTCTCGAGGTAGTGCGTGTCGATCGGCGGAACTTGCTCGGCGCCGGCCTTGGCCACCCACGGAGAGATCAGCTTGCGCGTCGCGAGGCTCGAGAGCGTCGGGATCCACGCGTCGGCCAGGAACCGCGTGTGCTCATTGCGAATCGCGACCGTGCTCCAGCCATAGTGCGTCAGCTGCGGAACGATGCGTGGATAGTTCGACGGCAGGTGCCACCAGTGGTGCTGGCCGAACGCTTCGGACAGCATGTACGCGTCCTCGGTCGCCAGCAGCCTCAGCACCATGAGCCAGGTCGGCACCTGGTCGTAGACCGACGTTCGGAACTCGCGAGGGAAGTTCTTGCGAACGTTGTCTTCGGCCGGGATCCGCCGCGCGTTGCTGACGAACAACGCCTCGGTCGCCTCCTGGGACCACGCCGGCCGCGGGCCGTTGGTGTTCCGGCGAGGGTCGAATCCCGAGCAGACCTGGTTGAGGCGCGCGAGCAGCTCCGCGAGCGAGTAGCTGCCCGTATCGGTGCCCTTCTTCTTGTCGCTGTCCCCTTGGTGACTGTCGCCAGCCCCGTTGAACTGGTCGTCCCCGGCATTGCCGGTGTTCGGGTAGGGCGGGCAGAAGCCCCCCCAACCGGCCTTGCTGATGCCCGAGTTCTCGTCGCTGACGAGGAACGCGCCGTCCTCGCTGACGCTGCCGGTCGCGACGATCTTGAACTCCTCCGCGTCGTGATCGAACGACAGGAAGTAGCAGATTCCGCCCGGGGACAGACCGACCATGTTCGGCATCACGATCTGCACGGGAGGATCGAACGTCGACCCGGCCGGCTGCAGCGTCCACGCGAACGGCGGTGATGCGCCGTTGGGCATCGGCATCGGGATCTCGTCGAAGTGGACCTGATTGACCGAGACGAGCACGCCGGGTGAACCGACCTTCTTGCCGCCGATGCTCATCGATCCTTTCTTGACCAGGAACCGCAGCCCCTCGATGCCCGCACACGTGAGCTCGACGTCCTTGCTGTTGTCGACCAGCTTGAAGTTTCCCTGCTCGAGCGGTGGGATCCGGATCGGGCCCGACAGCGAGTTCGCTGCGTTGGCGACGAGGACCGGGTGATACATCATGTCGGGGAACGTGCCGAGCGGGATCTTCTTGCCGCCTAGCTTGGTCGCCATCGACGCTTCGACGTGGAGGACCGCCGCACCGGTCTCGGCAATGTTCGGGATCGCAAACCGGCCTTCGTCGTCAGTCACGACCTGAGGCAACGGCTTCGCGCTCACGGTCATCCGAATCGGACACGCTCCGATCGCATGACCCGAGTTGTCGAGAACCTGGCCCGAGAAGCTCGTCGCCTGTGTGCCGCGTTCGAGCGCGGTCACGACGAACACGGCCGGAAGCCTCGGGTTGCCGGGGAAGTCGGCCTCGACGACTTGTATTCCGGGCTCCGGGCCGAGTTGGAACTCGACTTCGGCATGACCCGTCACGCTGGTCTTGACCTTGGCTGTCGGTGCGCCGTTGACCTTTCCGGATCCGCGCGTGACCGCGAACGTCACGTCGACGCCGGCGACGCCGTTGCAGGTATCGTTGACCCACGCGCGAAGCGGCTCGGGAGCGACCGTCGCGGCACCGGCGACCTGGTTGTTGCCCGTGCCGACGTTGATCTTGATCGGCGGCTTGGCTGCCGCCGAGGCACAGAACAGGACCGTCCCCGTGAAACCACGCGCATACGCGCTGACGCGGTTGTTGCCGCAGCCCGCATCGGTGCCGAGCGTCCACAGCGCGGAAGCCAGACCGGCCTTGTCGGTCCGGACCTGAGCCATGCGCGCACCGGCCCCGCCCAGGGGCGGCGAGAGCTTGCCGTCGCTGCGAACGACCTCGAATGTCACGACCTTGCCGGCGAACGGCTTGCCCTTGGCATCGAGCAGGCGGACGACGATCGGAGCCGGCAACCGCTGTTGGATCCGGCCCTTCTGCGCGTCGCCCGACACGATCTCGATCTTGGGCGTGCCCGGCGGCGTCGGTTCGTACTTGACAGTGACCGACTTCGTGACCTTGTTGCCGAACACGTCGGCTCCGACGACTTTCAGCTGCGTCGTGTTCGGTGGTGCGTTGAGCGGGATCTTGGCCGCAAAGAACGTCCCGTTGGTTCCGAGCCCAGGGTCGACCTCGGCCTTGATGCTGTTCACGGTGACCGTGAGTCCCTTGAACCCGCTCAGACGATCACCGATGCGCCCGAACACCGGGATGCTCTGCACGGTCGGCTTCTCGCCGTTCTTCGGGCCGTCGATGAACAGCTCGGGAGCTTCGTTGTCGCGCGTGACGACAGCGACCGCCACCGCACTACGGAGTCCGTCGAACAGCGCCGTGAACTGGAACTTGTTGACGAAGTTCGAGATCAAGGGAAGCTTCGCGGAGAACCGCTCGTTCCGGACGGGGAAGCGCAGGACGCCCTTGGTCGTCGACACCTCGATGGTTTGCGCCGTCTTCGCCGACCCGGTGATGGTGACGTCGGCCGAAGCTGTGAGCCGTGTGTAGGGATCGAGCTCGGGTGTGTGTGGCGCCGGGGTCGCGACCGGGGTCGTCGCTTGCAGCGTCTGGGTGGATTGGAGCGACTGCGCGGGGACATGCGCGCCCGAGGCACACAGGGCGAGGAACGACAGGCCGAGCCCTGCCGGGACGTGGGGGATGCACGAGACGAGACCACGGTGCATGAGAGCCTCCCGCAGCAAGAAGAGGAGTCGCCGAGGTGGGTTCGTCCGGCCACAACAACACGCGGCAAGGGCAGATCCGGCGTCGAGCTCTCCCTGATCGAACGTCGTTCGTCCGGTCTTGGCAGTGGTCGTGCCGGGTGACGCGAGTTGCTGGGGGCGGAGACAGAGATCGAGGACGACGTAGTGGACGATAGCTCCGCCATCGTGGCTGACAAGGCCCCCCGCGGCTGCGAGCAAGACGCGACGGGCGCCGTCGCTACAGCTGTCTTCTTCGCTCGTAGTAGCCCACGACGACCGGGGTCCAGGCCGCGACCGAGGCCGCGAACACGGGCGCGGCCAGTAACCGCGCGAGCGGTGCAACGTTGGCGTTCAAGGCAGGTCCGTACATCCAGAACACGACGAGCGACGCGAACAACACCGAGCTGCCGGCCAACCGGGATCGCGCGGTGAGCCGCAGTCCTTCCCGCCACGCCAGAAGCAGGATCCCTGGCAGAGACGCCCAGGCGAACACCATCTCGGTGCTCGTGCTCGGCGGAACCAGCGGCCGCAAGTCGTCGTTGATCGGGTCGCCGCCCGCGAGCTGGTAGACCTCGACGAACAGCGTCAGGACCACGAACCAGCAGACCGCCCACGGCAGCGTCCGGCGAATGAACGACCACGGATGCGTCATGAACCGTTCGGCCGGATAGCGGTCACGCACTCGGAAGTGGGCAATCGTCGCGCTCAGGAATGCGAGCAAGAACAGAAAGCTCGGAATCAACGCGACCCAGACCATCTCGGGTTCCGCCGTCGCGGCAAGCCCGATCGCGAGTCCACATCCGAGCGTCGCGATGACGCGCGGTAGCCACGCAGCTGGACTCCTGCGCCGCACGATGATCGTCGGCAACGCCATGCCCTGCAGGAACGCGAGCGCCAGCAGCACGAACGCTGCCGCCGGCAGCCACGGGGTCATCAGCGCCCCGAGCCCTTGCAGAATTGGATGGCACACGAGCGCCACGAGCGCGATCGCGCCGGCGACAGGGCTGATGCCGCCGCCGACGAGGACCGCGACCGCGATCCCGATCATCAACCACGCCATGGCTACCGACAGACGCGCCCGTGTCGGTGACTCGCGAGGGGCCAGAAACCACGAGTACCACGCCCGTGCGAGCCCGGGCGATTCGCGGTAGGCGGGCGCCGGCTCGATGATGCGGGTCTGGATGTAGTGCTCCTCGACACGGGTGTTGGCCCCCGGACGCGGGCCGCTGAACGCGATCAGCGGAGCCAGCGAGACCAGGACGAGCCAGGCCCACAGTTCGAGCAGGAGTCGCCGCAACGCGATCGCTCAGTCTCTTACACGAGCAACGCAGTCGATCTCGACGCGGACACCCTTGGGAAGCCCGGCGACCTCGACGGCCGCGCGCGCCGGCGGAGCTTCGGCAAAACGCGCGCCGTACACCTCGTTGACGGTCGCGAAGTCCGCCATGTCCGCGAGGTAGATCGTCGTCTTGACGACCGACGAGAAGTCGGCGCCGGCCTCGGCCAGGACGGCGCCGAGATTGTCGAGCACTCGCTCGGTCTCGGTCGCAACGTCGCCGTGGACGAGCTCGCCGGTCGCGGGATCGAGGGCGATCTGACCCGAACACCACAGCCAACCGTCTTGGACGACCGCCTGGCTGTAGGGTCCGATCGCGGCAGGAGCGTTGGAGGTGGCGATGACGCGTCGTTCCGTGGAACTCATGGACCTTCCTACTTCGAGAACTTCTTCTGGAGCGCACAGATGACGGTCTTGGGCAACCACTTGGAGACGTCGCCCCCGTGCATCGCAATCTCCTTGATCAGGGTCGAAGACGTCGAGCTGTACTGGAGGCTCGGCGCCATGAACACGGTGTCGACCTCAGGGTTCATCTGACGGTTCGTGAACGCCATCTGCTTCTCGAACTCGAGGTCCGCGGCGTTACGGACGCCGCGCAGGATGAGCTTGAGTCCGCGCCGCCGGCAGTAGTCGACGACCAGGCCGTCGAACGAGGTCAACTCGACGGCCTGCGCCAAGGCGCCGGTCGGGTCGAGCTCGCCGAGGCTGGCTTCGAGCAGCGCGATCCGCTCGGACACCGAGAAGATCGTCTGCTTCGTCGAGTTGTCCGCGACGGCGACCTCGATTCGCCCGAACGCGACCACTCCCCGCTGGATCAGGTCGAGGTGTCCGAGCGTCGGCGGGTCGAAGCTACCTGGATACAAGACCGTGGACATGGCCAGCCATCGTAGCGTGGCACGATCGAAACATCTCCGGCGTTCCCGCGACTCCAACGGGCATGTCGAACTCGACGACTCCTCCGATCGTGCGTATCGCGCTGCTTGCCGTGCTCGGCCACTGGCTCGGGACCAGCGGCGGGCTGCTCGTGCAGGCTCTCGGACTCGCGGGCTGGCTCGTCGTCGAGAAGCTCGACGAGGCCGCCGCCTGGCGCACGGCGCCCCTGCTCGTCGCGGCACTGCTCGTCGTGCCCGGAGCCCGGCCCGAGACCATCCGCGAGCAGGACGGGCTCTACCGGTTTGTCGGAGTCGTGACCTCCGAGCCTGTGACGAGCGGGTTCGGCACGATGCGCGCGAGGTTGCGCTTGGACTCGGGCGTGGCCGTAACGCTGCGAATCGCGGAGCGTGCATCTCCACCGGGAGAAGGCGATCGCATCGCCGGAGTCGGCTGGCTCCGGCACCCGCGAACCCCCGGCCACCGCCCGAGCCTCGACTGCGACGGCGAGCTGCTCGACGTGCGCCCGCCTGCGTTTCCCGGTCCGGGTCCGCGCCGGGCGATCCTCGCGTGGATCGAGTCGAAGTTCGGCGACCTGCTGTCGCCACGTGTCGCTCCTCTCGTTCTGCGCCTGCTGATCGGGCGCGGGCGCGAGCTCGACGAGTCCGCGGTGCTCGGGCATCGCGAGCTCGGACTCGCGCACCTGCTCGCGGTGAGCGGACTGCACACCGTGTTCCTCGCGGGCGTGATCGAGCTGGTGCTGCTCGGGTTCGTGCGCCGTCGCGGCCGCGGGTTCGTGCCGCTCGCAGTCGCCCTGTGTGGCTACGCGTGGCTCGCCGGATTTCGCCCTCCGGTGACCCGCGCGGTCATCGGCATCCTGCTGTGGCGCTGGACTCGCGAACGTGGCCATCGGTTCAGCGTCGCGTCCGCGCTCGCGCTCGCGGGCCTCGTGACCCTGCTGTGGTTTCCCGAGGACTTCGGTTCCGTCGGGTTCCGGCTGTCCTACTCGGCAACGGCGGCGCTCGCGTGGCTGACACCGAGGCGCACGGCGACCGGCAGTCGCAGCGACTGGCTGTCGCTGTGCATGTGGGCATCGGCATGCGCGCAGCTCGCGACGGCTGCGTGGGCGTTCGAGTACTTCGGCTACGTGAGCCCTTGGGGAGTGGTCCTGACCCCCCTCGCGCTTCCGATCGTCCTCGGACTGCTCGCCTCGGGGCTCGGGCTGCTCGCCTGCGCGCTGCTCGTGCCACCGTTGGCGGGACCACTCGGCCACGTCGTCGACGCGGTCGGCGGCGGCTACCTCGATGTGCTCGAGCAACTGCGGGGCCTGCCGCTCACGCCGCTGCATGCTCTCGGTCAGCCGCCTCCCGGCCTTGCGCCGCACGTGCTCGTGCTCGGGTTCGGGCTGGCCGCGGTAGCCGGGTCTCGCAGGACATTCGTGTGGACGTGCATCGCCGGGATCGCGCTGTTCCTCCTACCGTGGCCCGCTCGCGGACCGCGTGAGTTCCGGATGTTCGCGGTCGGCGATGGACTGTGCACGCTGTTCTCTCTTGGCGAACAGACGGTCGTGTTCGACTGTGGAGATGCGGCACGCGGACGGATCGCGGTGGCCAGGCTCGTCGGCGCGTTGCGTGACCGAGGACACACCCGCGTCGACCACTTGATCCTGTCCCACGGCGACAGCGACCATGTTGACGGATTGGAGCGACTGTGCCTGGCATTCCCGATCGGCACGGCGTGGCTGCCCGAGTCGCCCAAGACCGCCCGCGCACAACGGATCCTGCACCGTAACGGGGTCACGACGCGGATCCTTCCACCCGGAAGCTTCGAGCAGATCGTGCCGGGATACGATCTGGCTCACCCGCTTCCCGATGCCGATCTCGCCGGCAGCAACGACGGCGGCCTCGTGCTTCGTGCGCGCTTCGCCCGAGGTCCGACGATCGTCGTCATGGGCGATCAGGAAGACGCAGGGATCGAAGCCGCCCTCGCCTGGCTCGCGTCCGGCAACGCGATCGACGTGCTCGTACTCCCCCATCACGGCAAGCCGGCCACGTTGCTCGCGACTCTCGTGGGTCGGCTCGCACCGGACCAATGCCTCGCCTCGACGAGCTCGCTCGAGGTCGGCGGCGAGCTCCCCCACGGGCGCCGGGCGTGGACGACCGGAGCCTGCGGCGACCTCGCGATCGTCGAACGCGACGACGGCTTCGTGCTCAGCGGATCTCGCGGACTCGGGCTCGGGCGCTGACGTCGAAAAAGCGTCCCCGAGACGCTTTTTCGACTCACCGCGTCCAGTTCTGATCGATGAACGCGAGCGCTGCGACGACGTCGCTTCCGACGTCCGGGTCCTGCTTGTTCTGGACCAGGAACGCGCGCAGCTGCTTCGGGAAGCCACGGTCCATCGAGAGGGCGCCGCCTTCTCGAATCATGAACAGCGCGGCCTTCTTGTCTTCCGACGACCAATTGCTCCACTGGCGTTGGAACCGCTCGGCGAACGCCTTGCCCCACCCGTCTTCGAGCAACCAACCCTCGACCTCGCCGATGTCTTCGCAGCGGAAGTAGCGCGACAGATCGACCTCGTGCGCCGTGAGGCACTTCTCGAGTTTCGCGGGCTCGGACAGGATCGTGTCGAGCAGCATCGCCCAGGTGGCTGCGTTCTCGCGGTGGTGCTCGAAGATCCGCGCCCACTCGCAATCGACCTCGTTCGAATCGAGCTCGATCACGCGGCGGATGCGAGCGGCTGTCCACGGGATCTGCATCGGCACGCCGTTGCGCAGGAGCCCTTCCCACATGGGCTCGATCAGCTGGCGGTGGACCTTGGAGCGTGCGATGAGGTCGAGCATCGCGTCGAGCGTGTCGCCGTCGCCGGCACGCAGCAGGCGTGCGGCGTTGCTGACCCCGACCCGCGTCGCCTCCCAACGGTGACGGTTGAGGCTCCACGCGAGCCAGTCGGCCGCGGTCGCCCCCCGCCATCCGTTCTCGGTAACCACCCGCTCGATGAGATACCGGATGCGGATCGGGGCAGCGGCTTCGTCGCCGAGCCGGATCAGTCGCGCATGGACGTCTTCGTCACGAACTGCGTGCAGGCCCTCGATCAGGGCGTAGGTCGCTTGTTCGTATTCGATCGCCATGACGCCCCCGACGTCCTGGCGTAGGAGATCGAGCACGGCCGACGGACCGCTCGCCGCGGCGAGCAGCGTACGTGCCATCGCGTCTCCGCGCTTCTTGCACGCACGCTCGAGCGTCTCGCGATCCTCCCGCCTGAGGTCGAAGATCGTTGCCCACACGCGGGCGTCGCCGGCCCAATCTTCCCCTCCCAAGAGAATTCCGACGGGCGGCAGTGATCCGAGCTGGAGCACCAGGCGGGCCGCGCGCTCGGCCAGCTGCGAATTGCCGGAGATCCATCCGGCCTTCGCCAGCTCTCGCAGGGCCGGCACCGCGCCGACACCGTAGCCGAGGATCTGCTGCTGCAGCTTCTTGCGGTCCTCGTTCGTCTTCTTGTCGCGATCGGACGGCAGGGCGCCGAACCGGTTGACGAGCTCGAGGATCTTTGTCTGGACTTCGGGCGTGAACAGATAACGCCGGTACCAGTCAGTGTAGTTCTTGCGCAGGTCGACCTGAGCCCATTCCGCCTGCCGGCGCTTGGCATCGGCGACGATCTCGGTCTCTCCGCTGAACTCGTCGAACAGCCTGGCGAGCAGCTGCTCCGCTTCGGCGTGCCTGTCCATCCGGTGCTGAATGATCGCTGCCTCGAGCAGCGACAGTGCCTTGGGCTTCGCGGGGCCGTCGAGCTCCAACGCGTGCAGGTACTGGCGCAAGGCCTGCTCGAGGTCGCCCTTGGCGTGTTCGAGCCACCACGCCTTGCGGTAGCAGGCTTCGGCGTTCTTGGGTTCGACCGAGCCCGAGGCCTGAGCAGGCGCGAGCGGGCACAGCAAGAGCAGGATCGCAAACGTTCTCATGGCGAAGGATCTCCTTTCGATGGAGTCCAGCGTGTCCGGTCTGGGGCCGAGGGATGTCAGGACCGTGCGAGGCATTCGTTAGAAGCCGGCTAGCGTTCGAACCGATAGCCGACTCGGTGAACCGTGATGATGTGGCGGGGGTTCTCCGGATCCGGCTCGATCTTCTTGCGCAGCGACAGGATGTGGTAGTCGACCGTGCGCGTCGTCGGAAACTTGTCATAGCCCCACACGCGGTCGAGCAGCTCGTTGCGGCTGATCGCACGGTCGCTGTTGCGCACCAGATAGAGCAGGAGATCGAACTCGAGCTTCGTGACGGCTACCTGCTTGCGGCCTCGCGAGAGCGTCCGGGCGCCGACGTCGAGGACGTGATCGCCGAACCCGATCTGCGAGCGCTCCTCGGTTCGCGCGCCGCCGCTACGGCCGAGCACCGCGCGGATTCGGGCCACGAGCTCGCGCAGGTGGAACGGCTTGGTCACGTAATCGTCGGCGCCGCCTTCGAGACCTTCGATCCGGTGCACCGCTTCGCCCTTGGCGCTCAGCACGATGACCGGCGTCGTCATTCCCTGCGTGCGTAGGACCTGCAGGACCTGCAGGCCGTCGCCGTCGGGGAGCTTGCGATCGAGGATGACGAGGTCGGGCTGCTCGTAGAGACAGCGTTCGGCCTCGCACACGGTCTCGGCACAGGACACCTCCCAGCCCTCGCGTTGGAAGTGATCGCGGAGTCCCTCGCGGATCGGCCTCTCGTCCTCGACGACCAGGATGCGTGCTGCGTCGCTCACTCGACACCTCGGGTTGGAGCGTTGTCTGGAATCGGGGGCAGGCTGAGGCGGAACACCGTCTCGTCGCCATTGTCGCTGACTTCGAGGTCTCCGGCCATCGCACGGGCGAGCTCGCGGGACAGGGCGAGACCGATTCCGGCACCGGCCTTGTGCTCGGCGTCCCGGCCACGCTCGAACCGCTGGAAGACGCGCTCGCGGTCGCCGGCGTCGACCCCGGGGCCGTTGTCACGGACTTCGAGCGCGGGCCCGGGCAGCGCGAGGATCCGGATTCGCGGCCCACCGCCGTTGCGCGGCGGACGCCCGTGGCGCCAGGCGTTCTGCATCAGGTTGGCGAGGATTCGGGTCAGCGCGATCGGGTCGGCATAGGCCACGACGTCGGCGCCTGCGTGCGGCTCCAGTGCCACTCCTTCGCGGTGCGCGAGCGGTTCCCAGGCGTTGGCCGTCGCGCGCACGGCGGCCGAAAGATCGACGGGGGCGGGCTCGAGCCTCCGCTGGCCGCGCTCCAAGGCGGCGAAGTCGAGCAGGTCGTCGACGAGCGAGGACAGCCGCGCACTCTCGGCTTCGACGACTCGCGAATACGACTCGCGAGTCCCGGCGTCGATCGCATCCTGCGCGAGCATCTCGGCGTGCAGCCGGATGCTCGTCAGCGGGGTCTTGAGCTCGTGCGAGACGTTGGCGATGAACTCTTCGCGCAGGCGTCTTGCCGCATGCTCGCGCGTCAACGCACGGCGGACCAGGAACAGCCCGGTCAGCAGCACGAGGATCAGGGCGACGATTCCTACGATCGTCATCGACCTTCGTGACTGCATCGTGCGGGTGAGGTCGGCGAGCGCCGAGTTGTCAATCGTCAGGAGCGCCGGTGCGCCGAGCACTTGCATCTGGATCGCGGTCACGCTGTCGGGCCAGTCCGAGGTCGTGGGCTCGGCGAGCGCAAGCTTGCACCCGTCGGCTTCGGTCGGGCCGAGCACCTCGCGCAGGCACGCAGCATGCGCGAGCGCGACCTCGAGCACGGCACCGCCAGCGATCGCGCTACGAGTGACGACGAAACCTTCCGGGGCCGTCTCGAAGGCCTGCTCGGCCGCGGACAGCTCGGGGTCGGGATCTCCGAGGCCGCATTGCTCGCGCCATTGGGCGCGCGACGCGGCACCGGCCGGGACTTCGAGCAGCCGTCCCGCGCGAGCGAGGCGCCGGACCCAAGCCTTGCCCACGTCGTCGCCGAGCATTGCCTCGATGACGGCAGGCCCCGCGGCGACCGCTTCGTCGACCGGTAGCACGGCGATTCGGCTTCGGACCCGAGCCGCGCTCGACGTGTCCCCTCCCCTCTCGAACGCGGCAACGGCATGCGCATAGGCCAAGGCCTGCAAGCGGTCGGCGGCGAGTTCGTCGCCAAGTCGCTGCATCGTCCGCGCGGCGCGAAGCGGTTGCTCCAACGCGAACTCGAGCCGATCCGCGTCGAGGCGCCGAATCGCGAACTCGTTCCACTCGCGCAGCGACTCGAGATCCGGTCGCGGCCCAGGGCTGCGCGGTAGAAGCGCCGAGCCACCCGGGGCCAAGACGCGAAGCACGGCCCTTGGCGGAAGCTCGCCACGCGCTTTCGCCAACGCTTCGCTCGGCGGCAGCACTGGCAGACTCTCGCGCAGTAGGCCGGCCGCGCGCGCGGATGCGGATTCGAGCCGGCTCCGCAGCATTCGCTCGCGTCCCGGGATCTCGCGCCGTACGCGATCGGCCGCTGCCAGCGACTGTTTCCGCGCAAGCTCGCGCGCCTGACCTTCGAACGAACCGGTCGAGCGCAGCCCGATCCAAGCGAGGATCATGCTCGGCACGAGGACCGCGACCACGAAGACAGCCGTGAAGGGACCGAGGGACCGCACACCTTCAGGATGCCCGGGCGCCGCAGGGAGTTGTAAGAACCGTGCTAGAGATGTTCACGGGTGGCCCCGCCGGAGTCGGACGGGGATACTGCGGGGCTCCTTCTGCTTTCGAAAGGATCCCGCATGCTCCTGTCTCGCCTCGTCGCGCCGCTCCTCGTCCTCACGCTCTTCCTGCCCGAATCGACAGCACAGGGCACGGTCAAGGTCTTCATCCTCGCCGGACAATCGAACATGGAGGGCAAGGCCAAGAACTCGCTACTCGAGCATCAGGCGACCGACGAGAAGACCGCCAAGCTGTTCGCCCACCTGCGCAAGGACGGCAAGTGGATCGTTCGCGACGATGCGTTCATCAAGTTCCTCGGCCGCAGGGGCAAGCTGACGATCGGCTACGGCTCCCGCGACCGGACCGGAGCGGAGCTCGAGTTCGGCTGGGTGATGGCCGACCACTTCGAGGAGCCGGTGCTTCTGATCAAGACCGCCTATGGCGGACATTCGCTGGCAAAGCTGTTCCGCTCCCCGTCCGCCGGCCTTCCCGCGGAAGCCTCGCTGAAGAAGGAGCTCGAGAACCGCACCAAGCGGGTCGAGAACCAGAACCAGAAGCGCAAGAAGAACCGGCGGGGCGAGCTCGCTCCGCTACCGACGATGGCCGACATCAAGCGCGAGTACGGAAGCTCGTACCGCAACATGCTCGCGGAGGTGAAGTCCGTCTTCGCTGATTATGAGACGTTGTTCCCCGAGCTCCTTGGCAAGAAGCTCGAGTTGACCGGCTTCGTGTGGTTCCAGGGCTGGAACGATCAGTACAAGGGCTTCGAGAAGGAGTACGCGTCGAACATGAAGCACTTCATCAACGACGTGCGCAAGGACCTGAACGCGCCGAAGCTGCCGTTCGTGATCGGCGTCATGGGCCAGAACGGCTCGAAGCCGGCCAAGGGCGCAATGAAGGTGATCCAGGACGCGCAGCTCGCGATGCAGGACGTGCCCGAGTTCCGCGACAACGTTCGCGCCGTGCGCACGGACGTGCTCGTCGACAAGGCCGCCGAGAAGCTGTACCCGACCTGGCGCAAGAACGTCGAGGAGTGGGAACGAACCGGCTCCGACTTCAGCTACCACTACATG
>Ga0055451_10000806_pt1 | contig 12691 bp, 11 predicted proteins | sample China_Galinas_PW_3_FD_57745 | JGI IMG/M metagenome (GOLD analysis project Ga0055451, IMG submission 57745) | Wetland microbial communities from San Francisco Bay, California, USA, that impact long-term carbon sequestration - China_Galinas_PWB_D2 | ecosystem: Environmental > Aquatic > Marine >... | reverse complement strand
CGGGTGGTGTTAATAACCGAGGATGAGGAGGTAAACTTCTATTACCTTAAAACCCTTCTTCAAAGGGCCAATGCTACAGTAATCAGGGCAAAAAACGGGAAAGAAGCAGTAGATATTATTTCTGAACACAAAGGTGGAATTGATCTGATCCTGATGGACCTCAATATGCCTGTGATGGACGGGTATGAGGCCATGCGTATTATCAAATCCATCCATCCATCCATACCTATTATTGCACAGACTGCATATACCATGAATAACGACCGTAACCGGTGCCTGAAAGCGGGGTTTAATGACTATATCGCCAAACCAATAAACCGTTTAGCCCTTTACAGAATGGTCAATGAAAATCTTTCATGAGGGCAGTCATACAAAGAGTTACGGATGCTTCTGTTACTATTAACCGGCGGGACAGGAAGCAGATTGGTCCCGGATTGGTTATTCTGATTGGTATTGAGAAATCCGATAGCCTGTCCGATATCGATTGGTTAAGCGGAAAAATTGGTCGAATCAGGATTTTTAATGATGCAGACGGGATCATGAATCTTTCAGTGAAGGAGGTGAGCGGAGATATAATGATCATTAGCCAATTTACCCTTCATGCCAGCACCAGGAAGGGAAACCGCCCCTCCTATATTAAGGCAGCACCACCGGATGTAGCGATCCCGCTTTACGAATCATTTATTGACACCATTCAAAAGGAAATGGGCAAATCCGTTGTTACCGGAGAATTCGGTGCCTATATGCAAGTGAACCTAACCAACGACGGTCCTGTTACTATCATAGTAGATACTAAAATCAGGGAATGATGACGTTAAAGGAAGCACAGGAAGCGGTTGACAGTTGGATCCATACCTATGGAATCCGTTATTTTAATGAACTGACCAATATGGCTATCCTTACCGAGGAGGTAGGAGAGGTGGCAAGAATCATTGCCCGTCGATTTGGAGAACAATCCAATGGATCTGCCAGTGCAGAAGCAGAGGACCTGGAAAATGAACTGTCAGATGTACTGTTTGTACTGATTTGCCTGGCTAACCAGACGGGTACAGATCTTGAGAAGGCATTCCAGAAAAACCTGCTGAAAAAAACTTCAAGGGATTTTGACCGCCACAGGCAAAATGATAAATTAAGGAACCCAAGATCCGGAACATGAAAATCCTATCAGATTTTAACACTTCGGTGGATCCTGATGAGGTAAAGCAACACCTTAAAAATGCTAAAGCCGCTATACCTCAAGGGGCAAATAAAGAGCTGTTGCAACAGATTTTCGGACTGATCGACCTGACCTCCCTGAGTGAGCAGGACAATATTGAAAATATTTCAATTCTGTGCGAAAAGGCAAACCACCTGGCGGATGCATATCCAGAAATGCCCGGGGTTGCAGCTATCTGCATCTACCCTGAACTTGTGGGCGTTGTGAAAGAAATCCTGGACAATCCATTAACCAGTATAGCTTCGGTCGGCGGTGGATTCCCTGCATCCCAGACCTTTACCAATATCAAGGTCATGGAGATTGAACAGGCGATCCAACAGGGTGCAGAAGAGATTGATATTGTAATGCCAGTAGGAAAATTCCTGATGGATGATCTTGAATATGCCGAATACGAGATCCATGTCATAAAACAGCGCTTGGGTTCTGTTCTCCTTAAAGTAATCCTTGAGACAGGAAGTTTGGAAAAGCTCTCCCTCATTCGTAAAGCATCCTTTCTGGCTATTGGTGCAGGAGCTGATTTTATCAAAACATCCACGGGTAAGATTTCACCCGGAGCAACACCAGAAGCAGTAATTGTGATGTGTTGCGCCATCAAAGACTACTATAACCGCACCGGGAAAAAAATAGGAATTAAACCGGCAGGAGGAATTTCTGATACGCAAACCGCACTGTTATATTATCATATTGTGAAAGAGATTCTGGGTGAAGCATGGCTCTCCCCTGAACGGTTCAGAATAGGTGCGAGCAGGCTTGCAAACCGTATTTTAGGTGAATTTTTTGACAAAGGGCATAATTTTAGTTACTTCTGACGATGATTGGTAAGAGGAATTACTTATATTTGTTTAGAAGATAAACGTTCTTACATATAAAATTATAGCGGTTCGATACTACAATTCCATTCTCATAGAGACGGGTTGAATTCCATGGCTTTTTTTCTTCAATATCGGACCGCTATTTTTTTATTTCATAAGGCGGTAATGAAGATAATCCAGCATCAGTGGAATGTCCTTCTGATTGATCCCGTTCGCAATCAGCAGTTCCCTGTCATCTTCCATGGTTTTTAAGAAGTCCTCCATTTCGAAATTCAGATCCCTGAGGGATTGAATATAGTGTTCGACAGCATCTTTTTTATTCCCCATAGCCCACTGAAGGTGTCCGTAATTGATATAATCGAAGTATCCCGGCTTCCCTTCAAATACCCTGGAAAAATATTTATTCGATTTATCAAACTCCCCCAAAGCAAAGTAGCACCACGCTATGGGCCTGAGTATATGCGGATTCCCCGGATTCAGGTATTCAATTTTAAAATAGTGCTTCAGGGCGGTATTAAAATCCCCCAGCTTCATCTGGCAGAATCCTATCAATGATTCAATAGTCTGGTCATCAGGCTGCAATATTGTTGCCTTCTCATACACCTTGAGTGCTTCCCTGTAATCTCCCAACTTGCGATAACAAATGCCCAGGTTCTTCAGGGTCCAGAGGTTCATATCCCCGGCCAGGCCGATCCTTTGATAGTGCATAACCGCACTTATAAAGTCCCCCATTTTTTGGTTGCAATAACCAGCCCTTTCAAGCAACTCCTGGTTGTCGCTCTGTTGTGAAAGTAACATCGTGAATATATCCAGAGCCTCCTCAAAATGGTCTTTTTCAAATAGAAACTCGGCAATATTCCTGATCGTTGAATCATTTTCAACAATTTGCTCAAAAAAGTAGGATCGGAATAGTTCCAGCTTTCCTTCGAATACATCCTCAAATTCATTCTTAAAAGGTGATATCTTAAAAAACCGGTATAGGTCCTGTATGTACTGGATAAATACTGTTCGCATGGTGAAATCACCTGTAGTGAGCTTTTCATCTTCGAGCAACTCCTGCATACCCTCTATTTCCATTAAAAATGCGTTGGACAGCATCTTTTTCTGTTCAACCGGCAAATAGCGCAGGTTGAATATAAAACTGTACTTGTCGCTGTTGCAGAGAAACGGTGTCTTTTTCAGGCCATCCACAAAAATATCAGGATCGAATTGGTCGTTCCTCGAATCATAGATCTCCTTCAAATCGGGATTCTCACTGTGAAAGGGAACCAACCAGTTGGTCAATTCATTAAAAAACGGGAACTGCTTCAGGTGCGCGAAGGTGGTCATATAGACATCGGCTCCTTCCATCTGTAACTTCATGAATTCATCCACCTTTCTGTATAGATCATCCGACTCACTGAACATTGACTCCCAGTCAGGATTCCTTCCCCCCTCCAACAGCTCGTCCCGGATGTCATCCATTTTCAGTTTATCTTCCAGTTTCGGCCTCAGTTTGGCCATCTCAGGCATCAGATCCTCCTGTAATTTCCTTCCAATTTCAAGAGTATCCCTGGTCCGGATCAGCTGCAGGGCTATTTTCTCCATATTCTGTTCCAGTTTCAGTTCCTCATTTAGAAGCTTTAACCTGTGAATGATATTGGGATAAAATTCCACCCTGTGGTCATATTGATATAACAGGATAACAATGGCCACAAGCGCCCGGGCCGAAACCTCCTGGTCCTCCTCTCCCGCAAAATCGATCAGCCGATGTACTTTATCCTCATCCCAGTACCTCAACCCTGAAAGCAATATAGCACTGATATAGAGCGCTTTTTCATGCCAGACAAATTCCTGGCAGGAAATAATGGCTGCCGACAGGCTGTTTTCAGCCTCATTATATTTATTACTTAACCAGAGATGTTTGAATATCTCCGAGGATAATTTTCGGCGACGTTCATCATCTGCATCAGGAGAGACTTTTCCTTCATCTAAGATTTCATCAAGTTCCCTTTTGAATGAAAGATCATCCATGGTCTCGATCACACGTTTCCCGGTTAACTCCTGTTGCCTGTCCACCTCCCGTTTCAGAATATAGGTATGCCATCCTGAATGGGACTCCATCAACCACTCCTTCACTTTGTCTGCAAGTTCAAGAATGGAGGTCAGAAGCTTCTGATAGACCCTGTCACGCTCGGGATCCTGAACACCTTCCAGCATATAATTGAGCATCTGCTCATAGGTGTGTTCCAGGTGCTCCTGCTGAATAAAAAAATCGCTGTACCCCGATTCACTTACCATTTGATTGAGCACATCCAGGGCATCTTTTACACGCCTGCTTGAAACCAGCTGGCAAAGACGCCTGTACTGGTTCTTGATTTTGCTAACATTGATCATTCAAAACTCTTTCCAGGTAAAGTCCCCAAATATCACGCCATGGTTCCCAGGCAGACAGAATGTCCGATTTTAGTTCGCCTGAACTAATAGGTTAGCACGTGGTAGCCACTTTTTAAATAATCGGAAAGTTGCCGGCCCATTCCTTTCACATCGATCCCCAGAGCCTTCAGGTCCGCTGTAACTCCAAGTCCGTCGGAGCAGGCAATACACGCTTCCAGTATCACACCATCTTCGATCAGGGATTTCACTATCTCCTGAAGCACTTCATCTTCTGCCAGCAACCTTGAGGATGAGCCCCACACAACAAGTACTACTTCATCAAACCACCCGTTTTTTTTGGCAGCGTGTGTATACATCAGACACGAGTGTTCGGCCACTACCGGATCGCCAGATACCCATAAAACAACCAGTTTCTCTTTGTTTTTAACCATAGACAGAGCTTTTACCTGTATCGGAAGTTGATATCAGGATAGAAATAAACGTACAAATAGTTTTTTATGATAACAATACACAGACATTATAAAAAACTATATGGGAGTTTCCTACAATATGGAATAACCCAAATGAATGAAATAGGGCTGGCGGGGCCTGACTCATTTTTCTCTGACCACGGGATAAACCAGGTAGGTATAAACCCAGCATCCCATACAGAAGTTGAGTCCGCATTCCAGAAATGCGAAGAGTATAAGGACACTGCCCGTGATATAAGACATAAGGTACCAGTTAAAAACTGCTCCGAGGGTAGTCAGCAGGGTCAGAGTCATCCCTATCCTGGCAGCGAATACCTTAGGCGCTTTGTCGATCATAACCGGTTGGGTCCCTATCGAATTAACGATATGATGAGCCAGCCAGCTCAGTGGACTGAATCGTAGATGCGTAAATGCCCTGATAAAAAAGTCTACAACCAGTATGGCAGGAAACACTGCATTCCCGGTAATAAGGTAACTTCCCATTAATATTACCACTCCAAGTGCAGTTGCCCTGACCCTGTTTTCATCCACACGTTCCGTGGATACGGGGCATATCAATTCCTTAAATAAACTCATGATTCTAAATATTACGTGGTCAAAACAAATGATTGGTCGCTAGAATGTCTAAAACCTTACACCTCATCAGACACGCGAAAGTATAAAGTGGATCGGTCGACACTCCTGAGAATGGCAATTTTAAGATTATTTTAACAAATTCCTGTATATTGTCCGAATGCGTATACCCGTTGAACCCAGTTTTCCAGATATCGATAAAACCGAGATCCTGATTGAACCCGGGGAGATTCTCAGACTTCTTGGTAATCAAAATGATGCTATAGATGAGCATACAAAAGACATTGTCAATCAATATATTGAGAAATCCCTGGAGGTCAGCTTACCCAGAGGGGCATATCTCATTTCAGATCTACTGGTTAACAAGTCTGTGCATGAGATAACCGTTCCCGGGATTACTTTTCATCCGGGAAGTATTATTCGGAGTCAGCTGGATCATGCGGAGAAAATTGCATTGTTTATGGTCACAGCCGGCCCGGACGCGGAAATCCTGACCAGGCTCCTGATGGAAAAAGGGAACTACCTGGAGGGATACATTGCTGACCTGGTGGCATCTTCAATTGTGGAGGGCATTGCCAACCTGTTAGAGGAGCATGTAAGGCTTTTCGCAGACAATATCGGTATGAAAATAACCAACAGGTACAGTCCGGGTTACTGTTCCTGGAACGTAGAGGAACAACAAAAGCTGTTCAGCCTTTTCCCGGAAAACTGCTGCGGGATCTCCCTCTCCTCTTCATCGTTGATGAGCCCTGTCAAGTCGGCTACCGGGATCATCGGTATCGGAAAGAAGGTAGTGTACCGTGATTACACCTGCGAGATCTGTACCTTCAAAAACTGCCACTTTCGAAAAGTGCGGGTCAGTTAGGCTGTGTTCGACCGAAATTAAAAAGTTCAGAGGGCTCCCGTTCCTCTGCCATCATCCCTGCAAAGGATTTTACCAGCTCCGGATGTGCTTCTGCCACATTATTCTCCTCGCCCGGATCACTTTCAAGGTTGTAGAGTTCCAGCGGTCCTTCGGGGTCCTTGCCCACCTGTAACCTGACAGCCTTCCATTGACCCACAAGAATGGCCTGCTTTCCCCCCATTTCATGAAACTCCCAGTACAAAGAGGGATGCTTTGCCTGTTCTTTCCCGAGCAATTCAGGCAGAAAGGAGATGCCGTCGGTCTCCCCACATTCAAAACCGGTCAGGTCGGCCAGTGTGGGGACCACATCCCAGAATGCTGACTGATGATCCGATACCCTGCCTGTTACCACGGTGCCGGGCCAGGCGACAATGAAGGGAACTCTTATTCCGCCTTCGTACAGATCTCTTTTAAAACCCCTTAATCCTGCGTTGCTGTTAAAAAACAGGGGATCCGCTCCTCCCTCCAGGTGAGGTCCGTTATCACTGGTAAACATGATAATTGTATTCTCAGATAGTCCCAGTTCATCGAGTAACGCAACAATTTCACCCACATACCGATCCAGGCGGGTTACCATGGCTGCAAATGTGGCATGAGGATATTCCTGGCTACAGTATGCACCTATCACCAATTGCGGACTATAATCTGCTCCAGTCCCACCTGCATAAGGGGTTTCAGGAAAATTACCCTGGAATTGCCTGAAGATCTCATCATCCGGAACGATCAACTCAGCGTGGGGTATTGTAAATGGCAGATATGCAAAAAAAGTGGTGTCCCGGTGCTCCTTTATGAAATCCAGGGCTTTTTGCTGGATCAAATCCGGCGCGTAACTTCCTGTCGAACTCCAGTCATTACCCTCCAGGTAGACCTTTTCTTTGTTTTCCCATAAATATGCAGGATAATAGCGATGCGCATAGCGCTGACAATTGTAACCGTAAAACTGGTCAAATCCCTGATTCACCGGGTCCCCTTCCGAGCCCGGATACCCCAGGCCCCATTTCCCAAACGCACCGGTCACATAACCAACCTCCTTTAAATGTTCCGCAAGGGTTACTGCCGATGCAGGCAGGGGCCACTGACCCTCAGGTTTGACCTCCTTGTTCCCGCGGATTGGAGTATGCCCGGTATTGAGCCCGGTCATTAATACTGAACGTGAAGGGGCACAGACTGTACTTCCCGCATAGTGCCTCGTAAACCTGACACCTTCACTGGCCAGCTGGTCGAGGTTGGGAGTGGCAAACTTCTCCTGACCGTAACAGCCCAGATCACCAAAACCCAGATCATCAGCAAGGATATAGATGATATTGGGTGGAGTATCCCGGGACGTATCTGAACTGTTTTCAGAGACACAACCACCGGTGGCAAGCACTGCCATGGTGACAAATGCGTACATTCTATATTTCATCCTTTCAGCATTTAAGTAATGAATCTACAATGTAACCAATTCGCACAAAACCAAAAATGGATTGTTTACATTTGCGGAAATGAAAACCGTCTCATTCAAAACGTTGGGATGCCGGTTGAATCAGTATGAAACCGATGCACTTGTAACCAGGTTTCACCAGGCCGGATACCAGGTGGTGGATTACTCAACACCGGCTGATGTCACCGTGATCAATACCTGTACGGTTACCAACCAGAGCGATCAGAAATCCCGAAATACCATCAACTATGCTGCCAGGAAAAATCCTGAGGGCCTGCTGATTGTCACCGGGTGCATGGCCAACAACCACAAGGAGCAGCTGGAATCCAATGAGAAGATCACCTACGTGGTGGATAATGAACGCAAGAGTCATATTGTTTCACTGGTCGATGCGCACATGAAGGGAGAGGTGGTTCACCCGGAAAGTTATCCCGGTAGTGTTTTTGGATTTGAGGCAGTCGATCAGAGTCTTCATACCCGTACCTTCATCAAGATCCAGGATGGATGCGATAATTTTTGCACCTACTGCATCGTCCCCACCGTCCGGGGAAGGGCAGTGAGCCGTCCACTGCAGGAGATCCTGGAGAATATCCGGCGGGTAGTCGATAACGGGTTCAGGGAGATTGTTGTCACAGGAGTTAATATCGGGCGATATCATTTTGAAGCATATAACCTTGAGCGCCTCATTGAAAAGATCGTTGAGATCCCCGGTGATTTCCGCGTAAGGATATCTTCCCTGGAACCGGATGGCTTTGGCCCCGATTTTCACAAAGTATTCCAACATCCTAAAATGGCTCCCCACCTCCATCTCTGTATCCAGAGCGGCTCCGATCCCATTCTTATAAAAATGAGAAGGATGTACACCGTCAGCTCATTTATGAATATTATAGAGCGCTTCCGCACAACGTTGCCCGATTTTAATTTTACTACCGACGTCATTGTAGGATTTCCGGGAGAAACAGACCAGGACTTTGCAGCAACCACCAGGGTGGTCACAGATGCCCGATTCAGCCATATCCATACCTTCAGATTCTCCAGGAGAAAGGGAACGCGAGCCGACCGGATGCAGGAACAGGTTATTGAACAGGTTAAATCGGAGAGAGGAGAAGTGATCCGGCACATTTCTGAACAAAACAGGCTTCGCTATATGAAAGAAATGGTTGGTAAAAATGAGCGCGTACTGATCGAAAAAGTAGATCAAAAAGGGGTGGCGCAGGGGTATGGCGAACACTACCTGCCGGTGCGGTTCCTTACCCCCGTTCGCACTAAAAACAGTTTTCAGGATATCAGGCTTGGAAAGGTCATTCAGGATGATCCCCCAATTATGAATGGCAGTCTTAAAGTTTGAGACCAAAATAGAGATGATCGGCCAGCTCGCCGTCAACCCTGGCAATTGCAGGCATCCTGCCCCACTCTTCAAAGCCAAACTTTTCCAAAAGCCCTATACTGGAGGGATTTCTGCTGAGCAAAATGGCAATGATTACTGAATATCCATATTCGGGTGCGGTTTGAATGACGTGGCGCAGCAGGCTGCTTCCCACTCCATGGCCACGTTCCAGTTCATGCACATAATAACTCACCTCGGCCACATGTGCCAGAGCCTGCCGGTCTTCCCTGTAAGGCCCAAGTGATATCCATCCGGTTACGCCCCGGTCGTTAACTGCCACAAAAACAGGATAAGAAGCATTGTTATGTAAAGCAAACCAGCGTTCCCGCTCACCAATCTTCATCTCCTCAAGATGTGCAGTACAAAAGCGCTGTCTAACAGCCTGGTTGTAAATTTTATTTATTGCAGGCAGGTCTGCCTGCCGGGCCATCCTTATCTCCATCCTTCAAAGTTAAAAAAGAGTTGCGAATCACTTATTAATTAAACCTTTTTATCTGTTCAGTGTCTAAATGCTATCTTTGCTCGAATTTTTTTTCCTTAAAGACAGAAAATGAGAAAAATAGACAGGAGAATCGTCATTGTCATCAGTGTCATTATAATCCTGGGGCTGGCCTATGGATTGATGCGATTTTTAATCGCCCAGAAAGAGGCACCACCGGTTCGCCGATCCATTGAGGCACGCCGTTATGTGAGGGTACAACCTGTGAAATACAGTAAGATCCCTGCAGCAGTTACCGAAGAAGGAAGGCTCTCTTCCATCGCCGAAATCGATATTGTAGCCGAAGCAGCAGGGAGAATCGAGCCGGGAGGGGTAGCGCTTAAAAAAGGGGCCAGCTTCTCAAAGGGAGACGTATTGTTTGTGGTCTATCCGGATGAAGCCATCCTGGCGCTGAAAGCAAGGAAAAGCAAATATCAGAATATCCTCGCAGGGATCATTCCTGACCTGGTGATCGATTACCCGGAAGCTGAAAAGGCCTTTACGGATTTCTTTAGTGCCATTTCAGTGGATAAACCGCTTCCCCCGATGCCTCAGATAACTGAAAACAATTTGAAGATATTCCTTGCCAGCAGAAATGTGATCAGTGAATATTACAGCATTCAAAGTGATGAACTGCAACTGCAGCGCAGAACTGTCAGAGCTCCCTTTTCCGGAACCTACACAGATGTTTACATGGAACAGGGCGCCTATATCAATACGGGTGGCAGGGTAGCCAGGGCCATACAGACTGACAACCTGGAGATGGAAGTCCCCGTAGTACAAACAGATGCAGCCTGGATCAAGCTGGGTGATCCCGTGAAAGTGGTTTCAGCAAACAGGTCTCTGACCTGGGATGGCACAGTCATCCGGAAAAGCGAGTTTGTTGATGAAAGCTTCCAGAGTCAAAGTATATTTATCCGGATTAAACCCGCCTCCAATCAGGCTTTGATGGCCGGTGAGTATCTGACCGCCATCTTTCCGGTCCGGCCCATCGACAATGTAATGGAAATTCCCAGGAATTCGGTTTTCAACACCAATGAAGTTTTCACGGTTCGACAGGGACGTCTTACCAAAGAACAGATTGATGTGGTCAAGGTCAACCAGAGTACCTTGATATTCAGGGGGATCCCGGAAGGAGACACCCTGGTGGTCCAGCAATTGATTAACGTTTCGGAAGGGACTCTTGTACAGACAGATTTAGAGGATCAGCAGGGTCCGGGTCCCGAAGGACCCGGCCAGGTCCAGGGGGCAGCAGCAAGAACCAGTGCGAATCGTTAAAAACCCGGAACATGAGGAAGATCATTGAAAAATTTGTTGAGTTCCCCGTATATGCCAATATCATCATAGCCGTTGCTGTCCTGGCAGGGATCTACAGCATGCTCAACATGAAGAAGGCTTTCTTCCCTGAAACAGAAAGCCGCTTTATTACAGTATCCGTATTTTATCCGGGAGCCTCCCCTGTTGAAATGGAAGAGGGTGTTACCTCAAGGATCGAGGAAGCCGTGCGGGGATTGATAGGGATCAAGGAGATTACTTCAACATCTGTAGAGAACTCGGCTTCGGTTTCCATCGAAACAACCGGTGAGTATCCCATCAACGAGATCCTGCAGGAGGTCAAGAATGCCGTAGATGGAATTTCATCCCTTCCAACGGCAGCGGAACGGCCCATCGTCTCCAAGCGACGATCGAGGGCCGGAGCCGTCATGCTGGAAATGGTCCCGGTGGACGGGCATGAAGATATGGACCTGATGACCCTGAAAGAGCATGCCCAGAGGGTGGAAGAGGACTTCTACAATTCCGGGGTCATGAGCCAGATTGGCATATCCGGTTATCCCCAGCCTGAGATCTCGGTGGAGATCAAAGAGGAAGAACTTTTGCGATATAACATCACCTTCGATGAAATTGTCAGGGCCATCCAGAACAATAACCGTGACGTGTCAGGAGGGGAGATCAAATCGGAAGAAGAAGAATTCCTGATCCGCCTTCGTTCCCGAAGCGCAAAACCTGATAAGATCGGGAGCATCATATTACGGGGTCAACCAGATGGAAGTTATGTCCGTATCAGAGATGTGGCCGAGGTCAAAGTGAAGTTTGCAGACTCACCCAACCGACAGTGGACCAATGGAAAACCCTCCGTCTCCATCAATGTGCAAAAACTGCCCGAAGAGGACCTGGACGCCATTGATTCGTACGTCCGGGACTATATCAAAGTGTTCAACGCACGGAACCAGGGCGTAGAGCTCATTGTTTCCCGATCCTTTCTGGACTTTCTCAAAAGCCGTCTTCATATGCTAGAAAGCAATGGTCTCCTGGGATTATTCCTGGTGATCCTTGCCCTATCCATGTTTCTCAGTTTCAGGTTGTCTCTCTGGGTTTCCATCGGCATACCCATCTCATTTCTGGGCATGTTCATACTGGCCAGTTTTATGGGGGTCACCATCAATTTCCAATCTCTCTTTGGAATGATCCTGGTGATCGGGATACTGGTTGACGACGGGATCGTGATTGCAGAGAACATTTACCTCCATTTTGAAAGAGGCAAGGGCCCCATGCACGCAGCTGTGGATGGCACCATGGAGGTACTGCCGGCAGTATTCACATCAGTTACCACTACCATTGTCGCTTTTTCTCCACTGCTGTTCCTCGCCGGAACACGGATGGAAATGATGTTACATGTAGCCATCGTGGTCATAGCATCATTGTTATTTTCGCTTGCTGAAGCATCTTTGATTTTGCCTGCTCATCTTGGCAGCGACTGGGTTTTGAACCGGAAGAGACTTGAGGCTAAACAGACCGGACTGGCAAGCTTATTTGACAAATTTTATATCTGGCTGCGCGACCGGGTGTATCACTATATACTCGAATGGCTTGTGAAATGGCGCTATATCGCCCTTAGTTTTCCCATTGCCCTGGTACTGATTACCATTGGACTTTTTCTGGGGGGACATATCCGTAACACCTTTTTTCCCGTGATTGACTTTGACAACTTCACCCTGAATGTGGCTTTTACACCGGGAGACGGCGAGAAACAAACCCTGGAATTCCTGGACAG
>Ga0055451_10000805_pt1 | contig 12692 bp, 10 predicted proteins | sample China_Galinas_PW_3_FD_57745 | JGI IMG/M metagenome (GOLD analysis project Ga0055451, IMG submission 57745) | Wetland microbial communities from San Francisco Bay, California, USA, that impact long-term carbon sequestration - China_Galinas_PWB_D2 | ecosystem: Environmental > Aquatic > Marine >... | reverse complement strand
TCCACTAAGATGGGCCATGAGCCTTAACTCAATCTGAGAATAGTCAGCCGAGAAGAAAATATTTTTCTCCTTCTCAGGAATAAAAGCCCTCCTTATCTCCCTTCCTCGCTCTTCCCTGATTGGGATGTTTTGCAGGTTTGGATTCACCGAAGAGAGCCTGCCAGTGGTCACCAGTGCCTGGTTGAATGAAGTATGAATTTTACCTGTACCGGGCTTCACCAGAAGCGGAAGTGCTGCCACATAGGTGGTTAGAAGCTTCTTTAATGATCTGTATTCTAATATGTTAGATATAATTGGGTGTTTGTCATTCAATTGTATCAATATCTCTTCACCCGTAGCATACTGTTTGGTCTTGGTCTTTTTAGGATTCTCTAGAATCTTCAATTTGTCAAATAACACTTCACCCAATTGTTTCGGCGAACTTATATTGAACTCCATACCCGCCTGGGTATAAATCTGCTCTTCGATTCCGATTATATCTTCCCGAAGCTTTACAGCAAAAACATTCAGTGCCTCCACATCCAGCTTAACACCCTGGTGCTCCATCTTCATCAACACCGGGATAAGGGGCATCTCGATTGTATTGGCTAATTTACTGAAATCATTTTCCTCAAGTTCCCTTTTAAGAATTCCTGTAAGCTGCCATGTAATATCGGCATCTTCTCCGGCATATTCGCCGGCTAATTCGGGTGATACCGAACTGAATGATGCCTGTTGAGTTCCCTTTTTACCAATAAGTGATTCGATTGTCACCATTGTATAATTGAGGTACATCTCTGCCAGAATATTCAGGTTATGCTTCTGTTCTGGTTTCAATATAAAATGAGCAATCATTGTATCAAATAACTTCCCCTTAACATCTATATTATAATTCTTTAAGATATGGAGATCATATTTCAAATTCTGCCCTGATTTTTCAATGGCCCTGTTTGAGAAGACCTTTTTCAATGGCTCAATCCACTTTCTTGTTTCTTCAGGATCCCCACCAAACGCAATATAGACTGCCTGATGTGCCTCCCAGCTAAATGCAATTCCTACCAGCTCTGCTTCTATCGGATCCAGGCCCGTTGTTTCAGTATCAAAACAGAATGAATCAAGCGAAGATAGTTTCTTTGCAAGCGATTTGACCTCTTCAGCGCTTTTGATCAACCTGTAGTGATGTTCGATGGTGTCAATAGATTCATATTGAGTCTCTTGTGCTGCACTAGCGCTACCCTTTGATGCTCCAAACAGAGAGGTCTGTCCGTCCAGCCCTGTCTCACCTTCCTGTTCCTCAGGTACAGTTGGAGCTGAATTGTAATCCTTGGAAGACTCGAGGATCCTTGTAGCTATATTTTTAAATTCCAGCTCATTAAACAAGCTTTGAAGGCTTTCCCTGTTCAAACCCTTTCTTAAGAGATCATTGATCTCCTGTTCAATGGGTACATCCAGCGAGATAGTGGCCAGCTCTTTTGAAAGCAGAACCATTTCGTGTGAATTCTCCAGGTTTTCTTTTAATTTGCCTTTAAACTGACTGATATTTTCATAAACTCCTTCAACGGTCTCAAACTGGCTGATTAATTTTTTGGCTGTTTTTTCACCTATACCCTTTGCTCCTGGAATATTGTCCGCAGCATCACCCATTAATGCCAGGATATCGATCACCTGTTCTGAACGTTCCACGAGGAACTTTTCTCTTACCTCGTCAGGTCCCAGCACTTCCGGTGCTCCTCCCGACCGGCCAGGTTTATACATGAACACCCGATTAGAGACCAGCTGCGCAAAATCTTTATCTGGTGTCATCATATACACTGTAAAATCTTCGCTTTCAGCTTTTTTGGCTAAAGTCCCAATGACATCATCCGCTTCAAATCCGGGAACTTCAATTACAGGGATATTGAAGCCCTTTACCAGTGTTTTTATATAGGGTACCGCTACTTTTATATCTTCAGGTGTGGCATCTCTGTGCGCCTTATAATCAGGAAACATATGGTGCCGAAAAGTTGGCCCGGGGGGATCAAAAACCACCGCGATATGGGTTGGATTTTCCTTGCGCAGAATCTCCTCCAGTGCCAGGGTAAAGCCAAACACGGTCGAAGTTGGAACTCCTTTTGAACTTGTCATCCGATTAGATATGAACGCATAGTATGCCCTAAAAATCAGGGCATATGCATCCAAAAGGAATAATTTTTTCTCCACTTTTAGTCTATTAAATTATCGGTTATCGCTGGCGTACCATTCAGCAAATGAAGTGGGTGTTTCATAGAGTCTAACAGATAATAAATCTATGCCGGCGGCGAGCAGAGCCTCCACTTTTTCTGCTATATATACAACCAGGTTTTCACAGGTGGGCTGAAAATCAAAAAGATGTACCTTCTCATACATCTCATTGGGTTCTTCGGGCATGTAATTCTCTGCATCCCTGTTTAGTACAAGCGAATGGTCAAAAAAATCGACAATAGGTCCTTTGACAGCTCTCTTCAAATCACCAAAGTCCAGAACCATGCCCAGTTTTTTATCACCGGTATTCTCAATCGGCTCTCCAATGATCGTTATTAATAACTTATAGGAGTGTCCGTGAATATGCCTGCACAGTCCGTCGTAATTCCACAATGCATGTGCCATTTCAAAATTGAACTCTTTGCTAACCCTTACTTTCCCCATATTCATGCATAATTTCAATCACAGGCACATTCGCTGATACATCGTATCAATGTGCTCAGGTTTTTTCGTTTCAGGTAATAGAATGTGTTTTTACCTTTTCTAACTGATGCAAGTATCCCTTTATCCTTAAGGATCCCAAGATGGTGGGATGCGGTTGACTGCTCAATCTTAAGGAGGTTATGTATTTCCGTTACATTCATCTGTTTGTCTTCTCCCAGGTAACCAAGAATGGCCAGACGCATTGGATGTGATATGGCTTTGATCATATTAGCCGCCCGATCAACTTCTACTGGTTTCAGATCTGAAAACTCCATATTTGATGTAAAATTTAGTCAATTACATATTGATCAAATACAAATATATCAATATTTAAGGTATTTAATATGTAATTTTCCAGTCCGTGAAAATTAACGTCAATCAACATTCTTTTTTCTACCTTTGAAAACTCTCAACCAGTTTAGATGATCACACTTGAGGATATCAGGAAACCCGTTAGCCGTGAAATGAAGGAATTTAATTCGCGCTTCAAGTCTGAGATCTCCAGTGATATTCTCCTGGTTAATCTGGTTACCCGGTTTGTACTTCGTAAAAAAGGTAAACAAATGCGGCCCCTTTTTGTTTTTCTCTCTTCAAGACTGACAGGCGAAATAACCGATTCAACATACACAGCTGCCTCACTTATTGAATTAATGCATACTGCCACTCTGGTACATGACGATGTGGTGGATGAATCCAATGAACGCCGGGGAACCTTTTCTGTCAAAGCCATCTGGAAATCAAAAGTTGCTGTGCTCTTCGGTGATTACCTGTTAGCTCAGGGATTGTTACTGGCCGTCAGAAATAAAGATTACGACCTCCTTGAGATTGTTTCCAATGCTTCCAGGGAAATGAGTGAAGGAGAGTTACTCCAGATTCAAAAAACCAGAAGTCTGAACATTGACCTGGATACTTATTATGAAGTGATCCGCAAGAAAACAGCCAGTCTGATTGCCTCCTGCACTGCCAGTGGTGCGAAAGCAGCCGGTGCAGGTTCGGCGATTGTTGATCAGGTATACCAGATGGGCATTCAAATAGGAATGGCCTTTCAAATTAAGGATGATCTGTTTGATTATCAGCCACATGGAGTGATTGGTAAGCCAACAGGAAATGATATAAAAGACAAAAAATTCACCCTTCCTTTGATCTATGCATTAAACCAGGCTCAGCCCGCCAGCAGAAAATCAATTATCAGGAAGATTAAAAATGGCAACCGCAGCCAGCACGTTGTTAACGAGGTTGTACAATTTGTAAATGATATGGGAGGTATCGACTTTGCTAATACCAAAATGCATGAATACAAATCGGCTGCCATGGAGATCCTTCACTCCTTCCCGGATTCACCAGCAAGGAACTCCCTTCGGGACCTGGTTGAATTTACTGTCTCACGGGAAAAATAGTTCAGCTGGCAGTCTTCTGACTCTGCTCCTTTATGATGCTCGCGCGGGCGGCTCCTACCTCATCTGATAGTTCTTCGATCGTTGCATTTTTTATGCCCTCAATGGATTTGAAACGTTTAAAAAGTTTTTCTATGGACCGGTCCCCTATACCTGGAATTCCTTCCAGTGATGAGGTGGTCATCGTTCCCGAGCGCTTCAGCCTATGAAACTCAATTCCAAACCTGTGAGCTTCATTTCTCAGTTTCTGAATCAGTTTTAATGACTCAGAATTCTTATCTATATACAATGGTACCGGATCACCAGGAAAATATATTTCTTCCAGTTTCTTTGCTATTCCTATGATTGCAATTCGGCCACGAAGATCCAGTTTTTCAAGACTGCTTAAAGCAGCGCTTAGCTGCCCTTTTCCTCCATCTACAACAACCAGCTGAGGAAGCGGTTTGTTTTCCTCCAATATCCTTTTATATCGTCTGTATACAACCTCCTTCATAGATGCAAAATCATCAATACCCTGTACCTCATTGATATTATAATGACGATACTCCTTTTTTAAAGGTTTGCCGTTTTTGAATACCACACAGGCTGCCACCGGCTCTCTGCCCTGCATGTTGCTGTTATCAAAGCATTCAATATGCGTGGGGATCTCTTTTAGTCTGAAATCCGACTGAGCTGAGAGAAGAATCCTTTCTTCCGTAGTGCTCACTTTTTTTGAAGCGTTTCTTTTCCTTATTTCAAGCCTGTAACTTTTTGCATTTCTTAAGGACAGATCAAGTAACTTTTTTTTATCTCCCCGCCTGGGTATCGTAATCTTCAGATTTGGAAAATAGTCCTTAATATCCATTTGGACGATCAACTCCTTTGATTCACTTTCAATCCTGTTCCTTATATCTGTAACGGCAAAGGCAAGCAGGTCAAGATCATTTTCATCCAGCTTTTTCCTGATTTCCACAGTGAGGGCCTGAATGATTGCACCCTTCACCACCTTTAGATAATTTACAAAAGCCTCCTTTTCGTCACTGACTATACTGAAGACTTCCACATCATTAATGGAGGCATTGACAATGGTAGATTTGCTCTGATACCTGGAGAGAATTTCAATCTTTTCCTTGAACTGGTTAGCTTCCTCAAATCGAAACAAAGAAGCTCGATGCTTCATTTCTCTCTTCAAATAAGAGACCACCTCGTTCAAATTGCCTTTAATAATTTGCTGGATCTGTTCTATACTCCTGTCGTATTCTTCTCGACTCTGCAGTCCGGCACACGGCCCTTTGCAATTGCCAATATGGTATTCCAGGCAAACTTTAAATTTGCCACCCTTTATATTCTCTTCAGTTAATGAATATTTACAGGTTCTGAGCTGGTAAATCTGTCGAATCAGGCTAAGGAGGATCTTAACTGCATATGCCGAAGTATATGGCCCGTAATATTTCGACCCATCATTAATTACCGTTCGTGTTGAAAACACCCTTGGAAATGGTTCATTCTTTATACAGATCCAGGGAAACGTTTTATCATCCTTTAACAGGATATTATACCGGGGCTGATGTTTTTTAATTAAATTATTTTCCAGCAGGAGTGCATCTGACTCGCTATCCACTACAAAAGTTTTCAAATCAGCAATCCGGTCTACCAGGACCTTGATCTTATATGATTCAAACTTTTTCTTTGTGAAATAGGAAGAGACCCTTTTCTTCAGATCCTTTGCTTTACCTACGTATATAATAATCCCGTTCTTGTCATAAAACTGATAAACTCCCGGTTGGTTAGGAAGTGTCTGAATCAATGTGGAAATATCAGAATGATGCTTCATCTTTGGATCGCATAAGGTGCTTTATCTTACCTGTGGGACACAATATATATAAATATGCCACTCTCAGAGCCCTTAAAACATTAAGTTGAGCATATATTTTCCTGTTAACAGGTTCATTTTGAAAAGATTTGAAGTGCCTTACAATTCTCGTATCCCTAACGTGAGAAAGACGAACCAGAACGATCAGGCACCTTCAAACCTGATTATTGAATCTAAATCGTATCCTTCAAGTCTTTTCCTTCCGTTCAGGTCCGGAAGCTCAACCAGGAACAGAACCTTTACAATAATGCCTCCTGCCTGTTCAATTAATTTGCACCCGGCTTCTGCAGTTCCTCCGGTTGCCAACAGATCATCTACTACTAGAATTTTTTCGCCAGGTTCAATGGTATCCAAATGCATTTCCAGTGCATCCTCACCATATTCAAGTTTATATTCTATTCTCCTTGTTTGATATGGAAGCTTGCCGGGTTTTCTCAACAATACTACTCCACCACCATTTCTTGCCGCCAAAGCACCTGCCAATAAAAATCCCCTTGCCTCAATTCCAGCTATTTTATCAAATGCCAGCGGTTTTGAATTTTTATCGTACATGCTTTTTGCCAACAGATCGAGGGTCAACGAAAATGATTCCGCATCCTGGAATATGGTGGTCAGATCTCTGAATATTATCCCCTGCTTTGGATAATCCGGAATGGATCTCGTAATATTTTTCAATCGTTGAATAGCTTCTGCCCGATTCATGCTGTTGAAATTTTAATAAAATGTTCCACGTGGAACTATCTGCCCATATATACGAGCAAAACACTGATGTCACTTGGAGAGACTCCTGAAATGCGTGAAGCCTGTCCAATGGAAGCGGGTTTGATCCTGGATAGCTTTTGCCTGGCTTCAGTGGAGATGCTTTTTAAACGGTTATAATCAAAATGCTCATCTAGCTTAATCTTTTCCAATCTCTTTATTTTATCAGCCATCTGACGCTCTCTGGAAATATATCCCTCGTACTTAATTTCTATTTCTGCTGCCTCAATAATTTCATCTGCCCTGTTCGCGCATGCTGAATAAATCTCTTTCAGGCCAGCTATCTCCTCAATCAGTTCAACAAGTATTACCTGAGGACGTCGTGCCACTTCAATTATTTTTACTTTTTGTTTCAACAGTGACGTCCCTGAACGCTCCAGAAATTCATTGATCTCTTCCGGAGCAATGCTATTCGTTTTCATAAAATCTATAAAACGATTTATCAGCGCTCTTTTTGTTCTGAGTAAATCAACGCGCTCAGCCTCTGCCAGACCCAGCTTTGCACTTAATTCAGTAAGCCGTTCATCAGCATTGTCTTGTCTCAGCAATATCCTGTACTCAGCCCTTGATGTAAACATCCTGTATGGCTCATCCACCCCTTTCGTTACCAGATCATCAATCAACACTCCGATGTAAGCCTGATCTCTCCCAAGTACAAACTCCTGGCCGCTCTTAATCTTTAAACTGGCATTTATTCCCGCCATTAGACCCTGTGCTCCGGCCTCCTCATATCCCGTGGTTCCATTGATCTGTCCAGCAAAATACAGGTTCTTCAATTTCTTAGTTTCCAATGTGTGATACAATTGAGTAGGGGGGTAGTAATCATATTCAATCGCATACCCAGGTCTGAATATTTTTACGTCTTTAAGCCCTTCAATTTGAAGCATCGCATTGTATTGTACCTCCCAAGGTAACGATGATGAGAATCCGTTGATATAATATTCAATGGTATCCCTTCCTTCTGGTTCAAGAAAAAGCTGGTGTTGCTGCTTATCAGAAAAAGTGATAATCTTATCCTCAATACTTGGACAATACCTTGGTCCAATACTTTTTATAGTCCCGTCGAACATAGGGCTCTCGCTAAATCCCTTTTCCAACTCATTATGAACCGACAGATTTGTATAAGCTATATAGCAACTTCGGTGATCAGAATAATCAACCCCGTAATCTAAAAAGCTGAACTTTCTGAATTCCATATCCCCCGGCTGTTCAATCAATTTAGAAAAATCAATACTTCTCCCGTCTATTCTGGCCGGTGTTCCGGTCTTCATTCTCCCCACCTCAAAACCATTTTCAGCCAGTTGTTCGCTTATTCCATAAGAAGGAGAATCGCCCATTCTCCCTCCTTTCATCTTCACCTTGCCCACATGCATTAATCCGTTTATGAAAGTCCCCGCAGTCATAATTACTTTCTTCGATCTGAATTTGATTCCCATCAGAGTTTCGACCCCCACAACTTCACCTTCATTAATAATTAATCCCTTTACTGTATCCTGCCAGAATTCAAGATTATTAATTCCTTCCAGGATTTTTCTCCACTCAAGGGTAAATAAGGATCGATCACATTGAGCTCTGGGACTCCACATAGCCGGACCTTTACTTCTGTTCAACATACGGAATTGTATCATTGATCGATCCGTTACAATGCCAGCATTACCTCCAAGAGCGTCTATTTCTCTGATTATCTGCCCTTTAGCTATGCCCCCCATTGCCGGATTACAGGACATTTGGGCATATTTTGTCATGTCCATCGTAATCAACAGAGTTCTGCATCCCATATTGCCAGCTGCAGCCGCTGCTTCACATCCCGCATGGCCGGCTCCCACAACAATAACATCGTACTCAGAAATCATTTCACCTCATTTTCAACCACAAATGTAATGCTTCATTTTCCAAATAACGCATTGTTTTCTTTTCTTCAACATTGCTGTCATTATAGCCAAGCAAATGAATAACTCCATGGATCATCACTCTTCTAAGCTCTTCTTCTACATTTGTGCCATAACTAGCAGCATTCATATTGACTTGTTCGATGCTGATAAATATATCACCGGCTATCTTTCTCCCTTCCGTATAATCGAAAGTAATAACATCCGTAAAATAGTTATGGTTTAAATAATTCAGATTGATAAACCTGATACGCTTATTTGAGGTGAATATATAAGCGAGATTTCCACAAGCAGCATCATGTGTTTCAATCCATTGTTTGATCCACTGTTTATGCTGAAGCTTCTGCTTTAAATTGAATGCTATCTGTTCTGTATGAAAAGTGACAGGCACTAGATCCTGAACTTTAACTCTACTATCCTGCCTTGCTCCAGATATAGGATTTCATCTGAAAGCCGTTCCATTAAAAAAATACCTCTACCATTAATTTTCTCGAGATTCCCTGGAGCGGTTGGATCTGGTACCTTGGAATAATCAAAACCCTGGCCTTGATCTTCAATATGCACCATTAATTCTTTATGCTCCATCAGTATCTCGATTTTTACATTCTTCATCGGATCAGATTGATTGCCATGTATTATAGCATTGTTTGTTGCTTCCATAGTCGCAACAAGTACATTCCCATACACTTCATCGCTCAAATCGAGTTCCATGGATAATTCGTCAATGGCTTTTTCAACCAAACGCAAATTTTCTAATTCAGAGGGGATATTTAAATCTTTTCTCATAACTGTTCCAAAGGACGCTTCTTATACGGTGCCCCTTCTCCAAAGGTTCCAAAAAAAATTAATTACTTATCCACTCTTCTGGATTAAGAATATTTCTCTCCTGCCATACTTCAAAGTGCATTGAGGCGACATTGTCGTTCTCATCTGTGTAAGCTTCACCTAAGCGCTCCTTTGTCAACACTTTATCACCTGTCTTAACTCTTACTTTTACTAAATTCTGATAAACAGATAGAAACTCTCCATGCCTGATAAGAACTGTATAATTTGCGCCCAGAATAGCAAATACTTTGGTTACCTCACCCTCAAACACAGCTCTGACTTCAGTACCCGGTGAGCTGGTAATATCGACTCCATTATTCTGAACACTTGAACCCCTTAAACCAGCGACATCATGATTTCCAAATCTCACTGTAATAATACCTTTTTCAACTGGCCACGGTAACTTTCCCTTGTTCCTTTTGAAATCATTCCCAATAAGTTCCTGCTCAGGTGTAAGCGCAGCATAAATGTTTGTTGAATTCACTCGACGGGCTTCCTCTTCAATAATCTCCCTGATTCGTGATTCCAGCTCTTTGGCGATGCGTTCTTTCTCCCGGATCTGGTCCCTCAATTCTGCCTCTCTTCTTTTAAGGTTGCTCATCATTTCTGATTCTTTTATTCTTTGATCTACCAGCCTTCCCTGTTCATTTTCCTTCTCGTCAAGAGCACCTAACTTTTCATCCTTGAGATTGTTTAGTTGCACATTCTGATTGTCCAGCTCCTTAATCAATTTCTCTATATCCGAAGCTATCCGCACTCTGTAATCACTTATATATTTCAAATATTTAAACCTCTGGTAGGATTGGGAGATGGTGCTCCCTGCCAGTATATACATCAATTTTTCATAGCTCGTCTGATTCCTGTAGGCATAATATATCAATCTTGCATATTCTTCCTTATTCTTTTTGTTATCCTGAGTTAACTCTTTTATTTTATTCTCTGTCTCCTGTATCTTCCTGTCCACTAACTCGACTTCCGCCTCCAGGGTATAGATCAGGTTCGCTCTCGCATTTATGCCCTTCTGAAGCAGTTGCAGCTGCTTTACAGAGTTTGATCTCTGCTCGCTGGTTTTTTCCATCAAATCCCTTGCCAGTTTCAGGTCATCGTAGGCCTTCTGTTTTTGTGCCTGTAATTCTTCCTTCGACTGTCCGAGAATTGCTCCGCTAAACAGAAAATAGATTCCTATCAGGACAATACCTCTGGTCATCTTATTTCTTTAAAGGTATATTTCCGGGGGTTCACTTCCATCTTGACATTGATCTCCTTGTTAAAAGTCAGTTCTCCCCCGGTGGCAACAATCTCGAATTTTGTTATCATAAAATTCGAATAAATTTTAAAAGCCCCCTCCTGGCGTTCACCCATTAAATACTCATTTGTCTTCTGCTGATAAAATTCAAAAATTTTCATGTCCAATCCTGCCCGGTCCAGTATAATCCTTTTTTTAATATTACTCTCATCAAACTCAAAAACAATACTGTTCCCGTGATCATCAGTTGCTTTATCCAGGTCATCGCATAAATATCCCGTATTTATCAAATTCTGCAAATCGTTAAAATTAACCGGATATTGGTATCCAAATTTTTTTGTCAATGGTGATGAATATACAATTTTATTTAGTCGGTCAATAACCACAACAGAATCCCTGTCAGCACAAGCCCTCAGTATTTCAAATCCGCTGTTGACCGCTGATAAAAATATGATTGAATCCTTTTTTGAGTACAATGTAAGCACAACTTCATAGCGTTCATTATCATAGGTCAGCACTGCTTCCGCCTTCTTAATCAAAATGCTTTGGATGGTATCTCCGGAGTTGCAACTTAGAAGAAGCCCCTCCATTCCCTTCGACTCCCGTTCCCCTGGTTGTTCAATCTCTTTTAAAACCTTACATTGACTGAGCAATAAAAGTGCAACCAAAAAGAGTATCCAACGAAATTGACTATTTCTCACCGGTTTTAACACTTTCAATTTTCTTTTCCAGTTTCTCCTTATCTCCGCCCAGAATAATTGCCTTTAAATAATAGGATCTTGCAACCTGATAACTCTTCAGTGCCATCTGAATATCGCCGGCATGTTCGTTGACTTCCGGATCATTTTGACCCCCCTTATTCAGAGCGTTTAATATATACTTTTCAGCGTCTTCATATGATTTCAGTTTGTAAAGTATCCATGCAAACGTGTCAAGAAATGTAGCATTCTCCGGATTGTTCTTTATTACATCCGCACTCCATTTTTTAGCTTTTTCCAGTTTTTCTCCACGTTCTGCCAGGTAGTAACTGTAATTGTTCATCGCCATGTAATTGTCCGGCTCGTCAAGAATCAGCGACTCAAATATTGAATCTGATTTTGCATAATCATCCATTCTGTAATACCCTTCGGCTACAAGCATTTTAGCCTGAGAAGCATATTCTGTAGAAGAGAAGTTGCCAGGTGAAACGCCCTCAAAATTCTTTACAAGCGATTCAAAATCTTCTTCCTGGTATAAAGCAAGACCGCGGAAAAATCTGATATCGGCACTGTCCGGATATAATTCCAGGGCTTTGTCTGCAATAGAAATTACCTCATCATCCAGGGATGCTGCATTGGCCAGCATAATGGTCTGCATATAAATGTTAAATGTTCCTTTCTGTAGTTCCAGATAACGCTTCAAATGAACAAAAGCCTTCCCATAATTCTGGGTTTGGATGTAAAAATCCGCAGCCAGTAAACGTATATCGCTCTGATCAGGATGAGTATCACAGAATACTTCAATAACCTTTCCTAACTCCCCAGGATATTTACTAACAAGCTCTTTATCAGAAAGATAATAAGATAAAATGGCTATTTTCCTTTTCGGTTCGATTTGCGTGCTTGCGAACGATTTGGCCAGGTATTTAAAACTGTTTTTAAAATCTTCCTTCTTCCTGTAATAATCCGTCAGGTTTGTCAGTGCAAAAATGTTCAGGCTATCAACCTGGAGTATATCAAGGTAATAGTCGGCTGCTGCATCCTCGTCTCCGCTTTTCATACATAGCTCGGCTGCAGCGATCCTGAACTGTATGGCTTCCGGAAAGATTTTCATCACCTTTTCAATCTCTTGCCTGGCCATATCATACTTTTCCTCACTTTCATAAATTGAAGCTTTCAGCAGTGTTATTTTCTCACTAAATCCCCTTTCCTTTTCGATTGTTTCCAGAATTCTGATAGCCTTTGCAGTTTTTCCCATTGAAAAATAGGTCACTGCCAGTTTATATTCCACCTCTGTCTTATCTGTAGCGTTTCGCTCTTTTTCCTTCAATATCTTCACAACTTCAT
>Ga0055451_10000804_pt1 | contig 12698 bp, 12 predicted proteins | sample China_Galinas_PW_3_FD_57745 | JGI IMG/M metagenome (GOLD analysis project Ga0055451, IMG submission 57745) | Wetland microbial communities from San Francisco Bay, California, USA, that impact long-term carbon sequestration - China_Galinas_PWB_D2 | ecosystem: Environmental > Aquatic > Marine >... | reverse complement strand
AGTGGACCGACCTCGCGCTCTCCCTCGATGCCCAGGTCGTGTGGAGCGTCCCCTACGGGATCCTCACCTTCGCCGGCGTGGGCGCCTCGGCCCACATCCTCAACGGGTCGGGTGAGGCCGTGAACGGCACGTTCGTGGAAGACCTGCTGGATTCGGTGGCGGCCGGGTTCAACCTGAACACGGGCCTGGAGTATCCGCTCAACGACCGCTTCCGCGTCTACGGGTCGGGGCGCTACGAGGTCATGGGGGATCTGCAGTATTTCCAGATCCGGTTCGGCTCCCAGATCATGGTCGGAAGTGGCCTGGTGGACGGGGGCGCTCGATGACGGACCGCAAACAAGCGGCTCGCTTCGTCGTCATCGGGACCGGCGCCATCAGCCAGGTCGTGCACGTGCCGATTCTCGCCGAGCGTGAGGACGTGGACCTCGTGGCGGTCTCCGACCGGGACGGGCGCAAGGCGGAGGCCATCGCTCGGCGGTTCGGGGTGCCCCAGACAGTCTCTCCGGAGGAGGCCATCGACCGGCAGGATCTCGACGCCGTGGTGATCTGCACGCCCAACCACACCCACGAGGAGCTGGCGATCCGGGCGTTGGAGGCGGGCAAGCACGTGTACGTGGAACGGCCGGTCGCGATCTCATCGGGTGGCGTCGAGCGGGTATTGGCGGCCGCCCGCTCCTCGGGCCGATGGCTGGTCGCCGGCCTGCCCCATCGCTTCCGGCCCGAGGTCGCGGCGCTCAGGAGCTTCGTCGCGAGCGGAGACCTGGGGAGCATCTTCACGGTCCGAGGAAGCTGGCTCACACGTAGGGTCCCCGTCTCGCGCCCCACCTGGCGACAACGCAAGTCGCAGGCCGGGGGCGGGGCGTTGGTGGATCTCGGGGTGCCGGCGCTCGACCTCTGTCTCTGGCTGGTCGGCTACCCGCCAGTCAGGCGCGTGCGTTGCGTCATGACGCCAGGCGACTTCGAGGTCGAGGACTCGGCGACGGTCATCGCCGAAGCGGACGGTCTCCTCTTCAACGTGGAGGTCAGCGCCCGCTACTTCGCCGGGGAGGACCGCTATCACGCGCGCGTCATGGGGACGGATGGATCGGGCTCGTTGCCGCCGCTCGAGGTCTTCAAGCAGCTCGGTGGGCGCCCCATGAACGCGACACCCCGGCAGCCGCGTCCGCGCGGGGGAGAGAACCCGTACACGAACGCCTACCGACGTCAGCTCGACCATTTCGTGAGGAGCGTGAGCGGGTTGGGTGAGGCCCCGCTTCCCGAGGAGCAGGCCATGCTGGCGCGCCTGATCGAGGCCGCTTATCAGTCTGCGGAGGAGGGGCGGGAGGTGGCGCTATAGGCGGACTCGAGAGCCTGCTCTGGCCCAGGCCGGGGGAACGGCTCCTCCCCGTCGTCTCGGCCCTCCTGCTGGTGGTGTCGTTCCCACCGTTGAACCCCCTGGTGACGCCCTTCGTGGCGCTCGTGCCGTTCGCTCTGTTCGTGCACGGCCTCGATGGGGATGCCGAGGGTCGGCGAGCGGCGGTACGGGGCTCCCTCCTGTTCGGTCTCGTCTACTTCGGCCTGCTTCTGTACTGGATCCTGGTCGCGCTCATCTGGTTCACGAAGCTGGCCATCCTGGCGTACGTGGCGACGATCGTGGCGCTGATGGGCTTCTCCGCGCTCTTCGGATGGATGCTGCACCGGGCCGTGCACCTCTGGCGCGTGCCCTTGTGGCTGGCGCTCCCCGTGACGTGGACGTCGATCGAGTGGCTGCGTGCCCATTTGCCGGGCTCGCTCGCGTTCCCGTGGCTCGGCCTCGGCACCTCGCTCACCGGCTACCCCGAGCTGGTCGGCATCGCCGAGATCGTCGGTGCGCGCGGCGTGACGTTCTGGCTCGCCCTGGCCAACGGCGTGGTGGCGGTCCTGGTCCTGCGGCTCAGGATGCGCCGACCCTGGGCCGGGGTCGCGGCCGCGTTGGCTCTCGTGCTCGCGCTGCCGATGGGGTGGGGCGTGTGGCGCGCCCATACGCTCGTGATGCGGCCCGTCGGGAAGGTGGGGGTGGTTCAACCGAACATCCGTGAGGAGCTGAAGCTGGATCAGGTTGCCGTTCTGGACAGCACGAGGGCGGCGCTGCACCGTCTGTTGCCGCCGCTCGCCTCGGACTCGCTGAGCCTGGTGGTGATGCCCGAGGTCGTGATGCCGGTCTGGCTTCCCTCTCAGGAGCCGACGTCCGCCGGCGCCATGATGGTGCTCAACCGATACGCGCGGCAGCTGAACGCGCCCATCCTCTTCGGGGCCCTCGGCTTCAGCCTGGACGGGCGCGGCGGCTACGTCCCCTACAACTCGGCCTTCCTGATGCGGCCCGGCGGGCTCGCTGACTGGGAGTACGACAAGCACTACCTCGTTCCGATGGTGGAACGGGTACCCTTGATCCCCGCGAAGTGGCTGACGGGGCTGCAGTATTTCGGCAAGTACGGCGTCGGCAAAGGCTGGCCGCTCGCCTACGTCGACGGCACGGCCTACGGGGTGCTCATTTGCTACGAGTCCTCATATCCGCAGGGCTCTCGCCGTTTCCGTCAGGAGGGCGCCGACGTCCTGCTCAACATCACGAACGACGCGTGGTACGGACGCGAGCCCTGGTGGGCGCGCACGTCTGCGCTCTGGCAGCATCCGGCGCACATGGTCATGCGAGCCATCGAGAACCGGGTCGGCGTGGCCCGGGCGGCCAACACCGGGATCTCGATGTTCATCGATCCGATCGGCCGGATTCACGACGCGACGCCGCTCTTCCAGGAGGCGACGAGGGTCGACACCGTCTACACGACGGACGTCCGCACGCTCTACACACGCTATGGCGACGTGCTGGGCGACGGATCGGCGTTGGCGGCGCTCCTGCTGGTGCTCGCCTCGTGGTGGTCCGCGCGGGGGACGCGAGCCCTGGACCGGTCCGCCGAGCACAATTAAGTTTTTCAGGCTATACAGCCACGTCGCCCGGTCGTACGGCGACGGCAGTCCGACTCTTCCGGGCCAGGGGCCTCCGGGCACCCAGGCCCGTCTCAATTCGGCCCGCGGAGCAGAACATGAAGCAGGACATCCATCCTGAGTTCAAGAAGGCGATCGTCACCTGCGCCTGCGGCAATCGCGTCGAGACCATGTCCACCGTCGAACAGATCCACGTCGAGATCTGCTCGGTGTGCCATCCGTTCTACACGGGCAAGCAACGCCTGGTCGATACCGCCGGCCGCGTCGATCGATTCAAGAAGAAGTACGGGAAAGTCGCCGAGAAGTGAGCCTGCGGGCGAGCTCTCGGCCCGCCCCGCTCTTCGGACAGGCTTCTGAGCGGAGGTTCTCGCGGAGCCTCCGCGCACAGCTTCCATGAAATCCCCCGCCTTGGACCCCCTCCTCGACCGACGCCTCCACGAGGCGGAGGAGCGCTTCGCCGAGGTGGACGAAGCCCTCGCCCGCCCGGAGGTGCACTCCGATCCCGACAAGCTCCGGGATCTCGGCCAGGAGCGCGCCCACCTGGAGGATGTCGTGCGGACGGCGCGTGCCCTTCGCGAGGCCCTGGACGAGCACCGTGGCACGGTGGATCTGCTGGAGGCCGAAGACGAGGAGATGCGTGCCCTGGCCGAGGACGAGCTGGCTTCGCTCGAGGAGCGCATCGACACGCTCTCCAAGACCGCTCGCCAGCTGCTGATCCCCAGGGATCCGCTCGAGAACCGCGCGGCCGTGGTGGAGATCCGCGCGGGAACCGGCGGCGACGAGGCCGGGCTCTTCGCGGCCGACCTGATGCGCATGTACCACCGGCTGGCGGAGCGGGAAGGGTGGAGCGTCGAGCTGTTGAGCCTGTCGGAGGGCATTCCGGGCTCGATCAAGGAGGTGATCTTCACGGTCCGGGGCCGAGGCGCTTATGGCCGGCTGCGCTACGAGTCGGGCGTGCATCGGGTGCAGCGCGTGCCGGAGACCGAGAGCCAGGGCCGGATCCACACCTCCGCGGCGACCGTGGCGGTCCTTCCCGAGGCCGAGGAGGTCGACCTGAAGATCGACCCGAACGACCTACGCATCGACGTCTTCCGGTCGTCGGGGCCGGGCGGGCAGTCGGTCAACACCACCGACTCCGCGGTCCGCATCACCCACACTCCGTCCGGTCTCGTCGTCACCTGTCAGGACGAGAAGTCCCAACACAAGAACAAGGCCAAAGCGTTGAAGGTGCTCCGCAGCCGCCTGCTCGACCGGATGATCGCCGAGAAGGAAGCCGAGCGGGCCCGGGAGCGCAAGACGCAGGTCGGCACGGGGGACCGGTCGGCCAAGATCCGGACCTACAATTTCCCGCAGAGCAGGGTCACGGACCACCGCATCGGCCTCACACTCTACCAGCTCTCCGAGGTGCTGGACGGAGACCTCGAGGAGCTGATCTCGGCACTCCGCCTCGCCAAGGAGGAAGAGCGCCTGGCGGGGCAGGCGTGAGCTCCGTGGGTGCCGGAGCGGGTGAGGGTGGCGCTACCGTCTCGGGACGGGATGGTGGCGGCGGGGTGTGGACGGTGCTGCGACTCATGCGCTGGAGCGGCGAATACCTCGACTCGAAGGGCGTCGAGCGTGGGCGCTTGGAAGCGGAGCACCTGCTGGCGGGTGCCCTCGGCGTGGAGCGGCTCCAGCTGTACCTCCAGTTCGACCGTCCACTCAGCCCCGGGGAGCTCGATCGGTTTCGGCCTTTGCTCAAGCGACGGGCGAAGAGGGAGCCGGTCCAGTACATTCTCGGGCGGGCGGCCTTCCGCCAGTTGGAGCTGAAGGTCGATCGGCGCGTGCTGATCCCCAGGCCGGAGACCGAAGTCCTGGTCGACGAGGTCCTGGCGTGGGCGCGCGCTGCGGGTCGGGAAGCACGGTCGGCGGTCGACCTGGGTACGGGCACGGGGGCCATCGCGCTCTCGCTGGCGCTCGAGGGACCGTTCGGCCGGATCGTGGCGACGGACGCCTCGGCCGACGCGCTGGCGGTGGCCCGGGAGAACACGGTGGCAACGGGCCTGCAGGACAGGGTGGAGCTGCGCGAAGGCGCGCTCTTCGACGCGCTGGACGCGAACGAGATGTTCGACGTCGTCGTCTCGAATCCTCCCTACGTGACGGATGCCGAGATGGAGGCGCTCCAGCCCGAGGTCGGAGCGTGGGAGCCGGTGGAAGCGCTGGCGGGGGGCCCGGATGGCATGACGGTGCTGCGGGCCATCGTCGCCGGCGCCGGGGCCCATCTGAAGGACGGTGGTCTGCTGGCCCTGGAGATCGGGGCGGAGCAGGGGAGGCCGGTGGTCGGCCTGGTGGAGGCGGCCGGCGGGTACGACGACGTGCGGATACGGCGAGATTTCACCGGCCGTGAACGCATCGTCCTGGCTCGGCGAGCGAGTCGGGACACGAATGGATAGAACGCAAGGAAGGGAAACGGCATGGCTGGCATTTTGGATATGGCGAAAGACCTGGGTGCGGCGCTGGCGCGCACGGAAGAGTACAAGGCGCTCCAGCGCGCGAGCGAATCCGTAGACGGCGAGCGCGAGCTCGTCGAGCTGCGCAACAAGCTCAGGGACCTCGAGGCGCAGCTGGAGGCTTCGCTGCGGGCAGGCAGGGAGCCGGAGGATGAGGTGAAGCAGGCCTACAACGAGGCGGCCGAAGAGCTCCAGGGGAAACCCGAGTTCCAGCGGTTGGTGGCGGCCCAGGCCAACTTCGAGAAGGTGATGTACAAGGTGAACGAGACGATGGCCAAGGGGCTCCAGGAAGGCGCGCAGAGCCGGATCATCCTCCCGTCCTGAGTGGACCACGAAGCACAGACCCCAATCCGAAACGAGGGATTTCAGTGAAGCAACCGTCAGAGATCCGCCCGGCGTCCGGCCGGCTCGGCGTCCTCCTGCCCGGCTTCGGGGCGGTGGCGACCACGTTCGTCGCGGGGGTGGAGTCGGCCCGACGCGGCCTGGCTCGACCGTTCGGCAGCCTGACGCAGATGGGCACCATCCGCCTGGGCAAGCGCACCGAGGGACGCGTCCCGCTCATCAAGGACTTCGTGCCTCTGGCCGGTCTCGACGACCTGGTCTTCGGCGCGTGGGATCCGATTCCCGACGACGGCTATGCGAGTGCGGTCAACGCGGGAGTCCTGCGCCCCGAGCACGTCGAGCCGATCAAGGATTTCCTGTCCTCCATCAAGCCGATGCCCGCGGCCTTCGACACGGCCTACGTCAAGAAGCTCAACGGGCCCAACGTCAAGAAGGGGGCGAACAAGAAGGAGCTCGCCGAGCAGATCCGCGCCGACATCCGCAACTTCAAGGATGCCAACGGCTGCGATCGCCTCGTGATGGTGTGGTGCGGCTCGACCGAGATCTATGTGCGGGCCGCACCGGTGCACGAGACGCTCGCGAGCTTCGAGAAGGGGATGGAGGAGAACGACCCGGCCATCACCCCCAGCCAGCTCTACGCCTACGCCGCGATCATGGAGGGCATCCCCTACGCCAACGGTGCCCCGAACCTCTCCGCGGATTTCGCGGCGTTGGAGGACCTGGCCGTGGAGAACGGCGTGCCGATCGGCGGCAAGGACTTCAAGACGGGCCAGACCCTGATGAAGACCATCCTGGCGCCGGGCTTCAAGACGCGGATGCTGGGTCTCAACGGCTGGTTCAGCACGAATATCCTGGGCAACCGGGACGGCGAGGTGCTGGACGACCCCGAGTCGTTCAAGACCAAGGAGGTCTCGAAGCTCGGCGTGCTGGAGCACATTCTGCAGCCGGACACCTACCCCGACCTCTACGGCAAGCTCTACCACAAGGTGCGGATCAACTACTATCCACCGCGTGGAGACAACAAGGAGGGGTGGGACAACATCGATATCTTCGGGTGGATGGGCTACGGGATGCAGATCAAGGTGGACTTCCTCTGCCGCGACTCGATCCTGGCCGCGCCCATCGTGCTCGATCTGGCGCTCTTCATGGACCTCGCCTCGCGGGCGGGGCTGAAGGGGATCCAGGAGTGGCTGTCGTTCTACTTCAAGAGCCCGCAGACGGCGCCGGGACTCTATCCGGAGCACGATCTGTTCATCCAGCACTGGAAGCTCAAGAACACGCTCCGGTGGATGATGGGTGAGGAGCAGATCACGCATCTCGGGGTCGAGTACTACCCGTAGGAGCCGGGGAATCACCCAGACGTGGACGCGCGATTCATCGTGCTGGAGGGCGGGGAAGGGTCGGGCAAGACGACCCAAGCCGCCCTCCTCTCGACCTGGATGGACTCGCTCGGCGTGGCCCATCTCCTCACCCGCGAGCCGGGCGGCACGGCCGTGGGCGAGGCGGTGCGTGGGGTGGTCCTCGGACGTACCGATCTGGAGATGCCCGCGGCCTCCGAGCTCTTCCTCTACCTCGCGTCGCGGGCGGCGTTCGTGCGTGACGTGGTCCGACCTGCACTGGAGGCGGGCAGGGTGGTGGTCGCCGACCGCTTCGACTTGTCCACCCTCGCCTACCAGGGCTACGGCCGCGGACTCCCGCTCGCGGAGGTCCGGCGCGCGATCGTGCTGGCGACGGGCGGGCTCGAGCCGGATCTCACGGTCCTGCTCGACGTGCCGGTGGCCGAGGGTGCGGCGCGACAACGGGCGAACGCACTGGAACGGGACCGTATCGAGCAGGAGGGTGACGCCTTCCTCCAGAAGGTCCACGACGGATACCTGGCACTCGCCGAGGGCGATCCCCGGATCCGCGTGGTGAGCGGGATGGGCTCGGTGGAGGAGGTGCAGGGGAGGATCCGGGCCGCGCTGGCCGATGCGTTTCCGGAAACCTTCGCCACCGGAGGGGTTTAATTGCTAGGTGCTCCCCTTCTTCAACGACCTGTAGGGCGTATCAGGAGGCAGGGGCAGGGGTTGTCACGCAGGGAGGATCGAGGGTGAGCGTACGAAAGGGAACGGCGGCACCGCTGCTGGTCGTGCTCGTGTCGGCGGTTACGGGCGGCTGGCTCCTGCAACGAGGAGTCGACCGGTCCGAGAACGTCTACACGAAGGTGCGTGTGTTCCAGGAGGTCGTGGACCGCGTCGAGACCAGCTACGTCGACTCCGTCGATGCGAGCAAGCTGTACGACTCGGCGATCGACGGCATGATCCAGGACCTGCACGATCCGTACTCGGTGTTCCTGCCGGCCTCGCAGTATGAAGACCTGAGGATCCGGACCGAGGGCAACTACGGCGGCGTGGGCCTCGAGGTCATTAAGCGCAACGGGCATGTGACGGTGGTGAGCCCCATACCGGGCACCCCGGGTGCGCGTGCCGGCATCCGAGGCGGCGATCAGTTCGACTCCGTGGACGGCAAGGACGTCAGCGACCTCGACACGGACGCGGTGGTCGACCTGCTGCGTGGTGATCCGGGCACCGAGGTCCACGTGAAGATGCTGCGTCCAGGTGTGGACGAGCCGATCCCCTTCACACTGAAGCGGGCCTCCATCCAGCTCAAGGCGGTGCCGTTCGCCCTGATGCTGAAGGACGGGGCCTCCTCGGGCGGTGGCCACATCGGGTACGTCCCGTTCCAGATCGTGCGCGAGACCTCGTCCAAGGAGATCCGTGCCGCCGTGGACTCCCTGAAGCGCTCGGGCGACCTGCAGGGCCTCATCCTCGACCTGCGTGACAACCCCGGCGGGCTCCTCGACGAGGGGGTCGCCGTCTCCGACCTCTTTCTCGACAAGGGCGACGGCATCGTCGAGACGCGCGGACGTAACCCGAATCAGAACGAGAAGTACGTCGCTCAGAACGCCGACCAATATCCCGGTCTCCCGATCGTGATCCTGGTGGACGGTGGAAGCGCGTCGGCTGCCGAGATCATCTCCGGTGCGCTGCAGGACAACGACCGTGCCGTGCTCGTCGGAGAGAGCACGTACGGGAAGGGTGTCGTGCAGAGCCTGTACCAGCTCAGCGGGGGCAACGTCCTCAAGTTGACCACCGCCCGGTGGTACACGCCCGTGGGACGGAGCATCCAGAAGCCCGACAGCCAACGGGTGGCACAGGAGAGAAGCCACGACCTGACGCTCTCCGGCCAGATCGCGGAGGATCGGGACATCGAGGGCCGTCCGACCTACAAGTCGAAGGATGGACGCACGCTCTACGGTGGTGGGGGCATTCCGCCGGACGTCTACGTTGCGCCGGACGTGTTGAGCGCGTCGGAAGAGCGCGGCGTGCGGGGTCTCTACCGTCAGGCCGGGCCATTCAACGTGGCGCTCTTCAACTACGCCGTGCGCTACGTACAGAACCATCCTGGCCTGAAAGAGGGTTTCAGGCTGTCGGATGCGGACCTCGAGCACTTCTACAAGGCTCTGCCCGAATGGGACGTGCAGGTCGACCACGCCGACTTCGACGCCGCTCGCCGCTTCGTGCGCTACCATCTCGAGCGGGAGATCGCGCTCCAGGCGTGGGGACAGAAGGGCGAGTTCGAGCAGATGCGCCGGTACGACCAGCCGCTGTCCCGGGCGCTCGACCTGCTCCACGGTGTCACCGATCCGGCCGGGCTCGTTCGCAAGGCGTCGGCCGAGGACGGGAACCGGGCGGCGGGCTCCTGAGCCTGCGCACGCCGCGTCCCGTCGGGTCCGAGGCTGCGTGGATCCGTGACCCCGCCGTCCCGATCGGACATTGGCCTGCCCCGAGTCGGTTCCTTCCTTTGATGGGAGGCGGGGCGTAATGCCCGGCGGCGGGCTCACGCCCCGGGAGCGGGCGCTCGTCGGCGTCTCGGTCGCCTTGGCGACGCGCGACACGTCCACGATACGCACGGCCATGCGGACCGCCGTCCGCGAGGCCGACTCCGGAGAGGTCGAGGAGGTCGTGCTCCAGAGCTACCTATTCCTCGGCTATCCGGTCGCGCTGGAGGGGTTCGCACTCTGGCGAGAGATCGCGGGCGGGGAACCCGTGCCGCTCGTGGAAGAGGTCGAGCGATGCGCGCGGCGCGGAGAGGAGTTGGTCCGAGCGATCTACGGCCCGTCGCACGAGCGCTTGCGCGACAACATCAGGAAGCTACATCCCGACATGGAGCGGTGGATGGTCCAGGAAGGCTACGGACGCGTGCTGGGCCGGCCCGGGCTGGATCTGGTGGCCCGCGAGCTGTGTGTGGCTTCGCTTCTGGCGATGGTGAACGTTCCCCGTCAGCTCTACGCGCACGCACGGGGCGCTCTCAGGGTGGGCGCCTCGCTCGAGCAGGTGGAAGAGGCACTCGAAATCGCATGCGAGGAGAGCGGATCCGACGCGCGGGCGCGCGCGCGGGAGACCTGGCGGCACGTACAAGAGCGTTATCTCCAGCGACTCCAGGATCGGGACTGATCCGAGCCATGTTCATCGATCGAGCGGCCATCGAGGTGAGGGCCGGAGACGGCGGTGCCGGCGCCGAAGCGTTCCGGCGCGAGAAGGGTGTGCCGCGCGGAGGCCCCTCGGGTGGAGACGGTGGCGACGGTGGGAGCGTCGTTCTCGAGGTCGATCCGCAGCTCTCGACGCTGCTCGACTACAGTTATCGGCGGCATTACCAGGCCGATCGTGGCCAGCACGGCGAGGGTAGCAACAAGACGGGACGCTCCGGCGAAGATCTGGTGCTCCGGGTCCCTCCGGGTACCGTGGCCATCGACGCGGACACCGACGAGCTGCTCGGCGAGCTTCTGGAAGAGGGCCAGCGCATCGTCATCGCCAAGGGCGGCCGAGGAGGCCGCGGCAACGCGCGGTTCGCCACGGCCACGAGACAAGCGCCGCGGCGTTGGGAGCGGGGAGGCGAGGGAGAGGTGCGCAACGTGCGACTCGAGCTCAAGCTGATCGCGGACGTGGGGCTGGTCGGAGAGCCGAATGCCGGCAAGTCGACGTTTCTCGCGGCGGTCACGGCTGCGAGGCCGAAGGTAGCCGACTATCCGTTCACCACGCTCACCCCTAACCTGGGGGTCGTACAGCTCTCCGACTTCCGCAGCTTCATCGTCGCGGACATCCCCGGCATCATCGAGGGGGCCCACGAAGGCAAGGGCCTCGGCCACCAGTTCCTGCGACACATCGAGCGCACGCGCACGCTCGCCGTCATGGTGCCTGTCGATGCCGTGGATCCCCAGGCCGAGTACGAAGGGCTGCGCGCCGAGCTGGAGGCGTACGCTCCCTCGCTGGGGCGGACGCCTCATTGCCTCGTGCTGACGAAGGCGGATCTGCTTCCTGCGGACGCGTTGCCCCCGGACGTGAGCGCGCCGGAGGCGTGGGGCACCTACCTCCTTTCGTCGGTCGCACGGAGCGGGGTGCCGGAGCTGCTCGAGGCGCTCTGGGAGCGCAGCCGGAAGGTGCAGCGGGAGGAGGGCGAAGAGGCAGCGGAGATCTGGTGAGCAGCGCGGGTCGGCCCGACGATCACCGGGAACGGCGCCGCGAGGTGCGGGCCCTACTCACGCTGGACGCTCTTCCCGACGTCGGACCGGCCACGGTGCGCAGGCTCGTGAGGGTGTTCGGGTCCGCCCGGGCCGCCCTGTTCGCTTCCGCCCGACGGTTTGCGGCCGTGGCGGGTCGGGTCGCGGCAGGCGCTCGGTCCGATCCCCGGATCGGGGCGTCGGTCGAAGCGGCGCTCGCCCGTGCGGAGCAACTGGGCATGGAGATCGTCGTCCTCGGCGACGCCGGCTATCCGCCGGATCTGCTGAACCTCGCCGACCCGCCGACGCTCCTCTTCTTGAGAGGCCGGTCCGAGCTCCTTTCCCGGCGGGGCGTGGCGGTGGTCGGCTCGAGACGCTGCACCGCGCGCGCCCGGGATGTGGCGACGAGGCTCGGACGGGCGCTCGCCCGTGCAGGGGTACCGGTGGTGAGCGGCCTCGCGCTCGGCGTAGACGGCGCGGCCCACCGTGGAGCGGTCGAGACGGAGGGGCCCACGGTCGCCGTGCTCGGATGCGGTGCCGACCGGCCGTATCCCCGCTCGCATGCGCGACTCTTCCGGAGCGTTCTCGAGCACGGGCTCGTCGTCAGCGAGTTCATGCCCGGGACGGACCCGCTCCCTCATCACTTTCCCCGTCGCAACCGCGTGCTCGCCGGACTCTCCCGCACAGTCGTGGTCGTCGAGGCGGGAAGGCGCAGCGGTGCCCTCATCACGGTGGATCACGCGCTGGACCTGGGCCTGGACGTGTACGCCGTGCCCGGTCCCATCGATCATCCGGCTTGCGAGGGCAGCAACCGCCTGCTCCTCGACGGAGCCAGGCCGCTCGTGTCGATCGACTGGTTCATGGCCGAGATCGTGGGCGAAGGCGCCGTTTCGGCGGCGCCGGGCCGGGTGGTGCCGGACGGCGATGCCGGGCGGATCCTCTCGGCGCTCGAGGGTGGTGCCATCCACGTGGACGAGGTGGCCCACCGCCTCGGGCTGGACGTGGGAAGCACGCTCGCCCTTCTGTCGGAGCTCGAGGTCGAGGGGAGGGTGGAGCAGGCTCCCGGGATGCGGTTCCGTCTCGCCGGATGAACGTCATGGTGGCCGAGCCGACGACCGTCCGTTCCGTATACGCGCACGCGCCCTTTTGCGCACGGCGGTGCTTCTACTGTGACTTCGCGGTCCAGGTGCGGCGGACGGGGGGGATGGAGGAGTGGATCGAGGCGCTGGCTGGAGAGCTCGGGGCGGTGGAGGCTGAGGGGACGTTCCGTATGGCCGATACGCTGGAGACGCTGTACATAGGCGGGGGAACGCCGTCGCTGCTGGGGGCGGACGCGATGTCGGGACTCGCGCGAACCCTCGGATCCGCCCGGG
>Ga0055451_10000803_pt1 | contig 12705 bp, 7 predicted proteins | sample China_Galinas_PW_3_FD_57745 | JGI IMG/M metagenome (GOLD analysis project Ga0055451, IMG submission 57745) | Wetland microbial communities from San Francisco Bay, California, USA, that impact long-term carbon sequestration - China_Galinas_PWB_D2 | ecosystem: Environmental > Aquatic > Marine >... | reverse complement strand
CCTCGAGGACCTCGTCCGCGACTTGCGCGCGAGCGTCCACGGGGTGGTCGAACATCTCAATACGCTCACGCGAAACCGCTATCCGGAGCTGCTGCAGGCGCTCGCCGAGATCGACGCCGGCGTCGAGGCGTCGCTGGAATGCCGCAGCTCCCTGCCGGACGCCCCCCTCCTCATGTCGCTGAAGGAGGTGCGGATCGAGCACGCCGAAGTGGTCGGCGAGAAGCTCGCCAGGCTCGGTGAGCTGGGAAGCCGCGTAGGCTGCCGCGTCCCGGACGGTTTTGTCGTCACGACCCGCGCCTGCCAGGAGCTCCTCGAAGCGGCGGGGGTGAGCGAGGACGCCGAAACCCTGCGATCCCGCTGGACCGACGGTGAGGATCTCGAGGAGGAGGCCCGGAGCCTCCAGGCGAGAGTCCTCGAGGCACGGGTACCGAAGAAGCTCGCGCGGGGCATTCGGCAGGCGGTCGACGGGCTCACGGAGCGGTCACCCGGCACGCTGTTCGCCGTCCGATCCAGCGCGGCCGAGGAAGACGGCGAGCTGACCTTCGCGGGCCAATACGAGACGGTGTTGGGCGTCGACCCGGACGGCGTCGTGGACGCCTGCCGGAGCGTCGTGGCGAGCCTGTACTCGCCTGGCATCATGCGCTACCGGCGTCAGAACAGCCTTCCCCCAGGCTGTGGCTTCATGGCCGTCGGATGCATGCGCATGGTGCCCGCAAGCGCGAGCGGTGTCGCTTACAGCCTGAACCCGTTGGACCCCTCTTCGGACGTACAACTCGTCACGTCCGCCTGGGGCCTCGGAAAGGCCGTGGTGGAAGGGGAGGCCGCCGTCGACCGATTCGAAGTCCAGCGGCGGCCCGGGTATCCGATCTCCCAGTCCCGAATCGGCGACAAGGCATGGGGGTACGTCGCCCTGCCGGGCCGGGGCATGGTGCGCGAGGCCGTGCCCAAGCAGCGGCGCACCCTGCCATCGCTTACCGAGGCTCAGGTCGCCGAGCTGGCCGAGACCACCTGTCGCATCGAGCGATACATGAAGGCGGCACAGGACGTCGAATGGGCTCTCGACGAAGACGGACGACTGTTCATCCTCCAGGCTCGCCCCCTCTCCATCCCTCAGGACCGTATGCCCGAGCACCGGGACCTGTCGGAGGTCCCCATCACCCACCCGGTCGTCTTCCGGGGGAGAGGGGACGTGGCGTGTCGAGGCATCGGCACCGGCCGTGTGCACCTCGTCACGGGCCACGACCTGCCTGACCTGGATCCCTCCGAGGGTGCAGTGCTCGTCGCACGAACCGCCACACCACGGCTCGGCGGAGCCCTGGCCGGCGTGAGCGCGGTCATCACCGATCTCGGCAGCGCGACGGGGCACTTCGCGGCCGTGGCCCGGGACTTCCGTACCCCGACGATCGTGGCCACCGAAGTGGCGACCCGCAGCCTCGGCGAGGGAATGGTGGTCACGGTCGATGCGGAGGAGAACGTAGTGTACCAGGGCCGCGTCGACGAACTCCTGCGCGACCAGCTCCTGAAGCGGGCCTCGTTCGAGGACGCGAGTGAGTTCCGACTGCTGCGTCGGCTTCTTCGCAAGATCGCTCCCCTGACCCTGCAGGATCCTCAGACCCCGGGATTCACCGCCGACCGGTGCCGCACCTACCACGACGTCATCCGCTTCGCGCACGAGAAGGCGATCGAAGAGCTGATGGACGTCGGCTGGGTGAGGCCTTCCGGGAACCAGGGATACACACGCCGCCTGGACCTGCCCATTCCGCTCGACCTCGTTCTCATCGACCTGGGCGGCGGATTTCGGATCGAGGACGGCCGAGTGTCGGCTACGCTCGGCGACGTCGCTTCCCGCCCGCTCGTCCCTCTGCTCGAGGCGCTAACTTCGGAAGGGGCCTGGGAGACCGCCCCGGCCGACATGGACCTCGACGGGTTCATGGCCAGCGCGACGCGCGCCGGATCGCTCACGGGGCCGATGGCGGCTCGCCCCGCGCAGAATCTGGCAATCGTGTCCGGACAGTACCTGCACCTCAGCCTTCGAGTCGGCTACCACTTCAACATCGTGGACGCCTACCTGACCGACCGTCCCGAGGACAACTACATCTACTTCCGTTTCGCCGGCGGCGTCACCGAGCTGACCCGACGCTCCCGGCGGGCGGCACTTCTGAGGCGAATCCTCGAGGATCACGGGTTCGTGGCGGAGGGCCGTGAGGATCTCGTCATCGGCCGCGTGAAGGGGATCACCGCGGAGAGGATGGTCGAGCAGATGCGTATGGTCGGCAAGCTGATCGGCTTCACCCGTCAGCTGGACATCTTCCTCAGAAACGACCGGCTCGTGGACCAATACGTGGAGCGGTTCATGGGTCGGGTTCCACCCACCCCGACGCCCCGGCATCTCGAGAGCGCGGCGGAGGCACCCATGAACAGCGCAGCCGATGTACTGGTCCTGGACGACGAGGCCGTGGTGGGAGAGCGGCTCAAGGACCACCTGGAGAAGAAGGGCTACCGCGTGGAGTCGTTCACCAGCAGCCAGGAGGCCGTCGACCGACTTTCGGCGAAACGCTTCGACGTGGTCATCACCGACCTGAAGATGGCCGGCCCGACCGGCCTCGACGTGCTCCGGCTCGTCCGCGATCGGGGCCGGGGGACCCAGGTCATCATCATCACCGGCTACGGCTCGATGGACTCGGCTCGCAAGGCCGAATTCGGAGGCGCGTTCGAGTTCGTCCACAAGCCGTTCAGCATGAAGGCTCTGGAAGCCGTAACCCGGAAAGCTGCCCGTAGAGCGCACAAGCTCATGGACAGGCAAGTGACATGAAGAACAAGAAGAAAGTGCTTCTCCTGGACGACGAGCCGATCGTCGGCGAACGCCTCAAGCCCGCGCTCGAGAAGATCGGCTACTACGTGGAGTCGTTCACGGACAGCCAGCGCGCGGTCGACCGGCTCGCCGAGGAGCGCTTCGACGTGCTGGTCACGGACCTGAAGATGCAGAAGCCCGACGGGCTCGAGGTCATGAGCTTCGTCCAGGAGCAGTCGCCCTCGACCAGAGTCATCATGATCACCGGCTTCGCGACCGTCGAAACCGCCAGGGAGACGCTCAAGAGCGGCGCCGTCGACTTCATTCCCAAGCCGTTCAAGATCCGGGCACTCTGCGACCTGATCGTCAAGCTGACGAGCGAGCCCGCCGTTCCCGGAGCGAGCTGAAGAGCAGGACGCGTCTCAGACCGTGTAGTCGGGTGCGGCCAGGTCGTCCCGATCCACCTGCTCCACGCCCGGCACGCGGCCGGCCACCTCGATTACCGCATCCACCAGGGATGCGGGTCGCAGCCGCCCCCGGACGTAGACCACGCCGCCGTCGGCGTGCACCTCCACCTCCGCCGCCGCCGTTCGCTCATCGGCCGCGAGGGCCGCCCCGACCCGGCTGCTCAGGACCAGATCGGCCATGGCCCGTCGGCTCTCGTCCGTCGGCTGGAAGCGGCCGGTCTCCGCCAGCTCCACCACGAGCCGCACCGCGTCGTCCACCTCCAACGTCCGCAGGTTGATGCACAGGTCGTAGAGATGGGGATCGAGCCAGTCGACACCGTACAGGAACCGTGTCCACTTCTCTCGTTGGCGATCCACGGTGTGAATGTAGTCGAGGGCTTCGGCCTCGCTTCTGTCCGAACGTTCGTGCAGCATCCGCACCCGGAAGTCCACGGGGGCGATCAGGCGGACGCAGACGACATGGGACACTCCCTGCAGAAGCAGGTGTCCAGCGTTGCCGTGATAGACGACCCGCCCACTCTGGACCCGCTCGCACAGCGCGGCCTGGACGAACGCCAGGTATCGACGTCTCTGGTGCCGGAAGCGGTCCCACAGACCGGGGGGCTTCAGGAGCGCCCTCTGGAGATCCTCCTCCGGGACGCCGAAGCCGGCCGCCTCGTGGACGATCTCCTCCCTGCTGACGATGTCGAAGGCGAGTTGCCGTGCCACACGCTCGGCAAGCATGCGGCCACCACTCCCCGACCCTCTCGATATCGTGATGATGGGCATGCTGTCTCCAACAGCTCACCGACCAACGAGGCGGAAGGACCCGAAGCCGCTCCGAACACGATCCGGGATGGAGAGACCGCGAGGATTCGTGCACAATGTCACGATTGCAGATTGCCCCACTCGAACGTCGGCGTCAAGTGGCCGGCCGCACCTTCCTGCTACAGCGCCTGCAGGATGGCGCCCTTCAGATAGGCGCTCTCCGGGATCTGCACGATCTCGGGATGGTCACCGGCTTGGCCGCGGAACTCGATCCAACGCATGGGCCGGCCCGCGTCGGTCGCGGCGTTCTCGAGCATCGTCCGGAAGGTCTTACGGCCGACGTGATAGCTGCACGAGAAGGTCAACAAGTGCCCGCCCGGCGCCAGAATACGCATGGCGCGCAGATTGATTTCCTTATAGCCGCGGACTGCGGCCTCCACGTTCTGGCGTCGCTTCGCGAACGCCGGGGGGTCGAGGACGATGACGTCGAATCGTTCCCCGCGTCCTTCGAGATCGCGCAAGAGGTCGAAGACATTCGCCTCCACGCATGTGATGCGATCCTCCAGCCCGTTGATCCGGGCGTTCTCCCGCGCCCGGTCGAGCGCGTCGGCCGAGGAGTCGACCGCGGTCACCTCGGCGCCGTTGCCGGCCAGGTGCATCGCGAAGGAGCCGTGGTACGAAAAGCAGTCCAGCGCTTTCCCACGGGCCAGGGTCCCGGCCCGGGCACGATTCTCTCGCTGGTCCAGGAAGGCGCCCGTCTTCTGGCCCGTGTACGGGGCGGCGAGCCAGCTCATGGCCCCTTCCCGTACCTCGACCACCTCGGGCACCTCGCCGTGGAGCAGCTCGACCTCCTGCTCCAGTCGCTCCCGCCTGCGCACGCCCACGTCGTTCCTGGCCAGAATGCCGCGCGGCTCCATTCGCGTCATGAGCGCGTCGAGGATCTCGTTGCGGAACGCCTCCAGGCCGGAAGACAAGAACTGGACCACGAGGTAGTCGCCGTACCGATCGACGATCAGAGAAGGCAGACCGTCGGCCTCTCCGTGAACCAGGCGGTAGGCGGTGGCGTCCGGCTTGAGCTCGTCACGGTACGTCACCGCGGCCGCGATCCGCTCCGTCCAGAACGCGGCATCGATGGGCTGCGGCTCGGTCGTCAGCATCCGGAGAGAGATCTGCGAATACGGACTCCACAGCGCGGTGCCGATCGGGCGATCACGATCCCCCAGCACGTCGACCGCCCCTGCCGGGGGGCCCGGGGCATCCATGACGTCGCTGCGGAAGATCCACGGATGCTGCCGGTCCATCCAGCGCGAGGCACCTCGGCGCGATACGCGGACGAGGCGACCGAGCTCTGCGGGCCGCTCCAGAGGCTCCGGCTGAGCGCTCATGGCCGAGCGCGCAGATACTGCGGCGGCCACGGACCCTCTTCGCCCAACTCGTGGGCCGCGAGCAGCGCCCAGTGGGGCCCGCGCAGCATCTCGCGTGCGAGCAGCACGAGGTCGGCCCGACCCTCCCGCACGATCTCGTCGGCCTGGTGGGGCTCGGTGATCATCCCCACGCTCGCCGTCGCGATATCGGCCTCCCGACGGATGCGCTCGGCAAACGGAACCTGATATCCTGGTCCCACCGGTATCCGCACGCCGGGCACGAGTCCGCCGGAAGAAGCGTCGACGATGTCTACCCCGTGGTCGCGCAGGGCATGGGCCAACTCGACGGATTGATCGAGATCCCAACCTCCTTCGGCCCAGTCCGTCGACGAGATGCGCACCCCGAGCGGGAGCCGCTCGGGCCATGCGTCGCGCACGCGATCGACGACCTCGAGCAGGAGGCGGATCCGATTCTCGAACGAGCCGCCCCAGGCATCCTCCCTGACGTTCGAGAGCGGCGACAGGAACTCGTGCAGCAGATAGCCGTGCGCGGCGTGGATCTCGACGATCCGGAACCCGGCCTCCCGCGCCCGCAGCGTGGCCGCGCCGAATTCCTCCACGACACGACGGATTGCGTCCTCGTCCAACGCCTGGGGTCGGGGATACGTGTCGGAGAACGGCACCGCGCTCGGCGCCCAGACGTCTTCGGGCCATCCCCCTTGGGCGGCCGTGACGGTGGTGGGGCCATCGGACCACGGGCGCCGGGTGCTCGCCTTCCGTCCCGCGTGCGCCAGCTGAATTCCCGCTACGGCTCCCTGTCCTTCCAAGAACGCCGCGATCCGTGCGAGCATCTCGACCTGGCCGTCGTGCCAGAGGCCTAGATCGTGGGGGCTGATCCGGCCGTTGGCCGTTACGGCCGTCGCCTCCGTGAAGACCACGCCTGCTCCTCCGGACGCGAAGGACCCCAGGTGTACGAGATGCCAGTCGTCGGCGAGCCCGTCCTGGCTGGAGTACTGGCACATGGGGGAGACGCCGATCCGGTTGCGCGCCTCGACGTCGCGCAACTTGAGGGGAGAAAACAGCGTGGGCATATCGGATCCCTCGGAATCATCGAAGTACTATCGGTCCTCTGACCCCTTCACGTGCCAGGCGTTCCGGTCGGACACCAACCGATGCGGTTACATTTCCATATTCACGGGAGCCGTGCCGCACAAAGATGATCCAACTGGCGGAGCGGCGAGGCGGCCAAGTGTGGAGGCTGCCCGCGTCATGGGCGGTTCCGGACAGTGCGTCCCACTTCCGGACACGAAGGGACGGGACATGGAGTCGCATCCGCTCTTCAAGACGAAGCGCGAGATCCGAGCGCTGCTCCGTGAGGGCGACCTCGACGCCGTGGCGCGGTTGGCGGAACGCCGGCGGCGCGTCCTGGGCGACCTGGTGCCGCTCACCTACCACCCTGATGCGTGCATCGCCTGGCGAGCGGTGGAGGCGATGGGACTCGCCGCGGCACGCATCTCGGACGACGATCCGGACGCGGTCCGGGAGCAGCTGCGCCGTCTCTTCTGGCTCATCACCGAGGAGTCGGGGGCAATCTGTTGGAGGGCGCCGGAGGCGATGGCCGAGATCGTGCGGCATCGACCGGGTCTCTTCGGCGAGTACGTGCCCATCGTCATGCATCTCCTCTTGGAGATGGCGGAGGAGGATCTCGCCCACTTCAGACCCGGTGTGCTCTGGGCGATCGGATCCCTCGGCACCCTCGCGGCTGCCCATCTCGACGAAGTGCTCCCGGCCATCGTCGCGGCCCTGGACGATTCAGACGCGCAGGCCCGTGGCATGGCCATCCTCGCCCTCGAGCGGGTAGGACGGGGCGACCTCCTGGCCGGTCGCGAAGCGCTACTCGACGACGACGGGGCCGTCGAGCTCTACGAGGGCGGGACGCCCAGACGCTCCAGCGTCGGCGAGCTCACACGCCGGGCGCTCGGCGTCGCGGCCGGAGGCTGACCGGCGAGCGCGTCGCAGCCGCACTCGCCTACGGTGCTCCCGATTCCGAGATCTGTCAGCTCGTCGTCACCGGTTCGTCCGGGCCGACCGGTACCGCGGCTCCTTCCCCCGCCGGGCGCCCGAGCAGGAATACGCGCAACCGCTCCGCCGCTCCGGTCAGGACCAGGTACGCGCTCGGCACGACGAAGAGCGTGAGCAGGGTCGAGACGCTCAGGCCTCCCACCACGGCGATGGCCAGCGGCTGCATGAGCTCGGAGCCGTTGCCGATGCCCAGCGCCAACGGCAACATCCCGAACATCGTCGTGAGCGTGGTCATCAGGATCGGACGCAAGCGGACCGCGCCGGCCTCGACCACCGCCTGCTCCCTGGTGTAGCCGTGGTAGCGCCTGCCTTGCTCGACGTATTCGACGAGCAGAATGGCGTTGTTCACCACGATACCGGCCAGGAGGATCACCCCGAGAAGCACCGGAGCACTCAGGGGTGTGCCGGTCAGATGGAGGCCCAACCCCACGCCGATGAGCGACAGCGGGATGGCGAAGATGATGACCAGGGGATTCACGATGCTCTCGTACTGCACGGCCATCACCACGAAGACGAGGAAGATGGCCATGCCGACCACGATCCCGAGCTGGCGGTTGCTCTCCTTGATGGACTCCTCGTCACCCCCGATGACCACGCTGTATCCGTCGGGGAGCGCCACGCTCGCCAGGCGGGCACGGATCGAGTCGTTGACCTCACCCACCGACGCCACCTCGGGAATGTTGTCACCCGTGAGGCGGAAGACCCGGCTCTGGTTCTCCCGGAGGATCATGGTGGGGCCCATGACGTTTTCGACCTTGGCCACGTCGCGAAGATAGATCGGCTGACCGCCCGCCGCGCCCGGGAAGAGCGCCACCGAGCCCAGGTCCTCAGGACTCTTGAAACGCTCTCGCGGTAACATGACCCGCAGGTCGTACTCCTGGTTTCCGGCGGTGAAGCGGGTCGCGACGGTTCCGTCGAGCGCCGTCCGGAGGGTCTGGCCGACGGCGGCGACGCTGAGTCCCAGGTAGGAAGCGCGCTCTCGGTCGAGCTCGATCGAGAGCTGAGGGGTCGCGTCTTCCGCGGACGGCTCGAGGTTCTCCAGTCCGGGAACGCCCTTCAGGATGTGGACGACGTCGTCCGCGACCCGCTCGAGCTCGTCGAGATCGTCCCCTTGCACGGAGAGCGCGATGGCCGATCCGTAGTTGGACGTCCTCAGCCCTCGGATCCGTGGCGGCCGCACGAAGATCCGGGCGCCCGGAAAACCCTTGTCATTGATCTTCGCCTGCAACTGCTGGACCCACTCGTCCGCGCTCATCGAGCGCTGCGAGACGGGCTCGAGCACGATGTCGATGGAGCCACGGCCCGATTGTTGACTCGTGGAAGCTCCGAAGAGCATCCCGCCCGCGGTGGCGAAGCGCGCCACCACGTCGGGCATCTGCTCGACCAGCTCCTCCACCTCGAGCGTGACACGGTTCGTCTCCTGAGCCGACACGCCCGGAGCCAGGCGAACCATGACGCCCACGTTGCCGTCGTCCACCTGCGGCAGAAACTCGCTGCCCAGCCCCCGTGCCAACCCGAACACGCTCAGGAACGCCAGGACGGCCAGGCCCAGCACCGCCCAGCGGAAGCGCACCACCGTGGGCATCACGGTACGATAGAGCTGTCGCAGACGGCGCATGAGCCCGTCCACGGCGCGCAGGAGCGTCCAGTCTTTCACGCCGCTGCTGAAGCGGATCTTGGCGAGCTGGGCCGAGAGCATCGGGACCACGGTGAGCGCCACGCCCAGCGAGGCGAGGATGGCGAACGAGATCGTCAGGATCAGCTCGCGGAAGATGAGTGCGGCCAATCCGACGATGAGCAGGAACGGCACCACGGCCGCCAGGTTGGTGAGCGTGGACGCCACCACCGCGCTCTGCACCTCCGCCGCCCCGTCATGGGCGGCCAGCTCCACGTCGTCCTGACCTTCCTCCCGGTGCCGGAAGATGTTCTCCAGCATGACGATGGAGTTGTCCACCAGCATGCCCACTCCGAGGGCCAGCCCTCCCAGGCTCATGATGTTGAGCGTGAGCCGGCCGAGCCCCATCATGATGAACGTCGCCAGGATCGCGATGGGGATCCCGAGTCCGACGATGAGCGTCTTCCGAAGCGAGCCCAGGAAGAGGAAGACCACGACCATGGCCAGGAAGGCACCCATGAGGGCGGCGCTCTCCACGGACCTCACGGACTTGCGGATGAAGTCGGCCTGGTTGTTCAAGGTCTCGTAGTTGATGTCGCCCGGGGTGAAGTTGCTCGCCTTCAGGTCGGCGAGTCGGGCATCGACCTGCTCAGCCACGAACACGGTGTTGGCGTTGGGCTGCTTTCTCACCGACACCTTCACGGCGGGCACACCATCCAGGCGCGCCCACAGCCGCTGCTCCTGGTGCGTGTCACGCACGCTCGCGATCTCGGAGAGCGGCACGCGCGCGCGACCGGGCACCGTGAGCAGCACCGACGCCACGTCATCGACCGTGCGGAACTTACCCGCCGTCTTGCCGACCACCTCGCGGGTGGGCGAGGAGACTCTCCCCGCCGCGACGTCCTGGTTCGCGGCGCGGACCGCCTCGATCACCTGCGAGACCGTGAGGCCGTAGGAGCGCAGGCGCTCCTGGTCGAGGACCACCTGAATCTCCCGGACCAGCCCGCCGGAGACGTCGACGCTGGCGACCCCCTCGATGGTGAGGAGTTGGGGCTTCAGACGGTATTCCACCCATTCCCGCAGCGACACGAGGTCTCGTGTCTGCGACGAGAACGCAACCTCGTAGACCGGGCTCTGGTTGGGATCGAATTTCCCGATGCTGGGGGGATCGGCCTCCTCGGGCAGGCTGCCGCGCGCCCGCTCCAGGTTCTTGGAGGCATCCTGGAGCGCGAAGTCCACGTCGGTGCCGTAGGAGAACGTGAGGTTCACGCCGACCCGACCTTCGCGGATCTCCGTCTGCATGTTCGTGACGTTCTCGGTGCTGGCCAGGGCGGCCTCCAGCCGCTTCGCGATCGTCTCCTCCAGCACCTGCGGCTCGACGCCCTGATTGCTCACGCCGGCACGGAGCTGTGGGTAGACGATCGAGGGCAGCAGGTCCAGCGGGAGGCCCCGCAGGAAGTACACGCCCAGCACCACGATCACCGAGGTGAGCATCGCCGTACCCACCGGCCGCACGATGGCGAGGCTGGAGAGCCCACGCCTCGGCCCTTCGGGCCTTCTCCCGGCAGCGCTCATCGGACGTCACCCGCGGCTCCGGCCGCGGTCCCGTCACCGGCACTTTCCAGGGACGCCGTATCAACGTTGACTACTCGGACTTCCGCCCCGTCGCGAAGAAGGTTGTTGCCCAATGTCACCACAGCCTCCCCTTTCGCGAGCCCCGACAGCACCTCGACGGATCCCTCCGACATGAGCCCCGTCTCCACGGTGCGCCTGACCGCTCGTCCTTGCTCCACCACGAACACGGCCTGTGACGAAGACCCGCCCACGAGCGCGCCCTGGGGTACGAGCAAGACGCCGTTCCGCTGATTCAGGGCGAAGGTCGCACGCGCCAGGAAGCCGGGCCGCACGAAGGTTCGGGCGCCGGGATCGAGCGCGACCTCCACGGGAACGAGCCGGGTGGTCGGGTCGGCGACGGGGAAGATCCGCCGGATGTGACCGGCCACTCCTCGTCCCGGGAAAGCGTCCAGGTCGACCTGCACCGTGTCGCCCTCCTCGAGCTCTACGACGTCGAGCTCCGAAACGCCGACCCGAACCACGAGAGTGGCCACCTCGGCGATGCTGAAGAGTCGGGTCTGGGTACCCACCGCATCACCCGCCTCCACCATCTTCTCGGTCACGACGCCCTCCACGGGCGAGGTGACGTCCGTGTAGCCGACACGGGTCCGAAGCTGATCCAGGGTCGCCGTCGCGGCCGCGTGCGCCGTGCGTTGCTGCTCGTACTCGGGGAGCGTGATGATTTGACGGTCGCGGAGCTGCTGCGCCCGTTCGAACGCGGCCGCGGCGACTTGGTAGGAGGCCTCGGCCGCCGCGAGTTGAGCGCGAATCTCCCGTCCGTCCAACTCGGCGAGCGCATCGCCGACGTGCACGACGCTTCCTTCTTCCACGTCGACGGCGACGATCTGCCCCGCAAGTTGGCTGTTCACGGCGACCGTGCGTAGGGGCTCGACCACACCGGAGACGGTCACCGATCGTGCGATGGAGCCCGTGGTCACCGGAGTGGTCCGCACCGCCGTGATGCGAGGCTGTCCCCGTCGATCCGTACCGCCACCTGATGCCGACGGGCTTCCCGCCTGTGTCGCCTCGCCCCTGGAGCAACCCGCGATCAGGACCATCGACGCGAGCCCGACCCCCTTCCACATGGACCTCATCGTTCCGACTCCTGAGCAATCGGTTCCCCGAGAATCGCCTCGAGTCCCGCCACCGCAGTCCCAAGCCCCTGACGCGCGGTCACCGCCAAGACCTGCGCGTCGGCGAGCGCGACCTGCGAGGCTTGCAGGTCCAGGATCGTGGTCACTCCGAGCTGGTAGCGCTCCTCCTGCACCCTCAGGTCCTCTTCGGCCAGCCGTACCGTGCGGTCCGAGATCTCCACGCGGCGCTCCGCCGCCTGGATGGACTGCACCGCCGATTCCACGCTGACGCGCGCACCAAGCTCCGCGTCCTGCGCCTGAGCCTCCGCGGTGCGCTGCGCGGCTCGTGCCCGCTGGACCCCCGCCTCCCGCTGGAAGCCGTTGAAGAGGGGAAGCGAAGCCGTCAGGCGCAGGCTCCAACTCTGCTTGTTCGGTGGAAAGTCGTAGGCGAACCAATCGTAGCCGCCCCTGAGCTGCACGCTCGGGAGGTACGGGGTGTAGGCCGCCAGCGTGGCCAGCCGGCGGCTCTTCAACGTCGCAGCCGCGGCGACGACGGTGGGCGCGCTGCCGATGGCCCGAGCCACCAAGTCCTCGGTGGGAGGCAGGTCGGGCGCACGCTCCGGCAGCGACTCGGGCGCCGCTCGGACGGCCCCCTCCCGGCCCACCTGCCGACCCAAGGCGAGCTCGCCGCTCCGCAGGGCCGCTCGGGCGTCCACCACTGCCAGCTCCGCGTTGCCGACCTCGATCTCGGCGCGCAGGACGTCGGACGTGGTAGCCGTCCCCAGATCGAGCCGCACCTGGGCGAAGTCGAGCTGCTCCCGCGCCCGCGTCAGTCGCTGCTCGGCCACCCGAACGAGATCCGACGCCCCGGCCGCCGCGTAGAAGAGGTTCGTCGTCTGCAGGATCGTCGCGAACTCCTGACTGCGATAACGCGCATCCGCCGCGTCCACAT
>Ga0055451_10000800_pt1 | contig 12715 bp, 11 predicted proteins | sample China_Galinas_PW_3_FD_57745 | JGI IMG/M metagenome (GOLD analysis project Ga0055451, IMG submission 57745) | Wetland microbial communities from San Francisco Bay, California, USA, that impact long-term carbon sequestration - China_Galinas_PWB_D2 | ecosystem: Environmental > Aquatic > Marine >... | reverse complement strand
TCCTCGATGGTAATGGCGGTTTCCATTTTAAGCAGGTGATCGATCTCGTCAGCGGATATCTGATCGCTGTCGGCCATGATGACTAGCCGTTCGATGACATTTTCGAGCTGGCGGACGTTACCGGGCCAGTCATATTGATCCAGTCGCTGAAAGGCCTCTTTGCTCAGGACCAGGTTGCGGTATTGCTGCTGGTTGTAACGGGCAAGGAAATACAGGGTCAGCAGTTTTATATCCCCATGGCGCTCACGCAGAGGGGGTAGCTGGATACGCAGCACGTTGAGACGGTAATACAAATCGAGGCGAAATTCACCTGTCTTGACGGCACCCTCGAGTTGCTTATTGGTGGCGCTGATAATGCGTACATCGACCGGGATATCGCGATTCGAGCCGACCCTTTGTATCACCTTTTCCTGCAACACGCGCAACAGTTTAGCCTGCAGATCCGATGGCATGTCACCTATTTCATCCAGGAACAGTGTACCGCCTGCGGCAATTTCGAATTTACCCTTATGCAGGGCCGTGGCGCCGGTGAAGCTGCCCTTTTCGTGTCCGAACAGTTCGGTCTCAAGCAGGTTGGAAGGGATTGCCGCACAATTGATACATATGAAGGGTTGGTCGCGGCGTTCGCTGGCCAGGTGGATCATGCGTGCGAATCGTTCCTTACCGCAACCTGATTCTCCGATCAGCATCACTGTAGCCTGTGTTGCAGCCGCCTTGCTCGCATCAACCAGTGCCCGACGGAGAGCCGGGCTGCGGCCAATGATGCCATGGACCCCGTCATCATCGATCGGGTGATGGGACATATCCTGGGCTTCCTCGTTCATGTTTATTTTCTGCAGTTCATTATTGAGTTTCTGTATATACAACAGTTGGCCGATCATGGTGGCAATGATGAGCATGACGTTAAGATCAGCATCGGGGTGAGGAAGTTGTAGCTGGGCGCGTTGTGCTGCCAGTACACCGACAGTTTCGTCGTTATACACGATGGGTACCGCGATATAGGCGGCGGGCAGATCGCTGCCTGAAATTGACGACAGATGGCCAAGATAGTGAGGATCCAGATCGGGGTTTGGGATAACGGCAAACTGGCCACTGGAGAGGACGCGACCGGTAATGCCCTCTCCAGGCCGGTATACAGCCTGGCCGATCTCGTCTTCACTCAGTGCGTAAGAATAACGAATACGGAGTGCGCCGGTTTCTGTATCGGGTAGCAGGATTCTGGCCTTCTCCAGGGCGATATACTCTGATAACAGGCGCAGGATTTCATCGATAGAGGTTTTTATATCGCTGGAATTCTCGATCGACCTGGCGCTGGCGAGCAGTACTGATGAGTGTGCGGTCAATAGAGGCGGTTGCTCGGTACTAATAGGTGAACTGGATGATAAGGTACGCTGTGACATTCAATTCCCTGTAGTAAGTGTCATTATGGAGCAAACCACATTCATATTACAATATGTTGTACAAGCTCCCGTTACATTTATATTGGCATTCAACACAGTCCATTTGACCACGAGAGATCAGGATAGTTTCATGAATGATTCCGCAATGGTCTTATTATAATTCCCATATCCGGGCGGTAATTTACACAACAAAGGCAACTTGAATGTGGACCTGGATCACATTTATGTTGGTATTGCTATCGTTGATAACAATAGTGTGATTTGTGCATGATATGTCTTGTCACCTTGCGCGGGAGTGTGAACTGGTGAGCTTAAGGCAGGATTAAAAAAGTGTGGGGATGTGTATACATCCCCACACCTGGATGGGAGGCTTACGCGGATGCGTTATGTGTGTCGTGTGGCAGAATCGTTCCGCTGTTATTGGTCTGCATATTCAGTTTTTTGAATATGGCATAGAACGGGTCCCAGTCAATGACCCCGGTAATTACCGGGTAGGGTGATAGCAGCAAGAGCCACGTTGGCATCTGCTCCATGCCCAGAACTGCGCCAATGATACCAAAGCCGACAACTAAACGAATCGCGCGACTGTAAGGGGTAAGGTTGTCTGTCATGAAAATCTCCTGAGTTGTTAATGACAACCTGGTAATTGCATTAGTCGTGCCAAGTAGTGCTTGCCGTATAAGGCAATGATCTATATAGGCATTAGTATTTATTAAGAAAATATTAAAGGATTAATTGTGCAGACATTGTCTACAATGTCGACAATGGAGGCGCTACTGTCGTTTGTTATCCGGTGTTGTTTAATCTTGCTTTAAGGAAGGGGCAGCTTGATTGGATTCAATGTGGATTGGCATTGAGGATAAAAGCAGTGAAATTGAAGAGATCAATCTGCAGAGGATATTCAATTCTTTTTTACACCAGCCTGGTGAGCAAGGACACCTGTTTCCGGGTTCGTCTTCCGCTACGCCAGGAAATAAAGTGTAGCGGCAGGGATTGAAGGGTTCCCCGGCGCGAATTCTTACTTCAATCCTGTTAAATTAAACCAACTAGTACGTTTGCACGCCCGGGTAACATCGGTTTACTATTTACATTAGCGGTATATAAGCAGACTTTGGATTAGCAATGATACGGTTAATGTGCCTGGTGTTGGTAGCTGTTGTGACCCTGATCAATGCCGGATGCACAACCGTGCCACCCAAAAATCTGGATAATGTCTGCGAGATATTCGAGCAAAATCATTCCTGGTATAAAAGCAGTAAACACGCATTCGAAACCTACGGTCTTCCCATACATGTGCAGATGGCGATCATCCATCAGGAGTCACGCTTTCGTGACGAGGCACAACCCAAACGCACATGGATATTCGGAATCATTCCCTGGTTCAGGCCCTCAACCGCCTATGGTTATGCCCAGGTAAAAGATGAGACCTGGGACTGGTATCGTGAAAAAAGCGGCCATCGGCATGCCAGCCGGGATGACTTCGGGGATGCCGTCGAATTCATCGCCGGGTACGGCAAGATCAGCTTTGACCATTTGAAAATTTCAAAGTGGGACGCCTATGGCCAGTATCTGGCCTATCATGAGGGGCACGGTGGTTATGAGAAGAAGACCTATCTGAAAAAACCCTGGTTGATAAGTGTGGCCAAGAAGGTAAAACTGAGAGCTTCACGCTACCATACACAGTTATCCCGATGCGAAGATGAATTGAACCGGCACTGGTGGTGGCCGTTCTGATTATCGTATTTCGGTTCCTGCATAGTCTTTTGTCCCGTTTTTCTCTGTTTCTGCCTTTGAGAAATCTTTCTCTATTCGGGAGATGAATCGTTTCATACGTTGAAAATGCGTGCCCTGCCAATAGATTTTTTTACACCGCAGGCATTGCCGAAATTCGTCATGCCGGGCTGCGGCCAGTGGTGGAACTGATGCGATGGCTTCGACCTTGCTGATTGCTGTCAGGTCGCTATTACATTTCATGCAGCGTGAAAACGGGGACAGTCGATTATGGAGTCTGAAGCGCGTTAAGATTTCGAGCAGTTGTCGGCGCGGATGCGTCTCTCTCACATAATAGCCATAAACAACCTGTTTTCTCATCAGCAATTTTCTGTCGCGCGTCAGAAGGATTCGTTGCTCGGAGGCTGAAATGTCAGCCAGCGTCGGGTCATCAAGACTGTTATTATATCGGCAGTCGAAACCCAGCATGCGTAAGTAGGCGCTAAGACGTCCGAGATGGCCGTCGAGAATAAATCGCACTGCGGGCAAGGGCGGGGGATGACAACGGCTGATGTTGCTGATGTCCATGATCGAAAAATGGGGATAGACACTGACCCGGTCTCCATTATGGACGATATGACTGAAATCGACCGACTCACCATTGATCAGGATCAGGTCGACTTCCGTATGCGGGATGCCGAGTGATTCGACCATGTCCTTGATCGAAGCCGGTTGATTGAAGGCAAGTCTGAATGTATGCCAGCGCCTTGACCGGGACAAAAATTCATTGAGTTCCGCGTAGCAACGAAACCACACACAACCTGGCATATTTATGTACCTGACCTTTAAAGTATCCTGATGTGGAATATCCATATATCGGTAATCATCCTGTATACAGAGAAAGTGATCAAGAGTTGAAGCCAAAGGCCTGAATCCGGATGACAAGCCCGCTTTCTAACGACTGATGTCAAGTATGTTCTGCAAACACCAGGCATCATGTGGCGCCGCCCCGTTGGCATCATTATCGAAATAGATATGCACGGTCATGTCCCGGGCATGCCAGTGACGAATGCGCTTCGCCCACTTTTCGAGTTCTCCCGGGCTGTAACTCGAAGCATAGGTCTGGTTATGGCCGTGCAGCCGGATATAGACCACTTCGCTGGTGACGGCAGTCCAGGCCGGCCAGTCGGCGGCATCCGATATGCAGCTGGTAACGTCATGGTGGCGCAGGATTTCCTCGACGTCGGCACAAAACCAGGAAGGGTGCCGGAATTCGATCACATGACGAACGTTCGCCCATTGTTGCAGGGCAATTATAAACTGGACGAGTCTGTCTGTATTTATAGCTAGCGTGGCCGGTAGTTGCCATAATACCGCGTTTAATTTTTCGCCGAGCAGGGCCATATGGTCTCGTTCACGCTGAATGGCAGCGTGTGGATCGCGTAGTTTCTTGTTGTGGGTAATAAAGCGATGGCCCTTGAGGGCAAAGCGGAAATCATCAGGGGTCGTATCATGCCATTTCTGCAGGGTTCGGGACGACGGATGACGATAAAAGCTGGCATTGATCTCAACGGCGCGGAAGCGGTGGCTATAATGCTGTAGCCACTGATCCCGCCGGATGCCAAGATAAAAGTTGTCATGCCAGTGTGGATAGGACCAGCCACTGGTGCCGATATACACGCTTGCCTTAGCGTTGCGGCGTGTCATCATAGAGGTCCTTTCATGGTCGGAATGTGTTTATGTACCCTCCTGCCATGATTTGAGATAGCTCTCTTGCTCAGGTGTCAGTGTATCGATGCTAATACCCATGGCCGTCAGCTTGTCTCGAGCGACCTCGTCGTCGATATCAGCCGGCACCGCATGCACGTCAGCTTGCAGCTGCTTTCCGTGACGTGCCAGGTAGGCGACGCATAAGGCCTGGTTGGCAAAACTCATATCCATGACCGCCGCGGGGTGACCTTCCGCCGCTGACAGGTTGACCAGCCGCCCCTCGGCCAGCAGGCGCAGGGTACGGCCATCGTCGAGTGTGTACTCGTCGACATAGGTGCGTGGGCGATGCGAGTTCCTGGCCATGGCCTTCAGTGCCGGGATATTTATCTCCACATCGAAATGTCCTGAGTTGGACATGACACAGCCGTCTTTCATAACTTCAAAGTGCTGTTTATCGACGATATGCTTGTCGCCGGTCGCGGTGACGATGAAATCAGACACACGGGCAGCCTCCAGCAACGGCAGCACACGAAATCCATCCATGCTTGCCTCCAGTGCCCGTAATGGATTGACTTCGGTGACGACAACCTGTGCCCCCAGACCCCGGGCACGCATGGCAATACCGCGTCCACACCAGCCGTATCCGCACACGGTAAATACCTTGCCGGCAATAAGAATATTAGTTGCACGGATAATCCCGTCCAGACTGCTTTGACCGGTGCCGTAGCGGTTATCGAACAGGTGTTTGGTAAAGGCATCATTGACGGCGATAACCGGGTATTTGAGAGCACCTGAGCGCGCCATCGCACGCAGGCGTATGACACCGGTAGTCGTTTCTTCCGTACCGCCAATGACCTGTGACAATAACTCGGGATGGTTGCTGTGCAGATGGCTGACCAGATCGGCACCGTCATCGAGGGTGATTTGCGGCTGGTGGCTGATAGCCGCTTCGATATGCCGATAATAGCTGGCCGTATCCTCCCATTTGATCGCCAATGTCGGGATGTCAAACGTTTCTACCAGGGCCGCGGCGACATCGTCCTGGGTGCTGAGCGGGTTGCTGGCGCACAGGACCAGGTCAGCGCCTGCCGCCTTGAGTGTGCGGGCCAGATTGGCGGTTTCAGTGGTAATGTGCAGGCAGGCACTGATGCGCAGCCCCTGCAGAGGCCGGGTACGGGCGAAGCGGCTCTTTATTGCCTGTAATACAGGCATCTCATGCAGAGCCCAATCGATACGTTCCTTGCCCTGTGCAGCCAGGCCGGGGTCCTTGATATCTGTAGCGGGTTTTTTTTTCATCGTTAACGGTTTCCGTCAAGTGATTGTGCGTTGTTATCAAAGATGTTGCAAAGCATCAATTATACAATGGTCTTAATCCGGTTGCCGACATCACAGACCTGCATGGGGAACGTGTAACGCAGGTCAATCTTTTCATTTTATCCCGGTAAGCGGTTCAATACCGGGCGAAATTATTTAAACAGCTTTAATGATAGCAGACCGGGGTCCTTTAGCTATCCCCCTGCTGAATGTTGGCCGGATTAATGCATATGGATGACCATTTTAGCTGGTGCGACCAGGCTGAAAAACGCTTGTTAAAAAGGGAAAAATAGCATAATTTTTATTTACCGGTTAGCGCCGGTAAATCGATTTACAGAACGGGTAACTGCATTGACTAGCAAGGAGCACTGACATGAATGTAAATGACATAATGAGTTCTAACGTAAAGAGTTGTTCGCCGGATACCAGCCTCGCCCAGGCCGCCCTCATGATGTGGGAAAATGACTGCGGTTCAATTCCCGTTGTCAACGACAACAGGCCGGTCGGCATCGTAACGGACCGGGACATCGCTATGTGTTGTGCGCTGAACAACAGGGCGCCCGAGGAATTATCCGTATTGATAATTACCGCTGACCGGACACTGTATACCTGTTCGGGTACGGACACTATTGAAGACGCACTGGCAATCATGCAGGATAAAAAAGTACGCCGGTTGCCGGTTGTGGAAGAAGACGGTTCTCTTGCCGGCATTTTATCAATCGATGATATTATTTCGTATGCAGACAAGGGCCGGTTGAGAAAGGCACCGAGCTATGATGTAACCATGAACGCGCTGAAGGCGGTGGCCATACACCACTAGACCAGTCAACGGCATGTCCAGGAAAATGGTGGATGGACTGGCGCAATAATGGAAATCCCGGCGATAATCATCTGATTACCGCTGATAATGAGGATGTGCGTCTGGAACACGCAACGCCCGGGAGAAAATGGAATATTGCAGTCCCGGGTAGTCGTGTATCCGCTTGTTGAAGTGCTGGCGATCCTGGCTGGTGAGAGCGGCCGCGGGTCTGCGGTCAGTCACTTTCATGAAATCGTGAATCAACAAGCCGGGTATCAGATAATCGGACCCTCCGAATGGGGTGCTGCAATCGGCTCGGGAGACAGCTCTACATTGAATTCATCAACTGTATTTGCCGCTTCATGTACCCTTTCAAAGCGGGCAATATGAAACAGCGCATCACCTTCGTTGACAAGTGGCAGATTGGTGCGGCCGATAATGATGCCGCTGTATGAGGCGGTGATATTCTCTTCGCTTTCGCCGAAAGGATCGGCGACAACGCCTAGCAGGGAATCTTTTTTTACCCTGCCACCGAGTGGTACCATGGTTCTTATGATGCCGCTATTGGATGCGCGCACCCAACTGCTCGATCGGGCCACGACCGGGGCGAAACATATTTTCGATTTGCTGCGTGAAGGAGGCAGCATGTCCAGTGTGCGCATGACGTTAATAATTCCCTTGACGCCGGCGCGAATGGAGACTTCATCAAAACGCAATGCTTCACCGGCCTCGTACAGCAACATCGGGATACCATGTTCGGCAGCCGCTTCTCTGAGAGAGCCATCACGCAGATTCGAGGAGATGATAACGGGTGCTCCAAATGCCCTGGCGAGTCTTCCGGTTTCTTCATCATCCATATTGGCACGAATCTGTGGCAGGTTGCTGCGATGCTGGGCGCCGGTATGGATGTCGATACCGTGGGTACTTTGGGCGACTATCTCGTGCATGAAGAGATAGGCAAGGCGTGCTGCCAGCGAACCTTTTTCCGAGCCGGGGAAGGAACGATTCAAATCCCTGCGGTCCGGAAGATAGCGTGAGTGATTAATCAGGCCGTGGACGTTGACGATAGGGACCGCTATGATGGTGCCCTTTAGTCGCTTGAGTGCCGGTCGTCTCAGCAGGCGACGGATGATCTCGACGCCGTTGATTTCGTCGCCGTGAATGGCGGCACTGATGAACAGCCGCGGTCCCGGTTTTTTTCCGCTGATCACGTGGACTGGAATCGTCATTGGAGCATGGGTGTACAGACGACCGGCAGGAAGGTCGATAGTGGTCCGCTTGCCGGGAGTGATGGTTATTCCATTGATCTTGAAGGACTCATTAAAGGGAGACATCAGCCTTTTCCTCGCGTGCGGGTCTTGTGCGGCTGGGCATTCCTTTCTATGAACTGGATGATCATGCCGGCAACATCCTTGCCGGTCGCTGTTTCTATACCACCGAGACCGGGTGATGAGTTGACCTCCATCACCAGCGGGCCGCGCTCGGAGCGGAGAATATCGACGCCGGCGACATTCAGACCCATGATCTTGGCGGCCTTAATCGCGGTTGCGCGTTCATTTGGTGACAATTTGATTAACGAAGCACTGCCGCCACGATGCAGATTGGAGCGGAACTCCCCCGGTTGGGCCTGACGTTTCATTGCCGCAACCACTTTTTCCCCGATCACCAGGCAGCGAATATCGGCACCACCTGCCTCCTTGATATATTCCTGTACCAGTATATTGGCCTTGAGTCCCAGGAACGCCTCGATAACACTTTCCGCAGCCTTCCTGGTCTCTGCCAGCACCACACCGATGCCCTGGGTGCCTTCCAGCAGTTTGATTACCAGCGGAGTGCCACCGACCATTTTAATCAAATCCTGGATATCATCCGGGTTATGGGCGAAGCCGGTATTCGGCATGCCAATATCCTTGCGTGCCAGTAATTGTAGTGAGCGCAGTTTATCCCGTGAACGGGTGATGGCCACGGATTCATTGAGCGGATAGGTACCGGTGATCTCAAGCTGTCTGAGGACGGCAGTACCATAAAATGTGACCGAGGCACCGATGCGGGGGATAACCGCATCGAAGTGCGGGAGTAGCTGGCCATTGAAGTGGGCCTCGCGCTTGCTCGAGGAGATATTCATGTAGGTCCGCAATACATCCAGCACCACGGGTTCATGGCCGCGTTGCTGACACGCTTCCACCAGACGGCTAGTGGAATAGAGTTTTTTGTTACGGGACAGTATGGCAATACGCATGAGTTATCTCGTTAAGTAAAATTTATTTCTGCTTCAGCAAAAAAGACTTTTTCGGATAAACGATGATATTTTTCATTGCCGTACGTCCAAGCAGCATGCGAAAGCGCATTGTATCACGGTTGGTTAAAGACAGTTCTATCGGCCGGGTATGAGCCCCCAGAATTATCGTCGTTGATATGATATAACGCATTTCCTTATGTCCACCTGAATCGGAAATCAAGCGCTCATCATGAATCCTTGCTTCGCAGATTACCTCTGTTAGGGAATCATCCTGATGTGGATGTATACCAAAGCGCACCCACTTTTCATCATTTTTGACAAATGGCGTGACGTAAAAGGCGTGCAGGCAGGAGGTTCTGGCGCCGGTATCCACCTTGGCTATCACCGCATCCAGTCCCAGTTCGGGCAGTGAAACCCGTTCGCGCCAGCCGACCTTCATCAATATTTTTTCTTTACCGGATTTCATACGCAGTGCTAACTAAAGCCAATGTTTCCTTTTGAAGTAAAAAATCATACCGATAACGATTGCTATCATGATTGCCCAGGTAATAGGGTAGCCGTAGTACCAATGTAATTCAGGCATCGCCCATGGGCTGCCGGGGTGAGTGAAATTCATACCATAGACACCGACTATGAAGGTCAGGGGGATGAAGATAGTCGCAATCATGGTCAGTATGCGCATTATCTCGTTCAGACGGTGGCTCGAGGAGGACAGGTAAACATCGATCATGCTGGCGGCCATATCGCGATAGTTTTCGATCAGATCCATGATCTGGATCGTATGATCATAGCAGTCGCGCAGGTAGATTATGGTGTCCATCTTAACCAGGGCGTTATCGCTGCGTAACAGATTATTCAGAACCTCCCGTTGCGGCCACAGATTTCGTCTTAACAGCAATAGCTCGCGGCGTATACGATGAATATCGGTGAGGGTGTTTTTGTGCATGGAGGTGGTGAGGAGATCATCTTCGATGGCTTCTATTTCTTCTCCGAACCGTTCCAGAATCGGATATCCCTGGTCGATGATCAGGTCCAGAATGCTGTATAACAGGTAATCAGCCTGTTGCCTGAGAATGGGCGCGTTTTTCTTGCGCAAACGGTTGCGTAAAGGCTCGAATGGATCATCTTCGCCGGCATGAAAACTGATGATGTAACCATCACCCAGAAAGATCGATACCTGATCTATCGAGATGGTTGCAGCCAAAAGGCTGGGCATGGACATGGTGATAAAAAGCTGGTCACTATAGGCTTCGACCTTGGGTCTCTGGCCGCTGTTTAATACGTCCTCCAGGGCCAACGGGTGCAGGTCGAAGATACTGCCTATCTTTTCCAGGCTGCCAGTGTCCGGTTGGCCCTGGAAATGGACCCAGGTGACGCTGGTCTTGTGTAAAAAGTCACGGCATTGATCGGCCGTGTCCAGTTCCTTTTCCTGGAAACTTTCCGCTGTGTAATCGACGACGCGGATACCGAGCTTGCCGGGCTTCTCGAATTTATGTTCCTTCAGGGTACCCGGAGGCGTGCCAGGCGGATGATAGCTCTTGCCGAAATAGTCCATTCTTTATTTAACCGTCAATTGCATTTCCAGTTACGATGTACTCGAAACAGGTCATCAAGGACATAATATACCAGCCAAACAGGTATCAATATATCCCGCTAAGTACTATTTTATGGATCTGGGACTCCTGTCCCGTACCTGTGTAATATCCGCCATATTCATATTGCCAGGTATCTGTATCCGGGTTATATACTCTGTAAACGGACGGAGATTCAAGCGGCCCGAAAAGGCGTATCGGTGACATGAAGAATGTAGTATTTGAATTAATGCGAATTGCGCAGGCCATTTCGCAATCGGAGCGCGTCTCGGACCAGCCCGGTATTATCGTCGAATCGATCAGCGCGGCGATGGCCGTGGACGTGTGCAGCCTGTATTTACGTAACGATGCCGGTGACATGGTTTTGATCGCAAGTCATGGCCTGGCCGCCGCCGCCGTGCGGAAAGTCAGCCTGCCTGCCGGACAGGGTCTGGTAGGCCTGGTGGCTTCCAGTCGCCATCCTATCAATATTCCTGATGCCGAAAAGCACCCGGCCTATTTATACCTTCCTTTGACCCGGGAAGAGCGTTTCCATGGTTTTTGTGCCGTACCGCTGGTGCGTGCCGGGGAGGTTATCGGCGTGCTGGTGGTCATGAGTCACCAGACCCGGCAATTTTCGGATGAAGAAGAGGCCTTTCTCGTTACGCTGGCGGCGCAACTGACGTTGCTGGTGCAGCCGCAATTATTATTGACAAATAATGCGGCTTATTCAATGCAGCGTCGTACCGGTCTCAGGGGCGCCCCGGGTGTGGGTATTGGCCAGGTCATGTTATGTTCCAGCGGTAATCTGAACCAGGTTCCTGATGCCATTTGCGACGATATCGATGCCGAGTTGCTCAGATGGCATCAGTTGGTGGCCCGTGTCAGTCAGGAACTGGTAAATGACCAGAACGCGCTGGGCGACAGATTGAGCGATGATATAAAAGCTATCTTTACTGTGCATCGAATGCTGTTGACTGACAGTTCACTGACTCATGAGGTCGAGGAACGGATACGTGCAGGTAACTGGTTACCCGCTGCATTACGCCAGGCTATCCAGCACATCGCCGGTCTGTTTCTGGCCATGGATGACTCATATATGATGGCCCGGCATGAAGATATCATCCAGATAGGTAACAAGTTGTTCAGTGCCTGGGAAGGGGGCAAGCCGCAGCAATTGCCCGGCGCTGATTCGATTGTGCTGGTCAGTAATCAGGTCAGCGTTTCGGACATCGTCCAGGTTCCACCGGAACGTCTTGCCGGCATCGTCTGTTTTGCCGGTTCTACTCTCTCCCATACCGCGGTGCTGGCCAATGCCCTGGGTGTACCGGCATTGATGGGCGTAGGTGCCATCAAGGGTATTGTCAATGGTGAAACACTGATCGTGGATGGTAATCATAATCAGGTTATCGTCAATCCCACCGCGGCAGTGTTGCAGGAATTCCACGGGCTCGTGGAAGAGGACAGGGAGCTGCTTGCCCAGCTGGGATCGCTACGTGACGAAGAGGCGATAACAACGGATGGTGTGCCGGTTACCCTGTATACCAATACCGGATTAATGGCCGATATCTCCGCCGGACCGGCCAATGGTGCACAGGGTGTCGGTCTTTATCGGACTGAAATCCCTTTTATGATCCATAACGGCTTTCCCTCGGAAGATGAACAGATGCAGATCTACCGGAATGTGCTGTCTGCTTATAGCGGAAAACCGGTCTATATGCGTACGCTGGATATTGGCAGCGACAAGCAGTTGCCTTATTTTCCGATTACCAACGAGGATAATCCGGCCCTGGGTTGGCGGGGTATTCGTTTCTGTCTGGACAACAGCCCACTATTGATGACCCAGATACGTGCCATGATCCGGGCGGCGGAGAAGGGTGATAATCTGCATATATTGTTGCCCATGGTCAGTTCGACCAGTGAACTGGATGCCTTTCTTGAACTGCTTGATGATGCCTGTAATCAATTGCAG
>Ga0055451_10000798_pt1 | contig 12735 bp, 9 predicted proteins | sample China_Galinas_PW_3_FD_57745 | JGI IMG/M metagenome (GOLD analysis project Ga0055451, IMG submission 57745) | Wetland microbial communities from San Francisco Bay, California, USA, that impact long-term carbon sequestration - China_Galinas_PWB_D2 | ecosystem: Environmental > Aquatic > Marine >... | reverse complement strand
GGCGGATCTCCCTGCATTTCGCTAGCTTAAGCGGCCCGCATCCAGCGCTGTACCGCTAAAGGCGTCGACGCCCGTATCCCTTGGCCCTCGTACAGTCGACACGACTCTTGACCGCGATGAAAGGACCCATGGCAGCCCGCACGGCCCGCATTCCCTGGGTTGCCGTCGTCGCCGCACTCCTGATCGCGCTGCAACTGGTCGTTCGGGCCGTCCTAGCCTTCCGCGGCTACTTCTATTGGGACGACCTGATCCTCACCGGCCGCGCCGGCACCCAGAACATTCTGTCGCCCTCCTACCTCTTCGACGACCACGACGGCCACGTCATGCCCGGCGCCTTCCTGGTCGCCGGCGTCATCACCCGACTCGCCCCCCTCAACTGGACCGGACCCGCACTCAGTCTCGTCGTCCTCCAACTCGTCGCCTCGCTCGCCCTTCTGCGCACGCTCCACGTCATCCTCGGCTGGCGTCCCGTGCTTCTCGTCCCGCTGACCTTCGCGCTCTTCACCCCACTGGGCGTGCCCGGGTACGCGTGGTGGGCCGCCGCTCTCAATTCCCTTCCGATGCTCGCCGCATTGGCATGGGTCTGCGCCGACGCCATCCTGCTGGGCCGCACCGGCAACCAGCGCTACGCCGTTACCGCGTTGCTCGCCTACTTCGGCGGCCTTCTTTTCTTCGAGAAGGCCGCCGTCATTCCGTTCGTCGCGTTCGCCGTCACGGCTTCACTCGCTTACGTCACCGGCACCGACTCACCACTCCGCAAGACGTGGCAGCAGGGAAAGCGTTTGTGGACAAGCAGTTTGGCGCTCACCGGAGGCTGGATCGTCCTCTACATCGGCGTCGTCGACCAGGAGCGGTGGAACTCAGACCTCACCATGGCATGGAACTTGTTGCGCCGCTCCGTCACTCACGGCATCGTGCCCGGCCTCGTCGGTGGCCCGTGGTCGTGGGATCGGTGGGCACCCGCGTCGCCGTGGGCCACTCCGTCTCCCGTTGTCATGGCCCTGGGGTGGATCGCGCTCGCAACGGTTTTGGTGATCTCGCTCATCCGCAAGCAACGAATCGTTCCGGTATGGCTGCTCGCCGCGGGGTACGCAGTCGCCTGTCAGATCCCGATCTACCTGATGCGATCGTCACGCTTCACCGCGCTCGAACTCGCGCAAACCCTGCGATATTTCCCGGATCTCGTCGTCGTGCTTGCTCTTTGTGCGGCCGTTGCTTTCGTCGCTCCCAACCGCGACACCGCTCACTGGCTAGATAGGTCGCCGGCACGCATAACCATAACGGTATGCCTTGCAACGTCTTTCCTCGTCTCCAGCCTCTACTCCACCGCGACCTTCCTGACCAGCTGGCGCGAAAACCCCGCCCAACCATACCTGCAGAACGCGAAACAATCTCTGGCACAAGCGTACTCGGCATCTGATGCGCCACTGCTCGACCAAGAGGCCGATCCCTTCGTCCTCCAACGGGTCGCCTGGCCGGAGAATCTAGCCAGTCACATGTTCGCGTTACTCACCGATCGACCCGAGTTCTCCTTTGCGACAACCAAGCTCACAATGATCGACGCCACCGGCCACGTCGTCGACGCCAAAGTCACCTGGGTGCGAACGGTCATACCCGGGCCCGTACCGCAATGCGGCTACTTCGTCCAGACCGACCAACCGTCACGGATGCCGCTTGACGGACCGCTGCTACCCGCGGACTGGACAGCCGAAATCAACTATCTGGCCAACACCGAAGGCTCCATGATGATGTCGCTGTCGGAAGGACCGGAGACGAAGGTGCCCGTCCGCCCTGGCCTGAACCGGGTCTTCGTCCGCCTTCGCGGGGCCGGGGACGCAATCACGGTCCGGGCCAATACCGCCGCCTTGGCGCTGTGCATCGCCTCCGGGCCGGTCGGATTCGTCGCACCCTCGTGAGCGCCGAGCGTGCATGGAATGCCACCGATCGCGGGCGTGTCGCGGAGCAGACACGCACGCTCGCGCCGAAGGGGCAACGGAGCCACCTAGGAGAATCGAACTCCTGACCTGCTCATTACGAGTGAGCCGCTCTACCGACTGAGCTAAGGTGGCGTGCCCCACGGGCGGCACGAGTCTACGGCAGCGGCCGCGACCCGCCCAAGTCAGCGCAGTCGTTCAGCCTAAGTGGACATTGCGTTTCTGGGCGACGTCCTCATTTGTTGACGAGCCGCGAAAGAGCATTGGATTGCCCATCTCCGGACGCCGCGAGGCTCGACTCCATCGGCCCACCCAAGTCAGTCGTGCAGGGCCTGCCCCACCGCGGCTACCAGTCCGTCGACCGCGAACTTCGGCTTGACGTTGGTGGCCAACGCCTCCCGGCACGCCAGCACCGCTTCGATGCACACCAGCAGTCGCTCCGGGGCCGCATGGTCGGCCAGCGCCTGTACCCGGTCGACCATATCCGGGTGATTCGCCCGGACCTCGTCGGCACCGGTGGCCACGAGCAGGGCGTCGCGGAAGTAGTTCGCCAGGTCGATCAACGCACGGTCCAACGCGTCGCGTGACGACCGAGTCAGTCGCGACTTCTGCCGCCGCTCGAGCTCTCTGATCGCGCCCGTGGCGCCCCGCGTCGCCGACGCCGTGCCCTTCCCGGTTCCGCCACCACCGAGCGCGGTCATCAGTTCCTCGGCCTCGGTTTCGTTTCGGTCCGCAGTTGTCGCCTTCGCCTCGGCGTCGGCAGCGGCTACCAGCTCTTCGGCAGCCGCGTACGCCCGCGACGGCTTCACGGCGTCCCGCACCAGGCCCAGCGCACGCTCACGGCGTTCCCGCGCCGACGGATCGGTGGCGAGCCGGCGCGCCCGCCCCACATGTCCCCCGCTGACCGACGCCGCCCACTGCGCGTCGTCGGCCGAGAGCCCGTCGGCCTCGATCAGCACCCGCATGATCGCGTCGACCGTCGGTGTCAGTAGCGCGACGTGCCGGCACCGCGACCGCAGGGTGATCGCGATGTCCTCGGGATCGACCGACGGCGCGCACAACAGGAACACCGTCGACGGGGGCGGCTCCTCGACAACCTTGAGCAGCGCGTTGGCCGCGCCCTCGGTGAGCCGGTCGGCGTCTTCGATGACCACGACCTGCCACCGCCCGGTGCTCGGCCGCCGTGACGCGATCTGCACGATCGTGCGCATCGCGTCGACGCCGATCGACAGGCCTTCCGGGATGATCCTGCGGACGTCGGCATGCGTGCCCGCCATCGTGGTCACACACGCCTTGCAGCGCCCGCAGCCCGGCTCCCCGTCGGAGGTGCACTGCAGCGCCGCAGCAAAGCACACAGCCGCCACCGAGCGCCCCGAGCCGGGGGGACCGGTGATCAACCACGCATGCGTCATGGTCCCCGTCGCAGACGCGCTGTGAGCGGAATCACCGCGTGCCGCCCGCGCGGCCGCGATCAACTCCGCTTCCACCGCGCCTTGACCGACCAGGCGGCCGAAAACCCCGCTCATCACCGACAACACTAGTGCTCAGCACCGACACGACGACCCGCCAGGAGCTATTCCGCGTCAGCGGAGACCGATACGGTAGATCCGTGGGAAGGACGGCTAGCACCATCAGGCGAGTCAGGGCATTCGCCCGGTGGGTGATCCTTACCCCGTGGCCGGTGTTCACGCTCGGTATGTTGCAGGCCGACATCATCGGCGCGCTATTCGTGCTCGGGTACTTGCGCTTTGGCCTCCCGCCTGCAGACCGGGTGACGATTCAAGATCTGCCGCAAGCGAATTTGGCGCTGTTCGGTGCAGTTCTGTTCTTGGCCTTCACATTTGGATCTCTGATCAGCCTGCGCCTGCTGATGCCGGTGTTCAGGTGGCAGCGACGCGACCGCGACGGACTGCTCGATGCCGACCCTGTGTCGACCGAGCAAGCGCGTACGCGCGCGTTGAAGATGCCGTTCTACCGGTCGGTCATCAGCTCGATCAACTGGATTCTCGGCGGAACGATCTTCATCATCGCGATCTGGCCGGTCGCCCGCCAGTCGGCGCCGGTGATCGCCGTCGCGATCGCGCTGGGTGCCACGGCAACGTCGATCATCGGCTACCTACAGGCCGAGCGGGTGCTACGGCCCGTGGCGGTCGCGGCCCTGCGACAAGGCGTGCCCGAGCAAATCCACGCGCCCGGCGTCATTCTGCGCACTTTGCTGACCTGGGTGCTGTCCACCGGAGTGCCGATTCTGACGATCGTGATGGCGATCGCCGCCGCCAAGTTGTCGATCCTGCACGCTTCGGCCGACCAGCTGTTCATGCCGATCCTGTTGCTGGCCATCGCGGCGCTGATCATCGGTCTGGCCGGCACCATCCTGACCGCGATGTCGATTGCCGATCCACTGCGCCAGCTGCGGTGGGCGCTCGGCGAGGTGCAGCGCGGCAACTACAACGCCCACGTGCAGATTTACGACGCCAGCGAGCTGGGCCTGCTGCAGGCCGGCTTCAACGACATGGTGCGTGAACTGGCCGAGCGGCAGCGACTGCGTGACCTGTTCGGCCGCTACGTCGGCGAGGACGTCGCCCGCAGGGCGTTGGAGAGCCGCCCCGAACTGGGCGGGCAGGAGCGCGACGTCGCCGTGTTGTTTGTCGACCTCATCGGCTCCACGCAGCTGGCCGCCAACCATCCGCCCGCCGTGGTCGTCGGGCTGCTCAACGAATTCTTCCGGATTGTGGTGGACACAGTCGATCGGCACGGCGGCTTCGTCAACAAGTTTCAGGGTGACGCCGCGTTGGCGATCTTCGGCGCCCCGCTCGAGCATCCCGACGCGTCGGGCGCAGCGCTGGCGGCCGCCCGGGAGTTGCACGACAAGCTGATCGAAGTCCTCGGCGCCAACGAGTTCGGCATCGGCGTCTCCGCCGGACGAGCGATCGCCGGGCACATCGGCGCGCAGGCACGGTTCGAGTACACGGTCATCGGTGATCCGGTCAACGAGGCGGCACGATTGACCGAGTTGGCCAAGCTCGAAGAGGGCCATGTGCTGGCGTCGGCGATCGCGGTCAGTGCGGCATTGGATGCCGAGGCGTTGTGCTGGGACGTCGGCGAAGTCGTGGAGTTGCGCGGACGTGCCGCCCCCACTCAGCTGGCTCGGCCGGTGAAACTCGCTGTGCCGTCGCGGGTTTGATCTCGTGCCGAGACGGCAACCACCGCGGAACTCGAGAAGGCGCCACGCGGAATTCCGTTTCGGCGCAAGGCTAGCCGCGCTTGGCGGCCTTTTTCGCCCCGGCCTTCTTGGCCGTCTTGCGCGCGCTCTTGCGCTTGACCGGGCCGCGTGCGCGGCGGTCGGCCAGCAGCTCCGCTGCGCGTTCGTCGGTGATGGTCAGCACGTCGTCACCCTTGCGCAGGCTGGCGTTGGTCTCCCCGTCGGTGACGTACGGGCCGAACCGGCCGTCCTTGATCACCATCGGCTTGCCGGTCGCCGGGTCACTACCCAACTCCCTCAGCGGCGGTAGCGAAGCAGCTTGTCGCCCACGGCGTTTTGGCTCTGCGTAGATTTTCAACGCCTCGTCGAGCGTGATCGTGAACATCTGCTCTTCGGCGGCCAGCGATCGGGAGTCGCTGCCGCGCTTGAGGTATGGCCCGTATCGGCCGTTTTGCGCCGTGATTTCATCTCCTGTCGACGGGTCGACTCCCACCACCCGAGGCAGGGACAAGAGCCGCAAAGCGTCCTCGAGCGTGACGGTTTCCAGGTCCATCGTCCGCAGCAGCGACCCGGTGCGCGGCTTGGGGCCGGTGGGCTTCTTGCCTTTCTTGGCCGCCACGGCGTCGCCGCCATCGTCGTCACCCGATTCCGGTTGTGGCAGGACTTCGGTGACATAGGGACCGAAGCGGCCGTCCTTGGCGACGATCTCGTGGCCGCTCTCCGGGTCGACTCCCAGCGACCGGCCCTCTTGCGGTGTGGCGAACAGCTTTTCGGCGACCTCGAGCGTCAACTCGTCGGGGGTGATCGCGTCGGACAGGTTCGCCCGCTGCGGCGTCGGCTCGCCGTCGGGTCCGGCGACCATTCGCTCCAGATACGGCCCATTCCTGCCGACCCGCACGTAGATCGTGCGGCCATCTTCGTCGTCGAACAGCGCGATCGAGTTGATTTCACGCGCATCGATGCCTTCGAGGTTGACCCCGACCAGCTTCTTGAGTCCGCCTGCGCGCGCGATGGATTCGGGTACCCCGTGCTCGCCGCCGAAGTAGAAGTTGTTCAGCCAGGTGGTGCGCTGCTCCTGGCCGTTGGCGATCTCGTCGAGTTCGTCTTCCATCGCAGCAGTGAAGTCGTAGTCCACCAGCCGGCCGAAGTGCTGCTCGAGCAAGCCCGTCACCGCGAACGCCACCCAGGACGGCACCAGCGCGCTGCCCTTCTTGTAGACGTAGCCGCGGTCCTGAATGGTCTTGATGATCGACGAATACGTTGACGGCCGGCCGATCCCGAGGTCTTCTAGCGCCTTGATCAACGATGCCTCGGTGAAGCGGGCCGGTGGGTTGGTGGTGTGCCCGTCGGCGGTCAGCTCGGTCGCGGTGACCTGCTGGCCCTGTTCGAGATGCGGCAACCGGCGCTCGGCGTCGTCGGCTTCGCCGCCGGCCAGATCGTCGAGGCTCTCGACGTAGGCCGACAAGAAGCCCGGAAACGTGATCGTGCGCCCGCTGGCCGTGAACGCCGCGCGCTGCCCGGTGTCGGCCGTCCCCGTGATGCGCAAGCTCAGCGTGGTGCCTCGGGCGTCGGCCATCTGAGAGGCGACCGTGCGCTGCCAGATCAGCTCGTAAAGCCGGAACTCGTCGTTGTCGAGCACCGAGTGCAGCTGGCCTGGGGTGGCGAAGGAGTCACCGGCAGGCCGGATGGCCTCGTGTGCCTCCTGGGCGTTCTTGACCTTGCGGGTGTACTGGCGAGGGGTGGGGTGCACGTACTCGTCGCCGTACAGCTCGCGCGCCTGCCTGCGCGCCGCCTCGATCGCCGACTGCGACAGCGTGGTCGAGTCGGTACGCATGTAGGTGATGTAGCCGTTCTCGTAGAGCCGCTGGGCGACGCTCATCGTTCGCTCCGATGAGAAGCGCAGCTTGCGGCCGGCCTCCTGCTGCAGGGTCGAGGTCATGAACGGCGCATACGGCTTGCGGGTGTAGGGCTTCTGCTCCACCGACGAGACGCTCAGCTCAGCCCCGCGCAGACCGCGGGCCAGCGTGCCGGCGCTGTCGGCGTCGAGCACGAGCACTTCGTTCTTGACCTGGCCGAGCGAGTCGAAGTCACGGCCCGTGGCGACGCGGCGGTCGTCGACGCTGACCAGCCGGGCCGAGAAGCTGCGCGGGGTCGCGTCGGCCCCGGCGTCCAGTTCCGCCACGATGTCCCAATAGCTGGCACTGCGGAACGCCATCCGGTCGCGTTCCCGCTGGACGATGATCCGCGTGGCCACCGATTGGACTCGGCCGGCCGACAGCTTCGGCGCGACCTTCTTCCACAGCACCGGGCTGACTTCGTAGCCGTAGAGCCGGTCCAGGATGCGACGGGTCTCCTGCGCGTCGACCAGGTCGTTGTCCAGGTCGCGCGGGTGTTCGGCGGCGGCGCGGATCGCCGGTTCGGTGATCTCGTGGAACACCATCCGCTTGACGGGTATGCGCGGCTTGAGGGTCTCCAGCAGATGCCAGGCGATCGCCTCGCCCTCGCGGTCGCCGTCGGTGGCCAGATACAGCTCGTCGGCGTCCTTGAGCTTGCTCTTCAGCTCGCTGACCGTGCTCTTCTTGTCCGTGCTGATGATGTAGAGCGGCTCGAAGTCCTGGTCGACGTTCACGCCGAGGCGGGCCCAGGGCTCCGACTTGTACTTCGCCGGCACGTCGGCGGCGGCCCTGGGCAGGTCTCGGATGTGGCCGCGGGAGGATTCGACGATGTAGTTGGAACCGAGGTAGCCCGCTAGCTTGCGCGCCTTGGTGGGCGACTCGACAATGACGAGCCGCCGTAGATTCTTATTTCCGTTGCCGCTGGTGCGGCCAGCCTGTCCAGATTGGTCAGCCAACTGCGCTTACGCTCCACTTCTTCCCGCCGATCGGCGCCCCGCGGCCCTGTCAGCACTGACAAGATGACACCCCGAGCGTGCCGACGCAAACTGGCCCGTACCCGTTCTCCCCTCAGACGTGCGGCCACTGCGGCAACGCCTCGAGGTCATCGGGCGGTTCCCCCACGTTCTCTACCAGCCGTGACAGTCGCCGGCGGCCGCTGATCCGCAGGGCAGGCCGTGCGCCGCGGGTGCCGATCAATGTCGGCGCGATCCCGACCCGCATCAGCGCCGACGCCAGCGGGGAGTGGGTATCGGGAGCGTGTGGATCCAAACCAAGGAGATAGCGGTCTGCTTCAGGGGTCCCTGCGGCGAGCACCCACGCCCGCAACTCTCGGGGGCCGGGCAGCCACTGGCGCGGCACGGTCTTGACGGCTCCGCGTGTCCAGTCGTCTGCGATGGCCAGCAGCCGCGGGTCCACCGACGTGCGCACCAGCGGGGTTGCCTCGTCGGTGCGGGTGATCTCGGCTTCCAAGCCGGCGTCGGCGATCATCTTCGCCAGTGCCTCGGCCCGCCACGGCCGTTCGACGACCACGGACAGCCGGGCCCCCGTGCCGACCAGCACCACCTGACCCGGGGCAGCCAGCACGCCGGTCAAGTCGGTCACCGCGGGGGGTACCGACTCGGCAGAGAAGAAGGACAGCTGGCTCACTCAGACGACAGTAAGCCCGCTCGGATCGCCGCGAGCGTGCGCGTAGTGCCAAGCTGTGCGGCGTGTCGGCGTACAGACACGCACGCTCGCGCCAAAAAGGGGGCGCAGAAAAGAGGAAACCCCCGCAGGTCTAGCCACTGCGGGGGTTTTCGTCAGGTTCGGTTACTCAGATGGAACGCACACCTGTGGCCTGCGGCCCCTTGGGGCTCTGCCCGACCTCGAACTCAACTCGTTGGTTCTCTTCCAGCGTGCGAAAGCCGCTGCCTTGAATTTCCGTGTAGTGGACGAACACGTCAGCAGAGCCGTCCTCCGGCGCGATGAAGCCGAAGCCCTTCTCCGCGTTGAACCACTTCACAGTTCCCTGTGGCATTTCCTGCTTACTTCCTTCTCTGTTACAGGGTTGCGGTGCATCGTCTTTCGGTACACCGGGCCCGTTCCGATCACAGTCCTTCGCGGCATCGCCGGATCTGAACCGACTCGTCATCCTCGCAGGAACTCCGATCGCAACGTCGATCCTGCGAGTGCAATCACACGAACACAGAAGCTGCGACCGGGGTTAGTCAATCATGTTCGCAGCAAATGCGACAGTCTGGCCCGCTCGACTCGTGAACAATTCAGTCAACGGAGGGCGTCGACGAGCGGACTGGGGTACCCCAGCCCAGCGAGGGGAGAGGGTGCGATGGCCAGTTTCGGCCGCGACCTACTCGCCAGTGCACTCGCCGGCACCGACCCCCACGAGAAGCCACTGCGGCATGTCGCCGAAATGCCCGCGAATCAGGGCAGCACGGCTTCCTGGCCGGGCTGGGCTGACGACGACGTCGTCGCCGCGTTCGCCGAACGCGGGGTCACCACGCCGTGGTCGCATCAAGTGGGCGCGGCAACGCTGGCACATCAGGGCCGGCATGTGGTGATCAGCACCGGAACCGCGTCCGGCAAGTCGCTGGCCTATCAGTTGCCGATCATGTGCGTGCTGGCGACCGACCGCCGCGCCCGCGCTCTGTACCTGTCCCCCACCAAGGCGCTGGGTCACGATCAGTTACGCACTGCGGCCGCGCTGACCGGGGCTGTCGACCGCCTCGACGACGTCGCCCCGGCGTCCTACGACGGCGACAGCCCCGCGGAGGTGCGCCGGTTCGTGCGCGAGAACTCGCGGTGGGTGTTCTCCAACCCGGACATGATCCATCTGTCGATGCTGCGCAACCACGCCCGCTGGGCGGTGTTCCTGCGCAACCTACGCTTCGTGGTCGTCGACGAATGCCACTACTACCGCGGCATTTTCGGGTCCAACGTGGCGATGGTGCTGCGGCGGCTGCTGCGGTTGTGCGGGCGTTACGGATCTGCGCCCACCGTCGTGTTCGCGAGCGCGACGACGGCTTCACCAGGTGCGACGGCCTCGCAGTTGATCGGCCAGACCGTCGAGGAGGTGACCGACGACGAGTCGCCGCACGGCGCGAGGACGGTCGCGTTGTGGGAGCCGGCGTTGCGCACCGATGTGACGGGTGAGCACGGCGCACCGGTGCGCCGTTCCGCCGGTGCGGAGGCTTCGCGGGTGATGGCGGATCTGGTGGCCGAAGGGGCGAGAACGCTGACCTTCGTGCGGTCGCGCCGCGGTGCGGAACTGACCGCGCTGGGCGCCCGCGCGCGCCTCGCCGACACGATGCCCGGTCTCGTTGACCGCGTCGCGTCCTACCGCGCCGGATACCTCGCCGAAGATCGCCGCGCGCTGGAACGTGCCCTGGCCAGCGGTGAGCTGGTGGGTCTGGCGACGACGAATGCGCTAGAGCTGGGCGTGGACATCGCCGGGCTGGATGCCGTGGTGCTGGCCGGCTTTCCGGGGACCGTGACGTCGTTCTGGCAGCAGGCAGGCCGGTCGGGCCGGCGCGGCCAGAGCGCATTGGTGGTGTTGATCGCTCGCGACGATCCGCTGGACACCTACCTGGTGCACCACGCGGAGGCGTTGTTGGACAAGCCAATCGAAATGACGGTCATCGACCCATCCAACCCGTACGTGCTCGGACCTCAGTTACTCTGCGCGGCAACGGAACTGCCGCTGACCGACGCCGAGGTGCGAGGATGGGGCGCTACCGCCGTCGCGGACGCATTGGTTGACGACGGCCTGTTGCGCCGCAGGGGCAGCGGATATTTCGCGGTCCCAGGCGTCGATCCGCATCCGGCCGTGAACATTCGCGGCTCGAGCGGCGAACAGATCGCGATCCTCGAGGCGGACACCGGTCGGCTGCTGGGCGGTGTCGAGGCGGGCCGGGCCGCGCTGTCCGTGCATCCCGGCGCGGTGTATCTGCATCAGGGCGAGACGTGCGTCGTCGACAGCCTGGACTTCGAGGAGGGCGTCGCGTTCGTGCGTGCCGACGACCCCGGCTACTCCACCTACGCACGGGAGGTGACCGACATCGCGGTGGCGGGCCCGGGTGAGCGATCGGCTTTCGGCGATGTGGTGCTCGGCCTCGTCCCAGTAGTGGTGACCAATCAGGTGATCGGGTACCTACGCCGCACGCCGGCCGGCGAGGTGATCGACTTCGTCGAACTCGACATGCCGGCGCGTACCTTGCAGACGGTGGCGATCATGTACACGATCGCTCCAGAAGCGTTGCAACACAACGGTATCGACTGGTCACAGGTGCCTGGCGCGTTGCACGCTGCCGAGCATGCCGCGATAGGTCTTCTGCCGCTGGTCGCTTGCTGCGACCGCGGCGACATCGGCGGGTTGTCGACGGCCGTCGGACCCGACACCGGCTTGCCCACCGTGTTCGTCTACGACGGCTATCCCGGTGGTGCGGGGTTCGCCGAGCGCGGCTTTCGGCAGGCCGTGCGGTGGCTGACGGCCACAGCGGATGCGATCGAGGCATGTGAGTGCCCGACCGGCTGTCCCTCGTGTGTGCAGTCGCCGAAGTGCGGCAACGGTAACGACCCGTTGGACAAATACGCCGCGGTGCGGGTGCTGCGGCTAATCCTGTCCGAACTGGCCGCGCACGAGGCCCCCCGACCCATCCATTGGTGACGACCGACCCCGCACACAGTCGTCCCCACGGATTGACGACATGCCAACCGATGCGACGCTCTCCTCGCTTCTGAAGACAGCGGTCATGCCGCCAACGGCATAATTGGCGAACGGCTTGGCAACGCATTCCGTTCCTCGCTCCGATTGCTCGGATGCACGCGAAAGTTATCGTGTCCGAACAGAATGCGCAAGTCGACGAGCTTCCCGAATGAAATTTGCTGGGCTAACTAAGGCTTCTGGCGACGAAATCCGTAGTTGATGGCAATCTCATGGGGAAGCGACGGGCCCCGCCCGCGCCACGGCGCGCGCCGCGCCCGTGTTCCAAAGCGTCAGCGGGACCTGTGCGTCGACGGTCAACACCACGTCCAGCGCGTCGGCGCTGCACGCGGTGACGGCGGTGCGCATCGCGCGTGCCACCGCTGTCGCGTTATCGCATGCGGCGGCGAGCCCAGCCGGCATCACGCCGGCTGCCGCCAACGCGGCCATGTCGGCCGCGGCTTGCGCGCGGTGGCGAGCGATCACCGCCGACCCCAGCTGCACGGCGCCGACGGTGACCGCCAGCAGTGCCGCCATCATCACTACTGCAGCGATGCTGGCGAAACCCTGGTCACCGAGCGGTCGGTTCCCCGAGCGACAGCGCCTCCGCGGTAATCGCGACGCCGGGCAGCAGCACCGAGTGCGCGCTGACCCGCGCCACGATGAAGTCGCCGTCGCGGCGCAGTTGCAGCACCGAGTCGGCCGGCGCGATGCGCCGCGCGGCGGCCTCGGCGCCGGCGTCGTCGCCGCGCGCCACCAACCGCGCCGCCTCACGGGCAGCGTCGATGCAGCGCACTTGCATCGATAGGGCGCTGACTCCTGCGACGCACAGCATGAGCACGGCCACCAGCGCCGCGATCGCGAACGCCGCTTCGACCGTGACGGCGCCGCCATCGTCGGTTAGACGTTGGTGTTCAGCGCGCGGCTGATGATGTTCGTCAGCGCGCTGACGATCGAGTCGCCGGTCACCACGGTGTAGAGGATCGCGCCGAACGCCGCGGCCGC
>Ga0055451_10000796_pt1 | contig 12741 bp, 7 predicted proteins | sample China_Galinas_PW_3_FD_57745 | JGI IMG/M metagenome (GOLD analysis project Ga0055451, IMG submission 57745) | Wetland microbial communities from San Francisco Bay, California, USA, that impact long-term carbon sequestration - China_Galinas_PWB_D2 | ecosystem: Environmental > Aquatic > Marine >... | reverse complement strand
CCTTCCGGGCGACGTCGTCAGCGGCGTCAAGGACGGTCCGCTTCTTGCCTTGCCCGGAGCCCGAGACCGAGTTCGCCAGCCGCATCAGCCACCCGCATCAGCCAGCCGCATCAGCCAGCCGCATCACCACCCGACCCCAACCAGCCACACCCCATCAATGCTGAAGCCCCTGCATCAACTTCATCATCGGCGCCAGCAGCGCGAACACGATAAACGCCACAAACAACGCCAACACGACAATCAGAATCGGTTCAATCGCCTTGAACACCAACTCGATCGAACGATCCACCTCGATCTCATACCGATCAGCAATCCGGATCAGCATGCGGTCGAGCTCGCCGGCCTGCTCGCCCACATCGACCATGTTCACGATCAGATCATCAAAGATCCCCGACTCCCCCATCGGGCGGGCGAGGCCTTCGCCTTCGCGGATGCTCGCTAGAATCTTGTCGACAGCCTCGGCCAACAACACGTTGTGGATCGACGCCTTGACGATATCCAGCGCTTCGAGGTGAGGCACCCCACTCTCGATCAAGGTCCCAAACGTCCGCGCGAACCGGGCCACGATCGTCTTCTTGATCAGTTGCCCGAACAGCGGCATGCGCAGCTGCGTCGAGTCCCGGAACTTGCGGTACCCATACACCCGCCGAACCAGCATCACATGAACGATGATGAAGGTCGGGATCCCGAGCGCCCACGTCCACCAGTAGTCGCGGATCGCCCGGCTGATGTTGATCAAAAACTGCGTGATGTCGGGCAGACCCGAGCGCATCAGCTGGCGGAAGATCCGCTCGAACTCCGGGATGACGAACGTCATCACGACGATGATCACGATGCACGCGACGGAGAGCACCGCAATCGGATAGGCGAGGGCGCCTTTGACGCGGGCCTTGATCGTCTCGTTCTTCTCCATGAACGACGCGAGGCGATCGAGGATCGTGTCCTGGATACCGCCGGCTTCGCCCGCGCGGACCATGTTCGTGTAGAGGTTGTCGAACGTGCTCGGGAACTTGCCGAGCGCCTCCGACAATGGCGTGCCGCCCTCGACGTCCTCGGCGATGTTGCCCATTGTCCGCTTGAGCAGTCCCGGCTTCAGCTGGCCCTCGAGGATGTAGAGGCTGCGAACGACCGGAATGCCGGCCTGGAGCAGCGTCGCGAGCTGGCTCGTGATCTGCGTCAACGCAGCCTTGCTGACGCGGCGTGACTCGAACATGCGGCGCGATTGCTGCCTGGTCGCTTCTTGCGTTGGGCCGGCAGCGGCGCTGGGCATCCGCTGCACCTGGACCTTCCGCTGGATCTTCTTGGCCATCAGGAGGTTCTGAGGTTCTCGGTTAAGGTGTCGGGAAGTCGGGGCGGTGCGATCCGACCATAGTGACAGGCGAGCCGCAGGGAAAGCAAGGGCCTCGCCTCCGTCACAGAACGAACAACGCGACGGCCCCGAGCACGAGACCGGCAATCAGCAGGAGGAACGGCCAGATCCGCGACCAGGTCCGGTTGCCGGGAACCGAGATCCGGTCGCTGCCAACGAGGCTGGCCTCGACCGGCTCGACCTCGACCCGCTCCCCGGGCTTGTCCGGCCCGCGCCAACGCACGAGCACCGCCGTCACGTTGTCGGGGCAGTTGCGAATCAGCGCGAGCGAGAGCAGCTCTTCGACCGCCTTCTTGATCGGATGGCCGAGCACGATGTGGAGCACCTCCTTCTCGTCGACCACGCGCCAGAGCCCGTCCGAGAGCAGCAACAGGCGATCGCCGGGCAGCAGCTCGAGCGAAAACCGCTCGGGCTCTTCGTCTTCGCGCCCCCCACCGACGACCCGAGTCAGGGCATGCTGATAGGTCGGGTTGACGTGCATGGTCGTCAACAGCCGCATCTGTCCCTTGCGAATCAAAAGGCAACAAGAGTCCCCGACATGCACCCCTTGCAGCCGTGAGCCGTCGAGCACGACTGCGGTCAGTGTTGTCCCCATGTCGGCGCGCGACCGGCTGCGCCGAGCCTCTTCGGCGACCGCGTGACACGACGACTGGAACGCGCTGTCCAGCCGATCCGCAATCGATGGCTCCCCGTTCTGGGACAGATACGTGCCGAGAAACGCCCGCAGGGCCAACCGGCTCGCCTCGGCCCCGCCGGCCTGCCCCCCCATTCCGTCAGCGACCGCGATGAGCCTGCCGAGGGCCTCGAACTGGGCATCCTCGGCCGCTTCGTAGAGCAGATAGTCGTCCTGGTTGTCGGACCGGACCGGCCCCTTGATCGTGCCGAACGCGATCTCGAGGTCGTCACGGAACTTCATTGTTCTTTCAGCCCAACCGTACTCGAGATGACTTGACCGGCGAGCGTCTCGACGATGACGCGCAGCTCTCGGCCGTCGACGGGCGGAATGACCCAGCGGTATTCGTTGCGGTTCGACGGCTGCTTGCGCTGCGTCGCCAGCAGCGACGCGGCGAACTTGTCCGTCCCCGACCACCGAGCCCCGTCGATCTCGACCTCGACCGAACGTAGCTCCTGCTGTGTCTCGACCCGTACCAGGACCCCGCCGTCCGGCCGCGCGGTCAGATGCAAGCCCTTCGACAGGTCTTGCATCACTTCGCGCGACTTGAGGCGCTCGACAAGTCCGAGGAGCAGGCTTCGGTCGGTCACGGCGCGGACCTCGTGCACGACGTTGTCGTCGTCGTTCCAGAGCAGGGTCGGCGGCACGATGATACTCAGAACGATCCCCCAGAAGTCGGATCTATCGACGAGTGCGAGATCGACGGTCTTGGGACTGATCGGGATCCGGCGCAGGCGTGCGCCGCTGTGAACGTCCCAGACGCTCGCGACAAGCTCTGCCGTCGACTCGTAGCGGTGGTCGGGAACGAACATCCCGAGGCCGATGATCAGCCATGCCGCGGTCGAGATCGGCCATTGATCGGTCCGCCCGTGCTCGACGACGGGAGCATCGCGCATGCCCTCGATGACCAGCATCAGATCGGCGCCCGCGGCCTCCGCCTGACGTCGAGCAGTCTCGAAGCCATCGCCCGTCGGGTTGAGCGCGAGCTTCTCGCGATCGGCCGCTGACACGCCGGCGGGCACGACGACGGCGGTCGCCAGGCGCGTCCGGCGCAGCACGCTGATGATGCGCTCGAGCTCGATCGGCTCGGCAACCCCCTCGGGATACGTCTTGGCCGCGATCAACCGGTGTCCCGTCACCGGTGGCTCGGCGGGCATCTTGCGGTCGGATTCGGGCAGGAACGCACCGCCGTTGATGGAGATGCGGTAGGGGAGCGGCGGCAGCGCGGCGAGCGCCGACTCGCTCGGGATGTCGGCGCTCGCGCACGCTCCCGCGAGCACGAGCACCAGTGTCAGGGCACACCGGCGGTTCAACGCATCGCCCCCCGCGCGCGCGCGATGAACTTGCTCCGGCCGCAGAGGCGGAATCCGATCATCCGCAGCGATGGATGATTGCGACCCGGACGACCGATCCCGTCGCGCGGCACGTTCTCGGTCCGCTTGACGCCGAGCAGCGACGAGTCCCCGAACCTCGTCGGCTCGAGATACAACGCCGGATCCCGTCCTTCGATCGCGGGCTCGCCGAATCCCAGGCCCTTGACGACCCCCAGGCGGCGAAGAGACACCGACCCGTCGAGGCGACCCGTGCGCGCGAAGCGCTCGACCTGCTTCTGGTGCTCCGTATGACTCTCGATCCAGGACTCGTGATAGCGACTGTCCTTGTCGCTCGGGATGATCGGGAGGTCTTCGACCCATTCGCGGACCCCGAAGTCGAGCCCGTAGACGCGGCCGTCGAACCCATCCGCGTAGTCTCCGATCTCCGCCAGCTGCTTCTGGTCCAACGGCCACCGGCCCGGATCCATGACGCTCCCCGACTCCGCCTTGGTGCGGTACCTGCGGAACACGTCGGCGGCCGACCGACCTCGTAGCATTTGCGGCACGTGCATTCCGTTGCGCACTTTCCGTCTTCCGAGCGCGGCCCACTCGAGCTCGACCGCATACGGAAGCCGGAACATGTCGGGATCCTTGGCCAGACGCCATCCGAGCCAGCGGGCGAACGCCCGGGCCTGGAAGTAGTTGACCCCCGTGATCGGACGGGCGCCGTCGGCCGTGACGAGGTACGCGAGCGATTTGCCACCGAACACGGTCGTGTCCGGCGCGAGTCCGGCCGGCGTCAGGCGCGCGAGGTGCAGGGGATCGGCGGCGTGCACGAGCTCTTTCTTGACGTTGTCGTCGAGCGCCGGGGCAGCGATCACGAACGCCTGATAGGCCGCCCGGCTGATCTCGGTCTGCGACAGGTAGTATTGCGCGACTTGCCTGACCTCGACCGCCTGGTCGAACACGATCGTGCCCTTGGCATGGACCTTGTCCACGACGCCGATCGAGATCGCCCGGTCGCGCGCCGGAGCGAGAAACGGTACGAGCTCGAGCTTCGAGACCTCTCCGGCGTCGGTCCCCAGCACGGCTCCGAGCGTCGTCGCGCGCAGCAGGCTCGCGACCGGACGGAACGTCAGGTTGACCTTGAACTCACCGGCCGGCGTGTGGAGTGTCCCCGCTCGCTGTTCGGGCTTGCGACCGGGCTGGACGAAGTCGCTGCGATCGACGTCGGACCAACGGCACAGCTGCGCAATCGTCTCGAACGAAGCCGAGAACTCGTACTCGCTTCTCCCGCCGGGCAGGGCTCTGACCTTTCCGCGCAGGCGCCGGGCCGGAAGCTCGAGCACGATCTCGGCACTCGGACCGAACTGCTGGTCGTCGTCCACGACGATCCGCGTCGTCTGGCCGAACTCGACGAGAACGTCGACAGCGGCGGGTGCGGTCATGTCATGACGGAGATCGGCGATCACGATCCGCCCGTCTCGCGCGGCCGTCATCGTCCCCTGCGCAACGAGCGGCCGGCCGAGGACGTCGGAACCGATGACCGCGAAGCGATTCCGTCCATGTTTGAGCGGCAGCCCCTGCCGCAGCGACTGCTCGAGATCGGCGAGCCCGACGACCTCGCGCCACGATCCGTCCTGGGCTTGCCGATAGATCCGACCCTTGGCCTTGGGTCCTTCGAGACTGAGCAGGTCAGGGGCGAGACAGATCGTGTCCTCGCGTCCGTCGCCACCCTTCACGAACCCCGGAAGCTGACAAGCGTACTTGCCGGCCAGCGCCAACGCGGAGCTCTTGACGTGCGGCGGCTCGGGCATGTACTCGATCTTGAGGCTGGCCGTGCGCGGATCGACGCTCGAGGGGGTCGTCCGGTGTTGGATCTCGATCGTGCGTCCGTCGATCTCCACCTTCTCGGGCGGAACCTCGAGCACGACGAGCCCCGGCTTCGACTGGAGCTGGATCACACCTTTCGTGCCCGGCTTGACCGATGGCGTAAACGTCGGGTTGCAGCGATAGCGCAGCGCGACGGGCTTGGTTCCGACGTACAGCGTGGTGGTCCGGCGATCGAGCACACCCGACGACGGATCGAGCCATTGGCTGCCGAGGTCGAGCCGGTGCAGCATGAACCGCCGGCCCAGCTTGTTGCTCTCGTTTCCGGCGTGATCGCGGACCCGGAACTGCAACTCGACCTGGTCGCCGGCGACGCCGGGGTCGAACTCGACGACCAGCGCGTTCTCCGGCGAGTCATCGACGACTTCGGCAAGCACCTGCTTCCACTCGTTGTCGACGAGACGTGCGACCATGGGCGTCAGCAACGGCTCCTTGTCCGCGAGCTGGATCCAAGCCTTGCACCGGTTCTCGGCAACCGTGAGCTCGGCGCTGTAGTTGCGATCTCCGACTTGCACGATCTCCGGCACCGACAAGTCCCAGCCGTTGACGAACGTCAGATCGCCGCGTTCGCTGCGCCGACCCAGGAGGTCGACCGCGCGCACGATGACACGCGCGTTGCCGGTCCCGTTCTTGGTCTTGGTGATCGCGGCAAGCTGCTTCCCGATCTCGACCGTCGCACCAGCGATCGATTTCGGGTGGTCTTTCGCGAGCGCAGGATCACGAATCGTGTCGAACCCCTCGATGCTGTACTCGACATAGTCGATGCCGGTGTCGTCGGCGACCGTGAGCCGGACCTTGGTCGCGAGCCTGAGGTGGGATTCACGATCCAACGGTTCTACTTCGAGCGTCGGACGGTCGTAGTCGACGATGACGTTTGCCCACCCCAGCGAGCGCCGGCTCGAACGCAGACGGAATCGGAACGACAAAGAGTCGGCGTACCTGAGCCGCTGGACCTCGTGGAGCACCTTGCCCCAGCTCTCGTAGCTGTCGTCGAGGATCAACTTGCCGTCCTCCAGCCGGCCGCCGAGCTCGAACGACTTGGTGCCTCCGGGCCCCCACTCGCCGACCTCGAGCACGAGGTCGTCGAGATCGAACCCGCTCGCCTCGAACTTCATCTGCCGCAGGTCCTCGAACCGGCGTAACTGGGGCTTCTGCGCCTCGGTACTGATGTTCAGGGTCGTCCCCCGACCGGCCGCACTGCCCGGCTGGCCGACGATCAGCGATGCCCCGAGGTACGGCGCGTCGCGGGCACCCAACTGCAACGCGAAGCTCACGAGGCCGGCCAGAAACACCAGAACGGAGAAGCTCCGGAGCAGGAGTCCGTGCGGTCTGCGCAGGGCTTCGAGCTCCTCGCGCACGGCCGTGGCCGAGGCTGGACGGGCGGCCGGATCCTTGCGCGTCAGCTGATGGACGAGTTGGACGAGGCGCCGCGGCGTACCCTTGGGCACGACGAGCGGCCGCGGGTCTTCTTCGAGCACGGCGGTGATCCGCTCGTTGAGCGTCGTGCCGCCGTGAGGCAGCTCGCCGCTCAGGGCGACGAAGGCGATCACGCCGAGCGAGTAGAGGTCCGAGGCCGCGTTGCCGGCTTCCCCGCGAAGCACCTCCGGGGACGTATACGGCGGATTCACCCACGTCTCGGTCCGCCGCCGCGAGCTCGCCGTGCGATCGGAATCCGCGGGCTGGCTGTCGGTGTCCTGCACGTGGGCGATACCGAAGTCCAACACCTTGAGCCGGAAGCGGCTCGCGAGCGGCTCGATCATGATGTTGCGCGGCGTCAGGTCGCGGTGAACGATCCCGCGCCCGTGGGCCTCTTCGAGCGCGACGCACAACTGGATCAACAGCTCGATGACGATCGCGGGCGGCAGGCTCTGCTCGCGGCGCAGCCACTCTTGCAGCGTCTCGCCTTCGACGAGCTCCATCGCGATGAACACGGCGCCTTCGGGAGTCTCGCCGACGTCGAGGACGCGTGAGACGTTGTCGCCGCGCAGAAGCGAGCCCTTGCGGGCTTCTTCGAGCAGCGTCTCGCGATAGTCCGGACGCTGGGCGAACCGTGGGTTCAGGATCTTGAGCGCGACCGGCGCGAGCGAGAACTCGTGCAGCGCGCCATACACCGTGCCCATGCCGCCGCGGCCGAGGATCCCGGTGATGCGATACTTGCCGCCGATCACGAGGCCGAGCCACGGACTTCCGCTCGTCGTGTCGGAGTCGCGGCGCGCCCAGGCGGCCTCGCTGGTATCGACGAGTGGGACCCCGCAGGTCCCGCACAGCGGCAGCTCGGACGCCGTGTAGCCTTCGCAGATCGGGCAGACCTTCATTTGTCATCACAATGACACGCAGTTGATGGAATGGAAAGGCCGGCCGGCAAACGACTTCGATCGTTTCCATGTGCTGCGGCGAAGTCGGAGATTGCTTGCCGCCGGAGAGGCGTCGGTCCACGATGGCCGGCGTGACGCCCTCCCTGAGCCTGCCGGCCATGGCGGCGCCGCTGATGGTCTCGTTCACGCTGAGGTTTCTGTTCAGCCTCGTGGACATGGTCTTCGCGGCGCTCATCGCCAAAGGCGACAACTCGCCCGTCGCCGCGATCGGGCTGTTCGCACCGCTGCAGTTCGTCTTCATCGCGATCTGGGTCGGGTTGTCGGCGGGGTTCACCGCCGGGCTGTCGCAGGCGTTCGGCAGCCAGGACCAGGCTCGTGTCGGCGACCTCAAACGCACGATGCTGCGCCTGTTGCTGGTCCTGATGCCGGCGATGGCGTGCCTCGGCGTCGGGTTGTGGTTCGTGATCCCGTCCCTGGGGCTCGAGCCGCGGCTCGAGGCCGCGTTCCGCACGTACGCGACGACCTTGTACATCGGGATGCCGCTGACCGGGTTCTGGTCGATCTATCCCGACTCGATCGTCAAGGCGCATCAGAGAACCCGCATCACGATGGTCGCCGGCCTGATGTCGTCGGTGACCAACGTGCTGCTCAACTCGCTGTTCGCGCTCGTCCTGCACATGGGACTGTTCGGCATCGCGCTCGCAACCGTGCTCTCGCGCATCCCGTCGCTCCTCTATGCCGCTTGGAGAGCACACCAGCTCGAGGCAGCGCGGCGAGAGGCACAATGGGAGCCCGTGCCGACCGAATGGCGGGCGCCGCTGCCGGCGATCCTGACGCTCGCGGTCCCGGGCGCGGTCGCGTTTCTGCTCGCCGCGCTCGAGAACGGGATCGTCAACAGGGCGCTGGCCTCGGTGCGTGATTCGACGACCGCGATCGCGACGTATGGGGTCTACGATCGGATGCTGTCGTTCGCATTGATGCCCGCGTCGGCGACCGCGGTCGCTGTCGTGCCGTTCGTCGCGAGGCTGTTGCCGAGCGGGGCGATCGCGAGGATTCGCGCAGACCTGCGCCGCGGAGTCGCGCTCGCCGCCGCCATCTCGCTTGCGATCACGGTGCTCGTCGGGTGGGTCTTCGCGGAGTCGGTCGTGACCTTCATGATCCAGAAGCCGGGGCAGGGACCCTCCGAGGTCTCGGCTTCGCTCTGGCCTCTCGCGATCGACGTCGTCCACCTGCTCCCGCTCGGCGTGATCGCGATCGTACCGTTCCAGGTTCTGCGTCCGGTGTTCGAAGCCGCGAACCTGCCGAAGCTCGGCACCGGCGTGTCGATCATTCGCTATCTCGGGCTCACGATCCCGTGCGTGCTGCTCGCGTGGTGGCTGTCGGGGAAGCTCGACGCCAACCCGCTCATCACGATCATCGTCGGCTTGATCGTCGCCAATCTGATCGCGTCCGGCCTCGTCGCAAGGCTCGCGCGCCAGACGCTGGCCGAGCGGCGGATGGGCGAGCCTATTCCCGACTGAGCAGCGCGCGGATCGAGACGAATGCGCCGCCGAACAGCAGGACACCGGCGACGACCATGACGACGAGGCCGAACGTGAACCAGTGCGCGAACCTGACCGAGACGACATCCGTGACGGGTTTCTTCGCGCCGTAGTAGGCGTCGAGCTGTACGAGACCGGCGGCCTTCGGTGTCCAAGTCACCTTTCCATCGGTCGCCTCGAGCGTGTCTTCGTCGGAGACCTTGCTCGCAGGACGATAGGTCACGACGAGCTTCGTCATCGTTGCGCCCTCGAGGGAGATCGTCGTCGGCTGGCCCTCTCGGAAGAACTTGCCGTGCTCCGGATCGTAACCCTCGAGCTTCAGCTTTTGTCCGACAGCTGTGCCGAAGGTCAAGAGGCACGCAACGAGGATCGGAAGGAACTTGCGCAGGGAGCTCATGCGACACCTTCTTCGGTCTGGGAGTTCTCCGCCCTCGCCATGGTCAGAACAAGAGAGACACCTATGACTCCGAAGAGCCAGACGACGAGCGCGAGCCAGTGCGAGTTCTTCATCACGCTGTCGAGGAGCGAGCCCTCGGAAGTCGTGTAGTGGGGAACGTACTTCTTCCCGTAGAGCCCGTTGTCTCCCATCTCGCCGTTGATGATGTTGTAGGTGAGCACGAACACGATGATCGCCGGGATCACGAGCTTGATCAGCCAATCGAACCACTCGCCGAGCCGCACCTTGCTCGTCGAGTTGATCTGTTCGCGCAGCTTGTGGATGCCCATGCCCCAACCGATGATCAAGCACTCGAGCAGACCGACGATCAACAGCCCGTAGCTGAACGCCCAGTGATCGATGAGGTCGAGCAGCGTGAGCCCGAGTGTGCCGTCGTCCTCGAGCCCCTTGTTGACAATCGTCGGCAGCGCGAATGCCATGGAACCGATCGCACCAACGATACAGGCGATCGTCAGCGTCTTCTTACGCCTGGCCTTGAACTTGTCGCCCGCAGCGGAGACGAGGGCCTCGACGAGCGAGATGCTCGAGGTCAACCCGGCGATGAGCAGCAGGATGAAGAAACCGACGCCGAACGTGTAGTGAAGCGCACCCATCTCGCCGATGCCCTTGGGGACGATGAAGAACATCATCGCGAGCGTCGACGCTTTCGGAGAGATCGAGAACGAGAACAGGATCGCGAAGATCGCCACACCCGCAATCCACTCGAAGCCACAGTTGAGCAGGCTCGTCGTGATCGCGTTGTGGCTGTGATCGGAGTTCTTCGGCAGGTAGCTCGCGTACGCGGTCATGACACCGAAGCCGAGCGTCAGGGTGAAGAACATCTGGCTCATCGCGCCCTGCCAGACCTCGAGCCCGTTGAACAGCACCTCGGTCTTGGGCGTGAACAGAAACTTCACACCCTCGAAACCGCCCGGGAGCACCAACACGCCAACGACCACGAGGGCCAGCATCGCGAACCACATCAACGGAACGAACACTTTGACCGCGCCCTCGATCGTCTCTGTGCCCTTGCTGACGAGCAGCCAGTTGAGCCCCCAGACAATCACGACGAACAGGATCGGCCAACCCGTCGAGATCATGTGGAAGAAGTAGCCCGTCGGGTTCGGTAGCTCAGCGCCACTGCTACCGACCCACGCGACGTCGGTCGTCCCGCTGAAGATCGAATCTCCGATCGCACCCGCCCCCATACCGATGACCCAGCCGAGGATCGTGATGTAGTAGAGCGAGATGAACCCCGCGTTGATGATCGCGAGCCATCCGACGAACTCGCCGGCCGTGCCGCCGGCCTTGCGCATCGCGAGCGGGAAACTCTTGCGCTCGCTCGCGCCGAGACCGAACTCGGTGATCATGACCGGGATCCCGATCACGAACAGCGCGATCAGATACGGCACATAGAACGCGCCACCGCCGTACTTGTAGGCGTTGGCCGGGAAGAACACGATGTTCCCGAGACCGATCGCCGAACCCGAGGCCGCGAGGATGAATCCGAACTTGGACTTCCACTGTGCGCGAGCTTGTTCCGCCATGGCCGCAGAGTGTAGCCGCGGCCAGCGCGACATTCCCAGCGGTTCTTGTCAGTGGTCGAGGTCTTGGAGCGCCTTGGTCGCGACGCGGACGACGTAGTGGTTCTTGTCCTTCTTCGCGGCTCGGATCTCGGCCCTGAGCGTCCGGGCCCGGGCATCGAGGCCGTCGATGACGTTGATCGCGCGCAGGCGGACCCACTCGTTGGCGTCGGCCAGCGCGGCCCGGAGCACCGGGAGGGCGGCGTTGACGTTGCCGAGCTTGCACAGCGCGTCGGCCGCACCGATCCGGACGTCGGGAGAGCCGTCTTCGAGCAATGCGAGGAGTCGGTCCTCGGCGGGCTTGGCCTTGGTCCCGAGCGCCGTGCACCCGACGGTCGCCCAGTAGCGGATCCCAGGGTCGTCGGCGCCAAGCAACTCGATCAGCTCCGGCAGCTGCTTCGGATCTCGACGGCACGAGATGTCGGCCGCGGCCATCAGCTTCCTCAGCGGGTAGGCATGCGAGCCGTCGCGGACCGCGTCGAACGGAGGCTCGTTGCCGAACCGCGTCCGGAGGTCGGCTTCGGGCAGGAAGCCCAGGTCGACGATGCGTTCCATCCACGCGCGGAGCTCCTTGCGCATCGCCGCGAGGCGTTGGGCGTGGGCCGGGTCGCCCGCGAGGTTGATGACCTCGTGCGGATCGGTCTGCGTGTCGTAGAGCTCTTCAGTCGGCTTGGCGTGGAAGAACCGGTCCTGTACCGAGTCGAGCTTGCCTTCGTCGTGCAGCCGCTGCCAGACCTGCATCGTCGGCATCTGGTACATGTAGCTGATGTACTGCGCCCACGGCACGTGCGGGAGGTAGTTGCGAATGTACTCATAGCGGCCGTCGGAGACGCAGCGCAGCATGTCGTAACGGCTGTCCATGCGGTCGCGGAAGCCGTAGATCCACTTGCGCGGCTCCTTGCTCTGCTCGCCGAGGAACGCCTTGCCCTGCATGTGCGCGGGGACCGTAACACCCGCGAGGCTCAGGACGGTCGGCGCGAGATCGACGAAGCTGACGAGCCGGTCGGTCTCCGAGCCGGCCGGCCCCGGGGCGAGGTCCTTGTACTTCTCGGGAAACCGCGCGATCATCGGCACGCGCAGGCTCGAGTCGTAGAGCCAGCGCTTGCTGCGCGGCATCCCGGCGCCGTGGTCGGAGTAGAAGATCACGATCGTGTCGTCGGCGAGCCCGTCGGCTTCGAGCTCGGCGAGCAGCTTGCCGACCTGCTTGTCCATGAACGTGATCATGTCGGCGTAGCGCGCCCAGTCCTTGCGAACCTCCGGCGTGTCGGGGTGATACGGCGGTATGGGGGCCTTTGCCGGATCGTGGAGCTCGGCCTTGGTGAAGTCCTTGGTGCGCCGCTTGTAGCGTTTCTCGGGCAGGCGGATCTGCGACTCGTGGCAGCTCGTGAAGTTGACGACCGAGAAGAACGGTTGCCCGGGCTTCCTCTTGCGCCAGTGGGCCTTGCGCGACGACGCGTCCCACGTACCCGCAGGGGCCCGCAGGTTGTAGTCGGTCTTCGACCGGTTCGTGCAGTAGTAGCCGGCCGCGCGCAGGTAGGCAGGGAACAGTTTGACGCCCTTGGGCAGCTTCCCGGTGCAGCGCATGTGCTGCGTGCCGATCGACGGCGGATACATCCCCGTG
>Ga0055451_10000795_pt1 | contig 12745 bp, 7 predicted proteins | sample China_Galinas_PW_3_FD_57745 | JGI IMG/M metagenome (GOLD analysis project Ga0055451, IMG submission 57745) | Wetland microbial communities from San Francisco Bay, California, USA, that impact long-term carbon sequestration - China_Galinas_PWB_D2 | ecosystem: Environmental > Aquatic > Marine >... | reverse complement strand
GCAGTTACAGTTATACACGGCTCCTTACATATATAGCTTCATCAATTCGGCTTCCTTCATCAACATGTCCCTTTTATAACGAAGCAGGAGCTGCTGGTTTCGGAAGAAAAAATCGGAGTTGTAGAAATATTCTGAAAATGAGATTTCTCCGTTCTGGAGAACTGTAGCCAGCAGTTCAAGGCTGTTGGCTGATTCAAGAGCCTTTTCCAGTTTTATCACTCTTGAACACAGATTTTCCAGTTCATTCAATTTTTGCAGGATCTCTCTTTCCTGCTGGTACTTGAAACGATCCATCTCAGCTTTGGCCCTGACTACTTCCGACTGGGCCCTTTTAACAGTGTTGATATTTTCCCACAGCGGAACAGAGACTCCCAGATGTACTCCACGGAATGCCTGGTCGATGACCGTTTCAGAATAGTATCCTGCGGAGAGCTTTGGCAGGTGGTTGCTGACAGCCAGGTTTTTCTCTTCCTCCTTCATATCCAAATCATGCTGATACAGTAATGTTGAGGGGCCCTGCCGGTATGCTTTAAGCAGTGAATCAGAAATGAATGAGACGGGTTGGGGCAGAAGCGTATCCTTACTTTCAAAGGCGAATCCTCCTGTAATTTCCTTGAGAGAAAGCCGGTTGCTCTTCAGACGGGAGCTCACATCATCCGTTTCGCCTTCAATGCAGGCAACCAGCAGGTTACTCTGTCCGACTTCCAGGAGCCCGATCTCACCGGCTTCCAGCTGTCGCTCAGCCTGGTCCTGAATGATTTCAGCCTGCTGAAGCCTTTTAGTGAGAAGAGAATGGAGCTGGTTAAGATGGATCTGTTCAATCCATAGCTTCTTTGCTTCAAGTAACACCTCCTGCCTGGTCAGTATGTAAACCAGTTCGGACCTTGAAACCCTGATCTTCCTTAGATTTGATCTATAGATATATGAGGTTGGAAAATCCAGTTGCTGGGTGATGCCAAAATCGATCCTGTTGCTCATATCGGAAGGCTTCCCGAACAGGTAGCCAAATTCAACTTCCGGGTCGGGTGGCGTGTTTCCTGTACCAGCTTTAAGGATTTCAACCTGGAGTGCTTCCCTGGCTACATTCAGGCTCCTGTTGTGTTCAAGGACCATTTTCATCAGGGAATCTGGCTCCTGTGCCAGAACACTCTCTATTAGGCCAAAGGCCAGACAAGCGAATAAAATATGGCGTGATTTCATAATTTTCTTTTTTCAATCATATAGTAAACAGCCGGTATCACGAACAGATTGAGCAGCGTTGATGTGAATAACCCACCGAGGATCACTATGGCCATGGGGCTCTGGATCTCGTTTCCCGGCTTATCCCCTGCCCAGGCCAATGGAATAAGGGCCAGCGATGAGGCCAGTGCAGTCATCAGGATAGGATTAAGACGGTCTGCCGACCCGTTGATAATGGTTGCTTCCAGGCTCAGACCTTTTTTCCGGAGATGTATATATCTGGAAACAAGTAATATACCATTTCTGGTAGCAATTCCGAACAAAGTAATAAATCCAATGATGGAGGGGATACTGACGACGCGGGAGGTGATGCGGATGGCAACTACCCCCCCGATCAGGGCCAGTGGCAGATTCAGGAGGATCACCCCGGCTAAAGTGCCACTTCTGAATTCCTGGAACAGGATGACGAAGATGACCATGATGGCCAGTAGTGAGGTGATCAACAGGGTGGTGGATGCTCTCTGTGCACTTTCAAATTGTCCGCCATACTGGATCCTGTATCCTTCAGGAAGTTCTATTTGACTTTCCACTGTAGACTGAACCTCGGAGACCACGCTCCCCAGATCCCTGCCGGCTGTATTGGCCGAGATCACGAGCTTCCGTTGTACATTCTCCCTGTTAACTGTGTTGGGCCCGGAAGTTGAGACCACATCAGCCACATAGCTGAGCGGGATCCGGTTGCCATCGTAGGTATCGATCCACGCATCTTCCAGGGCCTGCTTATTGTTCCGAAATGGTTCATCATACCTGATCACCAGCGGGTAATTGAGATTGTCTTCATATACCTCTGCATATTTTTCACCGGCGATCGCTGTCTCAACAAACTGGGTCAGCTGGTTTTGCGAGATACCGTACCGTGCCAGCAACTCCCTCCGGGGCCTGATCTGGATCTGTGGGACCTCCACCAGCTGTTCCACATTCAGGTCCACCAATCCAGGTACATCCTGAATTGCCTCCTTGATATCATTGGCTGTTCGGTACATGGTCCCCAGGTCGGTTCCGAATAACTTGATGGCTATACTGGCCCTGGTGCCTGAAAGCATATGGTCGATACGGTGGCCGAGCGGTTGCCCAATATTAAGGCTGATTCCCTGGATCCCTGAGAGTTTTTCCCGGACCTCTTCCAAAAATGTTTCGTGATCCCTGGTTGTCAGCTGGAAAGGCACATCTATTTCTGCCGTGTTGGTTCCGCCGTGACTGTGCTCATTCAATTCTGCCCTGCCCGTCCTGCGGCTCACATACTTCACTTCAGGTACTGTCAGCAGTTGCTGGTCGATCTGGTCTATGATGCGGTTGCTCTCTTCAAGGGATGCTCCTGGTATGGTAGTTGCTGTAATGGTCAGTGTGCCTTCATTGAATTCAGGCAGGAAGGAGTGCCCGAAACTGGAAAAAAGGATCAGGGCAAAAATCAGCAGGCATGAAGCCAGTAATACCACCTGGAGTCTCCATTTGATCAGTATCTTTAGTACCGTTTTGTACAAAGTATTCAGATATTGTACCAGTCTGTTCCCTCCTCTTTCATCTTTTTCAAGCTGCCTCTTACTGGTTAGCAGGTAGCTTGAAAGTACAGGTGTTAGTGTTAATGCAACCGCCAACGAGGCAACCAGTGAAACGATAAAAGTGATACCAAGAGGTTTCAACATCCTGCCCTCCATGCCGGCCAGGAAAAAGAGAGGAATAAAAGAGACGATGATGATCAGGGTAGCCTGGACGATGGAGGATCTGATCTCTATCGATGCATGGTATATCACCTGCAGGACCGGCTGTTGTTCTCCCTTTGGTTTTTTATAATTTTGTTTTAACCGTTTCAGTACATTTTCCACGTCTATGATCGCATCATCCACCAGTGCACCTATAGCTATAGCCATTCCGCCCAGGGACATGGTATTGATGGTCAGGCCCATCACCCGAAGAACAATTATCGAAAGCATCAGTGAGAGGGGAATGGCAATCAGGGAGATCAGAGTGGTGCGTATATTCAGCAGGAACAGAAAAAGTATGAGGGTAACATACAATCCGCCTTCAAGCATGACCCTGAATACATTGTTTACTGCAGTATTGATAAAATCTGACTGTCTGAAGATCCTGGAGTTGATCTGAACACCTTCCGGCAGGCTTGTCTCCAACTCTTTCAATGCAGCTTCCACATCATTGGTGAGGGCAATGGTATTGATATCGGGTTGTTTCAGGATGGTCATGATCACTGCCGGTTCCCGGTTCAGCCAGGCATCACCGATCTGATCGGGCTGTCCAATTTTAACTGTAGCCACATCGGCAATTTTAACTGGCTTACCATTCCTGATCCGGACAACGGAGGAACCTATATCGGCTGGATTGGTGGAGCGCCCTACCGCCCTTACCGCATACTCCTGCCCATACTGGTTGATGATCCCGCCCGCTGCATTGCTGTTGGTATTTTCGGCCGTTGCAATTAACTCCTCCAGGGTAACGTCGTAATATTTCATCCTATGTGGATCAGCCAGGATCTGGTATTGCCTGGACTGCCCACCAATCACCACAACCTGGGCTACACCGGTCACTGAAAGCAACCTTTGCCGTACCTGCTTATCTGTTATGGTCCGGAGATCAGTAAGTGAGAGTGAATCAGATGTGAGTGATACCAGCATTATCTCACCCATAATTGAGGTTTGGGGAGCCAGAATGGGTGCTTCAATATTATCAGGAAGCAACGCTGCGATCGTAGGCAGTTTTTCACTTACGATCTGCCTTGCCCTGTAAATATCGGTATCCCAATCAAATTCCACCCATATTATGGAGAAACCATAAGAGGAACTTGAACGGACGCGCCTTACATCTGTTGCACCATTCAATGATGATTCGATGGGAAAGGTAACCAGCGTTTCCACCTCCTCAGCGGCCATGCCATGTGCATCGGTCAAAACCACCACTGTGGGGGCAGTCAGATCGGGAAACACATCGATTTCCATCTTCCTGACGGTAAATAAACCTCCCATCAGAAGGATCAGTGAAAGAAATATGATCAGTATTCTGTTATCAAGCGAATAATGGATGATCCTGTTCAGCATGATTCTACAGTTTAATGGTGGTGTTCAGCCTGGATGGCTCCGGTGGACATGGAAGCAGCCTTCACAAGCATGATCCCTTCAGTAACTACCCGTTCACCACTTTCAAGTCCTGAAGTGATTTCAACAAAGAGACCATCATTTGACCCGATGGAAACCAGACGTTTCTTATAGCTTTCTCCGTCAACTTGAACATACACATAATATCCTCCCTGCTCTTCGGCCAGTGCTGTTACCGGTACAGAAAGAAGGTTCTCTCTCATCCCTGCTATCAGAAATACCTCGGCAAACGCTCCTTCCAGCATGTCTCCGTTATTCTCCAGTTTGAATATCACAGGCAGGTAATGGTTGTTTTCAGCCACTGATACACCTGCTGCCAGGAGTGATCCACCCGTTTCCTCAATAGTAAATACCCGGTTGGTATATGCCGGCCTGAAATGTGCGGTCCGGATCTCATTCAGAAAGCTATAATATTGTTGTGGGAGATCAGCCCTGAGCATCAGTGCCCTGTTGGTTGAAAGAATGGCCAGTATTCTGCCCGGTTCTGCATATTCACCGTCTGATACATTCAGTTCATGAATGGTTCCCGATACTGATGCTACGATCCTGACACCGTCTTCCGAAATATTGGAGGCCAGATTGGAATACCGGAGACTGTCCTCCGTATAAGTAGCTCTTGAGGCCAGGAACTGGCGTTCGGAGATGGTCTCCTGTTCAAAAAGAGCCAGATGCCTGTTGTACTCGCTACGGCTTTTCTGCAGCCTGTTTTTTGCCTCACTATAGCGCAACATCAAATTGTCATCAACCATTGATTCGGAGGTGATCGTGAAAAGAAGTTGACCCTTTTTGACTGTGGAGCCCGGCACCAGGAGGGGATCGGCGAACCGGATTATACCATGACTTCCTGCTGTGATATTTTTCTTTTCTCCGGGCATGGCCATGATCTCACCGCTTGTTGGGATCACTGCATGGAAGGGACCGGGCCGAACCTCCCTGACCATAAAATCGGATTTCCAGGCCTGATTCTTCAGGAATTCAATTTCCTCTGATGACGCTTCAGAATGGTCATGCTCTTCAGATTCACCTTCATGGAGATCCTCATGTGAAGGAAGTACCTCTACAGTTGTCGGAGCTGATTCCTGGAGCGTATCAGAGTGATAGGTAAATTCAGCTTGAAAGCTACCCTCTTTCCGAGGGACAAATGGAACAATAAATATTCCCGGGTCAGATGGTTCCCCGGATGTGACAGAAACCCCATCCATGAGGATGGTTACATTCCCTGACGGGCAGGGCTTATAGGTAGCTAATTCTGTAATGTAAACCAGAAACTCCGCCTTTTCATTCACTTCAAGGGGTTCATGTTCAATATAGAATTCAAGGTGGTCGGTAAACAGCGTATGCTTTGAGACGATGCCTTCATCCTCATGCATTTCGGCCTCCTGATCAGATCCACCTCCAGGAATGTGATTGCAGGAAGCGGCCATTACCAGCAATGTAATAATTACAATTTTATACATGTTTTGGATTTTGTAATGAAACAGTATAACGGTGTTAACGCAACACCGTTTATAAAAACTGTGTAGAACGGATAGAGTTATCCGAATGATGGAGGTGCCCGGAGGTCATGGGTCCCTCTATCTGACCGGGAGCTGCAGGCAAGCTCCAGGAAAGTATACGGGCTGGTGGGAAGTTGCAATAAGATCTCAGAACAGCACACTTTCCCGGGCTCCACCATCTCCTGGAAATGGTTGGACAGGGAATTGTTTGTGGTGGAGCTGAATTTCTCGAACTCCACATCATTAAAAGCATGACAGTGGAGGGGATGTTGATCTTTCGCGGTACATGAATCACTGAGGTCTTCAGAAAAGTGCTGATGCGGTACCAGATTATGTCCCAGGAATGCTGAAAAGCAAATTAGAAGCAGATTTGCTATTATCCTGTGGATATTCATTTGTTTAACCATTGGGGACAAAAATAGTGAAATCTTTAGAAATCAGGTTAATTCCTGAATCAGTGATTTCATTTTGATATATTTATAATTAATCCTTCAATTTGTATGAGACCATTAAGATGTAGTTATGCCAGGAATACAGAATAATCCGGAAAAGGAGAGCAACAGCCGTGTAAATATTGCCATTGATTTGATCCTGAAGGTAGGGGCCTTATTCCTGGTGGTCTTTCTTTGCTTTAAAATTTTGAAGCCATTCCTGGGGATGCTGCTCTGGGGATTGATCATTGCCATCATACTGTTCCCTGTTTTTCAAAAGGTGCGGAACTTGACAGGTAATCGAAATAGGTTGAGCTCCTTTCTGATCACACTCGTGGCGCTGTCTGTACTTGTACTTCCAAGCATATGGCTGGTCAACCAGCTGGTGGAGGGTGTCAAATTCCTTGCAGAATTCATCCAGGAAGGTGAACTGACCATCCCTCCCCCCGCAGCATCCGTTGCAGACTGGCCCCTGATTGGAAACTGGCTGTATGAGAACTGGCTGGGGCTTTCGCAAAATATGGGAGAAACATTGAAAGGATTTATGCCCCAGATAGTTGACTGGGGGCAGAAGACTCTCGGAACGCTTGCCAATACAGGGCTTGGTGTGCTGCAGTTTGCTGCCTCGATCATAATTGCAGGATTTTTCATGTTATTCTTTAAGGAGGGCTCAAAATCGGGAAAGAGACTCTTTCAAAAAGTGGTTGGTGTACGTGGGGATGAATTCATGGAGATTTCGCTGCACACTATCCGAAATGTGGCCACAGGCGTACTTGGTGTTGCAGTGATCCAGACCACATTGATGGGTGTTGGACTCATCCTAACCAATATTCCTCTTGCCGCTGTCTGGATCGTGTTGATACTCGTAATGACCATCGCACAGATTCCGGTATTACTCTTTAATATTCCGCTGATCATCTATCTTTTTGCATTTATGGATCCTCTGCCTGCTGTTCTCTGGGGGATCTATTTCCTGGTAATGGGCATGATCGATAATGTCTTAAAACCCATGATCATGGGAAAGGGCTCGGATGTACCAATGCTGGTGATCTTCCTGGGATCCCTTGGAGGATTTATGGCATTTGGTTTTATCGGGCTTTTTCTGGGATCCATTGTGCTTTCACTGACATATAAGATCTATTCCACCTGGATAGCTTCTGATACGTCACAGATCTGAGCGGGCACTAATAATTGTAAGGTATGAAGCTTAAGGTATTATCGGAAATGAGGGCCATAATAGGATTCGGATCCTGCACTGGGACTGTTCCGTAAAGAATTCGACAGCCGGGAGGTACTTACCGGGGCTTGTCTTACGTTCTGATTATCCGGATATTTGTTTCCATGACAGGACCTGTGGCTTCCCCCGTTCCGCCCGTTGAACGCATCACCTCATTGGATCTGCTTCGCGGTGTGGCTGTGCTGGGGATCCTGTTGATGAATATCCAGCATTTTTCGATGCCCCCCGCAGCATATATCAATCCGACAGCTTATGGCGATCTGACAGGTTTGAATAAATGGATCTGGATCCTGAGCCATATCCTGGCCAGTGAAAAATTCATAAGTATCTTTTCCATGTTGTTTGGAGCCGGTGTACTGCTTTTTACTGAACGTGCCGGGATAAGAGGATTCAACGATGCCTCGCTCCATTACCGGCGGATGAGCTGGCTCCTGCTGTTTGGTTTGATGCATGGCTATCTTTTATGGTCAGGTGATATACTGTTCAGCTACAGCCTTTGCGGAATGCTTGTTTATCTTTTCCGCCGTAAACAGCCGGCCATTTTGATACGGATCGCTCTTTCTTTTTTCCTGGTCCCATTACTTCTTGGGCTGTTCTGTACTTGGTCTATGCCCGGATGGTCAGCAGAAGTGATACAATACAAGCTGGAGAGCTGGCAACCCGGTACGGACACCATTGCGCATTACCTGGACGTTTACAGGGGAGGATGGCTGGAACAGATGAAACTTCGAGTTCCCGGCACCATTAATAATGAAACCGGTTATTTTATCACGCAGACCTTCTGGAGGGTGATGGCCATGATGTTGCTGGGGATGGCCCTTTTTAAATGGAGAGTTCTGTCCGGTGAACTCTCTTCCGGGATCTACCGGAAAATGGCCCTCATTGGATTGGCGACAGGTTTTTTTCTATCCGGACTGGGAGTCTATTTGAATTTCAGAAACCGGTGGTACATGGAGTTCTCCATGTACCTGGGTTCACAATTCAATTATATTGGGAGTGTGGCTGTTGCCGTGGGGTATACGGGACTTGTCATGTTACTTTCCAGGTCGGCAGGGGGTGTACGAATAAAACAAATGCTATCTTCTGTGGGCCGTATGGCCCTTTCCAATTATATCCTGATGACATTGTTCTGTACATTCCTGTTTTATGGGAATGGACTGGGGCTTTATGGAAGCGTGGAAAGAAAATTGCAGGTGATTTTTGTGCTTGCCATCTGGATCATTCTGATGATCATATCCACACTCTGGTTAAAACGGTTCCGATATGGCCCTATTGAGCGAACCTGGAGGGTACTGACATACAGCAACCAGAGATAATTATTGTAACTTAATCACCTTGAGAGAATGGACATATTGCCGGTATTCGTATCACATAAACAGATTTCATGATGAAAACAAGAGGATTGTTCCTGGGACTTTTGCTGATTTTCTTTACTGGCTGTAACCGGCCTTCCGATAAAACAGCTGTTACAGGGGAGAATGAATTTAGCTTTGCATTTCTCACCGATATACACCTTCAGCCGGAAAGGGGTGCTGAAGCCGGATTTCAATGGGCCATCAACGAAGTGAATAAACGAAATCCTGATTTTGTGATTACGGGCGGTGACCTGGTGATGGATGCGCTGGATCAGACCTATGGAAGGTGCGATACGCTCTATAATCTCTATCAGAAGCTGTCAGGAAAATTGAAGATGCCGGTCCATAATGCTGTGGGCAATCATGAAATCTATGGCTGGCAGCGAAACGAAAAAAATATAGAACAGCATCCGGAGTATGGAAAAAAGATGTTTGAAAAGCGGTTAGGACCAAGATATTATTCATTCGATCATGGGGGCTGGCACTTTATGGTCCTTGATGATATCTTTCTGGTTGAACCGGGTGTCTATACGGGGAAACTGGATGATGAACAGTTATTTTGGATCTCAGAAGATCTGAAACGAGTGGACAAAGATAGACCCATCGCCATTACTGTCCACATGCCAATGATCACCTCTGCTACCCAGTTGACCAGGGGCTCGCTTGCCGCCAATCCCGAGGGTCTTGTAATGAGTAATTCAGGCGATGTGCTCAGGCTGTTCGCTGAACATAACCTGAAACTGGTCTTGCAGGGTCACCTGCATTACCTGGAAGATATCTATGTGCAGAATGAGGTCCATTTCATAACAGGGGGTGCCGTGTGCGGCAGATGGTGGAACAATCAGCCCGACAGTAAGCCGGAGGAGGGTTTTGTAATGATACATATAAAGGGAGAGGATCTGACCTGGGAATATGTGGATTACGGTTGGACCCCGCCTGAGGAAATTTAACTCTTTCCCGGCATCTTTTTATTTCTTAATTTTACACCATCATTGGTTTCCATATACCGGCCATGCCGGTGGAATCAAAAGGGAATACCGTTAGAATCGGTAACAGTTCCCGCTGCTGTGAATCCAGACCCTTCATGGGTCGAATGACTGCTGAATGCAAACCACTGTTCTGAAAATCCCGGCCGGGATTAGGATGGGAAGGTATCAGGAGTCCGGACAAGTCAGAAGACCTGCCAGTGATAACCCAGCTTTTGCAGCCCGCGGTGAACGGGAAGCTGATCAACTTTCTATCCTTGGTCCTGCCTCACCATCGCCCGCTGCGATTTAAATATTTGATATTTTAACTCGTGGCATGATGTATAAAATTTTCTTCTTACTGACACCCTTGTATCTGTTGATTCTCCCGGCTTTTGGACAAACGACACTTATTCCTCAGGAGGGATTTGAGGTTGAGACGTGGTTTCCTGAATACCCCGGTGTTGGAGCATTCGATTTTTCAGATACACTATTCTATTTGAGCGATGGCGACACTATTCATATACTGGATATCTCCAGTGGAGCGGAACTGAATAAATTTGGATTTCCAGGAGATTACACCGCCACAAGTTATATTAGCTTTCTGACAGTGTCCCCTGATGGCAGTGCCATCTGGACAGGATACACCAGCAACGGGAACCTGGACGATCGCATCTACAGTATGGATGTAGAGACGGGTCAATGGGAACTGCAGGCTATGTTTCCCGGGAACCTGGACCTGGTATTCTGGAAGGACAGTATACTGGTTTCCGGTCTGAATAGTAACTCATGGGATGCACCTGCCTCCATTTTTGTGCTGGATACCTCAGGAGCTGATCAGCATCGAAAGATTATTGAAGTAGGGGGGTATTCATCAGGGATGGCTACTGACCAGAATGGAGATCTCTATTACGGGACCTCTTACCCGGCAGATCCCAATGCCCTGTATCGCTGGGATAACTCCGTGGTTCAACCGGTAATTGAAGTCCCGGGGAAAGTAACTTTAACAACAATCCATGCAGAGAAGCTTACCGACCTGCCTGCAGGCGCCTATGATTGTGAAGTGGACGAGGGGGGAAATGTACTGTTTAATATGAACCTCTATGGCGGCACCATGGTGGTGGGCATGTGGAACGGCACATCCGGAGACGGTAACAACATTGATACCCTGGCCACAGCAACCGGCGAATGGGACTGGTTGGGGATCCTTAAATCCAAAGGGAACATTGCAACTGCCAGTCCGGGCAACATGGTGGTAACCTATTCTTTCGGTCAGCCACTGGCTCTAATAACAAGTAAAAGTATAGTTGGAGTGGGGACAAATAAGGAACATGAGTGGGTAGTGTTTCCCAATCCGTCTGCAGGGATATACACCGTTAGCATTGAGGGGACCAGGAGCATAGATGTAAAAGTCTACACCATGCAGGGGGCGCTGGTCTATGAAAAACAGGATTATACCCCCGGAGCGATTATCGATATCACCGGCCAACCCGCAGGGACATATATTTTAAGGGTGACCACCGGGAAGGAAGTTACAGGCAATTTAATTAAAAAGCTGTAGGAACTTGAAAAGCCGCTGGCTCATATTCATCCTGGCCCTGTTGGGCCACTCTGTCTCGGAGGCTCAGTACATCACCGATGTAATGGAATACACTCCGGCGCCCGGCCAGCTTATAAATACGGCACCATGGGGAATCCCGGCCGGTGCGATGTCCATTGAGGGAAGTGTGGAAGGATCCCTCAGCCTGGGAGCTTTTGGAGGTTATGTGATATTCCGTTTTGAAAATCCTGTTGAGAATGATCCATCGAATCCGTTCGGGGTCGATTTTACAATCTTTGGTAATTCCATCGTGGACTGGGCAGAACCGGGAGTGGTTTGGGTGATGAAGGATGAAAACGAAAACGGGAAAGCCGATGACACATGGTATGAACTGGCCGGAAGTGATTACCTGTTCAATTCAACAATAAGGGGTCAACGTGTAACCTATTACAACCCTGGTGGAGATGAAGCACAGGATATTTCATGGGAAGATATCCTGGACAACAGTGGCTGGATCAGAACCAATAGCGCTCATACTCAGCCGTACTACCCGTTGGCTGACTCTTTCCCATCCATCCCCCAGGAGAATTATCAACTGACCGGCAGTCAGATAGAGGGTCTTGTATTTGAACATCCATCAGGAATGAAATCAATTGAAAGGGCGTTTGGATATGCCGATAATCACCTGAGGGGATCAGTTCCTTATACGTTACCGGATAATCCCTATACCAGGGAAGTTGAAAACTCAGGAGGTGATGCATTTGATATTGGATGGGCAGTGGATTCCGCGGGTCAATATGTTGAGCTGAACCGGATCCACTTTATAAAAGTGCAGTGCGGTATCCTGGATAATGGAGGGATACTGGGAGAACTGTCAACAGAAATAACCGGCGCCCTTGATATACCACCCGATCCTTCTGTAACTGGCGAGACAGAGATGGTTGTGATCCGGGATCTTCCACCCCTGCTGGAAGCGGGAGAATACCAGATGGAAGTTTTCATATATCATAATGGACGGATCAGGAACAACGGTTCGGTGTACTGGACAACAAGTGGTTCCGGTGCTACTGTAGATGATCATCAGATGTTGAAGGTAACAGAAGAGGGACCTCTCACTGTAACGGCTACCCTGTCGGACAGACCGGAGATCAGTGCATCCGTTTCCACGCTGGTTCAATTGAATAGGACAGGCGGGTTGTTGAAAGTTATGTCCGGTGATAAGCAGTGGCCATACCCCAATCCGTTTACGGATTACTTCAAGGTGCGTGGGACCCGGAACAGCTCCCTGATTGTTTATGATGCGTCAGGTAAGGCATTGATACGGATGAATCGCAATCGGGAGGAGACAACCCTGGATATGAGCGGTTATCCGGCGGGG
>Ga0055451_10000793_pt1 | contig 12758 bp, 15 predicted proteins | sample China_Galinas_PW_3_FD_57745 | JGI IMG/M metagenome (GOLD analysis project Ga0055451, IMG submission 57745) | Wetland microbial communities from San Francisco Bay, California, USA, that impact long-term carbon sequestration - China_Galinas_PWB_D2 | ecosystem: Environmental > Aquatic > Marine >... | reverse complement strand
GTTCATGGCGTACACGGCGACCAGCACCACGAAGGAAAACAGCAGCAGGCCCGCGGACAGCTGTCCGGCTACCACGTAGTTGAGCTGTTCCACCTGCTCATAGATCGCGACCGACACCACCTGGGTAGCGCCGGGGATGTTGCCGCCCACCATCAGCACCACGCCGAACTCGCCGAGGGTATGGGCGAAGCCCAGCACGATGGCCGTGAGCAGTCCGCGCCGGATCTGCGGCACGATGACGTGCACGAAGGTAAACAGCGGTGAACCGCCGAGCGTCCAGGCGGCCTCGACCGCGTGCCGGTCCAGCATTTCGAAGGCGGCCTGCAGGGGCTGCACGACGAACGGCAGTGAATAGAGGCAGGAGGCCAGCACCAGCCCCGCGAAACTGAACGCCAGCGGGTGACCGGTCAGGCTCACCCACAGGGAGCCGGCCGGCCCCCGGGGTCCCATGAACACCAGCAGATAGAAACCGAGCACGGAGGGCGGCAACACCAGCGGCAGTGCGGTCACCGCCTCCAGCAGCATCTTCAGCCGACTGCGCGTGTGCGCCAGCCACCAGGCCAGGGGCAATCCCGGCACAAGCAGGATCAGCACCGTGACCAGCGCGAGCCGCAGGCTCAACAGCACCGGTCCCAGCAGGTCGGCATGCAACTCCGTCATCCGCCATCACTCCGGATCGTAGCCCAGGGCGGTGATGCGGGCGCGCACGGCAGCGGCACCGAGATAACGCCACAGGGCCTGCGCCGCCGGGTTGTCCGCGGCGCGCTTCAGCAGCACCATCTGCTGGCGGATCGGCGGGTACAGCTGCGCGTCGATGCGCCAGTAACGGCCGGTCGCCGGCTGTACCGGATTCTGCAATTGCGCCAGTGCGACAAAACCGAAGGTGGCATTGCCGCTGGCCACGTACTGATATGCCTGCGCGACGTTCTCGCCCTGGATGATGCGACCCCGGTAGCTGTCCTGCAGCCCCCAGGCCAACAGTACCGCCTGCGCGGCGGCGCCATAGGGCGCGGTGTCCGGATTGGCCAGGGCGACCCGGGCCGACCGGTCCGCCGCCAGCAACTCGCGGGGATCGTCGGCGACCGTTGCCGCGGCGGCCGGCGCCCACAGGGCCAGCACACCGCGCGCGTAGGTCTTGCGTGTGCCCGGTTCGATCAGTGACTGCGCTTCCAGACGCTGCGGCTCGCGGGCATTGGCGGCGAGGAACAGGTCATAGGGTGCGCCGTTGACGATCTGCGCGTACAGCTTGCCGGTGGAACCGGAACTCACGATCACGCGCTGGCCGCTGTCCTGTTCGAAGGTGCTGGCGATCTGCCGCAACGGACCGAGAAAATTGCTGGCCACCGCGACACGGACCTCAGCGGCGGCCTGCGGCAGCGACGGGGCCAGCAGGCACCACAGCAGAACGGTTTGGAGTCTGTTCATGCCGGGGTGGTTGCAAACGGCGTACCAGTCCGCGCGCTACACCCGGGCATTGATTCCGGGAGGTTTTTTCCGCGCGCACGGCGACGCCTGTCGGGAATGCCGCATCCCCCGCGCGTCCTGCCCACCGGGTTGTCGCGTTCACGACAAGCGTGCCGCTGCCCGCGGGATGCCGGTAGCGCCCCGCCGGGTCGGCGGGTGGATCAGCTCAAGGCCGGTAATAACCGGGCTTCGGCACGGATGGTGCTGCCACGCCCCCAGGCGGTCACCGCCTCGACGCACCACTGCGAACGGCCCGGGTGCGGGCGCACCACGTCGTGTTCCGCGTAGAAACTGCCGTCGGCATGAAACAGCAATTCACCGCACTTGTCCCCGGCGCGGTTGCGCCAGGTACCGACCAGGCTGTCGGCACCGGCGGCCGGATCGCGGGCCAGCCGGTACTCGGCGCTCTCGGGCGTGCCCAGCCCGATCTCGCCGTGCGCAAAGCCGAGCCGGCGCACCTCCTCGTCCAGCCGCCGGCAGATGTCCGCGGCCAGCGGTGCTACCGAGGCAACGTACGCCTCCAGGTCCGGGCCGCTCATGCGTCCTCCAGCGCCGCGGCCAGGTCACCGACCACCCCGGCGCCGACCCGGTCGTGGGGATCGAGGCGGCGCAAGGCGGCCAGCAGTTCCTCCGCGCCAGGACGGTCGTTACAGCGCAGCCGGATGAACGACAATGCCTTGAGGCTGTACAGGTAGGCACGGCCCGGCCCGGAAGCGTCCCGCCAGTCGGTACTGGCGCGATCCAGGCAACGCCAGTCCGGATCAAAACCGCCCTTGTGCGCCGCCCGGTACAGGGTCTCGATCACCACCTGCTCCGCCTGGCCGATGTGACCCCGGTAGAAATAGAGCTTGTAGAGGGCGATCAGGACTTCCAGTTGCGCAGGCGCCAGTTCGCGGGCCGCCAGCAGCGCACGCTCGCTGGCGGTAAAATCGTGTGTGCTGGCAGCGGCCTGCTGCAGCAGGGCATTGACCGCGGGTGGGATGTCGCGGCCGAAACGGACACGTTCCCCGACCGGGAACCTCAGGGCACGCATCACCAGAAGTCCGCACCCATGCGCAGGCGTTGCACCGGCCTGCCCTGCTCCAGGTGCTCGTCGAAGATCGTCGCGACGTCGCCCCTGCCGACCTTTGCGTACATCACGCCCTCGGGATAGACCAGCACGTTGGGACCTTCGCTGCACGGCCCGAGGCAACCGGTGGCAACCACCTGGACGCGGTTGAACAGGTTGCGCTGCTGCATCTGCCAGAGAAACTCTTCGTAGACCGCCGCGCAACCGCGCTCGGCACAGGAGGTACGCGGGTGTCCCGGCGGCCGGGACTGGGTGCAGACGAACACGTGTCGTTCGGGCCTGGGCATGACGACCTCCCCTTGCAGCTCAGGCCGCGACCCCGGACGCCTCGTGCGCCAGGCAGTTCTTCGGGCACACCCGCGAACAGGCCTGGCAGCCGATGCAGTCCAGCGCGTTTTTCAGGCTCATCACCATCGAGGTGTCGTCGGAAAAGCCGTCGTCCTCGTCGTCGTAGCACTCGTCGCCGGCCTCCAGCCCTTCATCGAGCGCCTCGCGCTCGACCAGCTCGAACACCGCGCGCGGACAGACCTTGTAACAACGGCCGCAGCCGATACAGTTGCGCTGGTTCAGCGCGTTGACGAACGCGGGTGTCCAGACGGCACCCCCGCGCGTTACCCCGGTAATCACCTTCATGCGCGTCTCCCGTTACGACGCCCCGGCCTGCTGTGCCGCCCCGGCCTGCTGTGCCGCCGCGTCCTGCAGTCGTGCGTTGGCCTCGGCCCAGGCCTTGCAGGCGTCGTAGGTCGCCTGCGCCAGGCCGGGGATTTCATCGTAGGCGGCCGGCAGGCGGTCCTCGACCAGGTCATGCAGTTCGCCGGCCTTCTCGGTGGCGATGCGCTTTGCCTTGCGCACGGCCTTCTCCAGCGTCTTCAGTTCTTCCGCTTCCATCGTCGTCTCTCCCCGGCAGGGTGTTGAAAAAGATTCAGGCAAGTGCAAGACCAGGCAGAAATCGGCGAGAAAGCGCAGTGCACCGATCTGCACACAAGCATTTCGAGCCGGTTTTTAACGCCGTATTGCGCCGCACGAGGGTTTTCCAGCAGCCTGCTACAGCCCTGCGACATCGGCATGGGTGCCTACCAGGGACTGCGCCTTGTCGATCAGCTTGTCGGCCTCGCCCTGCATCGTGGCCAGGTCTTTGAAGCCGAAGCGGTGCACGTCGCGCAGCGTCCGGTCCAGCACCACCAGCTTGCCGACGGTGACGATGGCGCGGCCGAATCCCTCGTGGCTCAGGTGCACCATGGGCACGGCCATCCGCCCGGAGCGCGCCTCGATCCGGGCCGCGAGCGCATTGTAGAAGGCACTGACCCGCGCCATGGTGACCTCGTCGGGATCGCCGACGATGGGGATCTCGCGGCGCATCTCTTTGGTCAGGATGAACGGCTTGAGAATCCTCGCCACCGGCCAGGTGTCGTAGGTACCGTAGGTATCGATGGCGCGCATCTGGCGCACCATCTCCCGGGCAAAATCGGATTCCAGTACCGGGTCGTCATCGAGGATGACGGCGGCAGCGGCTTCACTCATGGCTGGCTCCTGTGGTTTGTGGTTTGTGGTTTGTGGTTTGTGGTTTGTGGTTTGTGGTTTGTAGATTGCGTCCCTGCTCCCTCAGGGAGAAGGTCAGGATGTGGGGATACAAAATCAGACGGTTGCCCTGATTGGATCCCCTCATCCCATCCCTTTCCCGAAGGGAGAGGGTGCTGGTGGAACAACTGTGGACTCGTGCGGCAGTACGGGCCAAGGATCACCGGCTGGTCGCGGCCGCCGGCCTGCCGGGCACCGGCGCGGCGTCCCGCCAGCCAGAGGCCGGCCGCCAGCCCCGCCAGCCCCGCGGCCACCTGCACTCCCTGGCCGAGGTCCAGCAGCCGCGCCGGCAGGACGGCACCGAACATGACCAGCAGGGGCAGCAGGTAGGCGGACAGCGCCACGGTCAGCAGTTGTCTTTCGGGCAGCCCGATCGTCACGATGTCACCGGGCTGCACGTCCGGCGCACCCGGCAGGCGCAACTGCAGGGTGCGCGTCCCGAACAACTCGCCCACCGCGGCCATGCCACAGCCGGCGCTGTCGGAGCAGTGGCCGCAGGCGCTGCGCCGCTCGGCCTCGACCCACACGTGGTCCGGCTCGACCGTCACCACCCTGGCCTGTGACTCGATCACCCGTCACTCCTCCCAGCCCTCGGCTTCCATGTCACGGAAGCGGGACGGGTCGGCCGGTTTCTGCGCCTCGATGGCGCGCGCCAGCCAGGCGCCGGGGCCGGCGCGCAACTGCTCCTGCAGCGATTCCAGCAGGTCGGGCACGGATGCGCCGGGCGTCACTTTCACGGGCTGGATACCGTGGCGCTGCAACTGGCTGACCGCGGAAGCGCCGACCGCCTGCGTGTACACGGCGATGCAGCCCTCCAGTGCGGTAATCTTCGCGGCCAGCTTGTCCTCGTTGCCGTCCATGCCCAGATCGCCGAACTGCAATACCTCCACCAGCCCGGTGCGCTCCGGATCGACGGCGTAGACGGCAAACGCCTGCGCCGCGCCGAAGTGCTGGTTGACCTGTTTCATGTCGGTACTGGCGAAGGCAACCCGGATGGCGGTTTCCATCTGTATCTCCTCAGTGCCGGAGCGCAGGACTTTCAGGCGTCGTTGCAGTGTCATGCAGGGCCTCGCGGTAGTCGGGTTTGGGGGACAGCACGGAACGGTAGGGATGGATCTCCCCTTTCTCCAGTTCCAGCATGGAATTGGCCAGCTCGAACAGGGTCTGGCGCGTGCCGCGGTAGCCGATCCAGGTGCGCTGGTAGCCACCGAGGCGGTCGTACTGCGGGAAGCCCGCGCGCAGCAGCGGCAACTGCAGGCGCCGCGCGGTCTCCAGGGCGTGCGAATTGCCGATCAGCAGCTCGGCCCCGTCGGCCAGCGCCAGGTGTTCCAGGTCCTCGAGGTCGCCGACCTGCACCCGCGTGCATCGCACGCGCGCCAGCACCGCCGCGCGCGCGGGCACCACGGCGGCGACGACCGCGGCGCCCATGCCGGTCAGCAGGTCGGTGAACGCGTGTAACAGGTCGGGGTCGGCGGCGATGGCGATGCGCCCCATGCCGAGCATGAAGTGGGTGTCGAGCATGGCGTCCTGCAACTGCGCGCGCTGGCGCTGCAGCTTTTCCGGCACGGGCTGCGCGGACAGCTCGTGCAGTACCTGCACGCAGGCATCCACGGCCGCCAGCCCCATGAGGTGGTCGAAGCGGTGGTCGGGCACCCCGGTGCGCTGGTGCAGTGCATCGGCGGCGGCGTACATCGAAGACCCGATCACCAGCGTCGCGAGCGCGTCGCCCAGCGTGGCCAGTTCGTCGACCGGCGTGCCGCCGGTGGTGAGCGGGCTGAACCCGGTGTCGGCGAGGTGACCGTCGAGCGAATCGGACAGGTCGGGCAGCACCACCGGGCGCAGCCCGAACCCCTCGACCAGTTCCTTCAGTTCCTCGAGGTCGCCGGGGGTGAGCGCAGCGCCGACCAGCACGTTGACCTGCCGGCGGCGCCGCCCGGGCCGGGTGCCGGCCTGTTGCGCCTCCGGCACCAGCCGCTCGATGACGGCCAGCATGGCCGCGGCGAAACCGCTCTCCAGGCAGCCGCTGAAGTCCGGCGCCGGCACCGGCACCACCGGGATGTGCGCGAACTCGGGGTGGCTGGCGCGAAACTGGCCGAGCGCCATGTGCACGTCCGAGCCCTGCGTCTCGGCCAGGCCCGTGGTCGGCACGCCGACCAGCGCCGGCCGGCTCTTGCTGCAGATCGTTGTCAGCCCCTCCACCACCAGCTCTTCCGAGCCCATCACCGCCGCCACCTGGTCCATGGCCGTGGTCTGCAACGGGATCGGCTCGCGGAAGTGGCGCACGAAGAACACCTTGCCGAACGCCGTGCAGCCCTGCGAGCCGTGCAGCATGGGCATGGCGCGCTGGAAACCGAGAAAGGCCAGCGCCGCGCCGATGGTCTGGCTGGCCTTGAGCGGGCTGACCGACAGCGCCTTTTTGCGCTTCAGGACCTCAGCCATGCACCACCTCCCGCGCCGGTGCCGGCCGTTGCCACGGTGCGGGCGCGCGCACGGCCGCCCACACCGGGCTCTCCAGGGTCAGCGTCAACTGGCGCGCCAGCTCCAGCATGCCCGGGTAGCCTTCGTAGCCGAAATCGCGCTCCTGGTTGATATCCAGGAACGGCACGCGCGCCTTGAGCGCGGTGTACATGTTGCGCCCACCGGCGATCAGGATGTCGACGCCATTGTCGCGCACGATGTCGATCAGGGCGCGCGGGTTGCCGTCCTCGATCATCTGCGCGTCTTCGCCCATCAGCTCGCGGATGCGCGCCTTGTCCTCCTCGGTGGACTTCTTCGTGCCGGTGGCGACCACCACCATGCCGAGGTCCTGCAGCGCCGAGATGATCGACCAGGACTTCACCCCGCCGGTGTAGAGCAGCACCTTTCTGCCGCGCAGCCGCGCCCGCCAGGGTTCCAGTGCTGCGTCGATGCGCGCCTGCTCGCGCGCGATGAGTCGTTCCGTGCGTGCCGTGAGGTCCGGGTCGCCGATCAGCCGCGCGCAGTCGCGCAGCGCCTGGTTCATGTCCTGCACGCCGTAGAAGCTGCCCTCGAACCAGGGCGTGCCGAAGGCCTCCTGCAGCCTGCGCGCGACGTTGATCATGGCCTTGGAGCAGACCATCATGTTGACCTCGGCGCGGTGCATGGTCTGCACCTCGCGGAAGCGCGCGTCGCCGGACAGCGTGCACAGCACGCGGATGCCCAGCTCGTCGAGCAGCGGCAGCACGTGCCACAGCTCGCCGGCGATGTTGTACTCGCCGATCAGGTTGACGTCGTGCACGCGGATGCCGGGGCGCTGCGCGGCCTCCGGCACCGGGTCCGGCTCGCGCGTGCCGCACACGTATTTCACCATGGCCTCGCCGGCGATGCGGTTGCCGAGGTTCTTGGTGCCGTAGAAGCCGGCGGCGTCGACCGGCACCACCGGCGTGCCCCAGCGCGCGGCGGCGTCCCTGCACACCGCGCCGACGTCGTCGCCGACCAGCGCCGGCACGCAGGTGTTGTAGACGAACACGGCGGCGGGCGCATAGCTGTCGATGGCCTGCCTGATGGAATGGAACAGGCGCTTCTCGCCGCGCCCCATGATGATGTCCTGCTCGGTGAGGTCGGTGGTCATGCCGACCCTGTACAGGCGCGCCCCCGAGGAGCGCGTGCCGCGGTTGTCCCAGGAACTGCCGGCGCAGGCGATGGGGCCATGCACGATGTGCGCCACGTCGGCGATCGGCAGCAGCGCGATCTGCGCACCGTCGAAGGCGCAGCCGCCGGCCGCGCTGCCGGGTTTGGGCCTGGCGCAGCCGGACTTGGACTTCCTGTTGTGGGCACAGGCCGGCTCGTCGAGCAGCTCGGCGATGTCTTTCTGTTTCATGGGGCACCTGGTCGGGGTTCTGCCCCTCCCCATTGCAAGGGTGGTGCCAATCTGCAAGGTACTGTTTTTATGGAAGGTTCAGGGCGTCAGGGCTTGTCGGGTTTGCAACAACCCGGGGTCGGGGCGCGGGGGATGCGACAAGGGGGGATGGCTGGTGGCCGGTAGGTAACAAACAACGGGAGCCGGTGGGAGCGGATGTCCCTGATGGGGCTGTGGTCTGCTCCGATCAGCGGCGTGGGGAGTTACACTACCTCAGACGACGTTCTGGCCTTGATTCCGGGCAGAATTAGAAAATTTGCAACCCGGATTGAAATGTGGGGTTGCGGTCGAACGTGCTATGCCGAATCACTCGTTCGCATAATAGGCCGATTCCACACTATTGGCGGAAAGCGGATTCCGCCTAACACAATGTTATAAGCTCAATGGAGTTTTCGAACTGTATGAAAGATAAAAAAATCAAGTGGTTAATCTATACCGTCTTGGTTGGTTTAATACCAATACTTTCACGCTCTTTAGCTTGGCTTGTGACAAATGCTGGCGCAGTAGAATTTTTGTCGCCGTCCGATTTTGTTGCGTTTGGTCTTGTCATGCACATCTCGAATATAAATGAGATAGAGCACTTCAATAATGTAGGAAAATCGTGGAAAACCATTCAGAATGGCATCTCGATAGCATTTATCGCATTTTACAGCGTTCTTTATTCATTTACTTTGGTTGGGGATAAGATTGTAGATATTTTGGCTATCACATATTGCTCGATTTTCCTGGCTTTTGTTTCATTCCTGATTAGTTATTCTGTATATGATCGTATATCCAAATCAGAAGCATCCAGTGAGGCTAAAGCGCAATGACTAGCATAATAATTATTGCCACAGCATTACTCTGCATTGCTGGCTTGGCTCTGTTTATCTGGTCCTTAATTGATACCAGAAAGAAATTTTATTCCGAATATCTCGTGAGGAAGGGGAAGTGATTAAGAATTTTGTCTACTTAGATATAGAAAAGCTGAATTCGCTTTCTTCTCAAGCATTCGAGGGTGTGACTGAGTATGTTCTAAGTGAATCATCAAAGGAATCAGAAGACTCTGAATCGCAAAAAGGGCCTGTGGGTAGCGGTAGGGTGCTAGGTGATATATTAAGGAAGGGTGAAAGAACATCTGAAAAAAGGTTCTTGAACGATTATTCATATACATTATTTGAGGAAAAGTTAGTTGAAGACAAATTGGTTTCAGTACTAGATCCAAACAACAAACTTGGCAGCATTGATGAAGTTATAGACGGGAAGTCATTCTTAAAAGTTAAAGCTAAGGTTGTATTCAACGACATAAATTCAATAAATGACACACTGGCTAATTTTAATAAGATCGGGAAGGCGCTTGCGCACATAACAAACTTTCAACAAATTAGTGAAGTTAAAGAGCAGCTAGAAAAAGCAAAAGCCAACACTAAGGATAGAAATCAGCGAAATAAGCTTCAGGCGCAAGTAAAGGATATGACAAACATCAATAAGATCGCGAAGGAAAAAGGTTTACAACAGGATCAAGTGTTTCTAGATGATCTTGCTCTTGTTCTTAATTATGGATTTCAAGATCAGCTTGAAATTCAAATGGACGTAGGCGGGTTCCACTTTGCCGCCAACTTAAAAAGAGACTGCTTACGAGAAAACGAGAGCCTAATCATTAGGAAATATTCTAGGCAGACTGAAGTAGAATTTGTTCTTTTTGGTGTGATCACTCAGCATCAAGGTTCTAGCGATGAAAACACCGAAGATAAGGAAGAGTATGAAAGCATTAAAGAGGCATTGATGAATCTTGTCTCTCATTTAACGGATGTAGAATCGACTTTCACAGGCCGACTGAGCAATGAAGTCATTATTGATCCTATCGCTTTATACACTGAACTATGATCGCTTATAACACAGCGCTTCACCCGACCAAAAACCGCTACGCGATTTTCGTCGGGTGAGCTAGGCGTTAGCCCTCATACAAATGTCACGTTCAATCAAAATCTGCTTCGTAGTTCCCGCTCATAACGAAGAGCGATTATTGCCGTTTACACTGGACTCAATATTCAGGGCAATCCGCTCTGCCAATTGTTCAGCTGAGGTTATTGTTGTTGACGATGGAAGCAGTGACAGCACATCTACGATTGCAAGAGAGTTTGGGGCACGCATACTACGTCATGATCAGCGGAAAGGCTTGATTTCCGCTCGAATGACAGGGTTCGAAGAGTCGAGCGGTGAACTTATCGCTAACATCGATGCTGACACTGTCATACCTGAGGGGTGGCTGCAGCGTGTTTTGAATGAATTCGACCGTAACCGTTCATTGGTTTGTCTTAGCGGGCCTTACTACTACTTTGATTTATCTCGTTCATCTCAAATGGCGGTGAAGCTTTTCTACTGCTTCGGGTATTTGTTGTATTTCCTAAATCAGCGCATCTTTCGAGTTGGTTCTCTGGTTCAGGGTGGAAATTTCGTGGTTACAAAGCAAGCTATGGCCCAAATAGGTGGATATAGCAGCGGCTTTAGCTTCTATGGTGAAGATACAGATCTCGCGCGACGGCTTGTGCGCGTCGGCTATGTCAAGTTCAGTTTTGCACTTTGGGCTTCATCATCGGGAAGGCGCCTACGTACCGAAGGTGTTGTAACGATGGGGATACGATATGCGTTGAACTTTTTCTGGGCAACATGGCTTAGGCGTCCTTACACGAAGGATTGGATTGATATCCGCTGATGATAGGTCGGGTTTATAGGAATATGTAGTGATGATTCAATTTCTCAATGTCATTGGAGGCTGCAATGGTAGACCATGAACTTGGCGAAAAGGAAATAATTTCAATCCTCGCGTTGGAGTACAATTCTTTACGGAGTCATATTAATGCAAGAATGTCGAGCATTGCTCAGATCCTTGCCTTTGCTGTTTCTGCTGCAGCATTAGTCTCGAAACTACAAAGCAATGGGAACACCGCTGCGGCAATCGTAGTCGTTCTCGGGGCGTTGGGTGTAGCACTGCTGTCGCGTGACGTAGCAAAAGCTGGAAAGCAAGTTCAGCATTTAGAGGCGGAGATTAACCGGCGCGCAAATGAAAAGCTGTTGGTTTGGGAGTCTGAACTCGGTGGTCTAACCAGAAATTACTACCGGTACTGAGAGATGGTCACGACTCAGAGGCAAATGGTGGCTAACAAACGCTTAGAAACTGACTCGATCAATTTAAAGGGGCCGGATACATTTTTTTTTGCACAGGTACACAGAAGACAGGTAATCGTACCCAGCCCACTTGCCTACGGGAGCAATACAGCAATAATGGGGCCGGATACATTTTATCCGGCACCGGCGCACGAAAGGCCGGAAGTCGTATCCCATTCATTTATCCAGGGGAGAGATACAGCAACAGAGGAGACGCGTTATGCAGCAATTACGCAGCAAGATTATTTATTCAGTAGTATTGGGATTCGCAACCGCAGCGATAGGTGGCTGCAGCAACGACGAGTCTTCCGAAAAGAGTGGAGACAGATGGTTCGATGCAGGGGGCGCGGAACTTATCTATGACGCACAGATCCGGATGGACGCAATCAATGCCGGCAAGGATCAGTTCGCGGCCGACAAGAGCTGCGCGGCGATGCTGCCGATGGCGCAAAAAGCGTTGAGCGATTCCGGCAAGGCCGGGATGGATGTTCAGTTAATGTACAAGACCTGCAAGGATGCAGGACTCAAGTTTCAGAACAAGGTTCGATGCGAGGCTGACCGGCTGCAAGTGCTGTGTCGATAATCAGGGAAATGGTGTCAGAGCATATTTTTCCTTACAGTACGCAGAACATGCACCCTGCTTCCCTTCCACATCCAGACTAAAGAAAGCGACAGGTGCCAACCTCTTTGGATCCGAACCGGTACAAGAGAGCGGTTTCTGAATTCTTCGATACCCGTTCGACATACAACCGCAGCGGGTTACACGCTCGTATGGCCGATCATCTTATCCGGCTCGCGGCACCCCGGCCTGGCGAACAGGTGCTGGACGTCGCCACGGGAACCGGATTCGTGTCCATCCCTGCCGCCCGCCTCGTCGGGGCACGGGGCAAGGTTGTGGGAGTGGATATTTCGGGCGGGATGTTGAAGCAGGCCACTGATGCCATCATGGCTGCAGGCCTGGACAACATCGAGCTCGTGCAGGCGGATGCAGAGTCCCTGGACTATCCCGCCGGCAGTTTCGACCTCATCACCTGCTGCAACGCCCTGCCATACATGGTCGATGTTCCCGGCGCATTGCGTCGCTGGAACGCACTGCTTCGGCCGGGGGGTCGACTTGTGTTCAACTGCTGGGCGGAGGACTCGCATGCCACCGGTCAGCTACTTCGAACCATCGCCGCTGCACACGGCATCCGGGTAGCCGTGATTGGCCGGGAGACCGGTACGCCCGAACGCTGTCGAGGCATTCTTGCGGCAGCCGGGTTTGCACGACAGGAGGTCCATGTAGAACCGACAGCCAGGTTTTTCGCGGCAGATCAGTTGGGGGAGGTACTGGAATCCGCATTGAAGAACCCGCTTTTCGGCATCGCTCAGGAGGATATAAGCAAGGTAAATGGCTTGCGTGACGAGTACATGACGCACGCGCGGTCCTCATCGGTCCGGGAAAGCATCGATGCGGAAATGGGAGCGTGCTTTGTCCTTGCCTATAAGTAGTAAATACAATGGTTTCACAGCACATTTTTCTTTTATATAAGTAAAATATGTGCTCTGACACCCTTTTGTTCAGAAGCCGACCGGTTGCAGGTGCTGTGTCGATGAGAGCAGTCAAGATAATAATGCAGGCAG